>Ga0302314_10004853_pt1 | contig 24658 bp, 15 predicted proteins | sample III_Palsa_N2_3_FD_200533 | JGI IMG/M metagenome (GOLD analysis project Ga0302314, IMG submission 200533) | Peat permafrost microbial communities from Stordalen Mire near Abisko, Sweden - III_Palsa_N2_3 | ecosystem: Environmental > Terrestrial > Soil > Palsa > Peat permafrost | place: Sweden... | reverse complement strand
CCGACGTGGCCGCGAAGGCGCGGTAGAGTTCGCTGGCCTTGCGGAACAGCGGGCCGGGTTGCAGGTCGCGGTCGTCGATGCGGGTGATGGCGGAAAGCTTGGCGAAGTTGCCGGAGGAGAAGATCTCATCGGCGTGCTGGAAGTCGGCGTAGCGCAGGGGCGTTTCGAGCACGGTTTCGCCGGCCTCCCGCAACAGCCCGATGGTGCGCTGCCGCGTGATGCCGTCGAGGAAGGTGCCGTTGGGCGCGGGCGTCAGCACAACGCCGTCCTTGACCATGAAGACGTTGGAATTGGCCAGTTCGGCGACGTTGCCCAGCATGTCGAGCAGCAGGCAGTTGTCGAAACCGCGCCGGCTGGCTTCGAGCAGGGCGCGGGCGTTGTTGGGGTAGAGGCAGCCGGCCTTCACATCCACCGGTGCGGTCTCGATGGTCGGGCGGCGCTGCGTCGAGAGCGTGATCGCCAGATTCCTCGCGCCGGGCAGCGGGGCCTCATAGAGGCAGAGGCACCAGCAGGTGGTCTCCGGGTCGAACTTCACGCCGCCGCCGATCGCACCGGTATCGGGCCAATACATCGGCCGCACATAGAGCGGCGCGCCAGGGGCGAACCGCTTCACGCCATCGCGGGTCAGCCCCAGCCATTCGTCTTCCGAAACCAGCGGCTTCAGGTCGAACCGCCGCGCCGATTCGTTGATCCGCGCCAGGTGCCGGTCGAGGTCGGGGGCGAGGCCGTCGAAAGTCCGCGCGCCATCGAACACCGTCGATCCCAGCCACGCGGCGTGGGTGCGGGGCCCCATGATGGCGACATTGCCCTCATGCCAGTCACCTTCGAAGAAGGTCCAGGTGGCCGAGATCGGCGCGTGGGTCGAAACGGAGGCGTTCATCGGTCCAGGTCTTTGCATCGTTCATGCCGCGAGATCGATGATTTCCTCACGGAACCTGACGCGGCCGCAACCGTTGCCGTCACCGGGGCAAGGTCGGGGTCAGGAAAAGGCGGCGTTTATGCCTCTGGAAATTGCGGTCGGTCCCCAGAAGCTGGTGATCAACCAAGGCGCCGGCTTCCTGGTCACCGAACAGGACGGCCAGATCATGTGGCCGACCGATCAGGGCCTCTACCACGCCGACACGCGGCTGCTGTCGAGTTGGAGGATATTCGCCAACGGCGTGCCCTGGGAACTGCTGAACGCCGGCAACATCGCCTACTATGCGGCCCGCATCTATCTCACCAACCCGGTCATCGCCAGCGAGCAGGGCGATATCCCGCCCGGCACGCTGGGCCTGGTGGTCGGGCGCTGCCTGAGCGGCGGGCTGCACGAGGACATCGATCTGGTCAACAACGGTCAGAAGCCGGTGCAATTCAACCTCGAGATCGCCGCGCGCAGCGACTTCGCCGACCTGTTCGAGGTCAAGTCGGGCCACATTGTGCGACGTGGGCGGATCGTCAGCGACTGGAACCAGCGCGCCAAACGATTGCAGGCGATCTACGAGAACGAGGACTTTCGCCGGGAGCTGACGATCACCGTGCGCCGGCCCGGCTCGAAACCGGTCTACGCCAACGGGCGGATCAGCTTCGAGATCGACCTACCGGCGGGCCAGACCTGGCACGCCTGCCTGACCTACGACGTGTTCGACGGTCAGGGACACATCAAGGCGCCGACGACCTGCATCGAAAGCGCGCTGACCTCGCGCACCTCACGCCGCCTCAGCGACTGGCAGGAACGCGCGCTGAAAGTCGGCACGAGCAACGAGGAGTTCTACCGCTTCTACCACCAGGCGGTGGAGGACATGGCGGCGCTGCGCCTGCCGATTCACGGCACCGACCATATGGAGTTCGTACCGGCCGCGGGGGTGCCATGGTTCGTCGGCCTGTTCGGCCGCGACAGCCTGATCGTCTCGTACCAGAACGCGATGGTCTACCCGGACTTCGCCCGCGGTGCGCTCGATGTGCTCGGCCGCTGGCAGGCGACGGAGCGCGACGACTATCGCGATGCCGAGCCTGGCAAGATCATGCACGAGCTGCGCACCGGCGAACTGGCGCATTTCCGACTGATTCCGCACACGCCGTACTACGGCACCGCCGACGCGACGCCGCTCTATCTGATCGTGCTGCACAATGCCTGGCGCTGCACCGGCGATCAGGCCCTGATCGAGCGCCACCTGGCGACGGCGGAGCGGTGCCTGGCCTGGATCGACGAATACGGCGACCGCGACGGCGACGGGTTCCAAGAGTACCAGACCCGCTCGAAGGATGGCTACGAGAACCAGAGCTGGAAGGACGCCGGCGAGGCCCTGGTCTATCCTGACGGCTCGCTGGTCAAGGGTCCGAAGGCGCTCTGCGAACTGCAAGGCTATGTCTACGACGCCTGGCTGCGCATGGCCGAGATCTACGTGGCGATCGGCAATCCCGATCGGGCGGAAGAGCTGCGGCGCAAGGCGGCGCGGCTGTTCGAACATTTCAACGACGCGTTCTGGGATGAGGAATCGGGCTTCTACGCCTTCTGCCTGGACGGCGAGAAGCGGAAGGTGCTCAGCGTGGCCTCAAACCCGGGTCATCTGCTTTGGTCGGGCATCGTGCCGCGGGAGCGGGCGGCGCGCGTGGTGGAACGCTTGATGGCGCCGGACATGGCGAGCGGCTGGGGCATCCGCACGCTGTCCTCCGCGCACCCGGCCTACAATCCGCACTCCTACCAGAACGGCTCGGTCTGGCCGCACGACAACAGCCTGATCGCGCTGGGATTTCGCCGCTACGGCTTCGACAAGGAGGCCGCCCAAGTGGCCCGCAACGTCAGCGGCGCGGCGGGGTACTTCATGCAGCACCGCATGCCCGAACTCTACGCCGGGCTGAAGCGTGAATCGACCACGTTCCCGGTCCAGTACAAGGGCGCGAACGTGCCCCAGGCCTGGGCCGCCGGTTCCTGTTTCTGCCTGTTGCAAGCCCTGGTCGGATTCCAGCCCGACGCCCCGGCCGGCAAGCTCTATCTCGATCCCGCTCTGCCTGACTGGCTGCCCGACCTGCGCCTCAAGGACCTGCGGCTGGATGCGGTTGAGTTCGACATCCGCTTCTGGCGCGAAAAGGAAACGACGCGCTGGGAAGTGACGCGAGGCGACCCGAGCCAGGTCGAGGTCCGCGCCTTCGCCTGCGGTCCGGAATTGTGGAAGACTTCGGCGGGGCCGGGAGCTGCGGCGATGTCTGTCGCGGGCCCTGGATCGGTGCGTTCGCGCTCTAGCCGGTCTTCGTCCATGCCCCGGCAACGCTAGCGCAAGCCGTTGAAATCATGCGAAACAAGGCTGTCTCGCCGGCCAAGGTTAAGTTGAAACGAGCTGAGCCGGCTCACAAATCCGTGTTCTTTTGCGGCCGGTTGCGCCTTCGTGTCGCCCCATCGCGGCGCCCAATGTAAGTGCAGCGCCCACAACGAAAGTCGGTCGATCAAGCGCCGTGGATTCCTTCATCGAAGTCAATTGAGTTGCGATTGACAAAGGGGCGAGCCGACGCCGAGACATCTGGACGACATCGGTAAATAGTGGTTTAGGCACTCGTCCAGCGGGGGTGTTATGTCCGAAGGGGTTGTCGGGTCTCTACGCATCGGTCTGTCGAACGACAGCCCGCGCGTGACCGCCAAGCCTGCTCGAGACTACACTGCTCAAGCTCAGCACTTCTTGTTCATCTCCGCGCCGTTCGGGCCGTTTGCCAGGGAACTGGCCAATTACCTGCAAACAAGTGGTGCGGCGTGCACGCGCGTGATCGTCAACGCCGGTGACGTGATGGACTGGGGTTCGCGCGACACGGCGCACTATTTCGGCGCGGACCACGGCTGGCGAGATTGGCTGCAGGACCAGATCCTGCAACGTCGCGTGACGGATATCGTCACCTATGGCGACTCAAGTCCCTACTCGGTGACGGCGCTGCTGCTCGCCGAAGCGATGAGCCTGCGGTTGCACGTGTTCGAGCAGGGCTATTTCCGACCGGACTGGGTTACGCTCGAACGTGGGGGGGTCAACGCCAACTCACGGCTGCCGCGCGACCCCAATTGGTATCGCCAGAACGCCGCTCGCAATCCACCGGCGACGCCGACCAAGGTGGGGCGCACCACGCCGGCGATGGTCGCCCGGATCCTGGCCTATCATGCGGCGATGTACGCCGGCCTGCCGTTCTACGCGCGGTTCAGGACGCCCTACGAGCGCTCGGCCATATCGCAGGCGCTGGGTCACTGCTGGCGGTTCGCGGCGCAGCGGATGTCGAGCGCCAAGCAGCGGCGGCGGCACCAGGAGCTGGTCGGTTCCGGCAAGCCGCTCTATCTGGTGTTGATGCAACGCCCTGGCGACAGCCAGCTGTGGCGGCACTCCGACTTCGAATGCGCGGAAGCCTTCCTGAACAAGGTGGTGACCAGCTTCGCGGCCCATGCGCCGGAGGAGGCCATGCTGCTGGTGCGCCCGCACCCGCTGGATCACGGCCTGGATAACCACGAGGCGGTGCTGGCGAAGCTGGCGCACCGCGAAGGGGTGGTGGGACGCGTGCACTTCGTCGACCACGGCAAGCTGCACGAGCTGTTGCCGTCGATCAGCGGCGCCGTGTGTGTGAACTCGACGGCCGGCCTCGCCGCGGTGGAATTCGGGTGCCCGACGGTGGTCCTGGGCCGCGCGCTCTACGACATGCCGGGCCTCACTCACCAGGGCGGCATGGACAGTTTCTGGCGCGCCGCTGACGTGCCCGACCTGGGACTCTATGAAGCGTTCCGGGATGTGATGATGGCGACTACGCAGATCAACGGCGCCTACGCAACGCGGCGGGGGCGGTCGCTGGCGGCGCCGGAAGCGGCGCGCCGGTTGCTTCGAAACGATCCCGAAATCGACTTTCCGGGCGCTACGGCTTAGCGCCGCTGTCAGCCAGCTGACGAAACGCCTCGGCGAATTGCTCGAAATGCGTCCGCCAGGTCGGCGCCGCGTAGGCCGGCCCACGTGCCGGCGTCCGGGCGGCGGTCTCGATCGCCGCGATCCAGCCCGGTCCGTCGAGCGGATCGAGCAGGGTCGCGGCCGCGCCGGCGAGTTCCCGGTGCACGGTGATGTCGGAGGCGATCACGGGCGTGCGCAGCGCCAGCGCCTCCACCACCGGCAGATCGAACCCCTCCGCGAACGATGGGCCAAGCAAGGCCGCCGCCCCGGCCATCAGGTGGGCCAGGTCGCGATCGCTGAGATCGCTCGCCTCATGCACCAGACGCCTGACGGTGTCGGAGCGTTCCAGGTGGTCGATCACCGACTCGTTCTCCCATCCCCGCCGCCCGACCAGCACCAAGCGGGGAGTCGCCGCGCCGTTGCGCTCCGCCAGCCGCCGCCAGAGCGACAGCAGGAAGGCCACGTTCTTGCGCGCTTCCAAGGTGCCGACGCAGACGAAGTAGGGCCGGACCGGGGACCAGTCGGGGGCTTCGCCGAAGAAGTCGGCTTCGATGCCGAGCGGCGCGACCGTGGTCGGCGGTGCGCTTGATCCCAGCAACGCAGCGTAGTCGGACAGTTCGTTGGCCGTGGTTTGAGAGTTGGCGATCGCCAGCCGGGCGTGGGCGACGACCTCGGCCATGCGGCGCAGGTGCCGGCCCTCGGCTTTCGGGGCGCAATATTCGGGAAACCGGATCGGGATCAGGTCGTGCACCATCACCACCGGGGCGACGCCGCGTTCGGCGAGGCGTCCCAGCACGTTGGGCTGATCGAGCCCGGTGTGGCTGACGTTGATGTAGATCGCGCCGGGCGCGAGCTCGACCGGCCGCAGATTGAGCAGCGCGCGCCCGGCGATGCTCAAGTGCCATTTGGCGCGCGCCGGCAGTTGGCCCGTCCCGGTCCGCGCCCGGAACGGCGATGGGCCGTCCTGATCGGCGCTCAGCGCCTGCTGCAGGGCGCTCCAGGTCGCGTCGGGACCGTCGGCCTCGTTGCGCTGGCGGGTGAAGGCGGCGTTTTCGCCGATGGTCCGCTCCAGCATGCCGCGCGGCACGCCCAGCAGCCGCCCCCCGACCGTGATCACCGGCTGCAGCTCGACATCGGGCTGGTCCAGCAGCCATTTCGCATAGGCCACCACCACGCGGTCGATGCCGGTGGGCGAAAAGCGCGACCCGCGGATGAAGATCCGCGCCATGTCGAACAGAACCTTGGTCATCTGGCCCCTGGACGAGGGCCGCCGGCCCATATGCCGCTGTAGAGTCTCCGGGTCGGGTTTGGAAGCCGCCTCACGGCGGACCCGACCGCGCGGCGTCGAGCTGCGCGCTGACGAAGTCGTCCAACCGGCCGCCGTCGAACAGCCGGCCGGGTATGCCGGCTCGCCGCGCCGCCTCCAGATCGCGCGCGCTGTCGCCGATCAGCAGGCTGCCCCCGCGGTCGACCGGCCAGTGATCCATCAGATCGAGGATCATGCCCGCGCCCGGCTTGCGCCAGTCGGATTCCCGACGATAGCGCTCGACCGTTCCGTCGATATGGAAGGGGCAGTAGCGCACGTCGTCGACATGCGCGCCGACGGCCGCCAGCTCGCGGGACACCTGGCGATGCAGCGCCTCGACATCCGCTTCGCCATAGTAACCGCGCGCGACGCCGGACTGGTTGGTCACCACGAAGACGTACCAGCCCAGGTCGTTGAAGCGCTTGACCGCCGCGGGGGCGCCGTCGATCCAGCGCCATCGATCCAGGCTGCCGACATAACCGTCGTCGACGTTGAGCACGCCGTCGCGGTCGAGGAACGCCGCCGGCCGCCGTTGGCGGGCGGCGACCTCGATCTGCGCCCGCTCCAAGTCGTCGGGCACGCCGATGTCGATGAAGTAGCCGTCGCAGACCTTGCCAGCCACGTGTCCCTCGGCGGCGAGGCCAGGCAGGATGTCCGCTTCCATCGAGCAGCGCGGCGCAAGGCGCTCGGCCACTTCGCGCCGCACCAGCCAGACGCCGCCGTTGATCAGGCCGGGTCCCGGCGAGGGCGGCTTTTCCGAGATCGACCTGACCCGCTCGCCGTCCAGCGTCACCAGCCCATAGCGGGAGGCGTCCGGCACGCGGCGCAGGCACATCGAGATCAGCCAGTCCGAGCCGGTCGCCGGCGCCAGGTCCAGCAGGTTGACGTCGAACCAGGTGTCGCCGTTCAGGAGCAGGAACTCGGATGCGAGCAGATGCTCCGCCTGTTTCAGCGCGCCGCCGGTGCCGGCGGGGGTGGGCTCGATGGCGACCTTCAGCTCCAGGCCGAAACGGGCGGCGACGGGCGTCGAAGCGGCATAGCGCGCCACCTGCTCGCCCTCGAAACCGGCCAGCAACAGCACGTCCTTGATCCCGTGCCGGCCGATCTCGAACAGCAGCACGTCGAGGAAGGGGGCGTCGCCTACCGTCAGCAGCGGCTTCGGCGTCGTCGCCGTGCGATGGCCCAGCCGGGCGCCGAGGCCTCCGCACAAGATGACGGCCTGGGCAGGCTTCATGACACAGGGACCCGGCGGCGCGACGATGCCCGCCCGTTTCAACCCACTGCGGCCGCGACGGCAAGTGCGCCTTGACAGCGGCCGCGCCGAATTGCCATTCCCGGCGGCATCGACGCCCGACGAAAGCTGTGTGGGAACGAGAAGGTGGCGCTTGCAAATACAGCGTCTTGAAATCGACGGCCTGCTGCTGATCACGCCAAGCAAGCATGGCGACGAGCGTGGTTTTTTTTCGGAAGTCTTCCGCGCCGACGTCCTGGCGCTGCATGGCGTCGATGCGACTTTCGTTCAGGATAATCACGCCTTTTCGGCGCAGCCGGGCGTGCTCAGGGGATTGCACTACCAGACCCCGCCGAGCGCGCAGGGCAAGCTGGTGCATTGCACGCGGGGCGCGGTGCTCGACGTCGCCGTCGACATCCGCCGCGGCTCGCCGACCTTCGGAAAGCACGTTGGCGTCGAGCTGTCGGCCGCCAACTGGCGCCAGTTCTGGGTCCCGCCCGGGTTCGCGCATGGCTACGTCACCTTGGAGCCGAACACCGAGGTTCTCTACAAGGTGACGACCTACTACGATCCCGTCGCCGAACGCGGCGTCGCCTGGGACGATCCCGCGCTGGGAATCGACTGGCGCCTTTCGGCGTCTCAGGTGATCCTCTCGGCCAAGGACCAGCGGAATCCGCCGCTCTCCGAGGTCGACGTCCCTTTCACCTATGAGGCGGCGCTCCGCTGAGCCGCGCCGTCCCGGAGTTGGCATGCGAGTCATCGTGACAGGGGGGGCGGGGTTCATCGGGTCGGCGGTATGCCGCCACCTGGTGCTGGACCTTGGCCACGATGTCGTCGCCATCGACAAGCTGACCTACGCCGGCTGCCTCGCCTCGCTGGCGCCGCTCGACGGCGACCCGCGCTTCCGGCTGGAGCGCGCCGACATATGCGATGCGCCGGCCTTGGCGCGGCTGTTCGACCTGCATCAGCCCGACGGTGTGCTGCATCTGGCCGCTGAAAGCCATGTCGACCGCTCGATCTCCGGGGCGCGGGTGTTCGTCGACACGAATGTGATCGGCACGTTCAATGTTCTGGAGGCGACGCGCGGCTATCTCGCCACCGCGGGCAAGCCGGTCGCCGGGCGCTTTCGCATGGTGCACGTCTCCACCGACGAGGTGTTCGGCTCGCTGGGGCCGGACGGCTTCTTCACCGAAGTCACCGCCTACGATCCGAGCTCGCCCTATTCGGCCACCAAGGCGGCGTCCGATCACCTCGCCAGGGCCTGGCATCGCACCTACGGCCTGCCGGTGATGGTCTCGAACTGCTCCAACAACTACGGACCCTGCCAGTTTCCGGAAAAGCTGATCCCGCTGATCATCCTGGCGGCATTGGAGTGCCGGCCGCTGCCGGTCTATGGCGACGGCGCCAACGTGCGCGACTGGCTGCACGTCGAAGACCACGCCCGGGCGCTGGCGCTGATGCTAGAGCGCGGCCGGTCGGGCGAGACCTACAACGTCGGCGGCCGCAACGAGCGCAGCAATCTGGATGTGGTACGCCAGATCTGCGCCTTGATGGACCGGCTGCGGCCCGCCGGCGCGCCGCACGCGCGCCTGATCGCCCACGTCGCCGACCGCCCGGGCCATGACCGGCGCTACGCCATCGACGCCGCCAAGCTGGAGACCGAGCTGGGCTGGCGCGCCGCCGAGACCTTCGAGACCGGCCTGGAAAAGACCGTCGCCTGGTATCTGGACCGCCGCGATTGGTGGGAGCCGCTGCGCCAGCAGGTCTATGGCGGCGAGCGGCTTGGCCTGATCTCGGCTTGAGCGCCCTGCGCATCTTCGTCACCGGCCGGGACGGCCAGATCGCGCGGTCGCTGCGGGAGGCCGCGGCGGACGCGGGCGATGTGGTCATGGGCTTTGGCGCACGGCCCTCGTTCGACTTGGCGCGGCCGGAAAGCATAGCGGCGGCGATCGAGGCGTTCGCGCCGGACCTGGTGGTCAACGCCGCCGCTTACACCGCCGTCGACCGCGCCGAAAGCGAGCCAGAGCTGGCGTTCGCGATCAACCGCGACGGGGCCGGCGCGGTGGCGGTGGCCGCGGTGAAGGTCGGGGCGGCAGTTATCCAGCTATCGACGGACTACGTGTTCGACGGCGCCAAGGCCGGCCCGTATGTCGAGACCGACCCGACCTTGCCGCAGTCGGTCTACGGACGATCGAAGCTGGAAGGCGAGCAGGCGGTCGCTAAGGCCGCGCTCCGGCACATCGTACTGCGGACATCGTGGGTCTATGCGCCGTTCGGAGCCAACTTCGTGCGCACGATGCTGCGGCTGGCGGGGGAACAGGATCGCTTGCGTGTGGTGGGCGACCAGATCGGCTGCCCGACCTACGCACCGGACATCGCGGTCGCGATCCTGTCGATCGGGCGTCGCATCCGGGCGGGCGGCTGGCGCGACGCCTACGCCGGTGTGACGCACCTCGCGGGTCCAGATGCGGTTTCCTGGTGCGCCTTCGCGCGGAAGATCATCGCGAAGAGCGGCGGCAGATGCGTACCGGTCGATGCCATCACGACCGCCGAGAGGCCGACGCCGGCCAGGCGACCGGCGAATTCGCGCCTTGCGAGCGAACGCCTGGCGTCGCTGTTCGAGGTTCGCCTGCCGCCACTTGAAGCGTCGCTGAGCCGCTGCCTGAGCCGGCTGCGCGAAGCACCGGGAGATCAGGCGTGAAGGGCATCATCCTAGCTGGGGGCTCGGGGACCCGGCTGCACCCGATGACGTTGACCGTCTCCAAGCAGTTGCTGCCGGTCTACGACAAGCCGATGATCTACTACCCGCTGACCACGTTGATGCTGGCGGGGATAAGGGAGATCCTGGTCATCTCCACCCCGCACGACCTGCCGCTGTTCGAGCGGCTGCTGGGCGATGGCTCGCGGCTGGGAATTTCGCTGAGCTACGCCGCGCAGCCGCGGCCGGAAGGACTGGCGCAGGCGTTTGTTATCGGCGCGAACTTCGTCGGCGGCGCGCCCAGCGCGCTGATCCTGGGCGACAACATCTTTTACGGCCATGGCCTGCAGGCGATGATCGCCCAGGCCGCGCGGCAGACCAGCGGGGCCACGGTGTTCGCCTATCGGGTCGCCGACCCGGAGCGCTACGGCGTCGTCGCCTTCGACGAGGCGATGCGCGCCGTGTCGATCGAGGAGAAGCCGCCTAGGCCGCGGTCGAACTGGGCGGTCACGGGGCTCTATTTCTACGACGGCCAAGCGGCCGATCTCGTATCGAAGCTGACGCCATCGGCGCGTGGCGAGCTGGAGATCACGGACCTCAACCGCGCCTATCTCGAGCGCGGCCTGCTGTCGGTCGAACTGCTCGGACGCGGCTACGCCTGGCTCGACACCGGCACACCCGAGAGCCTGCAGGAAGCGGCCGCCTTCGTCGGCACCCTGCAAAACCGGCAGGGCTTTCGCATCGCCTGCCCCGAGGAGGTGGCGTTCCGGCAGGGCTTCATCTCGCTGGGTCAGCTCGGCGCCCTGGCGGCCGAGTTAGGGGCGGGCGGCTACGGCCAGTACCTGCGCGATCTCGCGGCGTCCGGCGGTGTCTGAGACCGACGTCGCCGCCTTGCGAGCGACTGGAGCCCGGCTGCAATCGGCTGGCCGATTCGCCGAAGCCGCCACGGCCTTCCAGCGCGCGATCGGCCTCGCGCCCTTAGCGCCGGAAGGCTGGATCGCGCTCGTGATGTGCCTGTTGACCGATCGGCGGCCGGAGGCCGCGCTGGCGATGGCCGACGCGGGACTGGCGCGCCTGCCGAGTTCCGCCGATCTGCTGTGCGCCAAGGCGCAGGCGCTGCAGAGCCTGAGCCGGGTGGCTGAAGCGGGCAAGGCGTTCCGGCGCGCGCTGGCGATCAATCCCGCCAACGCCGAGGCCCGGTTTGGGCTGGCGCGGCTGGCGATGGGCGCCGGCGATTGGGACGCCGCCGCCGCACTCGCCGCGCCGTTGCTGGCCGTCCCCGCTCCAGGGCCGCGGATCGACTGGCTGGCGGCCCGCATCGCCTTGGGCAAAGGCGACTTGGCGGCGGCGCGGGCGCGGTCGGCGCGGGCGCTGCAAACGCCCGGTCTCGCCCCCGACCAGGAAGCGGAGACCGCTCTGCTGCTGGGTGAGGCGCTCGACGGATTGGGCCGCGCCGGGGAGGCGTTCCAGGCGTTCAGTCGGGGCAAGGCCGCACTGCGCGGCTTCTACGCGGCGCGGGCGGGCGGCCGGGAGTCCGAAGTCGAAAAGCTGAGTCGCCTGGTGGGGTGGTTCCGCGCAACCGACCCCGCGCCCTGGCGCGAACCGGCCGACGCCGCGGATCAGAGACATGCGTTCCTGGTCGGATTCCCGCGTTCCGGCACAACCTTGCTGGAGCAGGCGCTGGCGGGCCACCCTGACGTCGCCGCGCTGGAGGAGGCGCCCACCCTCGCCGACGCCTATGCCGAATTCATGACCGCGCCGGAGGGGCTGGAGCGGCTGGCCCGACTCTCGCCGGCGGAAGCTGAGCACTGGCGGGGCGTCTACTGGCGTGTCGTCGCCGACCACGGCGCTCGGGCCGAAGGCCAGCTGTTCCTCGACAAGGCCCCGGCCGGGACGCTGTATCTGCCGCTGATCGCCAAGCTGTTCCCGGCGGCGAAGGTGTTGTTCGCCGTCCGCGATCCGCGCGACGTGGTGCTGAGTTGCTTTCGCAACAGTTTCCAGATGAACGCACTCACCTACGCCTTCACCGACCTGACCGAGACCGCGCGCTGCTACGCGGCGACGATGTCGCTGGCGGAGGTCTACGGCCAGGTGCTGCCGATTCAGCCGCTGGAGGTCCGTTACGAGCGGCTGGTCGATGACTTCGCGAGCGAGCTTGGCCGCATCGCCGGGTTCCTCGGGCTTGAGGTCACGCCGGCCATGCTGGATGTCGCCGCTACCGCCGGTCGCCGCGTGGTCAGGACGCCGAGCGCGCCGCAAGTGCGGGCGGGGTTGAACCGGCAGGGCCTTGGCCGCTGGCGCGCCTACGCCGATGAGCTCGCACCGGTGGCGCCGATCCTGGCGCCTTGGCTCGTGCGCTTCGGCTATGGCGTCGAGCGGTAGGCGTCCAGCACCGGCCCCAGCGCGGTTTTCAGCGGCGCAAGCCAAGGCTCGTAGCGTCGCCAACTGTCGATCCCGTCCGCATTGATCGGCCGGCGCACCTGTTCCGAGCTAGGCGTCGCCACCGGCCGCAGGTTTTCGAAGAAGCGCAGGCAGGCGGCGTCGAACGGCAGCCCGAGATCGTCCAGCAGGCGGCGGACCTGGCCCTCGGTATCTTCGACCAGATCTTCGTAGATCACCTGCGTGACATGGCCAGGCAGCACGGCGCCGTAGTGCGCCGTCAGCTCCACGTAGTCGGCGTAGTAGCGGCCGAGGTCGGTCAGGTCGTAGGCGAAATCGAAGCCGCCAGCGAAGTGCTGGCGGTAGGCCGAGACGCAGCAGCTGAGTGGATGGCGACGCACGTCGACGATGCGCGCGTTCGGCAGCATCAGCCGGATCAGGCCGATGTGCAGGAAGTTCCAGGGCGCCTTGTCGATGAAGCGCGCACGGCCGAGCCGGCGCAGCGGGCGGGTACGAGCGAGGTAGTCGTGGCCGAGTTGGGCGAACGCCTCGCGCGGCAGATCGGCGAGCGGGGCGGGATACGGGAGATCGGGCGCTCGGGCGGCGACCCAGTCGGCCATCGCCTGGACGTCCATCAGCTCGCGCGTGCCTTCGATCGCCGGATGGCTGGCCAGGATCTGCTCGACCAGGGTCGAGCCCGAGCGCGGCAGGCCGACGATGAAGATCGGATCGGCCGCCGGATCGCCCCAGCCGGCGCGCTGGGCGAAGAACGCACGCGTGAAGACCGATTTGCTGCGCTGGACCAGAACGGTGGTCGCGTCGGGATCGTAGGCGCGCAGGCGGCGCTGCAGCACGTTGGCGGCGGCGTAGTGGGCGAAGGCTTCGGCGTCGCGCCCGTCGTCCTCATCGGCCTTGGCGAGGGCGAAGCGGAGCAGGCTGAGATCGTTCGCGGACACGTCGTCGGCGGCGAGCCGCGCGGCCATCGCGGCGTACAGTTCGGCCGGGAAGCGATAGGCCTTGAGGTTGGCGAGGCTCCAATAGGCGTCGGCGCGGTCGCGATCAAGCTCCAGGCAGCGCAGGTAGGCCGCCTCGGCCTCGTCGATGCGGCCCAGGGTGCGCAGGCCGTTGCCGTGCACCAGCCAGGCCTGCGGCTGATCCGGAAAGTCTTGCAGGATCGACGCGGTCACCTCGGCGGCGGCGGCGTAGTCGCCGGTCTCGGCCAGGATCGCGGCCTTCACCGCGCGGTTGCGGGTGTTGCGCGGTTCGCGGGCCAGCAGCGGCGCTAGCTCGCGCAGCGCCTCGGCGTGGCGGCCGGTGCGATGGAACACGAGCGCCAGGGCCTGGCGCGCGAGGTGCAGCTGCGGGGCTTGGGTGAGGACGTGGGTCAGCAGGGCCTCGGCCGTCGCCAACTGGCCGCGCCGGGCCATCACTTCGCCCAAGAGGTGCACCGCAGGCAGGTTCGACGGCTCGGCTGTCAGCCGTGCCCGAAGCGCGGTCTCCGCCTCCGCGATCTGTCCCGCCGCCAGCGCATCGACCGCCGGCCGCAGGCGCGGATCGGGCACGACTGCGGCCAGCATCCGGTCGTAACCGTCCTGCGCCGCCGCTAAGTCGCCGCCGATCAGATCGATGTCGGCCAACAGCCGCCACGCAGGCCCCAGCCGCGGATTTTCGGCGACCGCCGCGCCCAGCGGCGCAACGGCCTCGCGGGTTCGACCGAGCGCGAACAGCCGCTGCGCCGCTTGGAAGGGTTCAGCTTCCGTCTCGATTTCCGGTGTGTGCGCGGCGTCACTCGGCATGGCGCACTCTCTCTCGGCCGCCCCGCCTGCCCAAACAAAAAAGCGCGGAGCAGCGAACTGCTCCGCGCGAGTTTGGGGGGATACAGACGTTAGAACTTCACGTGCACGCCGGCGTAGACCTGGGTGCCGTTCTCGTAGACGGCGCGGACCTGGGTCGGGTTGGCGGCGTAGTACTTCAAGAGCGAGTCGGTCAGATTCAGTGCGTCGACGGTGAACGTGACGTTTTTGGTGATGTTGAGGTTGGCCGAGGCGTCGAGCTGGCCGTTGTCGGCCTCGTTCTCGATGGAGGCGCGATCCAGGCCGACGAAATAGTGCGAGCGGTAGGTGTAAGCCAGCCGCACGTTGAACAACGGCACCTCGTAGTAAACCACCGCGTTGTAGGTCACCTTCGAGGTGCCGACGAGCGGGTCGCCATTCTGGTCTTCGCCATCGACATAGGTGAAGTTGGTCTGGAAGCCGAAGTTGTACGGCAGCGGCTGCTGCACCTGAAGCTCGAAACCCTTCAGCTCGCCCGAGACGTTGGTGGGCGAAGAGACCGCGAACGTCGAATAGACGTAGTTGTTCGGCTTGCCTGGCACGCCGATCTGAGACTGCTGCAGATTGAGGTAGCTGCCGCTCGTGATCCCGTAGCCGACGTAGGACGAGAGGTCGTCGTAGAACAGGCTGACCGCGGCGACGCCGGTCGGCGTGTAATACCACTCCAGCGCCGCGTCGTAGACGCCCGCGGTGATCGGCTTCAGGTTCGGGTTGCCGCCATTGCCAGTGAGGTTCAGGTCGGTCAGCGACACGGTTGCGCCCAACGCGCTGTAGTCGGGACGGGACATGGTCTCGGCCGCCGAGAACCGGAGCAGAAGGTTCTTCTCCAGATCGAAGGTGAGGTTGGCGCTGGGCAGCACGTCGAAGTAGTTGTGCTTCACGTCGTCGATGAAATAGTTGCCGTAAGCCGAACTGGTGATCACGGGGGACACTTGGACGCCCCCCGGCACGGCGACCGGTGTGTTGACGAACGACTGCTCGTCGGTGTCGACAAGGCGGACACCGAAGTTGCCCCGCCAGCCGTCGCCTTCGATGTGGCTCATGACGTAACCCGAGTAATCGTTCTCCTGCACCTTGAAGGAGAGGTTCCAGTAGTAGTTCTGCGGCGTGACGATCGCCGACAGCGGCCCGCGGACACCGCCGGGGATGGCGTTGAGGATGTTGGCGATCGTATTCGGGTTGCCGGCGATCGGGATCAGCAGGCCAGGGATGCCGAGCGCGCCGGCGTTGAAGCCGTTTGGATAGGGCACGGGATTGGTCGCCGAGAAGGGCATGGTCGGGCTCGAGAAGCACGACCCGTCGGCGCCTAGAGTGCAGCCGCGGTCCCAGCCATCGACCTGGCGGGTATGCTGCGAAGCGTGGAAGCCGGCCTCGACGTCCTTGAAGACACCGTTGTCCAGATCGTACTTGGCGTCGACCTGGCCATAGATTTCGCTGTCCTTGGAGGTGAAGTCTTCGTTCCAGGCCCAGTCGTTGTTAAGCCCCGCCGGGCTCTGTGGATTGAGGCCATTCGGCGTGACTTGGAAACCGTTGCCGGACGGCTGGTAGGAAACGCCCACCGGCGCGTCGACTTCGAAGGACGGCGCGCCGTCGGTTTCGCCTTCGCCGTAGGTGTAGCCGATCTGACCGCTGAGCGTCAGGCGATCGGTCGCGTGATACTTGCCGTCGAGGTTGATGTAGGACGTGAAGGCCGAAGAACCGGGGCGCTCGATGTTGTCGACGATGATGCCATCGACAGGCGTCCCTGCGGCGTTCAACGTCGGCCAGACGGCCGAGGTCAAGGTGTTGTTCGCAACCTTATAACTTGTTGGCAGGTTGTTGTTGAGCTCGTTGGAGCCCCAGTACATGTAGTTATCGTTCGAATTGCTCGCGTCCATATGCGAGTAGAAACCGTCGAGGTTGAACTCGAGTTTGTCGTTCGGGCGCCATTCGACGTCGATGTGGCCGCCTTCGCGGGTGCGTTCCTGCTGGAACAGCGTCGATCCGATCAGGGTCGGCGCTTGGACGCCGATCAGGCTCGGATTTGCCGCGCCGAGCGGCATGGCGCTGGTGATCGGCGTATAGCCGAGGGTTTCCTGGCCGTAGCGCGCGACGCTGCGATCCTCGTAGAAGCCCTGCACCGCGATGCCGAAGGTGTCGTCGGCGTTCTTCCAGCCGATTTCGCCGTTAACTTGGGGCTTCCAGTCGCCTCGCAGGCTGTTGTAGGCGGCTTGGGCGCTGGCTTCGAACACCCATTGCTTTGAGGAGCCGCCGAGATCGAGGGCGTTCGGCGTGGCTAGGTCCACGACGCCAGAGACGCCGCCTTCGAGAAGCGAGGCGTCCTGGGTCTTATAGACGGTGGTGGATGACACCATCTCAGCCGGGAGCAAATCGAAGCTCACGCTCCGTCCGACCGCTTGATACTGGTCGAGGATGAACCAGTCGCCGGTGGCGATGCTGTGGCCGTCCACGGTGACTTGGGTCAGGCTGGGGGAGGTGCCGCGGATGCTGACGCGGTCGTTCTCGTCGAAGCCGCCTTCGCCGCTGGCGGCCGATTCGGTGTTGACGCCCGGAATGCGCTGCAAGGCGTCGGCGACGTTCTTATCCGGCAACTTGCCGATATCTTCCGCGGATACCGCGTCAACTTGGTCTACGTTGTCGCGCTTGATGGTGATGGCGCGCTGAAGCGATTCCTTGATGCCGGTGACGACGATCTCGCTGACCGCGCTGGCGCCGGCGTCCGTGCTGGTGGCCGTGTCGGCCATCGCTGGCGCGGCGACGCACAGGACGGCGGCGATGCTGGTTGAGCCGAGCAAGATCGACTTGCGCAAGGCCATGGTTCTTCTCCCCGCTGGGGCCATCCAGATCGGCGGCCCGCCCCTAAGTCCATTTCCATACCAATCCGGCCGATCTGGTCTTAGAAACAAGACCAATACCTCAGGATTTCGTGGAACTGTCACCAAAGCTTTCAGGAATGCAAGCCCAAAAGCGCACCAATCGCGTACCAATCATTTATTGGTATGCAAATGGTATGGTTGTGTGGCAGACAGGAGGCGGGGTGGCCGCCGGATAGGTTCGGCGATCTCCTCGATGCGGAAAGGACCAAGCGCGTGGCGTCGTTCGCCGATGTGATCGGGAGCCTTGAGGAGCAGGGACGCGCGCCGCTGTATCAGCAGCTGCAGCGTGCGCTTCGCGACGCCATCGCCGGCAATCGTCTGGCTGCCGACGAGGCGCTGCCGCCCGAGCGGGACATGGCCGAGGAGTTCGGGGTTTCGCGAATCACCGTGCGCAAGGCGTTGGACGCCCTGGTGGCCGAAGGGCTGCTGAATCGCCGCCAGGGGGCGGGCACCTTCGTCGCGGCGCGGGTGGAGAAGAACTTTTCCAAGCTGTCGTCGTTCACCGAGGACATGATTTCGCGGGGGCGGCGCCCTGAGAGCGTCTGGCTGAGCCGGTCGGCCGGCACGGTGACTCCGGAAGAATCGCTGACGCTGGGTCTAAGCCCCGGCGCGCAGATCTATCGCTTCAACCGCATCCGCTATGCGGACGGCTCGCCGATGGCGCTGGAGTATTCCACCGTCCCGGGCTTCAGCCTGCCCTCCGAGAACGCGGTGGAGGAGTCGCTGTATGAGGCGCTCGACAAGCACGGCTCGCGGCCGGCGCGGGCGCTGCAGCGCCTGCGGGCGGTGTTGTTCACGGCGGAACGGGCGCGGCTGCTGGGCGTGCCGGACGGTTCGCCCGGCCTGCTGATCGAGCGGCGCGGCTTCCTCAGGGACGGCCGCCCGGTGGAGTTCACCCAGAGCTATTATCGCGGCGACGCCTACGACTTTGTCGCCGAGCTCAACACCTCGGCGTCTTGAGGTCTTGCGGAGAGTCGTTGTGAGTGCTGGCGAAGATTTCCGGACGGCCGCCGACGCGACCCGCCTGGGCCGCGAAGCCGCCGAAGCGCCCGGCGTGGTGCGGGCTCAGCTCGGCGCCAACGCGCCGGTGCTGATCGATCTGGCCGCGCGGCTGCGGCGCCATCCGCCCCGGGCGGTGGTCACCCTGGGCCGCGGCAGCTCGGACCACGCCGCCACCTACGCCCGCTATCTGATCGAGACCAAGCTGGGCGTGATGACCGCTTCGACACCGCCGTCGGTGGCCTCGATCTACGACGCCGCGACGCCGATGCAGGACACGCTGTGCCTGGTGATCTCCCAGTCCGGCCGCAGCCCCGACCTGCTCGCCAGCGCCGAAGCGGCCCGCGCCGCCGGCGCCCTGGTGGTGGCCCTGGTCAACGACGCGACCTCGCCGCTGGCCGAACTCGCCGACATCACCGCGCCACTGCTGGCCGGCCCGGAGCTGAGTGTCGCCGCGACCAAGTCATACGTCGGCGCGCTTAGCGCGATCGTGGAGCTGGTGGCGCACTGGAGCGGCGATGCGGCGCTGCTCGGCTCGCTGGCGCGCCTGCCGGATCTGCTCGATGAAGCCTGGGCGCAGGACTGGAGCGCGGCGCTGCCGCTGCTGAAGGACGCCAACAGCCTCTATGTGCTGGGCCGCGGCGTCGGCTATGGCGTCGCCGAGGAGGCGGCGTTGAAGCTGAAGGAAACCTGCGGGCTGCACGCCGAGGCCTTCAGCGCCGCGGAAGTCCGCCACGGCCCGATGGCGTTGGTCGGTCCGAACTTTCCTGTGCTGGCGTTCGCCCAGGGCGATGAGACGCGCGCCGGGGTCGAGGCGGCAGTCGAAGCGGCGGCGGCGCAAGGCGCGCCGGTGATCAAGGCCGGCGGCGCCCCGCAGGCTGGCGTGCTGTTGCTGCCGACCACCGACGCCTGCCCGATTCTGGAGCCGATCGCCTATGCGCTGAGCTTCTATCGCCTGGTCGGGGCGCTGGCGCTGGCGCGGGGGCGCGATCCCGACCGGCCGCCGCACCTGACCAAGGTCACAGAGACGATCTGATGGCTGTCACGCTCATTGGCGGCCGGGTGATGACCGACCGCGGCCTGGCGGAGGGCCTCGCGGTGCGGATCGAGGGCCAGCGCATCGCGGGGCTCGGACCTCGCGAAGACCTGACGCCGGGCGCCGAGGTGCGCGATCTCGGCGGCGCGCTGCTGCTGCCGGGCTTCATCGATACCCAGGTCAACGGCGGCGACGGCCTGCTGTTCAACGATGCGCCGAGCGCGGGGACCATCGCCCGCATCGGCGCGGCCCACCGCCGCTTCGGCACCACCGGCTTCCTGCCGACGCTGATCAGCGACGATCTGGCGACCACCGAGGCCGCCATCGCCGCAACGCGCCGGGCGATCGAGACCGAGGTTCCGGGCGTACTCGGCGTCCACATCGAGGGGCCGTTCCTCAACGTGCGGCGCAGGGGCATCCACGACGCCAGCAAGCTCAGGCGCACCGACGGCGACTCGTTCGCCCTGCTCAATTCGCTGGGCGTCGGCCGCACCCTGGTGACGCTGGCGCCGGAAGAGACCAGCCTGGAGACGATCGAGCGGCTGGTGAAGGCGGGCGTGGTGGTCTCGGCCGGCCATAGTAATGCAACTTACGGCGTGGTCCGCGCGGCGCTGGACCACGGCCTGAGCGGTTTCACCCATCTGTTCAACGCGATGTCGCCGCTGACCAGCCGCGAGCCGGGGGTGGTGGGCGCCGCGCTGGAGGACTCCAATGCCTGGTGCGGGATCATCGTCGATGGCGTGCATGTCGATCCGGTGGTGTTGAAGCTGGCGCTGCGGCTCAGGCCCCACGAACGCTTCAACCTGATCACCGACGCGATGCCCTGTGTCGGGTCCGACCACGCCACGTTCGCGCTGCAGGGCAAGACCATCACGGTTCGCGACGGCGCCTGCTTCGACGACGCCGGCACGCTGGCCGGTTCGGCGCTCGACATGGCCGGCGCGGTCCGGAACGCGGTGCATCTGCTGAACCTGGATCTGTCCGACGCCTCGCGCATGGCCAGCCGCAACCCGGCGGAGTTCCTGGGACTTGACCACGAATACGGCCGCATCGCCCGCGGCTGGTTCGCCGACCTGGTGCTGCTGAGCGACGACCTCCACGTGCTGGAGACCTGGATTCACGGTCGCGCCAATGGCGAGGCCGACGCCGTGGCCGCCCGTGCCTAGGCTTCTCGCGGCGCTTGCGCTTCTGCTCGCCGCGCTCGCGATCGCGGTCGAGGCGCTGGGCCAGACCGTCGATATCACCCCGCGTCCGCTGGTCGCCGAGGTTCGTGACGGCGGTTCGGTGACGTTCGCGGACGGCGATCCGATCGTGGCGCCGCCCAGCGACGCCGGGGCGCAGCAGGTGGCCCAATATCTGGCCGACCTGGCGCTGAAGAGCCGGGGCCTGAAGTTCGGCAGGGCCGCGTCCACCCGGACGCAGCCGATCGCCATCGTCCTGGCGCGCGGCGGCGACACCGGGGCGGAAGGCTACAGCCTCGATATCGACGAGCGCGGCGCCCGGATCACCGCCTCCAGCGACGCCGGCCTGTTCTACGGCGCGATCAGCCTCTGGCAGCTGCTCAGCGCCGATGGCGGGGCCGGCTCGGCGACGCTGCAGCCGCTGCATATCATCGACAAGCCGCGGTTCGGCTGGCGCGGCCTGATGCTGGACTCGGCGCGGCATTACCAGTCGCCCGCCTTCGTCGAGCAGATGATCGACTGGATGGCGCTGCATAAGCTCAACATGCTGCAGTGGCACCTGACCGACGATCAGGGCTGGCGCATCCAGATCCGGAAGCATCCGCGGCTGACCAGCATCGGCGCCTGGCGGGCGCCGCACGACCCGAAGACCGGTCGGCCGCGGCGCTACGGCGGTTTCTACACTCAGACCACCATCCGCCGCATCGTCGCGTACGCCGCCGCCCGCCACGTCACCATCGTGCCGGAGATCGAGATGCCGGGGCACTCGCTGTCGGCCATTCTCGCCTATCCGAAGCTGGGGACGGTTCGGGGCGACCCGAACACGCAGAGCGACTGGGGTATCTTCCCCGACATCCTCGATCCCAGCGACCGCACCTACGGTTTCATGACCGATGTGCTGACAGAGGTGATGGACCTCTTCCCCGGACCCTGGATCAACGTCGGCGGCGACGAAGCGGCAAAGGACGAATGGAAGGCCTCGCCGCGGATCCAGGCGCAGATCAAGCGGCTCGGCCTGGCCAACGAGGACGCGCTGCAGGGCTGGTTCACGGCCCGCATCGGCGGCTTCATCACCGCCCACGGCCGGCGCATGATCGGCTGGGACGACATCCTGGTCGGCGGTTCGGCGTTACCGCCGAGCGCCGCGGCGGTGTCCTGGCACATGGACGGCGCGATGAAGTCGCTCGCCGCCGGCCACGACACGGTGATCGCCACCGGGCCGACGCTCTACCTCGACAACCGCCAGTCTGACCTCGCCAGCGAGCCGCCCGGGCGCGGGTTGGTGGTCTCATTGAAGGATGTCTACGGCGTCGATCCGACGGCTTTGATGGCGCCGGCGGACGCGGCTCACGTCATCGGCGTCCAGGCCAATCTATGGACCGAGCACATGCGGACCGTGGACGATGTGGCGAAGATGGCCTTCCCGCGCGCCGCAGCGTTGGCTGAGGTCGCCTGGTCGGCGCCGGCGCGTAAGGACTGGGCGGACTTCGAGACGCGCCTGCCGGCGGAACTGACCCGCTACCGCGCCCTGGGGCTCGATGCCGATACCGGCGCGGTGGACGTGAAACTCGTCCAGCAGCGCACGGGCGCCGCCGAGACGGTCGCGCTCTCCACCCAGATCAGCTTCGGCGATATCCGCTACACCACGGACGGCGCTGCCCCGAGCGCGAAATCCGCAGCCTATCACGCGCCGATCCCGGTGACCGGTCCGGTCCGGCTCCGCGCCGCCGCCTTCGTCGGCGAGCGCGCTGTGTCCCCGGAGCTCGACCGCCGGCTCGACCCGGCAGGTCCGCAGCGCCTCCAAAGCCAGGAGCTGAAGCTTTGCACCGACAAGGTGTCGCTGAATCTCGACGGCCAGAACGCCGCCCAGTACCGCCAACCCTATCTGGTCGACATCCTGAACCCGTGCTGGATCTGGCCGCAGGCCGACACCACCCGCTTCCGCGAGCTTCGCGTCGCCGTGACCCGGCTGCCGTTCAATTTCCAGATCGGCGCGGACGCGGCCAAGATACCGCTGCGCCCGCCGACCACGCTGTCCGGCGAACTGGAAGTGCGGGCCGACGGCTGCACGGGCGAGCCGATCGCGCGGCTATCGCTGGCGCCGGCCAGACGCGGCGACGGCGTCGCCACGCTTACCGGCAAGCTGCCGCCGCTCGCCGGGACGCACGACCTGTGCCTTAGCTTTACGGCCAGCAAGCTTGATCCGATGTGGGTGCTGGCCTGGGCTGAGCTGGAGCCAGCGCGATGACCGACGCCCTGATGCTGATCGCCCCCCTAGCCGGCTGGGCGATGCCGCTGGCCGAGACGCCCGACCCTGTGTTCGCCGAAAAGATGCTGGGCGAGGGGCTGGCGATCGATCCGATCCTGGGCGAGCTGCGGGCGCCGTGCGACGGCGAGGTGATCGGCCTACACGCCTGCTCGCACGCCGTGACGCTGCGCGCCGACAACGGGGCCGAGGTGCTGCTGCACATCGGCCTGGAGACGGTGAACTGCGGCGGCGAGGGCTTCGCGGCGATGACCGCCATCGGCCGGCGTGTCGCCGCCGGCGATCTGCTGCTGCGTTTTGACCTCGACGTGTTGGCGCGCCGCGCGGCCAGCCTGGTGTCGCCGATCGTGGTGATCAACAGCCGCAACTACGCGATCGAGCCGCTGGTGGCCGGCCGCGAGGTCGCGCTCGGCGAGCCGGTGCTGTCGATCCGACCGGTCGGCGCAGTCGCGACTGCGCCGAGTTCATCCGGCGGCGAGGCGCTGCGGCGGCGGGTGAAGGTCGGGCTGGCGCATGGCCTGCACGCCCGACCGGCGGCGCTGGTGGCCAGGGAAGCCGGCAATTTCACCGCCGAGATCGCGCTGGAGATCGCTGGCCGCCGCGCCAACGCCAGGAGTCCGGTCGCGGTGATGGCGCTGGGCGCCCGCTTCGGCGACGAGATCGAGTTCGTCGCCAGCGGCGCGGACGCCGCGGAGGCGCTGGAGGCGCTGGCGGCCAGAGTGGCCGAGGGCGACGGCAAGCCAGTCATCGCGGTGATGGCGACGACCATCGCGCCGTCGCGGCCGGAGCTATCGTCGCCGGTGAGCACGCTCGCGGGCGTTCCGGCCGCGCCCGGCCTCGCCATCGGCGCAGCCGTGCGGCTGATCGAGCCGGAAGTCGCGGTGATCGAGCTCGCCGGTGCGCCGGAAGCCGAGCAGGCGGCGCTGGCCGGGGCGCTCGACGCGGTAAAGACGGCATTGGCCGGGCGGCTCGCGTCAGAGACCGCCCAGCGCCGCGAGATCGTCGAGGCGCACCTCGCCTTCATCGGCGATCCGGAGCTGCGTCAGGCCGCCGGCGGCGCGATTTCGTCCGGCAAGAGCGCCGGCGCGGCCTGGGCCTTCGCCATTGGCGGCTATGTCGATCAGCTCCGTGCGGTGGGCGACGCCCGGATGATGGAGCGTGCCGCCGATCTGACCGATCTCAAGCGCCAGGTGCTGCTGCAGCTGTCCGGCGAAGCCGCGCCGACACTGCATCTGCCCGACAACGCCATTATCCTCGCCGACGACCTGCTGCCCTCGCAGCTCATGGAACTCGACCCAACGCGCGTCGCCGGGCTGGCGATCGGCAAGGGCGGGCCGACCTCGCACGTCGCCATCCTGGCCGCGTCGATGAACATCCCGGCCGTCGCCGCGCTGGGGCCCCGGGTGCTGTCGATCGAGGACGGCGCCCTGGTGATCCTCGACGGTGACGAGGGCCGGCTGCGGGTCGCGCCCAAGCCCGCCGAGATCGCCGCGGCGCAGACCGGCCTCGCCGAGCGCCGGGGCCGCCGCGCCAAGGCGCAGGCCAGCGCCGCCGAACCCTGCCACACCGCCGATGGCGCGCGGATCGAGGTGTTCGCCAATCTGGGCGCGGTCGACGAGGCGGGCGCCGCGGTCGACAACGGCGCCGAGGGCTGCGGCCTGCTTCGCACCGAGTTCCTGTTCATGGAGCGCGACGCGGCGCCGGACGAGGACGAGCAGTTCGCCGCCTACCAGGCGATCGCCGCGGCGCTGGACGGCCGCCCGCTGGTGATCCGCACGCTCGACATCGGCGCGGACAAGCCGGCGCCCTACCTGGCGCTGCCGCCGGAGCAGAATCCCGCGCTGGGCGTCCGCGGCGTCCGGGTCAGTCTGGCGTTTCCCGAGCTGCTGCGCACCCAGCTGCGGGCGATCCTGCGTGTCAGGCCGCTGACCCAGGTCCAGGTCATGCTGCCGATGGTGGCTGCGCTGG
>Ga0302314_10004852_pt1 | contig 24660 bp, 22 predicted proteins | sample III_Palsa_N2_3_FD_200533 | JGI IMG/M metagenome (GOLD analysis project Ga0302314, IMG submission 200533) | Peat permafrost microbial communities from Stordalen Mire near Abisko, Sweden - III_Palsa_N2_3 | ecosystem: Environmental > Terrestrial > Soil > Palsa > Peat permafrost | place: Sweden... | reverse complement strand
CGCACGACGTGGGTCCAGCGCACGCGGTAAGCCGCCGCCGCCTGCTCGGAGCCGCGCAGGAAGGCGAGGATCACGGCGGAGAAGTGGATGCCTTCGGCCAGGCGCGCCTGGTAGTCGAGCGTCAGCCGGCCTGCCGGGATCAGGTGGGTCAGCCGCAGCGCCGCGATTACACCAACGCCATAGCCGATGTCGCAGGCGCAGGCCGCCAGGTCCTGGTCGCCGGCGGAGACCAGCGACTTGCCGGCGCGGTCGAGCTGGAAGCTACGCTGGCCGGTCAGATTCAGCATCAGATAGTGCGCGGCGACGTCGCGACGGACGCAGAGGCCGGCGCCGCAGGGCAGGGAGTTCGGGTCTCGGGGGCTGTTGGACCAGAGGTCGCGGTCGACCTGGCGCAAGGCGAGATTGCCCCAATAGCGGCGCAGCCAGGGCGGCGGCGGCGCCTCGAAGTCCGGCTCGCAGCCACCGCTCCAGGCGCCGAGAAACGGCTTCTCGGCGGCGACCTTCAGCGCGACGGCGAGATAGTCGGGGGCCAGCACATTGTCGTCGTCGACGAATACCAGCAGCTCGGCCCTGGCTTCCGCAATACCGCGCAGCCGCGCCGGCGTGAGACCGAGCGTCTCTTCGCGGAAGTTCCGTGCACGAGGGTGCCAGCTGAGATCGATGCGGGGGGCGAGCGGATCGTCGCAGAGATTGTCGATCACCAGCAGGTCCCAGCGGGCGATGTCGAGCGTTTGGGCTTTGAGCGCTGCGAGGCAGCGATCGAGGTAGTCAGGCCTCGGATTGTGGGTGCAGATCACCACCGAGAAATCGGGCGCGTCAGAGGGCAACGATGTGCTCCCGCGGCGCGGCGAACAGGTCGGTCATCGCCGGCGGCGACTGGCCGCCGAGAGGTCTTAGCGGCAGCCCGTGGCCGGGCAGGCTTGCGGCGAGCGTGTGGGTGGCGCCGCCGGCGCCGGCGAGATCGTAGTCGCGGCAGAGGCAGACCTCGTAACCGGCGCGGTCGAGAAAGCCGATCAGTTCGGCGGGCGGGCCGACGCGGACGAGGTATTTCTCGAAGTACTCGAAATAGATCGCGTTGATCGAGCGCCGTCCCAGCGCCTCGGCCGCGCCGCGCAGGGCCGACAGTTCGTAGCCTTCGACATCGATTTTCAGCAGGGCGACCTCGCTCAGACCGTGCTGCGCGAGGTAGCTGTCGAGCTTGACGACAGGCGTGCGCAGTCCGCCCGTGGGGTCGATGTGCGAGGCGCCGGTCTGAGCCTCCGCGATGGCGAAGCAGACCTCGCCGTCACGGTCGGCGACAGCCATGCGGTTCACGGTCGCCTGCATGGCCGGATAGAGTGCGCGGGACTGCTCGATCGCGTCGATCAGGCGGGGGATGGGCTCGAACAGATGGAAGCGCACCCGGTCCGAAAGCTTCGCCGCCAAGCCGAAGCTGAGTAGGCCGTAATTGGCGCCGACGTCGAGGAAGTCGCCGCCATCGGCCAGCAACCGGTCGGCGATCCGGAAGAAATCCGCATCGTAGCCGCCATCGATCGGAATCAGGCGCAGGAAGCCGTCGCTCATATCGGCGTAGGCGAACGCGTCGTCCCGGATGCGGACGAGCTGCAGTGGGTTCTCGCCGGTCAGCTGCATCCAGGCGGTCATCAGCCGGTGGCGGCGGAACGGTCGGGGCAGCTTCTCCACCAGCGCCGCGGCGGTGGGCAGCGGCATCAGAGCACCGCCAACATGTCTTCGCCGCCGGACCGTGCGACGCGGTAGCCGTGGCCGCCGAGGAGATCGAGCGCCGCCTCCTGCTGGACGCGGCTCATGTTCTTGATCTCCCACTGCACGATCGCGGGCTTCATGCGGTGGAACGGGAACAGCGAGAGCAGATAGCCGTCGGCGCCCTCGGCGTCGATCTGCAGGATGTCGAGGCGGTCTTCCGGCAGATGGTCGAGGACATCGGTGAAGGTGACGCAGTCGACCGTCAGTTCACGGATTTTCGCGGTGATGCCCGGGATCAGGTAGTCGTGCTTGACGAGGTGCGCGCGGTCGAACGAAGCCATGCCGCCGGCCCACGCCGGGAGGTCGTCGCACTCGACGGTGTGGAGGCTGCGCGTGCGCCGCTTGGCGTCGACCGCGGCTTCGAGCACGACGATACGATCGTTGTCGGCATAGAGCTGACGCAGCCGCGCGGCGGGGCGAGGCTGGGGCTCCAGCATCACGCCGCGCCAGCCGCAGGCGGTGACGTATTTGTGCAGCGGGTCGGTCGAGACGCCGTCGTAGGCGCCGACCTGGATGAACACGCAGCCTGGGCCGTGTTCATGCATGTGGCGGCAGACGACGTCATCGAACTCCAGCACGCGCAGGCGCTCGGGCTCCAGGAGTTGGCGGGGCGTGTAGCGGACGCCTTGCACATCGTAGCCAATGCCGCGCAGCGCCTTGCGCAGCAGCGCCTTCACGACGCGATCGCCTGCTTGATCAGCGGCGCTGGCCGATCGGCCGGCCGCGGTTTGAACCAGTTGCGCCACCGCAGCTTCACCCGGCGGTCCAGCGCGAACGACCACTGGATCCAGACGTGCCGCCATAGCGCCAGTCGCTTACGCGCGCCGCCGGCAGGCATGCGGCTGTAGTAGTAATCTTCGAAGAACTGCAGCAGGTCGCCGCCGACCATGTCGCGCAGAAGGGTCGCCTTCATCCCGGCCCAGTGTACCACCAGCGGCGGCGCTGTCTTTGCCGCGACGCTCCACGCATCGAGACCATCCATGCCGTCGCCAGGCCAGCGCATGATGGTGCGGCGCTCGATCCGCAGCCCCTCCAGCGCCTCCTTCTGCAGCACGACGTAGTTCATCACGCCCTGATCGCCGCCCATGAACAGGTCGGGGTAGCGAAGCCGGCGCGGGAGGGTCCACTCGACCCAGGCGTCGAAGTCTTCCCGCGTCACCAGGCCCGCCGTGCCGAACCATTGACCGACGTTGAAGGCGGCGCGTGCGGATTGGACCTGGGGGTCGATACCCGCCAGCTTCTCCCAGTCGTAGTAGAGCCGCTTGAAGTCGGCGTCGGACAGTCGCTCGTCGTCGACCAAGAACGGCGCGTCGCTCTCAGCCCTCACGTCCATCACCGGGCCGGTGAAGACGGTGTCGACGTCCATCACCAGGAACCTCTGGCCGGGCGGCCCGAACAGCGGCTCCAGCTTCACCAAACCCCAACCGTAGTCGCCCGCCGGCAGATCGGCGACCTCGACGCCCCAATGGCGCTTCAGCTCTTCGGCGAGGCCAGGCTGCAGGATGTCGCCGGCCAAAATCTGGATCGGCACATTGGGATAGAAGTAGCGGATGCTGGCGAGGCAGATGCGGGTCAGCCGTGCGTCGCGGGAACAGGCGGCCAGGTAGATACGATCGACCGGGCCGTCAGCCACGCCGCTTGCCATTGACCGGAACGGCGGCTTCCCGCCATCTCAGGCGTGTCGGCCGGGGGCGCGCGGGATGCTGCAACGACTGAGGGATTTCAGGCGCAAGCTGCGAGCCGGCGCCGATGCGGCAATCCGCTCGGAGCAATTGCTGCGGCGGATCCATCAGAACCAGGTGATGGCCGAGCTGAGCCAGACGCCGCGCTTCAAGGACCCGCTGCGGCTGCTGGCGAGCGGCTACCGCGTGTTCTCGCAGAACCAGGAAGACGGCATGATCGCCGAGGTATTCCGGCGCATCGGCGCGACCTCGCGGCGCTTCATCGAGGTGGGGGTCGAGGACGGGCTGGAGTGCAACAGCGCCTTCCTGCTCACCCAGGGCTGGCGCGGCGCCTGGATCGAGGGCTCGCCGGACCATGCAACCCGCGCCCGCACCGCCTTTGCGCACTACCCGATCGAGGTCGTGGACCGCCGGATCACGGTGGAGAACGCCGACGCCTTGATCGCCGAATTCACCAAGGGCGAGGAACTCGATCTGCTCTCGATCGATATCGACACGCTCGACTACTGGGTCTGGCAGGCGATCGGGACCGTGAAGCCGCGGCTGGTGGTGATCGAGTACAACGCGCTCTGGCCGCCTTTCATCCGCAAGACCGTCGCGCACGATGCGGCGATGGTCTGGGACGGCAGCAGTTTCTCGGGCGCATCGCTGGGTGCGCTGGAGGCGTTGGGGCGTGAGAAGGGTTACTGTCTGGTCGGCTGCTCGCTGGCCGGCGTAAACGCCTTCTTCGTGCGCGAGGACCTGGTCGGCGACAGGTTCTGCGCGCCATTCACGGCCGAGAACCACTATGAGCCGGCGCGCTACGAACTTGCCGGCGGTTCCGGACACCGCGCCGGCATGGGCCAGTGGGTGGACGTCTAGGCTCACGCTGGCACGATCTCGGGCTGGCTGCGCAGCCGCGCCCAGCCCTTCCATTTGCGGATCGCCGTCGCGGTGGGGATGCCGAGTCGCTTGAAAATAAGCAGTAAAGAGCCGGTCGCGTGCAATTGGGCCGATCCCAGCTTCCGCGAGCGGACGTGGCGCCAAGCGTCGAGGCCGGCGCGCAATTCCCGGCGCTCGACCCAGCGCTCGGCGACGAAGAAGTAGAGGCCGCAGAGCGCGCGCTGGCGCACCCAGTCCATACCGGGGCCGCCGCGCACGTGCGCTTCCAGCCGCTCGATCACGTCGATCGCGCCTTCGAGGTGGCGCGGAGAGCGGCGCTGTTCGACGCTGACCTTGGTGGGCTCGAATTGCCAGCGCACGTGGTTGTCCACGTCCGGAAAACGAATGTAGCGGTAGCCGGCGGCGATGGCGCGCACGTGCAGCTCGATGTCCTGCCAGCTGAGCAGGGCTTCATCGAACAGGCCGAGCTTCAACAGGCTCTCGCGCCGCCAGATCGGGCCAGTGGTGATCCAGGGCGCCTCGAAACAAAGGAACCGGCAGAGGTCGTCGCCGACCAGCTGGTCGTCCAGCACGCGGCCGAGGTCGCCGATGTCCGCCTGGAACACGCTGCTTTGAAAGGTCGCGAAGTCGAGGTCTTGATTGCGCGACATGACGCCGACGCGCCGCTCCAGACAGTTGGGCGCGAGCAGGTCGTCGGAATCGAGCAACACGATGAGCGGCGCGCGCGCCGCCCGGATGCCGATGTTGCGGCAAGCGTTGCCGCCGGCGGGCGGGTTTTGGCGGACGATGTAGCTGAAGCGCGGATCGACGGCGGTGCGGGCGGCCATCATCTCGGCTGTGCCATCGTCGGAGCCGTCATCGATCACTAGGTGCTCCCAGGCGGACAGGGTCTGGGCAGCAACGGAGTTCAGCGTTTGCGTCAGCAGCCTGGCGCGGTTGCGCGTCGGCGTGATCACCGAGACCAACGGCGGCTCGGCCGTCATGCCGGATCGGCCTCCCCGAATAGCCAGCCGCGCAACCGGGCGCGCTCGTGCTCCCAGCCGTATATCGCCGCGGCGCGCCGATAGCCGGCCGCGCCGAGCGCCGCCGCCTGCGCCGGGACGGCCAGGAAGTGCTCCGCCATTGCGCGCACGTCGCCCTCGTCGCCCAGCAGCCCGGTCTCGCCCTCGATCACGGCCTCGGGGATGCCCGAGTGGCGTGTGCTGACCACCGCCATGCCGTGGGCCATGGCTTCCTGGAGCGCCGCCGGCAGTCCCTCTTCGTCGCCGGTCTCCGGGTCGGCCATGCTGTGCTGGACGAAGACGCCGCACTCGTCGAGCAGCCGCTCCTTCTCGGCCTCGGAGGCGACGCCGTGCAACCGCACGCGGTCTTGCAGGCCGCAAGCCTGGACGAACTGCCAGACCGCGGGATAGAGGGCGCCGCCGCCGATGTAGTCCAGCGTCAGCTCGGGATCGCGCGTGGCGGCGAGGCGGAACGCTTCCAGCAGCATGATCGGCGCCTTCTGCGGCGCCATTCGGCCGATCGCGAGGAACCGCTTGGCGGACGCGGGTGGCCGCTTCGTCAGCGCGGCGGGAATGTCGACGCCGCCCGGATTGACGTGAACCTGCTCTGCCGGGAGGCCGAGTGAAATCAGCCGCTGACGATGGAACTCGCAGCGCGTCAGCACCGCCCTGGCGGAGGTGTAGGCGAGATACCGGGCGCCGATGCCGCTCCGGATGCTGCCGCTCAGGTCAAGGCCATGGCCCTGGACGATGTAGGGGATGCCCAGACGGTCGAGCAGGGGCACGAAATCGACGAACTGGTCGAGGTACTCGCCCAGTACATGGGTGACCTGATGGCGCCTCAGGAACCGGGCGATGGCGACTTGAAACAGGGTCTGTCGATCGGCGCCGGCGCGGATCGCGAGCCTCACCTGCAACTGCAGCCCCCAGCGGTCGGCGAGGAAGGCCGGGCAGGGCGCGTCGCCGTCGCTGCCCTTGAGACGGCACACGGCGACTGTGTCGCCCGGCTCAAGGTCTTCGAGGTGGCGCAGGATGAAGGTCTCGCTGACCGCGCGCAGCTGCATGGCGAAGACCGCGAGCGTCACTGGCGCTAGATCCCGAGCCCGAACACGCGTCCCCAGACGCCGAGATTGACCAGCCGCCACAGGCCCTGGTCCGCCGACCGCGCGCCGCTCATCGCCTGTTCGAGGTGTTGCTCCACGGCGGGGCGGTTGAACAGGTCGGGGAACAGCGACAGCGTCTCGGCGACGCCCGCCCGGACGGTGTTCCGCCCCTCGCCGCGAAGCCAACCCTGCTGCGGCGTGGCGAAACCGTTCTTGTCGCGTCTCGCCAGGATCGGCGCCGGGACGGCGTCCCGCATCGCCGAGCGCAGCACCCGCTTGGTGTCGCCGCCGACGATCTTGTGCTGGTCCCAGAGGCCGATACAGAACTCGACCAGCGGATGATCCAGAAACGGCAGCCGCGCCTCGATGCCGTGCGCCATCGAGTTGCGGTCCTCGTAGCGCAGCAGATGCGGCAGGGTCAGGCCGAGCAGGTTGGCGACGCAGAGGCTGCCGAGATCGTCGATCGGCCCAATCTCCTCGCGCTCCAGAGTCGCGGCGTATGCGCCGCCGGCGGCGTGGCGCCGGCCGGCGATCTCGGGGCTGAGCTGGTCCCGCGCCAGCGGCGGCCGGCGCGCGGCGCGCCATCGCCGGGCGAATTCGGGCAGCTGCGGCCGGTTCGGCAGGGCCAGCAGTTGGCTTGCGATCGAGGAGCCGTGCCAGGCTTTGCGCTCCAGCAGCAAACGCGTCAGTCCTGCTAGGTCACCGCGCCGAGCCAGTGCGCCGGACTGCACGGGGAAGGCGTCGTAGTGGTAGCCGGCGAGCTGTTCGTCCGCGCCCTGGCCATCCAGCATCACCTTGACGCCGTGGCGCCGGGCCTCCTCGAATACGGACCATTGCGCGTACATGCTGGTGCTGCCGACCGGCTCGTCCTGATGCCAGGTCATTTGCTCGGCGGTCTCGAACAGGCGCTGGGCGGACGGGTAGACGTAGTGGCCATCCGCCTGCGCGGCCGCGGCTGCCATCTCGGCGAACGGGCGCTCGTCGACCGCCTTGTCGTCGTAGCAGGCGGTGACAGTGTGGACCGGCTCGGCGACGCCGGCGCGGCTCAGCTGCGCGGCCATCGCAGCGACGATAGACGAGCTGTCCAGGCCGCCGGAGAGGCAGGCGCCGACCCGGACGTCGGCGCGCAGATGCAGCGCGATGGAGTCCTCGAACAGGCCGCGAAACCGGGCGGCGGCGTCTACCTCGTTCATCTTTGGCAGCGGCTGGCGGGGCAGATGGTAGTAGCGGCGGGGGCTAACAGCCTCCGGCCGCCAGTCGCGCAGGTCGATCGAGACGCACTGGCCGCCGCGCAGCTGCCGGGCGTCGGCGAACATGGTCTCCTCGGTGTGGTCGGTGAAGCCGACGTCGAGATAATCGACCACCCGGTCCAGGTTCACGCGCCGGCTGAAGCCGGGCAGATCGACCAACTGCTTGATCTCGGAGGCTATCGCCACGCCCCGCGGCGAGACGAAATAGTACAGCGGCTTGATGCCGAAGCGGTCGCGGGCGGCGAACAGGCGCTGGCGTTCGCGGTCGTAAATGACGAAGGCGAACATGCCGCGCAGCTTGTCCAGCGCGGCCTCGCCCCAGGCGATATAGGCTTGAAGCAAGACCTCGCTGTCGGAGGCGGTGGTGAAGCGGAGGCCCTTACAGGCGAGCTGCTGGCGCAGTTCGAGGTAGTTGTAGATCTCGCCGTTGAAGGTCAGCCAGTAGCGGCCGTCATCGCAGGTCATCGGCTGGGCCGCGCGCTCATCGAGATCGATGATCGCGAGGCGCCGGTGACCGAGGCAGACCGGGCCGATCTCGCTCTCGAACACCTTCCAGCCGCGCCCATCCGGCCCGCGGAGGGCGACGATGTCGATGCAGCGCGGGTCGGGCGCGAAGCCGGCGGAGGCGAAGATGCCGCACATGGCCTAGGCGCCCGCCTTCGCGGTCCAGGCGGCGGCGAGCCGGCGGCGCTCGGCGTCGGAGACCTCGAACCGGGAGACGGAGCGGCTGACGCGTTCGGACAGTAGGTCGGGGCCAAAGTAGTCGCTGAGCGCTTCCGATGCCGGCAAGCGGCCGAGGGCGCGTTTCGCCAGATGCTTCACAGCGGCCATGCCAGCGGGCGCAAGCTGTCGCTTGGCGACTGGCGGCAGGGTCTGCGTGCGGCCAAGCACGGCGTGGAAGTAGTCGCCGTAATGCCAGACCCCGACCTCGCGATAGCCGAGCAGCCGCGCGCCGACCGCCTCGCCGAGCCGCACGATGTCGGCGGGATGGATGTCCTCGTCGACCGGCTGCAGACCGGTGGGATTTTGGGCGCGCAGGTAGTCCTGATGCGCCGGCGTCGGGACCATCAGCAGCAGTCGGGACTCGGCTGACAGCAGGCGCTTCAGCGTGGCGTGAACGACGGGACGTTCGGACGGGGCGATGTGCTCGTAGACGTCCATCATCAGGATCAGGTCGAACGCGCCGTCGAGGCCACATTCCGCGAGCTGGCCGGCGCGGTAGTCGAGATTGGGGCGCCTGAAGCACGTCCGCGCGACCTCGATCGAGCCGGAGCTGAGATCGACACCGATGGTCTCGGCGTCCGGCCAGGCCCGCGCCATCCGCCAGGTGGTGGCGCCGACGCCGCAGCCGATCTCCAGCACCCGGCGCGGCGCACGCGGCGCCCAGTCGGCGATCGTCTCGATCGCCGCTTCGATCCGCGGCAGCCGGTCGGTGAAATCGCGCAGCTTCTCGGCGACGCGGCCGTCGTAGTAGCGCTCGACATCCTGCCGATCCGGCTCCGGTGTGCGTTCAAGGGCGGACAAGCATTCGTCCCGAATAGTCGATGCGGGCCATCAGCACAGCCCGATCAGCGAAATACTCGTCGACCGCCTGCCGACAGCCGTTCCAGTGGCCATAGTCGTCGATGATCAGCACGCCGGCTTTGGCGATGCGCGGATAGAGGTGGGTCAGCTCGTGCCGCGTTGAGGCGTACCAGTCGGTATCGAGCCTCAACAGGGCGATATGGCTGGGATCGGCGGCCGGCAGAGTCTCCAGCACGTCGCCTTGGACGAAGTGGCAGCGATCTGCCGGATATCCCGTCGAGAGCAGGTTTTGGCGCACGTCGTCCAGGCTGGCGTAGCACCACGCGTTGTGGTCGTCGGCCGCCATCTGGGTGAAGACCGGCTGGGCGGCGACGCCGACGTGGTCGATGTCGCGCTCGCCGGGCTCGGTCATGCCGGCAAAGGTGTCGAACAGGTAGAGGTCGCGCAGGTCGCCCGCTTCCAGCAGGGCGAGGGCGGCGGCCATCATCGAGCCGCCGCGCCAGACGCCGCATTCCACGATCGCGCCCGGAATGTTGGCCTTGGCGAGGTAGCGGACCGCGTCGATCAGGGCGCCGACGCGGTCGCAGCCGGTCATGGTGAAGGGGGCAACCCGGGCGATGATCTCGGCGTAGGCCGGGTCGAGTTCCAGCGGATGCTTCGGCGCTGGCGGCTCTTCGACCGCGCGCTGGATGGTGTAGCCAAGCGCGCCGGCGGCCTTGCGGATGCCGGACTTGAGCGGGCCGATCACGGCGTCAGCGCCATTGCGACGGCGTCTGGAAGATCACGCCTGGCCGTTCGGGCCAGCGCAGCCAGGCCGCGCTCTGCTCGCCGGCCATGCGGAAGCCGGGCAGGGCTTTCACCGCGTCCCAGGCGAGGCGGCCCGTGCTGGCCGCCACGCCGACGCTGATCAGGTAGGCGCCTGGCGCCAGCGGCAGCGGCCCGAGTTCGCAGGTGACGCGATGCGTGCCTGGCGGCGCGGTGAGGCCGAAGCCACCATCGGCTGACATGACCGTCGCCACGATCTCCAGCCGCTCATCCAGGATATTGACCACGACGATGGCGTCTTCGATCGCGCGGAGCACGGTGAGGTTGGCCTCGACCCGCACCATCTCGCCGGGCTGCACCACGCCGCCGCCGAGCGGGTCGCCGCAAACGGTGACAGCCTGGATGTCGACCCAGCCTTCCTCGCGATAGGGATGGCGGTAGGCGGAGATGTCGCCGGCGCTGAGGTCGCCGCGCAGGGCGGCGAGGAAGTGGGAGGCGACCTCGTGGCTGGGCCCGACGAGGCTGACCCGGCCCTTGTCGAGCAGCAGCGCACGGTCCGAGAGATCGACCACCGATGCCAGGTTGTGGCTGACGAAGATCACCGTGCGGCCGTGCTGGGCGACGTCCTGCATCTTGCCCAGACACTTGCGCTGGAACGCCAGGTCGCCGACCGCCAGCACCTCGTCGACGATCAGGATTTCGGGCTCCAGGTGCGCGGCGACCGCGAACGCCAGACGCACGTACATGCCGGACGAATAACGCTTCACCGGCGTGTCGAGGAATTGCTCGACCTCGGCGAAGGCGACGATCTCGTCGAATTTTGCAGCGATCTCGGCGCGGGTCATGCCGAGAATGGCGCCGTTGAGGAAGATGTTCTCGCGGCCCGACAGCTCCGGATGGAAGCCCGTCCCGACTTCCAGCAGGCTCGCCACCCGGCCCCGGATCACCGCCCGGCCGCGGGTCGGCTCGGTGATGCGGCTCAGCACCTTCAAGAGCGTGCTCTTGCCGGCGCCGTTGCGGCCGATCACACCCATCACCTCGCCGCGCTTCACCTCGAACGAGACGTCTTGCAGCGCCCAGAACTCCTCGACCGTGTCGCCGTCGACCAACTGTCGGCCGCGCATGACATCGAGGGCCGCCCGACCGGCGCCGCGCACGGACCTGACCATCATTTCGCGGAACGACTCGCCTGCCCGGCCGCGCGCCTGGTGGCCGATCAGATAGCTCTTGCTCAGGCCCTCGACGGTGACGGCGGCTTCGGTCATCGGGGCTTCGAACGGCACGTCAGATCAGGTCCGCGAAGCTCTTCTCGAGCCGGCGGAACTGGCGCACGCCGAGCCAGAGCGCGCCGGCGATGACCAGGGCGCTGACGCCCACGCCGCGCCAGTCGATCGGGCTGCCGAGCAAGCACCAGCGGAAGCCGTCGATCACGCCGACCATCGGGTTGAGTGCGTAGAGCAGCCGCCACCTCTCGGGGATCACGCTGGAGCTGAAGCCGACTGGGGAGGCGTAGAGCCCGAGCTGGACCATGAACGGGATTACATAGCGAAAGTCGCGGTAGCGCACGTTCAGCGCCGTGATCCAGAGCCCCGGACCGAGCGAGGCCAGCACCGCCATCAGCGCGAAGGCCGGCAGGAAGACGATCCGCCAATCCGGCGCGAACCGATACCAGGCCATCACGGCGGCCATCACCGCGAGGCTGATGACGAAATCCACCGAGGCGGCGACCACGGTGGCGGCCGGCACGATCAGGCGCGGGAAGTAGACCTTGCTGATCAGGTTGGCGTTGCTGACCAGGCTGCCGGAGGCGTCCGACAGCGCGCTGGAGAAGAAGGTCCAGGGCAGCAGGCCGGCGAACACCAGCAGCGCGTAGGGAACGCCGGCGCTGGGCAGTTTGGCGATGCGGCCGAACACGAAGGTGAAGATCAGCACCGTCAGCGCCGGCCGGATCACCGCCCAGGCGACGCCGATGGCGGTCTGCTTGTAGCGGATCGCCACGTCGCGCCAGGCCAACACCTGGAACAGCTCGCGATAGCGCCAGAGGTCGAGCCAGTAGTTGCGATCGACCCGGCCGGCCTCCAGCACCACCTCGACGGTGCGCGGCGGGCTCATTCGTGCACGAAGATGATCTTGCTGCCCGCGCTGGCGAAGGCGAACGGGGTCTCGCGCAGGCCGCCAAGCGCGGCGCGGATGCGGTCGTGGCGTTCGGGCGGCGCCAGGAACATCAGGAAGCCGCCACCGCCGGCGCCCAGCAGCTTGCCGCCTTCCGCGCCAGCGGCGAGAGCGGTGGCGTAGGCTTGATCAATCACGTCGTTGCTGACGCCGGACGTCAGGCCCCGCTTCAGCCGCCAGCTTTGGTCCAGCATTCGACCGAGGGGATCGATGTCGCCAGCGCCGAGCGACGTGAACGCCGCTTCCGCGAAGCATGCGAGCTCACCCGTGGCGCGGGCGACCTCGCAGTCGGCCGCGACGCGCGCGCTCTGCTCGGCCAGCAGGACCGAGGCAGAGCGGGTGGTCCCGGTGTAGAAGAACAGCAGCCGGCGCTTGAACTCGGCCAGGGCGTCGGGCGGGCAGACCAGCGGGGTCACCTCGACCCGCTCGTCGGGGTGGAAGCGGATCAGATTGAGGCCGCCGAACGCCGCCGCGTACTGGTCCTGCTTGCCGATCGGCTCGCCGCAGCGCTCCAGCTCGATCATGCAGGCCTGTTCCGCCAGTTGCTCGGCCGAGGCGTGGCGGCCCTGATAGGCATGCAAGGCATTGAGCAGGCCGACGGTGAAGGAACTGGACGAGCCGAGCCCGGTCCCGCGCGCCGGAATGTCGGCGACCGAGGTGATCTCGATCCCGCCCTCGATTCCGAGCAGTCCCAGCGCCTCGCGCACCAGCGGATGCTCAACCTGACTGGCGTGGGCGACTTCCTCGGTGCGGGAATAGCTGACCCGCACCGCATCGTCGAACTTGCGGCTGACGGTGACGTAGACCGACTTGTCGATCGCGGTGGAGAGCACCGCGCCGCCGTGCTGGCGGTAGAACGGCGGCAGGTCGGAGCCGCCGCCGAAGAAGCTGACCCGCAGCGGCGTACGGGCGATGATCACGCCGCCCGTCTCGCCTGCGCCGCCAGCTCGTCCGCGGCGCGCAGCACGGCGGCGTCGGAGCTCAGGGTCGGGCGCCAGCCGAGCTTGGCCAGGCGCTCGGCGGCATAGCGGAAGCGCGGCACGTCGCCGACCCAGCCGCGGTCGCCGCCACCATAAGCGATCGGTGTGCCGGGCGCGATGCGGTCGATCATCGCCTGGGCCATGAAGCTGACGCTCGTTCGGGATCCTTCGGGGCCGATGTTGAACAGGTTGCGGCGGCCCTGGGCGTTGGCGGTGATGAAGCGCATCGCCGCGATCAGTTCGACGACGTGCATGTAGGGCTTGGTCTGAGTTCCGTCGCCGAGCACCGCTAACGCAGCGGGGCGGTTGGCAAGGCGGGCGGCGAAGTCGTGCAGGGCGCCGTGGGTGGTGCGGGGGCCGACGACGTTCGGGAAGCGGAAGATCCAGATGCGGTCGAGGTGCGTCTCGGCGGCGGCGCTGAGCAGGGCTTCGCCGGCGAGCTTGGCCGCGCCGTAGCCGGAGATCGGCAGCAGCGGGCCGGTGTCTTCGGTCAGCAGCTGGTCGGTCTCGCCATAAACCGCCGAGGTGGAGGCGAAGGCGACGGCGCGGGCGCCGATCGCCTTTGTCGCTTCGATCGCGGCGAAGGTCGTGCCCAGGGTTCGCGTGAAATCGAGCGACGGGGCGGCGACGCCGGCCGAGATGTCGCTGTTGGCGGCGAAGTGCCAGACGATATCCGGCGGCCCGTCGGCGCCGACGAGATGATGGAAGGCGTCGGTGGCGCGACCGGGGTCGCTGATATCGGCTTCGACGAAGCGGAAGCCGGCGTGCTGGCGCGCGCCGGTCAGATGCCCCGGCGTGCCGAGCCAGAAATCGTCGACGCCGCAGACCTGGTCGCCATCGCTCAGCAACGCCTCAGCGAGCTGGCTGCCGATGAAACCGGCGACGCCGGTGATCAGGTGCCTCACGCGGCCTCGGGCGGATTGGCGCAGAGCCATTGCATGCAGATGTGGCCGACGATCAGCTGCAGGTCCTCGGCGATCTGCATGTCGTCAACCTCGAAGTGGATCGCGTGCTGAGCCAGGGCCTTGCACGCGCCGCCGGCGAAGCCGAGGATGGCGAAGGTGGTCATGCCCTTGTCGCTCGCCACCTCCAACGCCCGGACCACGTTCGGCGAGTTGCCGCTGCCGGAGAGCACGATCAGCACGTCGCCGGGCTCGCCCTTCACCCGCAGCTGTTCGGCGTAGATGGCGTCATAGCCGAGGTCGTTGGCGAGGCAGGTGATTACGGCCGGATTGGCGCTGAGCGCCTCGACCTTCATGCCGCCGCCGTGGCCGACGCCGGCGCCGTAGAGCAGGTCGTTGGCCAGGTGGATCGCGTTGCCGGCGCTGCCGCCGTTGCCGCAGAGGTAGACCGTTCGGCCTTCGCTCCAGCAGCGCCGGAGCGCTTCGGCGAGGGCCGGCACGCGCCCCATCGCCTCCATCCGCAGCGCCTGGTTCAGCTGGCTGGCGTAGGCGGAGATCAATTCGCGCATGTCGGGGAGCGCGGTCATGCCGGTTCGGCTTCCTTAGTGGCGGTGGCGAACAGGAACGTGCCGCGTTTGCGCACCGCCTTTGCGATGTAGCGGTCGGAGAACAGCGGTCGGACCAGCTTGCGCAGCCCCGATGGCAGCGGCACCGCGTCGGCTTCCAGCCCGAACACCTGCAGCTCGACCTCGTCGAAGAAGGTGCGGCACAGATTGGTGAGCGAGTCCCTGGTGAAATAGCGGGCGAGGAAGCCGTCGGTGCTCTGCCAGAGCAGTTCGTCCAGCGAGCGGCCGCGCCAGAAGCCGAGCATGTAACGGCGCATCAGCACGGCGTAGGCCTGCATGCCATCGAGGCTGTAGACCATGAAGCGCAGCTGGCCGCCGGGCTTCAGCGCGCGGTGCAGGTTGCGCAGCACGCGACCGGTGCGGGATGAGTGGTGGATCACGCCCCACGACCAGATGAAGTCGAACTCGTCCGCGGAATCGATGGTCTCGGCGTCCAGCTCGCGCACCTCGGCCTCGACGCCGCGCAGCGCCAGCCGCGCCTTGGTGGCGGCGACCGACTTCGGCGAGATGTCGATCGCGGTGACCTGGGCGCCGGCTCTCGCCATCAGCTCGGTGTGCAGGCCCATGCCGCAGCCCACTTCCAGCACACGCTTGCCGACAATCCGGTCGAACGGGATGATGGCGCCGAACGGCCGGTCGGTGTGGGCGAAGTGGCGCGCCGACTCGACGAAGCGGCGGTCCACCTCGTCGAACCATTCACGGGAGAATTCGGGCCGGACGATCTTGTCCTTCCAGTCGTAGGACATGGTGTTGTCGGTCCACCAGGTCTTGTTGCCGGCCTGGGCCTCGCCGGCGGAGGCGATCACAGCGTCGGACGTCGCCTTCATTGGGCGATAGCCGGCGCGGGCTCGATCAGCCCGGCGCTGGCCGCCGCGGCGAGGAAACGCCGGCGGAAGGCGGAAAAGCAGAACTGGCTCGACCAGCGCGCACGGGCGCCCCGGGACAGGGCGGTGAACAGGCGGTCGTCCTTCAGCACGTCGACGATGCGTCGGACGATGAGCGCCGCCTCCGTTCGGTCGACCGCATAGCCGGTCTCGCCGTCGAGGTTTACCTCGGTCGAGGCGTCCGCGTCAGCGCTGAGCACAGGCAGGCCCTCGCTCATCGCCTCGGCGAACACCAAGCCGAAGCCTTCGACGTTGCTGAGCATGGCGAACAGGCGGGCGCGGCGCTGTAGGGCAGCGACTTCGTCATCGGTAAGCTGGCCCATGATCTTGATCGAGTCGGCGGCCGGCGAGGCGGCGGCCAGCGCGCGCAGCTGTTCCAGCCGCTCGCCGCCACCGACGAAATAGAGCCGGGCTTCGGGGACTTCCGCCATGACCTGCGGCCACGCGCCGATCAGCACGTCCTGGCCCTTGGCGAACATCTCGTCGTTGCGGCCGACGAAAAGCACGAGCTTTTCCCGTGGCTCGTTGGATGGCGTGCGGGCGCCGATGTCCTTTTCGGTGCCGAGCAGACAGCACTGGCTGGTCTCAAGCTCAGGCAGGCTTTGCCGCAGCCGGACGGCGGTGTGCTCGCTGTTGACGAATACGGCTTTTGCGCCGCGTAACGCCTTGGCGTAGTCGGGCCGCAGGTTGCCCGGCCAGACCTCCCAGCCGTGCGCCCAGAGCGCATAGGGGCGGCCGACCAGGCTGAGCGGCGCATGCGCCCGTGCCGTGCCGGCGAAATCGTAGAGCACCAGATCGGCCTTCAGCGCGCCCAGGGCGTTGGCGCCTACGAAAGCCGAGCGATTCCCGGCGAAGGCGCGGGTGCGCACCTGGCCGATCGTGGTGGGCTCGCCGTCCTCGACCGCCAGCGCGGTGATAGCGGCCTCATCGGCGAGCGCCATGATCGAGAGCCGGGCGCAGCGGGCGATGCCGCCCGAGCCTGCGGTCAGGAACTGCGCCGCGACCTGGATCTCGCGGCGGCTCAAGCGGCGGTCGCGAGCGCCGGGGACACAGGCGGCTTTGCGAGCGCATCCGCATAGACCTTCCGCGCCCAGCGGCGCGATTCCAGACCCTTGGTCCGAGAGCCGGCTGATGGATCGGTCCACGCGCCGGTCGGCACGCTGAAGCCGGTCTTGGCGCGGTTCAGCACCGCGCCGGGCAACGGGATCGACGGCGCGGCGGCGAGCGCGGCCTTGCCGGCGCCGGGGCGCAGCGCCGGCAGGCAGGACGCCAGATTGCGCAGCAGTTCGATGTCCACCAGCGGCGTTCTGATCTCGACCCCGTGGGCCATGCCGGCCCAGTCGGCGTCGCGCAACAGCTGGGCGCGCAGGTAGGCGCCAGACTCCAGCGCGCAGACGCGGCCGACCTCGCTGCCGGGGTCGGGCGTGAGGGTGGCGCCGAGCCGCTCGAACAGATTCAGCCGGGCCAGGCCTTCGCGGGTCAGCTCCGGGCCGAGCAAGGCCGGCAACTCGTGGGGTAGGAAGAGGCCGCGCCGCAGCAGGTAGACGCCGGGCCAGCTGCCGGCGAACTCCAGCATGGCCGCCGCCTTGGGGCGGCTGCGCAACATGGCGGGGGCGAGGGCGCTCAGCACGCCGCGCGAAAGCGGACCGACGCCGGGAATTCCCGCCAGCGCGCCAAAGCGGCGGCGCCAGCGGGGCAGGTCGGTGAAGCTGGGGTAGCCCGCCAGCAGCTCGTCGCCGCCGAGGCCGGAGAGCGCGACCTTCAACCCGACTTCCTTGGCCGCCTTAGCGACGAACCAAGTGTTCACGCCGTCGATCGAGGGCTGGTCCATCGCCGCCAGGATGGCGGGCAGGTCGGCTTCGAACTCGGCGCGGCCGACGCGGCGGATCTGGTGGCGCGCGCCATAGGCCGCGGCGACCTCGGCGGCCAGCGGCGCCTCGTCTTCGGCTGTATTTTCGAACTCGGCGAAGGCGAGGGTGATCGCTCTGATACTCCCGCCCATCAAACCGAGCAGGGCGCCAGAATCGACGCCGGCAGACAGGAAGGCGCCGACTTCAACATCGGCCAGCCTGTGCGCTGAAACGCTGCTGGAAACGGCCGCGCGGACGCGCTCCGCTATCTGCGCAACCGGCGCGCGCTCGGCCGCGCCTTGGGCCAAGATCGCCGGCAGGCTGACGTAAGGCTGAGGCGCCGGGGCGCCGGCGGCGTCGATCCATTGGGTGCAACCGGCGGGCAGGGCGCGGATATCGCGATAGAGCGTGAACGGCTCGGGCACGTGGCCGAACAGGTGGAAGCCCACCGCGCCAGCGGGCTCCGGCGCTCGCGACACGCCGCCGCCGGCCAGCAGCGCCTTCACCTGCGAGGCGAAGCGCAGGGTCTGGCCGTCATCGCTGACGTAGAGCGGCTTGATGCCGTAGGGGTCGCGGGCGAGGAACACACCGCGCCGCGTCGCGTCCCAAATCGCCAGGGCGAACATGCCGCGGAGGTCGCCGACCATGGCGGCGCCGCGCCGCGCATAGAGGTGCAGCAGCGCCTCTGTATCCGAGCTGGTGCGAAACCTGACGCCTTCCGCCTCAAGCTGCGCCTTCAGTTCGGGGAAGTTGTAGATCTCGCCGTTGAAGCTGATCGCGTAGCGGCCGTCGGCGCTCAGCATCGGCTGGGCGGCGCGGTCGGTGGGATCGAGAATAGCCAGGCGCCGATGACCGAAGCCGCAGCGGCGGTCGCCGCTCCACCACACGCCGGCCCCGTCCGGTCCCCGGGCGGCCATGGCGTCGCGGACGGCGAGGAGTTCGTGCTCCGAAGGCGACGGCGCGGCGGCGGCGTAGGCGAAGACGCCGTTCACGCCGCACATGACGGGCTCCGCTCACGCCAGCGCCAGGCCGTGTCGATGATGTCGTCGACGCCGCTGAGCCTGGGTGTCCAGCCGAGTTCGCGCTGAGCTTTGGACGCGTCGGCGGTCAACACCGGCGGGTCGCCGGCGCGGCGAGGGCCCATGCTGATCGTGATCTCGCGCCCGGTCGACCGCCGCGCCGCGGCGATGATCTCCAGATTCGAGAGGCCGTGGCCTGTGCCGAGGTTGAAAGCGGTAAAGCCGGCGGGGCGATCCAACGATGCGACGGCGCGAACGTGGGCGTCGGCCAGGTCGGTCACGTGGACGTAGTCGCGGATGCAGGTCCCATCGGGCGTCGGATAGTCGTCGCCGAACACGGTGAGCGGCGCACCGGTCGCGGCGGCCTCCAGCACCAGCGGAATCAGGTGGGTTTCCGGGTCGTGCGCCTCGCCGATCTCGCCATCCGGATCGGCGCCGGCGGCGTTGAAGTAGCGCAGGGCGACCGCGCGGAGGCCGTAGGCGGCGGCGTAGTCGGCCATCGCGTGCTCGATCAAAAGCTTGGTCACGCCGTATGGGTTGACCGGCGCCTGGGGCGTGTCTTCGCCGATCGGCTCGGCGCCACGGACGCCGTAGGTGGTGCAGGAGCTGGAGAACACCATGCGATCGACGCCGCCGGCCCGCATCGCCGCCAGCAGCGACAGGCTGCCGGCCACATTGTTGCGGTAGTAAATTTCGGGCTCGGCGACCGACTCGCCGACGTAGGCGAAGGCCGCGAAGTGCATCACGGCGATTGGCCGGTGGCGCGCGATCGCCGCTTCGAGCCGCGCCTGGTCGAGGATGTCGCCGCGCTCGAACGGCCCCCACTTCACCGCCCATTCGAAGCCACGCGAGAGGTTGTCGTAGACGACTGGCGAGTACCCGGCCGCGGCCAGCGCCTTGCAGGCGTGCGAGCCGATGTAGCCGGCGCCGCCGGTGACCAGGATCGCGCCGCTCATCCGCCGGAGACCACGAACTGCGAGGCCTTGCTGAGCGGCTTGGCGAAGAGGGCGTAGTCCACCAGCCCCGCCCCGAGCCAGCGGCGGCGCGAGTCCAGCGCTTCGAGGTTGTGGCGCAGCCGCGCCTTGATCCCGGCGGAGGACAGCCCGCCAGCGCCCATGTCGACCAGCACCTTGGATATTTGCGCGGCTCGGCAGTCACCGAGTTCGAGGGCCCGGAGCATGAAGTCGTAGTCGGCCGCCAGACGATAGCGCAGGTCGAACGCACCGACACGCTCGACCACCTCGCGGCGGCAATAGAAGGTTGGGTGTGGCGGCATCCAGCCGGCGCGGAAGGCGCCCTTGCGCCAAGGCGTGGCGCGCCATTGGCGGACGACGCGGCCACGACGTTGGGGATCGACGAAGTCGAGATCGCCGTAGCAGAGATCGGCGTCGTTCAGGGCGATTGCGATGTCGGCCAGGGCCTCAGGGTTGTGAAACCGGTCGTCGGCGTTCAAGAAACCGATCGCCTCGCCGCTGAAGGCGTTCAAGCCTTTGTTCATTGCGTCGTAGAGACCGCGGTCAGGCTCGGAGATGACGGTAAGCTGACTGCAAGCATATCGCCGCGCGATCGACACTGTCTCGTCTGTCGATGCGCCGTCGATCACGATCAGCTGTTTCTCCGGATGGGTCTGGCTGAAGAAAGACGACAGCGTCTCGCCAATGGTGGCGGCGGCGTTCCGGCAAACCGTGACGACAGTGATGTGCACGTCTGGATCGATACTTTAGCCGCTGAGTGTAGTGATCCGCCACGCTACCGCACTTCGGGTGACGAGCACGTCATCCGGCCCTCAATTGCGGCGCGACCGGACTGAAATCGGCGCGTCTATCTCCGTCGCGAAAGCAAATTCACGATGGAATTCAACCAACTTGCTTGTCTACCAGCAGAACCCCGCGCCGCAAAGCGAACGGGCGGCGATCGGGACTGCGCGGTCAGTCCGAAGCGTTGAGGAAATCGCGGGTGACCGAGACGGCCACCTGGCGGTCGATGATGTCGAGCAGCACCCGCACCCGGCCGGCGTCATCGAGGCGCTCGATCACCGCCAGCTTGTCGGCGAACGCGCCGGCGATGATGCGCACCTTCTGGCCGGCCTGCAGCGGCGGACCGGTCAGCACGCCGCGCTCGTCAGCCGCCTCGATCAGCGCCTCGACCACGCCGCGGGGAACCGGTGTCGGCCGCTCCTCCGGTCCGATCAGGTGGGAGACGCCGAGCGTGCCGTTCACGCTGCGCCAGCGATCCTTCGCAAGGTCCAGCTCGACGAACAGATAGCCCGGAAAATAAGCTCCGAGCGCCACCCGCGTTCGGCGCGCGTGGCGCACGGTCTTCAGCTGCTTGGGCAAGAAGACGGTGAAGCGCTGGCGCGCCAGTTGTTCGGCCGCGAACACCTCCCGACCGGTCAGGGCGCGGACCAGCCGCCAGCGCGGACCCCCGCCGGAACCGGCGGGGGAGGCGGGCGCCGCGTCAGCGGACATGGGCGTCCGCGAAGTAGGCAATCGTCGGGGCCAGACCCTCGGTCAGCGTGAGTTTCGGCGCCCAGCCGAGCACGGAGGTGGCCAGGCCGATGTCCGGCTGGCGCTGGCGCGGATCGTCTTCGGGCAGCGGCCGGAAAACTAGTTCGGACGTCGAGCCGGTCATCTGAAGCACCAGCTCGGCGAGTTGGCGGATGGTGAACTCGGCGGGATTGCCGAGGTTGATCGGCCCGGTGACATCTGGCCCGGTGTCCATCAGCCGGATCAGGCCGTCGACCAGGTCGTCGACGTAGCAGAACGAGCGGGTCTGCTGGCCTTCGCCGTAGATGGTGATCGGCTCGCCGCGCAGGGCCTGCATGATGAAGTTCGACACCACCCGACCATCGGCGGGGTGCATTCTGGGGCCGTAGGTGTTGAAGATCCTGGCGACCTTGATCTCGAGCCCGTGCTGGCGGTGGTAGTCGAAGAACAGGGTCTCGGCGCAGCGCTTGCCCTCGTCGTAGCAGGACCGGGGGCCGATCGGGTTGACGTGGCCCCAATAGTCCTCGGTCTGAGGATGCACCGCGGGATCGCCGTAAACCTCGCTGGTCGAGGCCTGCAGGATCTTGCACTTCAACCGCTTGGCCAAGCCCAGCATGTTGATCGCGCCGTGTACGGAGGTCTTCGTCGTCTGCACCGGGTCGTGCTGATAGTGGATCGGCGAGGCCGGGCAGGCGAGGTTGTAGATCTCGTCGACCTCCAGATAGAGCGGGAAGGTCACGTCGTGACGGATGAACTCGAACCGCGGGTTGCTCTGCAGGTGGTAGAGGTTGCGCTTCGAGCCGGTGAACAGGTTGTCGACGCAGACAACTTCGTCGCCGCGCCCGAGCAGGCGGTCGATCAGGTGCGAGCCGAGGAACCCCGCGCCGCCGGTGACCAGGACACGCTTTTGACTGTCGTAGGTGCGGCCCACACGCGCTCCGATCCCGATCGCCCCAGAGGTGCTGGACTATCACGACCGGTCGGCCGCGACTATCGGAGCGCCGGCTATGGCGACCTCGCGGCGCGCGGCCAATTTGTTGCCGGTTGATTGCACGGAAAAATGGAGCCAAGGATTTCAATGGGCGGAGGGCGCGTGCTCCCGCGCCACAGTGACGCTTTGGCAGGCCGGAGCCCCATGTACGAAGCGTGGCTGCAACTTACCCATAAGGGACTGCTGGTTGCGGGCGCGCCGTTCGTTTTGACGCTCGTGCTAGTGTTCGTGCTGAAGCCGGTCGCGCTGCGCCTGGGCCTGGTCGATCATCCGGGCGTTCGCAAAACCCACGGAGCGCCGACGCCGCTGGCCGGCGGCGCGGCGATCACGGTTGCGGCGCTGGCGTCGGCCGCGGTGCTGCTGCCGATCACCCGCGACGTGGCGGCGCTCGGGGCGGCCAGCGTGATGATGCTTATCGTTGGTACGATCGACGATCGCTACGACATCAATTGGCGCGTGCGGATCGCGGCCCAGACCGTCGCCGCGCTGCTGCTCTACACCTGGGGCGGGGTGCGGGTGGAATCGATCGGGGCCGCGTTCGGGTTTCCCGACCACAACCTCGGCGTCCTGTCGCTGCCGTTCACGATCCTGGCCACGGTGGGCGTGACCAATGCGATCAACTGGGCCGACGGGGTCGATGGGCTGGCGGGTTCGCTCTGTCTGGCGGCCTTCGTCATGCTGACCGCCGCGGCGATCTACGCCGGCAATACGCCGCTGGCGGACGACCTGATGCTGATGGCCGGCTGCGTGATGGGCTTCCTGGCCTACAATCTGCGCACGCTGTGGCGGCCGCGCGCCAGCGTCTTCCTCGGCGATGGCGCCGAGATTCTAGGGCTGTGGATCGCCTGGGCCTCGTTTCGCCTGACCCAGACGGTCGGGCATCCGGTGACGCCGGTGCTGGCCCCATTCCTGATCGCGCCGCCGGTGATCGATTGCCTGGTGCTGATCGTGCGGCGGCTGCGGGCGCGCCGCTCGCCATTCTTCGCCGACCGCAACCATCTGCATCACCACTTGCTCGATGCGGGGCTGTCATCAACCGCTGTCGTCGTCCTGCTGACTGCGTCGTCGCTCGCGATCGGACTTGCGGCGGCGGAGGCGCGGCGGATTCACGTGCCGGAGCCGATCTTTCCGGCGATCTACCTCGTTGTCGCGGCGGCTTACTTCCTGATCTCCAGGCGGCGCGGGGACCGGCTGGCCCCGCCAGCCGAAGCGTCCGTCAGGACCGCCGATCCGAGCCGCCGGACCGAGCCGATCACCGACAGCGTGCTCGTGGCGCCGGTCGGGGTGGAGGGTTCGGAGATCTAAGCGTTGTCCTTCAGGAACCACTCGAGATAACGCGCCCAGACCAGCGCCCGCATGGCGCGGCGCACCCGGTTCGGGGCGCGGGGATTTTTGGCGTCGGCGGGGGTCTGCACCAGCATTCGGCGGATGCGGGCAAAGTCGAAATAGCCGGTCAGTTTGGGGATCGCCTGCAGCCGGTCGATCTCGGCCAGCATGCGCGGTTCCTCGACGTTGGCCATCTGCATCAGGTCTGGATTGAGCGGGGTGTTGCGGCGCGAGCGGGTCTGGAACGCCGCCGGCAACACGTCGGCCAGGGCTGTCCGCGCCAGATAGCGGGCGCGGCCGCCGCGATAGTAGAGGTCTTCCGGGATCGCCAGCGCCAGTTCGATCACGCGCTTGTCGTGGAACGGCTGGGTGAACTCCAGTCCGTGCATCGCCGGCAGCGTGCCGGCCAGCAAGGTGTAGTTCTGCATCCGGCGCTGGGCGCGCAGCAGATTGTGGCGCGAGTGGATCAGTGACGGCTTGGCCCGGTCGGCGAGCGGGGTCGAGCCGGGCGGCCGCAGGCGCCGCGTCAGGTCGAGATTGATCGGGTCGAGCGGGACCAGCGCCGAGCCACCGCCGCGCAGGGCGCCCAGAAGGTGGCGCATCCATACTGGCACGAACGCAGCCAGTACTTCGCTCCAGGCGGTGCGCCAGGGCGGCGTACGGGTGGCGCGCGCCGTTGCGGCGAACTCGGCGGCGAACGCCTTCCAGCGGCCCATCGCCAGCAGCCGCGCGACCGGGAAATAGCCGCGTGGATTCAAGGTGTAGTCGCCGCCGTGGCCGTCCATCACCACGCGCGCCCCGGCCGCCGCCGCCGCCGCGTAGAGTTCGTCGTTGACGTAGGTGTTGACGCTGACCGCGCCGTCGTTGCTGGCGATCGCCCGGTCGAGGCCGGAGAACAGGTCGCGGCCGACGCGGGTGAAGTAGCGCACGTCGAGATGCGGCATGGCCTTGCGGCAGACCTCGACCCAATGCCGCGCGTCGGGCGCGCCGTCCGGCGCTGGCTCGACGGCGGCTGAGGTCACGGTCACCAGCTTGCGCTCAACCAGCGCCGCGCCGGCCAGGGCGGCGATCGAGGCGCTGTCGAAGCCGCCGCTCAGCAGCAGGCTGCAGGGCCGGGTTGCGCGCCGCAGTCGGCAGGCCACCGCCTCGGCCAGCACGGCGCGGTACGCCTGGACATAGTAGGCATCGTCCTGGCCCAGATGCGCGGGATCGGCGCGAGGCTCCCAGTAGCGGCGCTTGCTCACGGTCCCATCCGCGCCAACGCTCATCACCGATCCGGCCATCAGGCCGCTGACCCCTTCGAATTTGGTGCGCTCGGCGGGCCGCTGGTGCCAGCGGCGCACGAACACCTCCTCGAACCCGGCGTCGCAGATCCGGCGCGGCACGTCGGGGGCGGCCCACACCCCCTTGATCTCGGTGGCGAAGGCCAGGAAGTCGGCCCCGAAGTGGTAGA
>Ga0302314_10004849_pt1 | contig 24666 bp, 23 predicted proteins | sample III_Palsa_N2_3_FD_200533 | JGI IMG/M metagenome (GOLD analysis project Ga0302314, IMG submission 200533) | Peat permafrost microbial communities from Stordalen Mire near Abisko, Sweden - III_Palsa_N2_3 | ecosystem: Environmental > Terrestrial > Soil > Palsa > Peat permafrost | place: Sweden... | reverse complement strand
CACTTCACAGTGCCACTGGGCATGCTGCTCTCCACGTAAATCGATAGAAATTCAGCCCACGGAAATGCAGGCTGATTCGAGTTCAATCATGGAGAACCAAGTATTACGCCCTGTAGAAGCGGTCGGATCGGGCTAACGCAGAAAAGAACCGAAGCCGCTCATATGGGGACGCCCGCAAAAATAGGCAAGAAGATTCGGTTTTTTTGGCCAATTCAGCACGATTTTTGCCCAATCGCCCGCAAAATGGCCCGCGCACCGGAAAGCATCGACCCGTCGCGCGGCACCACCATAGCATGGTACGCTGCGCTAAAGCACTTTTGCAGGGTACGACGCCGATGTGGGGCAAACGACCGGCCAGTACGATCGAGACCTACGAGATCCAGGCGCTCCGCAACGGCTACTGGCAGATCGCCGTGGCGATCGACGACGGGCGCAATGGCGTGGGACCGCCGCTGACGCCCAACGCCCTGGAACAGCTGGAAAAAAAGGTCCGCGCCGCCGCCGCCGCCCAGTTGGGCGTGCCGGGAACCCAGGCGGTGCAGGTGCTGCACGAACGGATCCGGCCGGACGGCGCCACCTTCGTGAAGGAATTTCTGCGGCTGGATGGGCTGGGCGTGCCGGCCCGGGTGCTGGGCCTGTCGCCGATCCGCGATGCCGGCCCGCGCTGCGAGACGCCCGGCGGCCTGCTGCAGCGGCGGTCGTGCCAGCTGATCGGCACCCTGCTGCGGGGGCTGCTGGACGAGCTTGCGGTCTCGCCGCTCGAGCTTCTGACCGATGAAAGCTGGCAGCGCCGCCTGCAGCCGCACGCGACGCTGCTCGCCTCCGCCATCCAAAAGGTCGCCTCACTTCAGGTCGGCGGCGACCCGCGTGCGCGGGTGACGGCTCTGGACGCCCTGGTCGAAGGTGCCCAGAAGCGGGCGCGCGCCGCGGCGGCGCTCGACCGGGTGCCGGAGCTGGATGCGGATGGCGTCGATACGTTGCTGGCCCGGATCAAGGAGATGAAGGCGGCGGATGGCGAGTTCCTGTCGATGCGGGCCATGGCGCGTCACCTGCGCAAGGCCGGCTCGCCGCTCTCCAAGATCGAGCGGCTGCTGGAATTGCTGGTACCGGGACTGTCGGCCCAGGGCGTGGCGCTGATCGATCGGTTCCTGGCCGGCCTCGTCGATGCGCCCTCGATGGTCAAGGATCTGCTGGGGCGGCAGCCCAACCTCGGGACGGCGCTGATCGCGCTCGGCGAATTCGCCAATGGCAAGCCGCCGGGCGGCGGCAAGGGCGATCTGGCGGAGCTGGCGCGCCTACTGGCGGAACCGCTGGCGGCGAAGCGGCTGCCCGATACGCGCGACGCGCTCTGGGACCGGGTGATCAGCGGGCTGCTGTCGAACCGGCCCTTGGCCGAGAAGATCCGCGAGGAATGGCCCCTGCTGAAGACGATCGACAAGGAGCTGCAGCTGACCGCGCCCGAAAGCCGGCGCGAGGCGCTGGCCGCCGCCGTGGCCGCGCGCAAGCTGGCCTTGCGCAAGGCGGCGGACCAGATATGACGGCCGCTGCGGATCCCGGTTGAGTCGGCCGGTCAAAGCTCGATAAGTTGGCACAGACAACGATGAGCATCGACGATCATGTTCGAGCCGCACGGCGACACGCAGTTCCTGATCGAGGGGCAGATGCTCCTGGTCGAACTTCGTGGTCCCTGGAATGCCGAACTGATCGATTGCTACGATCGGCAGTCGCGGCCGCTGATGGCCGGGCTGTCGGCCGCCGGCCGCTGGGGCGTGATCGCGATCACCCGGATCAGCACCATGTTCACCGACGACGGTGCCCAACGACTGCGCGACCTGCTGCGGCAACCCTCCCCGACGCTGAACCGGGCCGCCACCGCCTTCGTGATCGCGCCCGAGGTCGAGGGCTATCGGCTGTGCGACCCGCTGCTGCACGAGATTTATGATCCGATCGCGCCGTTCGAAATCTTCGAGAGCCTGCCGCCGGCCAAGGCGTGGGTCCGGGCGCGGATCGCAGGCGTCGCGGCATCGTGATGCGGGGCTGGGCGTCGGTCGTCATCCTGATGGCACTGTTCTTTGCCCGGCCGGCCGAGGCCGGCTGTTCCCGCCCGATCCGGGTCGCGGCCAGTCCGATCGGCCTGCTGATGACGGTGGCCGACGATGGCACGGTCCGGGGCCCCGACGAGGCCTTTCTGAAGCTGGTCGGCGCGCGGATCGGTTGCGAATTCCGCTATGACGTCATGTCCCGCGCCCGGGCCTTCGAACTGATGGCCGCGGGTGAGACCGATCTGATCACCTCGGCGGTCCGGACCCCGCAGCGCGATGGGTTCGGCGATCTGATCGTGCTGTATCGGGGGCGGGCGATGCTGATCTCGCTGCGGGACAGGCAGTTGCGCATCCGCGATACGGCGGCGTTCGCCGCCAGCGGCCTCTCGCTCGATCTGGTGCGTGGCTATGATTACGGCACGGCCTATCGCGCGCTGCAGGAGGCGGTTGCGGCTGCGGGGCGTCTGACTGAAAATGTGGATCCGGCCGCCATCGCGCGCAAGCTTCTGGCGGAGCGCTCGGATGCGACGATCATGTCGGCGCCGGCCTTCAGCCAGGATGCCGAGGCGGTCGGCATCGCCGATCGGCTGGCCGTGACGCCGCTCGACGATCTGGCCGCCTTCGACGTCGGCATTTATCTGGTTCGCGCGGCGCTTGATCCGGCCGATGCGGCACTCCTGTCCGACGGATTTCACGCGGCCGTCGCGGAGGGACGCTATTCGGCCTTGCTGCGAGACGCCTTCGTCCATCCACGCTGGGCGCTCGACGGCGTCGAATTTATCGAGAAATAGAGCCATGAGTTCACCGATCCTCAACAGCCGCGACGTCACCTTCCTGCTGCATGAATGGCTGGGGGTGGACGCGCTGTGCGCGCGCGACCGCTTCGCCGACCATAGCCGCGAGACGTTCGATGCCGTGGTCGACCTCGCCCGGCGCCTGGCCGAGGATGCGTTCCTGCCGCACTACAAGACCGCCGACCGGATCGAGCCGACATTGGACGCGGACGGGGCCCATGTCTTGCCGGAGGTCGCCCGGGGTGTCAGGGCCTTCGCCGAGGCCGGCTTCATCGGGGCCACCTTCCCGACCGAACTCGACGGCATGCAGCTGCCCCATGTCGTCTATAGCGCCGCCATGGCGCATTTCATGGCGGCCAACGTGGCGACGGCGGCCTACCCGATGCTGACCATCGGCAACGCCGGGCTGCTGGTCGCGTTCGGCACGCCGGCGCAGATCGACGCCTTCGCCCGGCCCGAGATCGCCGGCCGCTTCCTCGGCACCATGTGCCTGTCGGAACCCCAGGCGGGATCTTCGCTCTCCGACATCGCGACCCGGGCGGTGCCGGACGGCGACGATCCGCTCGGGTCGCGCTATCGCCTCAGCGGCAACAAGATGTGGATCTCCGGCGGCGACCAGGACATCTCGGAGAACATCGTCCATCTGGTGCTGGCCAAGGTCGAGGGACCGGACGGCAAGCTGGTGCCCGGCACCAGGGGCATCTCGCTGTTCATCGTGCCGAAATTCCTGGTCGATACGGGCGAGCGCAACGACGTCGTGGTCGCCGGCCTCAATCACAAGATGGGCTATCGCGGCACGACCAATTGCCTCTTGAATTTCGGCGAGGGCACGCGGCATCGGCCGGGCGGCCGGGCCGGTGCCGTGGGCTATCTGGTCGGCCAGGTCGGCCAGGGCCTGCCGATCATGTTCCATATGATGAACGACGCGCGCATCTCGGTCGGCCTGGGCGCCGCCATGCTCGGCTACCGCGGCTATCTGCTGGCGCTCGCCTATGCCAAGGAACGGCTCCAGGGCCGTCCGGCCGCCGCACGCGGCGCCGGCCCGATGGTGCCGATCATCGAGCATGCCGACGTGAAGCGCATGCTGCTCGCCCAGAAATCCTATGTCGAAGGCGCGCTGGCGCTGATCCTCTATGCCGCCCGCCTGGTCGACGAACAGGAGACCGGCGAGAGCGAGGCCCAGCGCCATGGCGCGGGCGAGCTCCTGGGCCTGCTGACGCCGATCGCCAAATCCTGGCCGTCGGAATGGGGCCTGGCCGCGAACGACATCGCCATCCAGATCCATGGCGGCTATGGCTACACGCGCGATTTCGATGTCGAGCAGCTCTATCGCGACAACCGTCTGAACCCGATCCATGAAGGCACCGCCGGGGTGCAGGCGATGGATCTCTTGGGTCGCAAGATCCTGAAGGATCGGGGCGTGGCGCTGGGCCTGCTGGGCGAACGCATCGCCAAGACCATCGATCGGGCCCTGGGTCACGCGGGTCTCGCGGCCGAGGCGAAGGATCTGGCCGCCGCCTGGGCCGAGATCGGTACGGCTGCGGGCCGCCTGGGTGCGCTCGGCGAGGATCCGCATCTGCTCGACAATGCGACGCCGTTCCTCTCGGCCTTCGGTCACGGCGTGCTGGCGTGGCTCTGGCTCGAACAGGCGATCGTGGCCTCGGCGGCGACCGCCAAGGATGCCGACGATGCGGCGTTCTATCAGGGCAAGATCGCGGCCTGCCGGTTCTTCTTCGCGTTCGAGCTGCCGAAGACCGGGCCCTGGCTGCGCATCGTCAATTCCCGCAGCGATATCGCCGCCAGCCTGCCAACCGCTGCCTTCTGACGGCGTGCTGCCGAAGTGGCAACAGCCGAAGTTTGGGCGTTTTACCGGGGCAGCGTGATCGGGTTTGAGGCATCGACGCCGCCATTTCGGGCCAACTGGTACCGGCACGGATGTTGCTGATCCCCGGAGATGTTTTGGGGGATCGATCTCATGGGTTGGAAAAGCCGTCTCGCGACCGTCGCGGGCTTGATGCTGTTGGGTTTGCCGTTGGGCGCGCGTGCGGCCGCGCCGCTGCAGATCCGCGTCGTCGTGGTGACGACGTTCGAGGTCGGCGAGGATACGGGCGACGTGCCGGGCGAATTCCAGAACTGGGTCGAGCACTACCCGCTCGACCAGACCCTGCCGTTCCCGCAGGGCTTCCGCCATCTGCGCTACAATGCCAAGGACCATGTGCTGGGCATCGTCACCGGCGTCGGCAAGGCCCATGCGGCGGCCTCGATCATGGCGCTCGGCCTCGACCCGCGCTTCGACCTCAGGCATGCCTATTGGGTGCTGGCCGGCATCGCCGGCATCGATCCGAACCTGGCCTCGGTCAGCTCGGCCGTCTGGGCCAACCATATCGTCGACGGCGACCTCGCCTATGAACTCGACGGGCGCGAGATTCCGGCGGATTGGCCGACCGGCATCATCCCCTACGACCGCTCGACGCCGTTCGAGCTGCCGGCGCCACCGGGCGTGTCGGAGAATGGCGTGCAGGAATATCGCCTGAACGAGGGGCTGGTCAGCTGGGCCTATGGCCTGACGCGCGATCTCACGCTGCCCGACGATGCCAAGCTGCGGGCGGCGCGCGCGGGCTATCCGGGTCTGCCCAACGCGCAGAAGCCGCCGTTCGTGCTGAAGGGCGACACGCTTACCGCCGACCGCTTCTGGATCGGGGCGAAAATGGCCGATTGGGCCCGCAAATGGATCCCCTACTATACCGGCGGCCAGGGCGTGTTTGCGACCACGGCCGAGGAAGACACCGGCTATATGCAGGCGCTGACCTTTCTGGCCCAGATCCACAAGGTCGATCTGGCCCGTGCGCTGGATTTGCGCACCGGCAGCGATTTCTGCATGCCGCCGGAGGGCACCACGGCGGTGGATTTCCTGAAAAGCGAGGCCAAGGGCGATTACGCTGCCTATGCCGAGGCGATCGCGTCGGCCTATCAGGTCGGCAGCCCCGTGGTGCGCGAGCTGGCGGAGCATTGGCAGCTCTATCAGAAGACCATCCCGGCGCCGAAGCCATGAGCATGACCGCCTTCATCGAGCGGCTGCCGAAATGCGAGCTGCATGTCCATATCGAAGGCACGCTCGAGCCCGAGCTGAAGTTCGCGCTGGCGGCGCGCAACAAGATCGAGCTGCCGTACCGGACCGCGGCAGAGATGAAGGCCGCCTATGTTTTCAACGACCTGCCGTCGTTTCTGAAGATCTACTACGAAGGCATGGCGGTGCTGGTCGCCGAACAGGATTTCTACGATCTGACCTATGCCTACCTCGCCAGGGCGCGGGCGCAGAACGTGCTCTATGCCGAGATCTTCTTCGATCCCCAGGCCCATACCGGGCGCGGCATCACCTTCGATACGGTGATCCGCGGCATCCGGCGCGCCCAGCTCGACGGCGAGCGGCAGCTGGGCATCCACTCCCAGCTGATCATGTGTTTTCTGCGCGATTGGAGCGCCGAATTCGCCATGACCATCCTGCTGGAATCCCTGCCCTACAAGGAATGGATCATCGGCGTCGGGCTCGATTCCGACGAGCGCGGCAATCCGCCGGTCAAATTCCGCACCGTGTTCGCGCGGGCGCGGGCCGAGGGCTATCTCCTGACCATGCATTGCGACGTCAACCAGCAGGATTCGGTCGCCCATATCTGGCAATGCCTGGACGAGATCGGCGTCGCCCGCATCGACCATGGCGTCAATGCGCTGGAGGATCCGGCGCTGTGCGCGGCCTTGAAGGCGCGCGGGGTGGCGCTGACCGTCTGCCCGATCTCGAACGGTTTCGTCACCGACGGGCCGCAGGCGGATGTGGTCAAAGTGATGCTCGACCAGGGCCTGCGCGTCACGGTCAATTCCGACGACCCGGCCTATTTCGGCGGTTATATCACCGAGAATTTCGCGCTGGTGCAGCGCGAGGTCGGGCTGGGCAAGCAGGATCTGAAACAGCTCTCGGCCAATGCCTTCGAAGCGGCCTGGCTGCCGCGCGCGACCCGGGGCCGGTATCTGGCGGAACTGGCCGCCTATGGTTGAGCCCGGTGGGCGTAGGTGGCGTCCAGCCGCTGGCGCAGATAGTCGGCGGCGCTGATCGGCGGATATTTGGCGGGGCCGGCTACGATTGACGCGACCCGCGCCTCGGGGTTGGGGTCGAGGAAAAACGCGATGGAATAGCGTTCGCGCGCCGGGGCCGCGACCCGATGCGGGGTCGAGACATAGGTGTCGTTGGTCCAGCGCATCAGGCAGTCGGCGATGTTGCAGACGAAGCTGCCCGGGATGGTCGGCGCCGGAATCCAGCGCCCGGCACGGTCGCGCACCTCCAGGCCGGCGACGCCGTCGGTCGCCAGGATGGTGACATTGCCATAGTCGGTATGTTCGCCCGCGCCCAGGTCCCGGGCGGCCTCGGGCGATCCGGCCGGATAATGCAGCAAGCGCAGCACCGCCAGCGGCGCATCGAGCTTATCCTCGAAGAAATCTTCGGGCACGCCCAGATCCAGGCTGAAACCCCGGTGCAGGCGCCGGCCGACCGCCCAGCAGCGCTCGAAGTAATCCAGCATGACCGTGCGCCAGCCCGGCAGGTCCGGCCAGAAATTGGCGCCACGGAACGGCGCGCCCGCAACGATCTCCGGATGATCCGGCGCCAGCTCCAGGCCGATGTTGAACGCCTCCTTGCGATCCTCGCCGCCGGTCGGGTCGAGCTGCTCCTCCGAAAGATCGACATAGCCGCGATTGTGCGGCGCATGCTTGATCGACAGGCGCTGCTTGGCGGCACGCGGTTCGGCAAAGAAGGTCCGGGCCGCGGCGAATACGTCGGCCACGACCGCCTCGGGAACGCCGTGCCCGGTGATGTAGAAAAAGCCGATCTCGCGGCAGGCCCGGCCGAGCTCGGCCGCGACCGCGCGCTTGGCCGCCGCATCGATACCGGCGAGTGCCGCGATGTCGACGATGGGGAACTCGGTCATTTCGGGGGGCTCGCCCGGTCATCGGATCGACGAAGAGGAATTCGGTCTGGGACAGACTATCACGCTCGCCGCCGGCGCCGCAGCTCAGCATCGCTAAGCCGTCTTTGCGATCTTGAACCACTGGAGCGGGTCGGGCATTGTCCGCTCAACGATAGCGCGAGGCCGTATGTTGGGAAGCGAACATTCCGTCGATGCCACCGTAACGGGGGCGACACGTGATCTGCGGCCAAATCTGGTCCATGTCGGACGCGACGCCGATCTTCGGCTCAATCTCCGGGAATGGATCGCCCAGCATTGGGCCGGCGAATTGTCTTTGCCGACAAGCTATTGGCTCAACAACATTCTGGGCAATGTGCTCTGCTTCGCCGTCATCATCGGCGTCACGATCGGCCTGTCGTTTACCCACAATCTTCTGCTGCTGTTTCCGGCTCTGGCGCTGACCTGGGGCGTCATTCTGATTGTCGCGGTCTGGCAGATCGTCGGCACCTGGCGCTCGGCGGGCCGAACCCTGCGGGAGGACGAAGGATGGTTCTGGCCTTGGGTCGTCCGGCTGCTGTTGATCCTGGCCGTCTTGAACAACGGACGGGTTTTGGTCCAACAGGCGGCCCCGCAGTTGAGCGACGCCTGGCAAGCGGCCGTCGGCGATCCGGCATTCGGTCCCCGCGGCGTTCGCATCCTGAGAGACGGGACCGAGCTGGAACTCACCGGCGGCTTCGCCCGCGGTCAGGCGGCAGCATTCAAGGCCGCGCTCGACGCGGCGCCGCGCGCACATGTTCTGCATCTCGACAGTGACGGCGGGCGGATCGGTGAGGCCGTCAGCATTCGCGACATGATGATTGCCAGGGAGATGGACACGATTGTCGATCGGCGGTGCATGTCGGCCTGTACGCTGGTCTTTCTGGGCGGTGAACGGCGTTGGCTCGGCGCGGGCGCGGTGCTGGGCTTTCATTCCGCCAGCTATGTCGGTGTCGCGGCCCCGATGTTGAACGACGATTTCCGCGCGGCCTTCAACGAAGCCTATGTCCCGACCTGGTTCTCCGCCGTGGCGCTGAGGACGCCGCCGACCTCGATCTGGAAGCCGACGGTCAGTCAGCTCGTCGATGCCGGTGTGGTCACCAACCAGGCGCCGTTCGACCAGTTCGCACTGGCGGGTTTCGGACCCAATCCCACGGCGGAGAGCGCCATCGGCGTGCTGAATGCCACGCCGCAATTGCAAGCGCTGCGGCAAGCCGATGGCCCGGGCTGGGCCGAAATCGAGACGGCCTGGGCGCGCGATGCGCTCGGCGGACTGCCCGCGACCGATGTCGAGGCCCTGTTGAGCGCGCATATGGCGGCGGATGTGAAGCGCCTGCGCGCACGCGTGCCGGACGCGGTCGCGTTGGCGATGGCCGATCTGTTCGTGCGGGAACTGGGCGCGCTGCAGAAGGCCGACCCTGAAAAATGCTGGCGCTATGACATGACCGGCGCGATCGACATCAAGCCGTTGATCAGTGCCGAGCTTTCGGCCGAAGACGTCTCGATGAGCAGCCGGATCCTGGTTGAGGCGACCCAGCATCCGGTCGAACCGATCTCGGTCAAGGAGGGGGAGCGCTTGCGCGACAAGGCCTTCATGCTGGGTAAGGCAAAGGGCATCGATCCGCGCCATATCGCCGCCGCCTTTGTCCCTGGCGCGCATCATGCCGACGTCTGCCCCGCGTCGATCCAGCTGTTCCAGCTGGCCGGCAAGCTGCCGCCGGCCGAGGGCGCGAGCCTTATCCGCTTCCTGGTCCGGGGCGAGGGATAGGGTTCCGCATCGGGCACCGGATGCGCTAGGCTCCCCGTCAGCGACGCGATAATCGCGCTGACGGGGAGGGTCTCGACGTTATGGCGAAGCGGAAAGTCATCATCACCTGTGCCGTGACCGGCGCCATCCATACCCCGTCCATGTCGCCTTACCTGCCGATCACGCCGCAGGAAATCGCCGATGCCGCGATCGAGGCGGCCGAGGCCGGCGCCGCCATGGTGCATCTGCATGCGCGCGATCCGCTCAACGGCAAGCCCGACCAGTCGGTCGCGGCGTTCGAACCGATCCTGCAGGTGGTGAAGCAAGGCACGAACGCGGTCATCAACATCACGACCGGCGGGGCGCCGACCATGCTGGTCGACGAGCGGGTCCGTCCGGCCGCCCATTACGCACCGGAAGTGGCCTCGCTCAACATGGGCTCGATGAATTTCGGGCTCTATCCGATGCTGAACCGGTTCAAGAGCTTCAAGTACGATTGGGAAGAGCCGTATCTCAAAGGTTCGACCGAGCGCATCTTCAAGAACACGTTCGCCGATATCGAATTCATCCTCGAGACCTGCGCCGAGAACGGCACGCGGTTCGAGATCGAATGCTACGACATCGGCCATCTCTACACGCTGGCGCATTTCGCCGAGCGCGGCCTGATCAAGCCGCCGTTCTTCGTGCAGAGCGTGTTCGGCCTCCTGGGCGGCATCGGCGCCCATCCCGAGGACGTCGCCCATATGAAGCGCACCGCCGACCGGCTGTTCGGCGACGACTATCGCTGGTCGGTGCTGGGCGCCGGCAAGAACCAGCTGCCGATCGCGGCGATGGCGGCGGCCATGGGCGGCAACGTCCGCGTCGGTCTCGAGGATTCGCTCTGGATCGCGCCCGGCAAGCTCGCCCAATCCAATGCCCAGCAGGTGCGCGCCGCCCGTCAGATCATCGAAGCCCTGGGGCTGGAGATCGCGACGCCCGACGAGGCGCGCCAGATGCTGGAACTGAAGGGCGGCGACCGCGTGAATTTCTAGATCAGGTCCGCCAGACGCGGGCGTACGCCCCAGGTCTCGACCAGTTCGGCGTATTGGGCGGCCACGGCCGCGTCCGGGGCGGCGCCGGTGCGGATCGCGCGCAGCATGGTGTTGCGCGGCGTGTGCTGGCTCGGCACGAACTCGACCACCTCGACCCGATATCCGGCCATCCGCATCAAGGCGGCGCGGAACGCATCGGTCAGGATATCGCCCAGCCGCTCGCGCAGAATGCCGTGGCGCGTGACCATGGCGAAGGCGCCCGGCGTCGGGTGGGCCTTCAGCTGGGTCTGGATATTATGGTGGCAGCAGGGGGCGGCGAGCACGACCGGGGCGGCCCAGGCGACGGCGCGGGCGAGCGCGTCGTCGGTCGCCGTGTCGCAGGCATGAAGCGCCAGCACCACGTCGGCACCCTCGACCGGGGCCTCGGCGATCGTGCCCTCGACGAAGCGGATGCCGTCCCAGCCCAACTCGGCCGCCAGCGCGTTGTTGCGCTCGCGCGCCTGGCGCTTGACATCGACGCCGATGAGATCGACCACCAGTCCGCGCGTCTTGGTCAGATAGCGATAGGCGGCGAAGCTCAGATGCGCGTTGCCGCAGCCGAGATCGACCACGCGCAGCGGCCGGCCCGCGGGGACCAGTTCGGGCTTCAGCACGGTGTCGAGTTCGCGGATGAACTCCTCGACCTGGCGATATTTATCCTGGCGCGTCGGCTTGACCTTGCCGTCGGCGCCGGAAATCCCGACCGCCTGCCAGAACGCATCGTCGGCATCAAGCAGGCGCTGCTTCGCGCGGTTATGACCCAGGCTCCGGTCGGCCTGGCGTTCGGCGGTACGGTGCACCTGGGCTTCGCCCTTGCGGGTGATCCGCACCTGGACCTCGCCGCCGGTACTTTTCACGTGCCAGTTGGAGAACGGGATGGCCAGCAGCGCATCGACGGCGGCGCCCGCCTCGTCCGCATAGCCGACATTGCGCGTGTGCGCCTGCCGCTCGTCATATTCGACGATCTGCAGATGCAGGCCGGCCTTGATCTGAACCGGACGGAGCTCGACCCGGCGCCACTTGACCTCGGCATTGTGCCGCCGCCCCGACCCGATGGCGCGCACCAGGGTCTCAGGGTCCAGCAGCAGCCGGCGCAGTTCGGCGAGGATGGGTTCGAGCGGTTCGGGCATGGGATGAGGGTCCTTCCTGGGGCCACCAGCAGACCAAGACAGACAAAAGGGGTTAGCCGTCGCCAGCTAACCCCTTGATAATGGCGGAGCCATGCGGACGCTCTCATAACCAATATATATCAGGTGCTTAGCGGATATGCTGCCCCGCGACAGATGCATGTGTCCCACTTTAGTGCCTCATGCGTCAAGGCGAGGGCTCGTCCGCTCCGCATCAGGAAGTTACGGTCTCCTGCTCGATCTCTCTTGTGGATCGAAATTCTTGGCGCCGTAGCGGATCTGGAAGAACGGGAGCTGGCGGCATCGGTGACCCAACACCCGTCGGCACATTCCACACCGAGGATTGACGGCGCGGGGCTTATAGCTATATTTATAGTCATGCGCTCTAGCGGGTAGATCTAGCCATGTACGCTTTGAAGCTCCGCCCCGTCGGCACCTCGACCGGGACCGTCTTTCCGAAGGAAATGCTGGCCGAATTAGGTGTTGCGGTCTCGGATACGGTCTATGTGACCAAGGCACCGGACGGGAGCTTCCGTCTCACGCCGTTCGATCCTCAATTCGAGGAGCAGATGCGCCTGGCCGAGCAGATCATGCGGGACGATCGCGACATTCTCCGTGCGCTGGCCAAGTGACGGAACAGGGCTGGAAATGGGTTACGATCGAGGTCGTCCTCGCCATCCATGACCGGCAGCTAGCGGAACATGGCGGTGGTCCCGGGACTCGGGATCGCGGGCTCGTCGAGTCCGCTCTTGCCGGGCCGCAGCAACTTGCGGCTTACGGCAACCCTGACGGGGCGGCGCTCGCCGCCGCCTATGCGATCGGCCTCGTCAAAAACCACGGCTTCGTCGATGGCAATAAACGAACCGCCTGGGTCGTGTGCCGCCTCGTCCTGGCGCTCAACGGCGGCGACCTCCTGTTCGACAAGGTCGAAGCGGTCAAGGTGGTCGAGAAAGCGGCGGCCGGCGAGATGGACGAAGCGGAATTCGCGGAGTGGCTCCGGGTGCGAATCCAATGAGCAATTCTGTAGTTCGGCATTGGGTCCCCTCGAAGAACACGGCCAAGCGGCTGCCCGGTTCCTGCCTCACCATCCGGAAGCTCAGTCGATGGACTTCAATGCTTCGCACTGCCCCAGAAAGCAAAAGAGTCCTGGTTCAATTGAACCAGGGCTCTCTACTTTTCCAAGCGCTAAGTGCTTGATTTATATGGTGGAGCCATGCGGAATCGAACCGCAGACCTCTACAATGCCATTGTAGCGCTCTACCAACTGAGCTATGACCCCGAAATTCGGGCCCGGGCGCTACGGAAACCGCCAGCGTCGGGAGCCGGAAACTACTGAGACGACCGACCGGGTGCAAGGGAAAAATAAGCGCCCGGCACCCAGGTAAAGCCGAGCGGGAATGTCGCTACGGCATGGCTTCGGTCCAGACCAAATGGCACCCGGAGCCCGAAAGATGTTTCGGGCGGCCCGTCGCTTCGGCATGCTGCGCTGGGGCGAAATCCGGTCAGGAGTGTCATCGGGCTTATGCTGTTCAGTTCGATCACCTTCCTGTTCTATTTCCTGCCGTTGTTCCTTCTGGCCTATCACCTGCTGCCGGCGCCGAACCTGGTGCTGCTGCTGGCGAGCCTCGTGTTCTACGCCTGGGGCGATCCGGTGCGGCTGCCGCTCTTGCTGTTCTGCATCGCGCTCAACTATGGCTTCGGTCTGGCCATCGGCCGGGCCGGCCCGGCGCGCCGGCTCTGGCTCGGCCTGGGCGTCGCCGGCAATCTGGCGCTGCTGCTGTTCTATAAATATGCGGGCTTCCTCGTTGCCCAATATGCCGCCGTGGCGCCGCTGGTAGGCCTGGTGCCGCCGGCGATCCCCGAGATCGCCTTGCCGCTCGGCATCTCGTTCTTCACCTTCCAGGGCATTTCCTACCTGATCGACATCCATCGCGGCATCGTCGTGCCGCAGCCGAGCCTGCTGCGCTTCGCCATGTATAAGGCGATGTTTCCACCGCTGATCGCCGGGCCGATCGTGCGCTATGCCGTGATCGCCGACCGGGTCGACCAGCGCAGCGTCACGCCGGCGCTGTGGGCGCGCGGCATCGAGAGTTTCACCATCGGCTTGGGCCAGAAGGTACTGCTGGCCAATACGCTGGCCGGCCCGGTCGACCGGCTGTTCGCGCTGCCGCCGGGCGAGCTTACGATGGCGGCGGCCTGGGTCGCCGCTTTCGGCTACGCCCTGCAGATCTATTTCGATTTTGCCGGCTATTCTAACATGGCGATCGGGCTCGGCCGCATGATCGGGTTCGAGCTGCCGGCGAATTTCAACCGGCCCTATGCCGCCCAGTCGGTCACGGATTTCTGGCGGCGCTGGCACATCACGCTCTCGACCTGGTTCCGCGACTATCTCTATATCCCGCTCGGCGGCAACCGCCATGGGTCCTGGCGCACCGGCGCCAACCTCACGCTGGTGTTCCTGTTGTGCGGGCTCTGGCATGGCGCCAGCTGGAATTTCGCGCTCTGGGGTCTCTATCACGGCGCCTTTCTGGTGCTGGAACGGCTCGGGCTCGGCCGGGTGCTGGTCCGACTGCCCGTGCTCGGCCGCCATGCCTATCTGATGCTGGCGGTCGTGGTCGGCTGGGTCCCGTTCCGGGCCGCGGACTTCGCCCAGACCGGCGCCGTGCTGCGCGCCATGGCGGGCCAGACCATGGCCGGTGGCGGTGTCGCGCTGACCGCCACCTTCGCCACGGCCCTGATCGTCGGCAGCGTCGCCGCGGTGTTCCCGCGCGATGCGGGGCCATTGCGGTTGCCGGTGCCGCTGCGCCACGCCGCCTGCCTGCTGCTCTTGGTGCTGTCGGCGGCGAGCCTGGCCGCCGGCACCTATAATCCCTTCATCTATTTCCGGTTCTGAGATGCGGCTTTGGCAGCGGCTTCGGACCCGCAGCTGGTTCGTTCCGGCCTTCTTCCTGCTGATCGCGGCACCAGGGCTGTTTCAGACACTGCTGCCCGATCCCCAGCGCGAGGAGCAGCGGGTGCTGGCGACCGTGCCGGCCCGGCCCACGACGCTCGACCAGGCCCGGCATCTGCCGGACGCCGTCGACGGCTGGCTCAAGGATCGGTTCGGCCTGCGCCAGCCTTTGGTGCGGCTCAACAATTGGCTGCGCTGGCAGATCTTCGGCGAGATCGCGACGCCGCGCATCGTCATCGGCCGGAACGGACGCCTGTTCCTGGCCGGCCATGACGACGCGCCGGCCAGTCTGATCACCAGCCTGTGCGGCGTCGGCATCGGCGACGCGACGATCGAGCGGGCCGCGGGCATCATCGAGCGCGGGTTGACGCGGGTGCGCGCCGCCGGCTTCGATGCCGCCCTGCTGCTGGTACCGACCGCGCCGCGGCTCTATCCGGAGGATATTCCGGAGCCGTTCGCGACCGCCTGTGCCGGGCTGCGGCCGCCGGTCGATCGGGTCGTGGCCCGGGTGCAGGCGAGCGCGGTCGGGCCCGACCTGATCTATCCGCTCGACCTGATGCTGAGCCTGAAGGGCCAGGCGGAGCCGATCCCGCGTCAGCATTTCCATTGGGCGGGCGAGGCACCGGTGCGCGTGGCCGAGGCGGTCGCGGAGGGCCATTGGCAGTTGCCGCGCACGCTCACCCTGCCGCTGCGCCGGATCGGCCGCAGTTCGGATCTGAACCGCCTCAACCCCGGCATGGGGGCGAGCGATCCGATCCGCGAGCCCGACGTGCGTGCGGTCGGCATCCGCACCTGCAGCGGCGTCGCCTGCGGCCCGATCGAGGGGTTGACCCCGGGCGCCGAATTCGCGCTCGAACGCTATAGGCGGCCGGAACCGGGTCCGCGCCTGCTGATCGTCGCGGATTCGTTCGGCGACGAGATCGGCCGCAATTTCCTGGAGCAGTTCGGCGAGGTCTGGCACATCGCCACCAATAATCTCGCAGGGCTCTCGCCCGCAGACCGGCAGGTCCTGGCCGATGCGCTCAGGGCGCGCTTCCAGGGCGAGCGGCTGCTCTATATCTATCACGACGCGGCGGCGCTCGACGGGCTCGACGTCATCACGGATCTGTTCTGGCCGCCGCCGGCCTGAACACGTTCGCGCGAGGCGGCCGTGAGGTCGTTCCCGTCGGGCCCTCTCGTCACCATCCTCTGCTGTCGTCCGTTACGCCAGAGGTCGGTCATGTCCGCGCATTCCATCCGCAGCCGCTTGTTTCTGGGCTTCGGCGCCATCTCGGCGCTGCTCGCCTTGTCGGTCATCGCCTCCAGCCTGTTGCTGGGCAGCGTCGACCGTCAGTCGCGCGTGGCCCTCGGCCAACATCTGCCGGCGGCGCAGCAGAGCCTGGCCATGGCGCAGCAGTTCAACGGTTCGCTGGCGACGCTCTACGGCTTCCTCCTGACCAAGGATCCGGCGGCGAAGTTGGTGCTGGCGGCGCAATGGTCCAAGATCGTCGAGGCCGGCACGCGGCTGGATCAGGTCTCCGACGCCTTCCCGGCCGACGCGCGGGCGCGCTGGAAGGCACTGATGGCGGCGTTCGACGGCATCTACAAGGCCCAGCATGACCTGCTGGCCGCGGCCGAGGCCCCGGGTGCCGACCCGACCAAGCTCATGGCCGGCGTCAAGGACAGCCAGGATCAGGTCGGCCGGATTCTGGATGTGCTGATCGGCCCGGCGGATGCCCAGGGCTTTCGCTCCGGTGGTCTCGCCGACCTCGCCGGCCGGCAGATCGACACGGATGGCGCCGAGATTTCCGCAGCCCTCGATTCGCTGGTCTGGCTGCAATGGGGCCTGTTGCTGGTGGCCTTGGCGCTGGCCGGCACCATCGCCTTTCTGACCCAGCGCTCGATCGTGCGACCGGTCGATGCGCTGACCGGGGCGCTGGGCGAGCTCGCGGTCGGCACCTATGACATCCTGGTGCCGGCGCAGGACCGTCGCGATGAGATCGGCCGCATCGCCCGTGCGGTCGAGGTGCTGCGGGCGGCCGCGCTCGACCGCAACCGGCTCGAAGCCGAACAGGCGACGGATCGGGCGGCGCGCGAGCGGCGCCAGGCCGCGATCGAGGCCCGCATCCTGGCGTTCGACCGCGAGATTGCCGGCGCGCTCGGCCATCTGGCCGACAGTGCCGGCGAGTTGCGCGGCACGGCCGGTGGGCTCAGAGCCACGGCGGAGACGACGGCCCGGCGGGCGGGTTCGGTCGCGGGTGCCGCCCGGGCGGCGAGCGGCAATGTCGAGACGGTGGCGGCCGCGGCCGAGGAGCTGGCGGCGTCGGTCGCCGAGATCGGCCGGCAGGTCGCCGTCTCGGCCGAAACCGCCGAGGTCGCGGTGCGCGAGGCGGCACGGGGCGGCGCCGTGGTCGAAGGCCTGTCGGCCGCGACCGGCTCGATCGGCGAGATCGTCAAGCTGATCGACGATATCGCCGCCCAGACCAACCTCCTGGCCCTGAACGCGACGATCGAGGCCGCGCGCGCCGGCGAGGCCGGCAAGGGCTTCGCCGTGGTCGCGAACGAGGTGAAGTCGCTCGCCAACCAGACGGCGCGCGCGACCCAGGATATCGGCCGCCAGATCGGCGACATCCGCACCGCCACGGCCGAGGCGGTGGCGATCATCGCCGAGATCGGCCTGGTCATCGGCCGGATCAGTGCGGCGAGCCTCGCGATTTCCGGCGCGGTCGATCAGCAGGGTAACGCCACCCGCGACATCGCCCGCAACGTGCAGGAGGCGGCCGCCGGCACCGGAGCCGTGTCCGAGACCATCGCGGCGGTGACCGAGGATACGGCGCGGACCGAAGCCTCCTCGGCCGAAATGCTCGCCACCGCCGACGCGCTCGCCGCCAGCACCACCGACCTCCGGCGCGAGGTCGACGGGTTCCTCAAGGATATCCGGGCGGCGTGATGCCGCCCGGCCAGGGACCTCAGGCCGCCTGGCGCAGATCGAGCGCGTAGGCCTTGCCGAAGCGGTTTTCGATGAAGGCTTCGAACGGGATGTCTTCCTGGCGCACGAAGCCCTTGGGGGCGAGCTGGCCGTCGGCCAGCATGTCCAGCACGGTGCAGATGCCGGACGCGGTCGTGATCTGGATGGCGCTGTGGATGCGGCCGCCGATCTGCCGGCTATAGACCTTGTTCGCGTAGGTTTCCTGCACGAACCGGTCGCCCTGCCAACCGCTGACCGTGACCAGGATCACGACCACATCCTGCAGGGTCGAGGGCAGCGAGTTTTCCAGGATGTCCTTGAACACGTCGCGCCGGTCGCGCAGGCGCAGGTCGTTCAACAGCGCCTTCATGATCGCGCAATGGCCGGGATAGCGGATGGTGCGGTAGTTGAGATTGCGCACCTTGCCTTCGAGCGTCTCGCACAAAGTGCCGAGGCCGCCCGACGTGTTGAACGCCTCGTACTTGACGCCGTCGAGCGAGAATTCTTCGAGCTCTTCCAGCGGCGGCACTTCGCGGAGCGTGCCGTTGACGATCGCCTCGCACGGCTCGCAATACTCGTTGATGACGCCGTCCGTGCTCCAGGTCAGGTTATAGTTGAGCGCGTTCGACGGATATTGCGGCAGCGCGCCGACGCGCATCTTGACCGTATCGAGCCGGTCGAAATGCTGGGCCAGATTGTTGGCGACGATCGAGATGAAGCCCGGCGCCAGCCCGCATTGCGGAATGAAGGTCGAGTGGGCCTCGACCGCCAGTTGCTTCACCAGGCGCGTCGTCGCGACATCCTCGGTCAGGTCGAGGTAGTGCGTGCCGGCGGCCAGCGCGCCGCGGGCGACCTTGCCGGTCAGATGGTAGGGCGCGGCGCTCAGCACCGCGAACTTGCCCTTGAGTGCGCGCGCCATCGCGTCGCCGTCGGCGATGTCGAGCGTCAGCTGCTCGACGCCCGGACCGGTGCTGAGGCGGCTCAGCTGATCGGCCGAGCGATCGGCGATCGCGACCCGGTAATCCCCGGACGCATCCAGCATTTCGGCGATGGTCGAACCGATCTTGCCGGCACCGACGACGAGCACGTCCTTCATGGGGCTTCCTTCCGGGGAATTGAACGTCTGCAGAGCATCATCTTTACAATCTCCGTTCGTCGGTCTGTAGTCAGCAGAGCGACGATCGGAGTCGCGTGCTTCGGCGGAATGACGACATGAGTGGCAAAGTGACGATTGACTCGACCGACGAGGCGCTATTGCGCCTGATGCGGGCCGATGCGCGGCGCCCGACCGCCGATCTGGCGCGGGCCTTGGGCCTGTCGCGCACGACGGTGCAGAGCCGGCTCGAACGGCTGGAGCGCAGCGGCGTCATCGCGGGCTATACCGTGCGGCTGTCGCCGGAAGCGGCGGGCGCGCTGATCCGCGCCCATGTGCTGATCACCATCCTGCCGAAATTCGCCGCCAAGGCCGAAACCGCACTCCGGAAGATTCCGCAGATCAGCGCCCTTTATTCGGTGAGCGGCCCGCACGATATGATCGCCGTGGTCGAGGCCGGCTCGGTCGAGCAGATGGATTTCCTGATCGACGAGATCGGCGCCCTCGACGGCATCGAGAGGACGGTCTCGTCCATCATCCTGTCTACGAAATTCGATCGCTGAAGAGTTCCTTCATGAGCATCCGTAACGGCTTCATCGACACCATCGGCAATACGCCGCTCATTCGCCTGGCCCGGGCCTCGGATGCCACCGGCTGCGAGATTCTGGGCAAGGCCGAATTCCTCAATCCCGGCGGGTCGGTCAAGGATCGCGCGGCGCTGGCCATCATCGAGGATGCGGTGGCGTCGGGACGTCTCAAGCCCGGCGGCACGATCGTCGAGGGCACGGCCGGCAATACCGGCATCGGCCTGGCGCTGGTCGGCAACGCGCTGGGCTATCGCACCGTGATCGTCATGCCGGAGACCCAGAGCCAGGAGAAAAAGGATTTCCTGAAGCTGGTCGGCGCCGACCTGCGCCTGGTGCCGGCGGCACCCTATAAGGAGGCGGGCAATTACGTCCGCGTCTCCGAACGCCTCGCGGCCGAACTGGCCGAAACCTCGCCCAAGGGCGCGATCTGGGCCAATCAGTTCGACAATGTCGCCAACCGCGAGGGCCATCGGCGTACGACCGGGGCCGAGATCTGGCAGCAGACCGCCGGCCGCATCGACGGCTTCACCTGTTCGGCCGGCACCGGCGGCACCATCGCCGGCGTGGCCATGGCGCTGAAGGCGCAGAACCCCAAGATCCGCGTCATGCTGGCCGACCCGATGGGCTCCGCCTTCTACAATCATTTCACCCGGGGCGAGCTGGTCGCCGAGGGCAGTTCGATCACCGAGGGCATCGGCAACAGCCGCATCACCGCGAACCTCGTCGGCGCCCCGATCGACGGCGCGCTGCGCGTCACCGACGCGGAAGCGCTGCCGGTCGTGTTCGACCTGGTCGAGCATGAAGGGCTGGTGCTGGGGGGATCGAGCGGCATCAATGTCGCCGGCGCGATCAAGCTCGCCCGCGAACTCGGACCCGGCCACACGATCGTGACCATCCTGTGCGACGGTGGTGCCCGCTATCAGTCGAAGCTGTTCAATCCGGAATTCCTGCGCTCGAAAAACCTGCCGGTGCCGCACTGGATGGTTGGGTAGGCGGGCGCGTCAGCTCCGCCGATAGAGTGCCGCGACGGCCGCATTCGTGGTGACGAACAGCGCCTCGGCGATCAGCTCCGGCTTGCAGGCATGCTGCGCCGTCAGCCAGTTCTCGATCAGGGCCAATTGGCCCGCGGCCAGGTGCAGGGCCGCGAGCGCATCCGGGATGATCGGCACCGCGGGCGCCTGGCGGCCGAGCACGCCCAGCCGTTCCTCGATCAGATCGGCGAGGCAGCGGTTCAGGACCGCGCGGCTGGGCCCGCCCAGCAGCGTGCGGCTGATGCGCTGGTTGTCGCGGAAATGGCCGATCGTGCCGATCAGCCCCGGCGGCAATTCCGCCAGACCGACGATGGCGGCCAGGCTGCGAAACGGGCCGCCGACGCTCTCGCTCAAGAGCGCATCCTTGCCGTCGTAATGTTCATAGAAGGTCGAGCGGCCGACATTGGCGCGCTCGACGATGTCGCCGACCGCCAGCGTGTCATACGGGCATTCCAGCACGAGCGCACGGAACGCCGTCAGCAGGGCCTGTCGGGTGCGTTCCGTGCGCCGGTCGATCTTGTCGGGCATCATGGCGGCAGGAGCCTTTTTCGCGGACATTGTGCCGGCTTTGTCCGGAACCGGACGGTTGCCCGGCCGGCTCCGCCAACGCTTTCAGCACCTTTGATAGAAGCGTGGTTCCCTTGAGGCAATGAGGACATTACCGATGCGCCCGGAAACCACGAACAGCACGCCTTCCCATCGCGCCGCCGCGATCGCACTTGCGGCCTGCACCGTCCTGTCCGCGATCGCCGTCGCCGCCCACCCGACGGTCCATACCAGCAGCGCGTCGCAGCTCCTGGCGGACATGGTCGAAGGCCGCCGTGCCGACGAGCATGTGCATGCCGCCGTCATCATCTTCATGGCGGGTTACGTCTTCGGCTTTGTCGGGTTCGCCCAGCGGGTGGGATTGCAGCGGACAAGCGTGCGGCTGGGATTGATCGCCTATGGTATCGGCGCGCTTGCGATGATCGGCGCCGCCATGCTCGACGGCTTCATCACCCCGGGCTACGCGGCACAATTCGCGGGTGCGCCGCCGGAGAAGGCCGAGATGGCGGTCGCCATCCTCCAGTTGGCCTGGACCATGCTCCAGTATCTGTCCGTGCTCGGCTTCATCGGCATGTCGGTCGGCATGCTCGGCGTGTCGCTGCCGCTGCTGCAGGCGGGCGGCTTGGCGCGGATCACCGGCATCGCCGGCCTGATCTCGGGCGTGTTGCCGATCGGGTTCCTGCTCATCGCCCAGGTCGATCTCGATCCGCCGCTGCTGATCGGCATCCTGGCGGTCCAGGCGATCTGGAACCTGACCGCGGCGGCCTGGCTCGTCCACGGCCATGAAGCCGTGGCGCCGGCCGGCCTGTCGCAACCGGCCTGATCTCGGCGCTAGAACGCACGAAGGCCCGACCGATCGCTCGGCCGGGCCTTCTTTGCGTTCGTGCTCGGAAGCTGGAGAGCGCTTAGCGCTCTTCCTCTTCGTCGACGTTCTCGATCACCTCGGCCAGATCGTCCTCGTCCTCGCCCAGTTCGGACGCGTCCTCGATCAGGTCCTCGTCTTCCTCTTCGTCGCCGTCGGCGACGACGGCGTCATCGCCCTCGACCACCTCGACGTCCTCGACCTCGACATCAGCCGCGATACCCGGCGCCACTTCCGTGTCCTTCTCGACCACGCTCGACGGGCGCGAGCGGCGCGTCTTCAGGAACGCCTCCGGGTCGAACTCGGTCTGGCACTTCGGGCAGACGATCGGATCACGGTTCAGATCGTAGAATTTTGAACTGCAGGACTGGCAGATGCGCTTGGTGCCCCATTCGGGATTTGCCACCGTGAAACTCCGTCTCTACATGCATCGGGATCGCGGGACCCGGTCGCAATGACCGGAACCGAACGGTCCCGTTTCGAATATGGTCGGCGGCAATTGCCATGATCGTCGCCACCTGTCAAAAGCAAAATCCGTGCGTCGGACGCAATTCGCGTGCGCGAAGAGCGATTTCCGCCGTAGGGTCGGCCCCGATCAACGCTTATTGGCCTGCCAGAGGTTCCGTCGTTTCATGTCGCCGCCGCAACCGCTTATCGCCTGTCCGACCGGCGCGCTCACCGGCATCGTCCGGGTGCCGGGCGACAAGTCGATGTCGCATCGCGCGCTGATTCTGGGCGCGCTTGCCGTCGGCCGGACCAGCATCAAGGGCCTGCTCGACGGCGCCGACGTGCGGGCGACCGCTGCCGCGGTTCAAGCCCTGGGCGCCCAGGTCACCCGCCATGATGATGGGCTCTGGACCGTCGACGGCGTCGGCGTCGGCGGGCTGATGGAGCCGGCCCGGGTGCTCGATCTCGGCAATTCCGGTACCGGCGTCCGCCTGCTGATGGGTCTGGTCGCGACCCATCCGATCACCGCGATCTTCACCGGCGACGCCTCGCTCGTGCGCCGGCCGATGGCGCGGGTCACCCAGCCGCTGGAAATGATGGGTGCGCGCTGCACCGGACGTCCCGGTGGGCTGCTGCCGCTGGCCGTCACCGGCGCCAGCCTGCCCATGCCGATCGATTATCGCTTGGCCCAAGCCTCGGCCCAGGTCAAATCGGCGATCCTGCTGGCGGCGCTCAATACGCCCGGCACGACCAGCGTCACCGAGCCCCACCCGACCCGCGACCATAGCGAGCGCATGCTGCGCCGCTTCGGTGCCAAGGTCACGGTCGAGGCCGGTCGGATCGAGATCGAGGGCCAGCCGGAATTGACGCCGGCGGCGCTCGACCTGCCGGCCGATCCGTCCTCGGCGGCCTTTCCGCTGGTGGCGACCCTGTTGCTGGGCGGTTCCGACGTGACGCTCGCCCATGTCGGGCTCAATCCGCTGCGCATCGGGCTCATCACCACGCTCAAGGAAATGGGTGCCCGGATCGACATCCTGAACCCGCGCGACAGCGACGGCGAGCCGGTCGGCGACCTGCGGGTACAGGCCAGCCACTTGAAGGGCATCGTGGTGCCGGCCGAGCGCGCGCCCAGCATGATCGACGAATATCCGATCCTGGCGGTGGCGGCGGCATTTGCCAGCGGCGTCACCGTGATGCATGGGTTGGGCGAACTCCGGGTCAAGGAAAGCGATCGGCTGACGGCGGTCGCCCGCGGCCTTGCGGCGTGCGGGGTCAAGGTTGCGGTCGACGGCGACACGCTGACGGTTCATGGTGCCGGCGGTCCGGTGCCCGGCGGCGCCCGCATCGCGGCCAACCTCGACCATCGCATCGCCATGGCGTTCCTGGTGCTGGGCCTGGCGGCCAAGGCGCCGGTCCAGATCGACGATGCGGTGACGATCGAGACCAGTTTTCCGGATTTCGCCGGCCTGATGCGCGGGCTCGGCGCCGATATTTCAGCAGGAAAGATGTGATGGGTGCGTTGATTATCGCGGTCGATGGACCGGCCGCGGCCGGCAAGGGGACCTTGTCCCGTCGTCTCGCGACCGAATATAAGCTCGCCCATCTCGATACCGGGGCGCTCTACCGGGCGACCGCGCGCGACGTGCTGGCGGCGGGTATCGATCCGACCGACGGCGAGGCCGCGGCCTTGGTCGCGGCCAAGCTCGATCCGGCGACGCTCGCCGACCCGGCGCTCCGCACCGAGGCGGTCGGCCGCACCGCCTCGATCGTGTCCGCCCATCCGGCGGTGCGCGCGGCCCTGCTCGAATATCAGCGCAATTTCGCCTATCACCCGCCGGAGGGCATGGCCGGCGCCGTGCTCGACGGCCGCGACATCGGCACCGTGGTCTGCCCGCAGGCGACGGTGAAGCTGTTCGTCACCGCCTCGCTCGAAGCCCGCTCCAGCCGCCGGCTGCGCGAACTGGAGGCCGCGGGCGGTCCGGTCGACGCGGCGGCCGTGCTGGCCGACATGCAGGCGCGCGACGAACGGGACAGCAGCCGCTCGGCCTCGCCCCTGAAGCCCGCGAGCGATGCGGTCGTGCTCGACACCAGCGGGCTCGATGCCGATGAGGCGTTCGGCGCCGCGGTTTCGATCGTGCGCGCCCGGATTCGCTCGTTCAGCGGCTCGCAAGCCTGAACTGCTGCGGAGTCTGGTTGCTTCGGCGCCCGGGCGAGAGTATAGAGTCCGCCGCTTTGAGAGCGGTTCTAGGGAGCTTTGTCCGTCCCGGCACATGCCAAGGGTTGGGCGACGGCTTCCTTTCGTCTTGGCTAAAGCCCTTTAATCGGGGCCCGTCCGGCACGACATTCTCGGCTCACTACGGGTCTTCACCGCCGCGCCCGACCCAGTCGGCGGTAGACCGGTTCGCCTCGATCCCCGGCGCAATCGGTCTTAA
>Ga0302314_10004848_pt1 | contig 24668 bp, 19 predicted proteins | sample III_Palsa_N2_3_FD_200533 | JGI IMG/M metagenome (GOLD analysis project Ga0302314, IMG submission 200533) | Peat permafrost microbial communities from Stordalen Mire near Abisko, Sweden - III_Palsa_N2_3 | ecosystem: Environmental > Terrestrial > Soil > Palsa > Peat permafrost | place: Sweden... | reverse complement strand
TCGGCGGATAAGGAGGCTGGGTATGGGTGCGCATGATGGGGCGCAAGGGATCGTTGCTGATCGCGTGGCTGGGCGGCGCGGGCGGCGGCGGCGGCGGCGCCTTGGGCGCGGTGGTCACCGGCGGCGGCGGTGCGGTCGCGACCTGGAACTCGGGAACGATGGCGACCGGCGGCGGCGGCTTCACCAGATCCGGCGGCGGCGGCGGCGGTGCCTTGGGCGGGGTCTTCTGCGTATCGACCGACGCCTTGATCTCCTGCAGCTGCTTCATCAGCGCACCTTGCGCCAATGCTGCCACAAGGCCGGCGATGCCGGCGATATGAATCGCAATGACAATTGCAATGCTCGTCGCCTTGCTGCCGACGCTCTTCTCTTGGACCTTCAGATGATTCGGACGTTCCATGCGCTCTCACTCAAAACAGACAGCCCGACACTTGCGTGCCCGGCCTAACAGATTGTTCGAGACCAAAGTCTACCCAACGCGACGCCGTATGACTGACGTCTTAGCCGGAAGCTTTTAAAGCAATCGGTTACCCTCTTTGCAAGGGGTATCGGTGCCTGCGCGGGCAACGGAATTCGCGCTCCTGTCGCCGCAAGCGTCCGCGGGCATGATCACGCATCGTCCCGCAGGCCTGTTGCAGAGGCACACTTCGCACATGCAGCATCGCGGTGTTCAGCATGTAAGTCTTGGTGATGCCGACAGAAATCGCTTTCACCATCCCGTGATGGACAGCTCTCGCACACGGACTTGGCGGCCCCATCGCGCAGCCCTGGCCCAAGCCCGGGTTCCGTTGCGACATCTTTGCTTTCTCATGCGCGGCAAAATTCGCGAAGATGTGTCGGCCTGTATTCCGCCGCACAAAGGATCACGTCGAATGCAATATCTCCACACCATGGTGCGTGTCTCCGACCTGGATGCATCGCTGGATTTCTATTGTAATAAGCTCGGGCTGGTGGAAATCCGGCGCATGGAGAACGAAAAGGGCCGGTTCACACTGGTTTTTCTCGCGACACCGCAAGACGCCCAACGCATCGCCAATGGTACAGTAGAGAGCCCGGTGGTCGAGCTCACTTATAACTGGGACGAGAAGGGTTATGGCGGAGGGCGCAATTTTGGGCATCTCGCCTATCGCGTGAGCGATATCTACGCGCTGTGTGAGAAACTGATGGCGGCGGGCGTCACCATCAACCGGCCGCCCCGCGATGGTCACATGGCATTCATCCGCTCGCCAGACGGTATTTCCATCGAGCTGCTGCAGGATGGCCATCTCGAGCCCAAGGAACCTTGGGCTTCCATGCCCAACACCGGCAACTGGTAAGGCAAAGAAAAACCCCGCCATCGCTGGCGGGGTTTTTGGTTTCGCTGGATGCCGCGCGGCCGCTCGCCCAAGCTCGCGGCGCTCGCCGCTTTCGCAGGTCCACTGGACCTGCTCTTCCGCGCTTGCGCGCGGACCGCGGCATCTCAGATGCGGCCTAGCACCGTGAGAATGCCAACCTGCGTCGTCGAACCGTTGTTGCCGCGGATCCAGTCGTAATTCAGGCCCAGCTGCCAGGTGTCGGTGTGGGCGCCCAGGCTCAGGCCCGCAACCACATTGCCGGTATCGGGATCGGGCCCGATGAAGGTCATGGTGTTGCCGGCCGCGCTGCGGCCGCCGGTGGATTCGAACGCCGCGTTGATCTTCACCGCTTCCTCGACGAAGTCGTAGCGATAGCCCAGGCGGCCTTCCGGCGTCAGGTCGAAGCCCCACAGGGTGATATCGCCCTTGACGTCGGCGCCCACCGCACCGCGCAGCGAATTGGCGAAATAGGGCGCCACATCCAGGTCCAGGCCCGGGCCGCCATTGGCTTCCTGATAACCTTCCTCACGCAGGGTCATGCCGTCCAGGCTGACATGCGGATCCACTTCGATGCCGGCATACTTCAGGGTCACACCGGTATTGGCGCCCAGCGCCAGCATGGCGCCGGGCCGCTGGCTGGTGGCCTCGCGCCCCAGCCCGCCCACATCCATGAAACGGGTTTCGGAGAAACTGCCGTATGCCGCGCTGAGCTGAGTATCCAGGAAGACGTGCTTGCCATGCCAATCGGTATAGCCGGTCAGCATGTACCAATCGGTGTTGGTGCGGGTGTCGCGCGGAAGGTCCTGGCTGACGTCGCCGGTATAGAAGGTAAAGGCGCCGCCATACCAGCCATTGCGCGGGCTGCCGGCATCCATGCCCAGGGTGAAGCCGAAGCCGGAATCCTTGTAGGCCGTCAGCGTACCGCTGCCATCAACGGCGCCTTTGTTATTGATCTGGCCGGTGAATTCCTCACCCCACAGGGTGGTGTCGCCCGGCTCGTTGGAGAAGCTGCGCAACAGGCGCTGGCGCGCCGCCACCGGACCGGTCGCCTCGTCGGTGAGCATGATGGCGATCTCGCGCGTGCCGCCCGACACGTCGGGTGCGAATTGCGAGAAGGTCTGCTGGGCCTGCTGCTGGGAGGCCTTCACATTGATCCCGCTCGTGGGCACACCGGGGGTGTTGTACACTGTCAGGCTGGTGGCCACCGCGGAGCCCAGCTGGGTGTCCGTGGCGAGGGCTGCGGCGGCGAAGGGGAATTCGTTCTTGGCGTCGCCCGACAGGTTCAGGCCCGGCGAGCCGTCCGCATTCGTGGCGCCGGTGGAACGCGGCAGCAGGTGAAGCTGCAGCACCTGCTGGCCGGTCGAGGTATCGGTGGTCTGGGTCAGAGGCGTGAGATTGCTCTCGGTCGGCGTCTCGAACAGGAACGGCGTGTTGAGGCCAAGCTGCGCGTTCTGGATGGCCAAGGAAGAAGCCGTGTCGTTGATCACCGGCGCACGGATCAGGGTGATGGTCTGGGCCGTCGGGTTGGCGGTGGAAGCCGCGGTGAAGCCCGAGGAAATATAGGTGCCGAACTGCAGCGTCAGGTTTGCGCCCGTCAAGGTCGCGCTGTTGGCCTGCACCACAGGGGTGAGGCTGTTGAGATTGGTCTGGGAGATCGCAAGACCCAGCGTACCGTTGGCGGCGACATTGAAGGTCGAGGCCTGAAGCGCGGTGGTGGTGTTGGCGACAAAGAGCTGGCCGTTGGGATCGACCTGCACGGCCAGGCCGCCAGCCGCCGAGGTGATCACCGCATTGACATAACCAAAGCCGCCGACATGCAGCAGGTTGCCGGTGCCGGACCCGAAGCTGATGGTCGTGGACGTGGTGGCCGGCGCCAGGCCGACCGTGTCGGACAAGATATTCTGGGCGACAATGGCGTAGATCGAGGGCGTGTTGACCACCCCGGTCACGAGATTGGCGCCGGTGCCGCCACCCGCGGTGTTGCCGACATTGAGCGTGTCGCCATTGCCGGCGCTGCCGAACAGGATGTTGCCCAGGATGCGGCCGCTGTTGTTGATGGTCAGGCCGCCGGTGGTGGTGGCCGACATGTCGATCGCGGTCTCGATGGAGCTCGCCACCGCGCCGGTGTCGGGCGTCAGCGTGGTGTTGATGGCCGAAATGGTGCCGGCGTTGTTGACGGTCTTCAGGCTGCCGCCCTCGTCCGTGATGGCTTCCGCCACCAGGCTGAAGGGCGTCGTGGCGCTGGCGATGATGGAGGTGGGCGAAACCGTGCTGGTAAGGACGCTGGCGGAGATGGTGGCGTTCTTGCCGACATTGATCACCGGCACGTTGGAATTGACGCCCAGGATCACGCCAAAGGCGCTGCCCTGGCCCACGCCCGACACTTCGGCGGTGATCGAGCCCGGCGTGTTGGACGAGGAACTTTCGGCTTCCGACATGACGTCCAGGCGCGGCACGGTGGCGAAAGCGCCGATGTAGAGGGCCGTTGCCGAAGTGATGCCAAAGTTGGTGACGGTCTGCGAACCGGTGATGGCAAGGGCGGAAATCGTGCCGGTGTTCAGCAGGCCGCCGACATTGGTGACCTTGACGGTGTTGGTGGTGGGCGAGCCGTTCAGCGTGGAGGTGACGCTTTCCGTCGTGGTGTTCGGAGCGGTGTTGCAGGTGGTGGCGGAAGCCAATGAGCCAAGGCAGGTGAAATAGGTCGCGGATGCGCCCTGGATGATCATCGTCGCCGTGCTCAGATCGGTGTCGATCGGCCGGGCGGAGATGGTGCCGCGGTTGATGAAGGAATAGCCCGGATCGATCGGGTCAATGTCGGCGGTCACCGGGCCGATGATGACCGGGCCGCGGGGCGTGGTGAGCGTGCCGGTGATGGATTTGGTCGGATCGATGATCAGGACGGGTGCGGTGCCGGTGGACGATACCAGGCCCGAGGAGGAAATCAGCGCCGCGTTGACGGACGAGGAAGTGCCGGGGCCGGCGTTTTCGAAACCGCCGTCGATATTGCCGCCGATGATGACAGCCGAGCCCGATTCCGGATTGCCGCCGCGGCTTGAGGGGCTCGCGGTGCCGACCAGCGAGATGCTGCCGGCGTTGAAGAAGGTGCCGCCGGACGAAACGGGGCAGGAAAAGCCCGCCGGCGCGCCCGTATCGCTGGCGCAGGAATGAATGCCGCCCAGGGTCTGGATGCCGGTCATGCCGGCGCCAACGCCGGAGATGGCGGAATTGACAAAGAGATCGCCGTTCAGCGTGCCTTCCAGGTCCACAATGACGGAGTTGGACGCCGTGGAATTGACACTGGAATCCTGAACGATGCCGCCGCCGCCGATCAGCACGTTGCTGGTGATCTTGGTGCCCTGGACCAGTTCGAAGGCGGCCGAGGAATCGCCCTGCAGGATGATCGCCGACTGCTGGGTCGCGGTGGTTGCGCCGGTGAGGGTATCGAGCGCGGTCAGGGTGGTCAGCGTGATGGGACCGTAAAAGGTATTGCCGCCCTGCACGACGATGCCGAGCTTGCCGGTACCATTGCCGCTCAGGTCTAGGGTGCCGGTCGAGCCAAAGCCCGCCGTTCCCGGATTGATGTTGCCGCCGCTGGTGTCGATCGACACGCCGATACCGTTGTCAACACCGGCGTTGGAAATGGTGCCGTTGTTGGTGAGCGAACTGTTGGAATTGATGGTGACGGCGGGGGTGCTGCTGGTCGCAATGCCGACGCTGCCGGTGGCATCAATGGTGATGTTGCCGCTGGTGGAGGTGAGCAGCGGCGTGGAGGTGGCGGTGGAGACTTCGGTGTCGGCGCGCGCGCCAGCGGCCAGGGCCGCCGCCAGCAGGGCAGCCGCAGCGGCGGAAAGCATCAAACGGTGCTTGATCAACACGAGCCTCTTTAAAAATGTCGCCGGGCGGGGCACCGCCAATCTCGGCATCTCTCTCCGCCAAGGCCCGTTCCCGGGCCTCGGCCATCCCACGTCCCCGCGGGAATGTGCACCCTTTTACCCTTCGCCAGGCGCCCCTCCCCCCCGAGGGGCAGGCCGAGCGGTCTGGCACGCGCCTTTGTACCCGGCTATCGTCCCGGTTCAACAGCAATTTTTGGCCTGGGCGCACCCTTCGGGGGCGAAACCACCCGTCTTAATCAGGCGTTAGCGCCCTTCTGCGCAAAATCGTCCCGTGAAAAAGCCTTAACCAGCGAAATTTCCCCCCATGACCCAGGCCCGGCACACCGGCTTCGCCAGGCTCACCCAGAAGGATGTGAGCGCCGCGGCCGCACGCCACGAGATGCTTTACTCCGGGCGCATGGGTGGCGCGCGCGCGGTTTTCGCCTTCTGCGACCTGTCGGGGCTGGATCTGTCGGGCCGCAGCCTGGCCGACGCCGATTTCACCGGCGCGATCATGGAAGAAACCAATTTCGAACGCGCCAAGCTGGATTCCGCGAGCTTCTTCGGCGCGGACCTGCGCCGCGCCAACCTGTCGGCCGCCTCCATGCGCCGCGTGGACCTGCGCGGCGCCTCCATGCGCGGCGCCAACCTGATCGGCACCGACCTTTATGAGGCCGACCTGCGCGAGGGCACCATCGCGGAGAAGGACAAATACGGCAATCTGCGGGTTTTGCAGCATGACCTGGGTCCGTCGGAACTGCCGGCGGCGATGATGAACTCCGCCAATCTGGAGCGCGCCAAACTGACCGGCGTCATCGCGGTGCAGGCCGACTTCACCGATGCGGTCATGAAGGGCTGCCGGCTGACCCGCGCCAACCTGCGCCAGGCCCGGCTGACCGGCGCCAATCTGGAAAATGCCGACCTGTCGGGCTGCAACCTCACCGGCGCCGACCTGGCCGGCTGCATCCTGATCGGCGCCAAGATGGATTTCGCCACCACCCATGGCGCCGACATGACCAAGACCCTGACGGAAGCGGTCAAGCCGGACCCCGAAGCGGTGGCGGCGATCGAAAAGCTTTTGGAAGAACATTCGCTCTGGGCCGAAACCGATGGCCGCCAGGGCCGGCCCGCCGATCTGAAGGGCAAGGATCTGCGCCATGTCACGCGCCTTTCGCAGTACCGGCTGACCGCCCTGATCGCGCCCGAGGCGCTGTTCTATGGCGTCACGCTGGAAGGCGCATCCTTGCAGGGTTCCAATCTGGCGGGCTGCGACCTGCGTTCGGCCAAGCTGGGCGGTGCGGATCTGCGCGGCGTCAATCTTTCCGGCGCCCTGCTCAATCACGCCGATCTGCGCGACACCAAGCTTGGCCCGCTGATGATTTCCGGTGCGCGGCTTTTGCCCGCGCGCCTGGACAATGCCCAGGCGCGTTATGCCGATCTGCGCGGCGCCGATCTGCGCCGGGCGCGGATGGCGGGCTGCGATCTGTCCTATGCCAATCTGGTCGATGCCGACATGCGCGACAGCGAAACCCAGGGCGCGGATTTCTCCGGTGCAAAGCTTCCCGGGCGCTTTGCCGAGGCCCTGGCGGCGTCGGCCTGACCTCAATCCACGCCAAAACACAGACCTGCCTTCCCCTTGCGCAAAGCGCATAAGGGGAAGGTGGTTTCAGCGTTTCCGGCAAGCGTAGCGCGCCGGAAGTAAGCTGAAACCGGATGGGGTCATGAAACTAAGCCGCCAGCGCCGAACTTTTCGCGCGGATGAACTGCGCCAGGCGCGACAGCGACACCTTGGCTTCATTGCGTGCGCCCTCGGCCTGGAAGAGATGGCCCATGCCGTCATAAATCTCCACGCTCACCGACACGCGGGCCTCGGCGGCACGGTCGCCCAGCTTGGAGGCGTCATCGCGCAAGATCTCGTTGGCGCCCGCATGCACCATCAGCGGCGGAAAATCGTGAAACCCGGCATAGGCCGGCGAGGCATAGGCGTCGCAAGGATTGGACTTGCGCAGATAATGCCGGGCACTGAGGAACAGCATCTCCCAATCCAGCAAGGTGTCGCTTTTGCGGTTGCCCAGCATGGAGAGACCGGAGAGCGAAAGATCGGCCCAGGGCGACAGCGCCACGATGCCGCCGGGCATTTCCAGGCCGGCGTTCCGCACCGCCAGGGCGACCGCGAAGGCCAGGCCGCCGCCGGCTTCATCGCCCGCCAGCACGATGGAGGAACCGCGCACCCCTTTGGCCAGCAGCGCGCGATAGCAATCGATGCCGTCGCGCACCGCGGAGGGAAAGAAACATTCCGGCGCCAGCCGGTATTTGACGCTGAAGGCGCCGACGCCGCTGGCTTCCACCAGCCGGCCCACCAGCGGGCGATGGGTTTCCGGGGCGCCGGCGACAAAGCCGCCGCCATGGAAGTAAAGCATGGTGCGTTCCGGGCCGTTGCCGACTGCGCCCACCCACTCCCCGGCAATGGGACCAAGCTGGCCGGGCGAGAAATCCATCGCGGCAGGCGCGGCGCCGAAGCGGGCAAACAGGCTCGCATAGCGTGCGCGAACCTCCTCAATGCCGGGAGGGGCCTTTGCTTGCGTCAGATTTTGCGGCCAGAAAGCCATCGGCAGCCGAAACAGCGTTTCGGCGAAAACCTTAACAAAAAACGGGGGCCTTCCAAAAGGAAAGGCCCCCGTTCTGGTTAAGCATGAACAGGCTTGTGCAGGCTTTCAGGACGCGCGGCCCTAGGCCGCCTTTGCGCCCGCGATGCTGGTCAGGGCCGGCGCATTGATGGCAATGCGGCGGGGCTTCTTCTCTTCCGGCACGATGCGCTCCAGCTCCACATGGAGCAGGCCGTTCTCTAGCGCTGCGGCCTTGACCTCGACATGCTCGGCGAGCTGGAAGCTGCGCTCGAAGCCGCGGCCGGCGATGCCCTGGTAAAGCAGGGCGTTCGGCTTGTCGCCGGCCTCGCCCTCACGCTTGCCGGTGACGGTGAGCACGCGGTCCTTCACATCCACCGACAGGTCCTTTTCGGCAAAGCCGGCGACCGCCAGGGTGACGCGGTAATTATTCTCGTCATTGCGCTCGATATTGTAGGGCGGATATCCCTGCTCGGACGCGGACTCCAACAGGCCGATCAGGCGATCGAAGCCGACGGTGGAGCGGAAAAAGGGGGAATAGTCGATACGCATGGAAACAACCTTTCTTGAAGCGTTTGCTGGCAGTCCCGCCGAACCATTCGCGCGGGATCAGGAACCCGGCCCCGTGACGGCGGCCGGATGCCTGCTATTTGGGGAGGAAAAACAGCCCTTCAAGCCTTTCCGGGGACTTGAAAATCGGGCTTAAGTGACCAGGCAAGCTTCGATTCAAACAAAATGATCCCTGCCGCCTCGCTGTTTGAACCCTTGTCCATCAAGGCCGTGGGCGCGGACCTGCGTGCCGCCCGTTTTGCCGCCGCCCCCGATGTTCCGGCGCGCGGCGTTTGCGTGCTGCTGAACGGCCAGACCGAATTCATCGAGAAATATTTCGAAGTCATCGACGAATTGCGCGGCCGCGGCTTCGCGGTGGCCACCATGGACTGGCGTGGCCAGGGCGATTCCAGCCGCATGACCAAAGACAGCCGCAAAAGCTTTGTCGGCGACTTCAGCGAATACGACCAGGACCTGGACACGCTGATGAACTGGGTCGTCACGCCCATGCTGGGCGCGAACGAAAAGCCGGTGGCGCTGGCCCATTCCATGGGAGCGCACAATTTGCTGCGCACCCTGGTCAGGCGGCCCGACAGCTTCGGGCCTTGCGTCCTCAGCGCGCCGATGATCTCGATTTCCTTCCGCGGCCAGCGTGAATTCCTGGTCCGGGCGGTCACCGCAGTCCAGATGTGGCGGGGCAGGCGCGCCGACTGGGTGTGGGGCATGGAAGCGCGCGATCCCCACAGAGTGAACTTCGGCACCCAGCTGGTGACTTCCGACCCTCAGCGTTTCGAGCGCACCCAGATGCTGCTGCGCGAACATCCCGATTTGCGGCTGGCGGGCGCGACCTGGGGCTGGCTGGCGGCCGCCATCGCCTCGATGGACTGGCTGCGCGGTCAGGCCGCGTCGGTCACCACGCCGCTTCTGGTGGTAGGGGCGGGCAAGGACCGCATCTGCATCACCCCTGCGGCCAAAGCCTTCGCGCAAGCGGCGCCGCATGCAGAGTATGTGGAGATCGCGGAGGCGGGCCATGAGATCCTGATGGAACGCAGTCCCATCCGCGCCGAACTCTGGGCCGCGTTCGACGCCTTCATGGCGCGGCAGGCGCCCTTTCCGTAAACCAAAAAGAAACCGCGCCGCAGTTTTCACTGCGACGCGGTTTTCTCTTGCAACAATCAGATTACTGGGCCGGAGCCGGAGACGTACCGCTCTGCTCAACCGGAGCGGCCTGCTGCTGGGCCGGAGCCTGCTGAGCGGGCTGCTGCGGAGTGGCGTTGCTCTGAGCCGTCGCATCCGGAGCCGGGGCCGCGCTCTGCACGCCCTGGTTCGGCTGGTTGTTGTTGCTGGCCACGTCAGACGGCGAAGGCTGCGGTGCCGCAGGCAGCGGAGTGGCGGCCGCCTGCTGGGCGGGAGCCTGAACTGCGGCCTGCTGGGCCGGGGCCTGGGTGGACTGCGTGGAGTCCGCATTCATCCGGACCTTGGCAGCGTCAGACACATTGGAAGCCGTCTGGCTGTTGTCGGCAGCGCTGGAGGCGCTGGAATCCGACGCATGATGCCTGATCGGCTTGGTCGAGGCTTCCTTCACAGGCGCCGGAGCCGGCGCGCTGTTATCGGTCGAAGCCACCGGGGCCGGCGTGCTGGTATCGGCCGGTGTATTGGCCGCTTGCTGAGCCGGAGCCGCCGGAGGAGCAACCGGCGCCGCGGCCGGAGGCTGCGGCAGGCTGTTGTCCGCCACGACGGGCTTGGCCTGCTGCGACGAACCCGAATAGGCATAAAGACCAATACCGGCCACGCCCACCATCAACGCCACCGCCAGCGCGCCGACGATCTTAGGCGTGTTGCTGGGTTCGCGTTCTTCGGGATTGGTGGTGTGGAAGCCGCCCAACCCGGCGCTGTTGCCGGACGGATCGGTGTGCAGCGCCACGGGCTCGGAAGGTTCATTGAAGTCGCGTAGAGACATGCTGTCCTCCTCAAAGAGTGTTCGATTTCAGTAAGACAACGTGAGTGGCGCAGCGGAGTTTCGTGAGGAGAAAACAAAGGCAAATTGCGGCAGCATTGCGCGCGCCTTTGCCTGAATCGTGAGGCAATAAAGCCCGAATAATCAGCTTTTCAGAAGCTTTATGGCTTCTTCGTGAATCCGTCTGTCGCCGCAGGCCAGGATGGTTTTGCCATCCCGGCAGTCGCCGCCGCTCCAATCGGTCATCACCCCGCCCGCGCCTTCCACCAGCGGAATCAGCGCCGCCACATCCCAGCGGTTGAAGCCGGCTTCGATGATGATGTCGACAAAACCCAGCGCCATCGCCGCAAACAGATAACAGTCGCCGCCGAAACGCGTCATGCGCACTTCAGCTCTCACCCGGCCGAAAGCCGCCTGCTGCTCGGGCGAAAAATAGGCCGACGGATCGGTGGCACAGAGAATGGCGTCTTTGATGTCAGCGCACTCACGCACTTTCAGCGGCGTACGCGTCTCGCCTTCCAGCAGAACGCTGCGGCCATTGACCGCCAGATAGCGTTCGCCCAGCACCGGCTGGTCGAGAATGCCCAGCACCGGCACTTCATTTTCTTCCAGCGCGATCAGCGAACCCCATTCATGGCGGCCGGTGATGAAGGCGCGGGTGCCGTCCACCGGGTCCAGCACCCAGCGCAGGCCATTCTTGCCCGACTTCTCGCCATATTCCTCGCCCAGGATGCCGTCATCGGGACGGTCGCGTTCGATGATGGCGCGAATGGCGCGCTCGCCGCCCTTGTCGGCCTCGGTCACCGGATCGAAGACGCGCATGCCGGGCTTGTGCGCCACCGCGATGCGCTGGCGGAAAAAGGGCCGGATCACGGCTCCGCTCGCATCGGCCAGACGGCCGGCGAATGCGATCAGTTTTTCGTCAACGGTCATGCAGCTTTCCAGAACGAGACGACCAATCCACCCGCCACGATCAATGCCCCGCCGGTAAGGATCGGAAGGGTCGGGAGGGTGCGGAAAAACAGGAAGTTGATGACCTGCCACATCACAAACAGCACGGCCAGATAAAGCCCCACCACCTGGTTGAATTCCAGCGGCGCCAGATTGAGGAAGGTGCCGTAGCCCGCCAGCAGGGCCGCGCCCAGGATAAACAGCGCCAACCGCGCCGTCCCCACATGCTCGAACAGGGATTTGCGGATGATGGCGTCGCCCGACACTTCCAGGCCCGTGGCGACGAAAAGAAAGATCAGGACGGATAGACCGTCAGGCAGTTTCATTTGGAGCTTCCTTCGACCGGGCCTAGAATAGACCGAAAGCCGATGGGAGAGCGATCATGAAGCACATCATTCCTGGCGCAATACTGGCTTTTCTGATTGTTGCGGCGGCGCCGGCCTGGGCGGACCCGCTCAAGGAATTCGGCTGCGGCCGCACGCTGGAGACGCGGGGCCGCCAGCCCCAGCTGGTGGTGGACGATTCCCTGCATGTGCTGGATCAGACAGTTGCGAACGCGAAATTCGATGCCGGCCCCGTGCCGCCCGGCGCCACCATCAAATCCATCTTCTGCGCCCGTTCCGACGTCGTGCCGGCGCCGTCCGACTATAAGGTGGTGGAAGCCGGCTATCCGCTGACTATCTTCGCACGCGACGCGAGCGGCAGGACACGCATCGCGGTGCTGGAGCTGGACGGTGGCCAGTTGCGGCTGCGTTCGGTGGGCGAGCTGGGCTTCACGCCCGATATGGTCCAGCGCATCCAGGCCTTCCTGGACGCGTCCTTGCCGCAATTCGGCAAGACAGCGTCGCGTTAGGCGTCCATTGCCTGCTTGGCGCGCTTGCGCAGATGCGGAAGCAACTCGCGCTTGCGCAGGCGGATGTTCAGCGGCGTCACCTCGACCAGCTCATCGTCCTGGATATAGGCCATGGCCTGTTCCAGGGTCATCGGCACGATCGGGGTCAGCTTGACGGCTTCGTCCTTGGAGGTGGTGCGGATGTTGGTGAGCTGCTTGGACTTGAGCGGGTTGACGTCCAGGTCATTGTCCTTGGCGTTCTGGCCGATGATCATGCCTTCATAGACCTTGGCGCCCGTGCTGATGAACAGCTTGCCGCGCTCTTCGATGTACCACAGGCCATAGGTCACCGCTTCGCCCTGCTCGGTGGAGATCAGCACGCCGTTGGTGCGGCCGCCGACGCTGCCCTTGTGCGGGGCATAGTCCAGGAACATGCGGTTCATCACGCCGGTGCCGCGCGTGTCGGTGAGGAATTCGCCGTGATAGCCGATCAGGCCGCGCGCAGGCGCGTGGAAGACCACCCGGGTCTTGCCGGCGCCGGTGGGGCGCATATCGGTCATTTCGCCTTTGCGCATCGAGATCTTCTCGATGACGATGCCGGTATAGGCGTCGTCAACGTCCACCGTGACTTCCTCGATCGGCTCCATCTTCTCGCCGTCGATGGTCTTGAACAGCACGCGCGGGCGCGAGATCGAAAGCTCGAAACCTTCGCGGCGCATGGATTCGATCAGCACGCCCAGCTGCAGCTCGCCGCGGCCCGCCACTTCGAAATCGCCATCGCCGGTCTCATGGACCTTGAGCGCGACATTGCCTTCGGCCTCGCGCAGCAAACGTTCGCGGATGACGCGGCTCTGCACCTTGTCGCCTTCGCGGCCCGCAGAGGGGCTGTCATTGACCGAGATGGTCATGGCCAGGGTGGGCGGATCGATCGGGTGCGAGGGGATCGGCTCGTTGACGGTCAGGTCACACAAGGTGTCGGCGACAGTGGCGGTTTCCAGGCCGGCAATGGCGACGATGTCACCGGCTTCGGCGCGTTCCACCGGCACCCGCGCCAGGCCGCGGAAGGCCAGCAGCTTGGTGACGCGGGTCTTTTCAATGACCTCGCCTTCGCGGTTCAGCGCCTTGATATTGCGGTTGGTGGTGATGACGCCGGATTCGATGCGGCCCGTCAGGATGCGGCCCAGGAAGTTGTCGGCCTCCAAGGTGGTGACCAGCATCTTGAAGGGATGCTCCTCGCCCGCCAGCGCCTGCGGCTTGGGCGGCGGGACATCATCCACGATCAGCTGGAACAGCGGATCGAGGTTCTTGTGCTCGTCCTCCAGTTCCCGCACCGCCCAGCCGTTGCGGCCGGACGCATAAAGATAATGAAAATTCAGCTGGTCGTCGTTGGCTTCCAGGGCCAGGAACAGGTCGAAGATGGATTCCAGCGTTTCCTTGGGCTGGGCGTCGTGGCGGTCGATCTTGTTGATGACCACGATGGGCTTCAGCCCCAGCTTCAGCGCCTTGGAGAGCACGAACTTGGTCTGGGGCATCACGCTTTCGGCCGCGTCCACCAGCAGCACCACGCCGTCCACCATGGACAGGATGCGCTCGACCTCGCCGCCGAAGTCGGCATGGCCGGGAGTGTCCACGGTGTTGATGCGGGTGCCGTGCCATTCCACGCTGGTGCACTTGGCCAGGATGGTGATGCCGCGCTCCCGCTCCTGGTCGTTGGAGTCCATGGCGCGCTCGTCCATGTGCTGGTTCTCGCGCACGGAACCGGACTGTTTGAGCAGCTGATCCACCAGGGTGGTCTTGCCATGGTCGACGTGGGCGATGATGGCGATATTGCGAATTTCCATGGCACCAGAATCAATAAGAGGAGGCGGGACGCGCGGGGCTTATAAACTCTGGCCGTGCTGCGGAGCAACAAGGCGGCTTGCCCCTTTCACGCATTTGTCGAAATTAACGGCTTTTGTCAGCCTTTTCCGCGCCTTGCGGCAATTCGAGACATACTTTTCGCCACACTATTGAGAGGGTTTTGCACTATAACCGCTGCCAACAATGCTGGAAACGGCAAGGGGCCGGCCATCTGCCGGACAGGTGGCAAGTACCAAGGCATCGAAAACGCACCCCAATCCGCCGCCGAGCGGCAGATTGCTGGGTGTATACTGTGAACCGCTGGCCCTCGCGGCCGGTAAATTGTGTCGGGACTGTGTTGTATGAACGTTCAGTTAGCTCCTTTGCAGACCCCTCCGGCGCAGGACGAAGACCTGGATACAGACCAGGGCGGCCATATGCGCACCTATGTGATCGGAGGCGTGGCCCTGGCCCTGGTGCTGGGCGGCTTCTGGTATTTCACCCATGAGAGCGGCGCCCCCAAGGCCAGGCGCAACCTGGCCGCGCCGGTAAAGGTGGCTCCGGTCGAGATCCGCAACATGGCGGTGATCGAACACACCATCGGCACCGTGATCGCCAACTCCACCGTGCAGATCAACGCCCGCGTCAACGGCCAGCTGACACGCGCCTTCTTCAAGGAAGGCCAGATGGTGAAGACCGGCGACCCGCTGTTCGAGATCGATCCGCGCCCCTATCAGGCGGCCTATGACAATGCGGTGGCCTCAATGGTCACGGCCAAGGCCAAGGCCGAGCGCTATAGCCGGCTGAAAATGCAGAACGCCGTCGCCGGCCAGGACGTTGACGACGCCCAGGCCACCTATCTGGAAGCCAAGGCCAATGTCGAGGCTGCGCGGCTGAACCTGGAATATTCCCTGATCCGCTCGCCGGTGAACGGCAAGACCGGCCCGATGCTGATCCAGCCGGGCAATATGGTGACCTCGACCTCTTCGAGTACGGCCAACACCACCACCGGCGGCATCTCCACCGCCAATCCGCTGGTCAGCATCAACGAGATCCAGCCGGTCAAGATTTCACTGTCCCTGCCCCAGTCCGACCTGCCGCGCATCCAGGCGCAGCTGACCAAGCCCGGCGGGCTGACCATCGCCATGAACATGCGCGATCAGGGCGGCGAGGACATCACCGTACCGGTCAGCTTCGTCAGCAATGCGGTTTCCGGCACCACCGGCACCATCGAGCTGCGCGCCACCTATCCCAACACCGACCTGAAGCTGGTGCCCGGCCAGCTGGTGGACGCCACCGTGGTCTTGTCCGAAATTCCCCATGCCACCCTGGTGCCGCGCGAGGCGGTGAACACCGGCCCGGATGGACTGTTCGTCTATGTCGTCAAGGACGGGGTGGCCGATCAGCGTTCCGTGAAGCTCCAATTCGACGACGGCGTCAATGACGCGGTGGTGGGCGACCTGCAGAAGGGCGAACTGGTAGTCACCGACGGCCAGTTGCGCGTGCTGCCCGGCGCCAAGGTCAGCATCTCGGGCACCAAAAAGCATGCCGGTGCCGGTGCTGCGACCGGCGGCCACCACCGGGGCAAACACGCTTCGGACAATCAAGGCTGATAGCCCCAAGGCGTTGAAATGAATCTGTCGCTGCCCTTTATCGAACGCCCCGTCATGACCACTTTGGTGGTGGCGGCCATGGTGATCTTCGGCGCCTATGGCTATTCCAACCTGCCGGTTTCGGACCTGCCCAATGTGGACTTTCCCACCATCTCGGTGACGGCGAGCCTGCCGGGCGCGGACCCCGACACCATGGCGTCCTCGGTCGCCTCGCCCCTGGAGAACCAGTTCTCCACCATCCAGGGCATCGACCAGATGACCTCGCAGAGCATCCAGGGCACGACCACCATCAACCTGCAGTTCAGCCTGGACCGCACTCTGGACGGCGCCGCTCAGGACGTGCAGTCGGCGATCAGCGCCGCCGGCCATTTCCTGCCCAAGACGCTGCCGCAGCAGCCGACCTTCCGCAAGGTGAACCCGGCCGACCTGCCGATCATGTTCATCACCATGCGCTCTTCCACCCTCAAGCCGTCGGCGGTGGACGAATATGCCGAGACCCTGCTGGCGCGGCAGATCTCCACGCTCACGGGCGTAGCCCAGGTCAGCGTCTTCGGCAGCGCCAAGTTTGCCGTGCGCATCCAGGCCGATCCCGACGCGCTGGCCGCCCGCAAGATCGGCATCGATACCCTGGTCAATGCGGTGTCGGCCGCCAACGTCAACCTGGCCACGGGCGCCCTGAACGGCCCCACCCGCTCCACCGTCATCCATACCGGCGGCCAGCTCAACAATGCGGCCGAATTCAACGACCAGGTCGTGGCCTATCAGGGCGGCGCGCCGGTGCGGCTGAAGGATGTCGGCCGCGCGGTTGACGGGCTGGAAAATCCTTACGGCCAGAGCTGGTACAAGGACCAGCCCGCCATCGTGCTGGCCATCTTCCGCCAGCCCGGCTCCAATGTGGTGGGGGTCATCGACACCATCAAGAAGATCCTGCCCCAGTTCCAGTCCAACCTGCCGCCGTCAGTGCAGCTGGACGTGGTGTTCGACAGAAGCCAGGTGATCCGCGCCTCGATCGAGGATGTGCAGAACACGCTGATGATCGCGGGCGCGCTGGTGGTAGGGGTGATCTTCATCTTCCTGCGCCGCGTCTCCGCCACCATCATCCCGTCGCTGGCCCTGCCCATCGCGGTGATCGCCACCTTCGCCGGCATGGCGTTCATGGGCTACAATCTCGACAATCTCTCGCTGATGGCGCTGACCTTGTCGGTCGGCTTTGTGGTCGATGACGCCATCGTGATGCTGGAGAATATCGTCCGCCATATCGAAATGGGCGAAAAGCCCTATGAGGCCTCGGTCAAGGGCTCGGCCGAAATCGGCTTCACTATCCTGTCCATGACCATCAGCCTGGCGGCGGTGTTCATCCCCATCGTCTTCATGGGCGGCGTCGTGGGCCGGCTGCTGCACGAATTCGCCGTCACCATCATCATGGCGATCATCTTTTCGGGCATCATCTCGATCACGCTGACGCCAATGCTGTGCGCCCGCCTGCTGCGCGACGAGCACAACACCAGCCACAACATGTTCTATCGCTGGAGCGAAAACGCCTTCAACAAGGTGCAGGCGGGCTATGACCGCTCACTGCGCTGGAGCCAGAAGAACGGCCCCATCATCATGGGCGCCTTTGTGCTCAGCCTGGTGGCCAGCGTCGTGCTGATGATGGTGATGCAGCAGGACTTCCTGCCCAGCGACGACACCGGGCGGCTTCAGGGCAATCTGCAGGCGGCCAATGGCACCAGCTATGAACAGATGGCCATCTATACCCAGGAAGTCGCCAAGATCGTGGGTCAGGACCCCAATGTGCGAGGCGTTCTGGCGCAGATGGATGGCGCCAACGGCTCGGCCGGCAACAACCAGTCGCGCCTGATGATGATCTCGCTCAAGCCCCTGGGCGAGCGCAAACTGGGTCCCGACGCCATCATCCGCGAACTGCGCCCCAAGGTTTCCCGCTTCCCGGGCGTCGCGGTCTTTCTGGTCAACCCGCCCACCATCCGCCTTGGCGCGCGCATGGCCCGCTCCAGCTACCAGTACACCATGCAAGGCGTGGACCTGAGCCAGCTCAAGGAATATTCCGACAAGATGATGGACGACATGCGCCGCCAGCGCATTTTCGTGGACGTCAATTCCGATCTCGACGCCGCCATGCCCTCGGTCCAGGTGCAGATCGACCGCGACCGCGCCGCCGCCCTGGGCGTGTCGCCGCAGCAGATCGAGATCGCGCTGGGCGCGGCCTTCGGCGGCCAGCAGATCTCCCAGATCAACACCTCATCCAACCAGTATGAAGTGGTGATGGAGCTTCTGCCGCGCTTCCAGCGCGATTCCTCGTCGCTGAACCGGCTCTATGTCACCGCCGCGAACGGCACGCTGGTGCCGCTCACTGCCGTCGTCAAGATGACGGCCTCGACCGTGCCGCTTTCGGTCAACCATGCAGGCCAGATCCCGGCCGTCACCGTCTCCTTCGACCTGGCGCCCGGCGCGGCCCTGTCGGATGCGGTCACCGGCATCCGCGAGGCCAGCGACAATGTGGGCGTGCCTGCATCCATCCAGGGCAGCTTCCAGGGCACCGCCGCCGCGTTCGAGGATTCCACCAAGAACATGGGCGCACTGCTCGTGATCGCCATGGTGGTGGTCTACATCATCCTGGGCATCCTCTATGAAAGCTTCATCCATCCGCTGACCATCCTGTCGGGCCTGCCTTCGGCCGCGGTGGGCGCGCTGATCACGCTTTATCTGGCCCATCTTCTGTTCCTGGCAGGCATCACCTCTTCGGACATGTCGCTGTCGCTTTACGCCTTTGTCGGCATGATCATGCTGATCGGCATCGTGAAGAAGAATGCGATCATGATGATCGACTTCGCGCTGCACCGGCAGCGCAATGACCATGTGCCGGCCGAGCAGGCGATCTTCGAGGCCGCCCAGGTGCGCTTCCGCCCGATCATGATGACCACCATGGCAGCCCTGATGGGCACCCTGCCCATCGCCTTCGGCACCGGTTCGGGTGCGGACTCCAGGCGGCCGCTGGGCCTGTGTGTGGCGGGCGGCCTGGTGCTGTCGCAGCTCCTGACCCTCTACATCACGCCGGTGATCTATACCTATCTCGACCGTCTGGGCGGCAAGATGAAGAGCCGCAAGCCCCGCCGCAGGCCTGCACCCAGCATCGCGCCGGCTGAGTGAGAGCCATGCTCGGCAAGCGTCAGCTTGCCGATGATCTGGTTCAGTGAACCAAATCAAATGGCGAGCGCGCCGTATCAGAAGCAGAAGCTGCCCGGCACGCTGAGGACATAACTGGCGGCCCCGCTTGTCCCCGAGATGCGCTCGCGCGCGCAGTTCAACACGGCGTAGCCGGCACGCCGTTCGCTTCCGTCCGGCAGGATGATGTTATGGCCGTCGGGCGCGATATCCTCGCGCCGCGCCCGCAGGCTCGCCCATTCCCGGTTGGTCTGGCACACTTTCGGCCCCGGCAGGCGCGAGCCCGGCAGCGCCTCCGGCGAGCGGCAGGTGATGCTGTCGGGATCGCCATTGCCTCGCGGATAAAGTGCCATCACCACATCCTTGAGCGGCGCCGGGGTGACGCTCGACGCCGCTGCCACGGCCGGAACAGGCGCAGGCGGCGGTGCGGCGGCGACGCCGTCGGCCTGTGACTGGGCCGGCGCAGGCGGCAAAGCCGTCTCGGCCAGGGGCTGTGGCTCTGGCGCGATCGCAGATCTCGATCTGGGCGCATGACGGGGTTTTGGTACGACCGCCGGCGCCGCCGCGACCTGCTGCGCTCCGGCCGCAACTTGCACCATTCTCTCCGCCATCCGGAATTTCACCGCCGCCACGCCGCGCCGTACTTCCATCATCAAGGGGGGCGCGGCGACAAAGCCTTCCGCCACCGGCAACAGCAGCGCCATGGCAAAAGCGGCGCGCAGCAGCACGCGCTGCCCGTCCTCCAGGTCCAGGATGGTCTCGCCGGACATGATCTGGCGCACCCGCCGGCCCAGGTCAGCGCCGGAAGCCCCCGCGGCGCAGGCCAGCGGCGACTGGATGCAGAAGCGGCAGACCTTGAGGATGCCCCCGGCATAGGTTTCCGCGTCATGGCCTTCGGCCAACACATTTTCGTCACAGGCGCGCTCGCGTTCGGCAATCAGCCGCGCCCCGATCAACCAGACCGGCGGCCAGAACCAGAACAGCGCCTCGACCAGCATGTGGATGGCGGCGGTGATATTGTCGCCGCGGCAGAAATGGCTGAGCTCATGCGCCAGGATGGCGTCGCGCTCGGCTCGCGACAGGCGCGCCATCAAGCCTTCCGGCAACAGCACCACCGGCCGGAAGATGCCGACCAGCCCCGGCTCCAACAGCGAGGCGCTGGCTTTCACATCCACCGGCGCGGGCACTTCCAGGTTTCGCGCCTGGCGCATCACCGCGCGCAGGCGCAGCCAGCGGACCAGCCGCACGCCAAGCACCGCGGCAAAGCCCGCCAGCCAGAGGCCGGCCAGAAGGGGAACGAAATCGAGGCCGGCGTGCTGCTGAACGGCCAGCGCCCGGGCCGGCGCGGACAGCCGTTCGGCGGCGGGGCGGATTTCCAGGACCAGCCTTGGCATGCTGGCGGGAAACAGGCGCGACAGGTCTTGGCCCAGCACCGACAGAACCGCAAAAGGCACAAGGAATTTCAGCGAGGCGGCGAACCACAGCCGGAAGCGCAGCCGCGCGGGATGGCGCCGCAGCCACAGGGTCAAAAGCCCGGCCCCGCCGGCAAAGAGTGTGGACTGCCAGAGATGGTCCAGCAGCCCCGCGATCATGTCTCTTTCTTCCGCTTGGCCGAAAGCTCGCGCAACAGCCGTTCGGCGTCGGCCACATCCTTGGGACTAAGGTTGCCGGATTCGATCAGCTGGGCCATCACCGGCTGCATGCGCCCGCCGAACAGGGAGAGGAACTCATCCACCAGCCGGGCCTTGGCGGCGTCGCGCGAGATCAGCGCTTCGAAGATATGGGCGTTGCCGACCTTGCGCGAGCGGCGCAGCGCCTTCTTGGCCTCCAGCCGGTAAACCATGGTCTGGACGGTGGTGTAGGCGGGCCGGTTCTTGGCGGCGAAGCTTTCCTGGATCTCGCGGATGGCCGAAGGCCCGCCGTCCCACAAGACCTCCATGATCTGGAGTTCCAGCTTGCTTAACTTGGGCTGCCGCATCGGCGCTTCCTACTACAGGCGTCAGACAGCCTAAGCCGGTCGCGCCCTGTCGGGCAAGATGCCCGATGGCGTTCCGTGATCGAGCGGCGCGCCTACGGCTGCTAGTGATCCAAAGGCGCGCCTACGGCGCGGGGGCGCAAGGTATCGAACGGCCCGCAGAGCAGAAGCCCGGCGACAAAGCCGCCCAGATGCGCCTGCCAGGCGACCTGGGCCGTCTCTCCGCCGATGCTGAGGCCGCTGACGCCCATGACGACGTTGATGGCGATCAGCACACCGGAAAAAACCAGGATCTGGCGCGAGAGGATGGGCGCAAGCGAGGTGGCGCCCGGCACGGCCCAGGGGCTCTGGGCCGGCAGCATGCGGATGGCCGCCGCCATCAGGCCGGAGATGGCGCCCGACGCGCCCACCACCGGGATCGGGCTGCCCCAGTCCAGCGCGACATAGGTCAGCCCGCCGGCGATGCCGCAGATAAGAAAGAAGACCAGGAACAGGATGACGCCGAAACGGCGGGCGACGATCGGCGCGAAGGCCAGACAGAAAAGACAGTTAACCGCCAGGTGGGTCCAGTCATTGTGGATCCCAATATAAGTGACGAAGGGGATGGCGCGCTCCCACACTGTGCCGGGATCGAGCATCCGGCTTTCCAGAAAGGCCCGGCTGTAACGCGCCGGCACCAGGCCATAGCCGAAGGCGATATCCTGGGCGCGGGCGGGCACAAGCCATATCCGCGCCGCATGAAGCGCGGCGAGAGCCGCGATCAGCCACAGCACGACTGGCGGCGCGCGGAAGATGGGCTGGCGCGGCGGATGGGATTGCAGGAAAGCCATGCGCCTATCTAGGGCGCTTCGCGCTTCCCGCCAAGCAGGGGAACCCGTACCGGAATGAAACGATGTTGCGGGTCAAAATGCGAGCGCCGGGACCGATGGAGCCGCCCGTTTCGGGACAATGGCTTTTCTCCGCTGTCACCCAGGCCGGGCAACCGTTCGTCCGCCGCTTCACAAAACCGGCCGTTTGCGCGGCTTTTTGCGCGCCCTGCGTGCCGCGGTGGCACAGCCAAACCCTAACGCCGGTTAAGGGCTGGCACGGGCGTTGCTCTGTTGGTGTCAGCAGAATTGGAAAGACGCCCCCATGTCCAAGTTCAAGACCCGTTCGACACTGATCGCCCTGATCCTCGCCGGCTTTGCCGCGCCGATCGCGGCCCAGGCCCAGACCGCCCAGTGGACCAATTCGGCCATGTACAACGGCTATGGCGCCGGCACCATGAATTCGGCCTCGAGCTATTCGATGCGCGACCCCAACGGCAACTTGACCATGGTCAACGGCCAGATCCAGCCGTCGGTTTACTCCAACGCCTCGGGTTCGCAATTCGCCACGGCCGGAGTTGGCACGGCGGGTGCAGCAGGTGAGGCGTACGGACAAGCCACCGCGATCGGCAACTCGCTCAACGTGACCGTCCTCGGCAGCCACAACACCACGATCATCGACAACCTGCAGACCAACACCGGAAACCAGACAGCCACTGCGGCTGTGAACACGCACTAAATTACCGAAGGAAGAAGGGAAGCCCCTCCCATGACCGCCCGTGCCCGAAAACATCTCCTCAAACCGCTGGTCCTGATCCTGGCCGCGGTTGCGCTGGAAGGCTGCATCAGCCCCACGCCGGACTCGGTCGGCCGTTACACCTCGCCTATCGGCGGTGCACCGGTTATCTCCAACGAAACCCCCTATTCCGCGGCCCTGCGTTGCATGGGCGGCTTTGTCGGCCAGCGCCCCGTGCGCATCGCCGTCGGCCAGATCGCAGACTATACCGGCAAGACAGAATCCGACGGCTCGGGCCGCAAGGTCACCGCCGGTGCCGCCCTGATGGCAATGAGCGCCCTCAACAAAGCCGGCGTCCATATGGTGGAGCGTTTCGACACTTCGGTGGCCGAAATGGAACTGAAATACGCCAACAACAAGCTGATCGGCGACGACCAGCATCCCAATCCCCAGACCGGCGACTTCCGCAAGATCCTGGCCGGTTCGATCCCCGGCTCCGACTATTACATCGTCGGCGGCGTCACCGAACTGAACTTCAATATCCGCTCTGAGAACGCCAATGGCGACGGCGGTGGCACCGCCACCAACGCCACCACCGGCACCGCCTCGGGCAGCCTCTATGTGATGAACGTCGGCCTGGACATGCGCCTGGTCAACACCAACACGCTGGAAGTGGCCGATGTGATTTCCTACCAGAAGCAGATCATCGGCCGCCAGGTTTCGGCCGGCGTGTTCTCCTTCCTGGGCACCAACTTCTTCGACGTCAGCGTGGGTGAAAGCGCGCTGGAGCCGATCCAGCTGGCGGTGCGTTCGGTGATCGAACGCGCGGTGCTGGAAATGATCACCCGCGTCTATCGCGCGCCGGGCGGTTCCTGCGCCATCCCGCTGGGCACCGCGGAAGATCCGCTGCGGGAAGCCGGCGAAGCCCCCTATTATCCCCAGCAGGTCGCTTATGCCGCGCCCTATCCCTACGCGCCCCAGCCTTACGGGCCGCAGCCCTATGCGCCGCAGCCGGGCTACTACGCCCCGCCCGCCTATATGGGCACCCCCAGCGACGGCGGCCGCGGGCAGCCCTATCGCAGCTTCAGTGGAACCGATCCGGTAGGCGATCCTCGCCTCCGCGGTGGCCTCTAAACCCGATCCCGATCCAACAGACTTCTAAGGAGCCCCTGCCATGAAGACCCTGAAAGCCCTTCTTGCCGCATCCGCCGTCATCCTCTCCACCAGCGCGGGTTTCGCGCAGACTTACGGAAGCTGGAACGAAGGTTCCTCGTCCGGTGGCGCCGGCGCCTCATCCGGCTGGGCCGGCAGCCCGACCTCTTCGGGTTCCAATATCGTCAACGGCCAGATCAATCTGCAGACCAATTGGTCGAACCTGACCGGCAGCATCGACACCACCGGCAGCGACGCCACGGCAACGGGTGCTGCCGCGGGCAACCTGATTGACATCACCACCATGAACAACACCCGCGTGCAGAACAGCCAGATCGTGGGCTCCAGCGGCTCGGTCGGCTCGAACGTCGCCGTGGACATGAACAATGTGTGGGGCAATGCCGGTGTCGCCAACCAGGCGGTGTGCAACGGCGCCAGCGTCTCCACCGACCCGACCTATGCTTCGACCCAGAACTTTCAGAAGTGCAACGCCACCGACACCTTCTCGGGCATCACCACCAACATCTCCAACGTCGCCGGCAATGCCGTCGTCCAGGGCTCGGCCATTGGCAATACCTTCGAGGCAGACTCCAACGCCCCGAACATGCCGATCCTGTCCAGGCAGATCAACACCTCCGGCGTGACCTCCAATATCAACACCAACCTCTACAATGTCGGCGGTACCGCCTCGCTGTCTTCCAGCGCCATCGGCAACAGCTCGCAGATCATCCATTATTCGACCAACTAGGACTTCCGGGACGCCTCGGAATTCTTAGGGGCAAAATAAGAGTTCCGAAGCCAGGGACGGGAGCGCGAGGACATCGCTCCCGTCCCTATCTTTTTTTGGGCAATTCCAGTATCTGGCGATGCCATGAGCAGCCTGCCCATCGATCTCCAGGCCTTTGATGCCGCCCCTGCGGCGCGCGAGCCTTTTCCCTTCGTCCTGGTGCCGCGTTTCGTCAGACCTGAGGCGATGGCGGCGATCAATGCGGATTACCCGCTTGTCACCCATCCGGGTTCTTTTCCGCTGCCCACCCTGAAATATGGTCCCGCCTTTGCCGCGCTGATGCAGGCGATCCAGGGTCCGGAATTCACCCGCGCGGTGGAAGAAAAGCTGGGCATGGACCTGAACGGAAGGCCCACCATGGTGACGGCGCGCGGCGTGTCGGCGGCGCGCGACGGACAGATCCATACCGACTCGCGCACCAAGCTGGTGACGGTGCTGATCTATATGAACAATGCCTG
>Ga0302314_10004847_pt1 | contig 24669 bp, 20 predicted proteins | sample III_Palsa_N2_3_FD_200533 | JGI IMG/M metagenome (GOLD analysis project Ga0302314, IMG submission 200533) | Peat permafrost microbial communities from Stordalen Mire near Abisko, Sweden - III_Palsa_N2_3 | ecosystem: Environmental > Terrestrial > Soil > Palsa > Peat permafrost | place: Sweden... | reverse complement strand
CACAAGAAGGGCGCAAGCTCTACTCGTAACGGTCGTGACTCCAACGCTCAGCGCCTCGGCGTCAAGCGTTTCGGCGGCCAGAAGGTCAACGCGGGCGAGATCCTCGTCCGTCAGCGCGGCACCCACTTCCACCCGGGTTCCGGCGTCGGCCGTGGCGGCGACGACACCCTGTTCGCGCTCAACGCCGGTGCGGTCGAGTTCGGCACCCACCGCGGCCGTCGCGTCGTGAACATCGTCCCGGTCGCCTGATCCAGGCCTACCGCAGGACGACACGTTCGGCATGCAAATAACGTGACATCGAGGGTGGATCGGAACATTCCGGTCCACCCTTGGTGTTTGAGCAGTCAGCTGTACCAGCGACACCCCCTACCGAGAGGCACCATCACCATGACCACCTTCGTGGACCGCGTCGAGCTGCACGTCGCCGCGGGTAACGGAGGCCATGGCTGCGCCTCCGTGCACCGGGAGAAGTTCAAGCCGCTGGGCGGCCCCGACGGCGGCAACGGCGGCCGTGGCGGCGACGTCACCCTGGTCGTCGACCCGCAGATCACCACGCTGATCGACTACCACCACAGCCCGCACCGCAAGGCCGGCAACGGCAAGCCCGGCGCGGGCGACAACCGCACCGGCGGCGAGGGCTTCGACCTGGTCCTGCCGGTGCCGGACGGCACCGTGGTGCTGGACAAGAACGGCAAGGTCCTCGCCGACCTCGTCGGCAACGGCACCAGCGTCGTCATCGCCGCAGGCGGCCGTGGCGGCCTCGGCAACGCCTCGCTGGCCTCCGCCCGGCGCAAGGCCCCCGGCTTCGCGCTGCTCGGCGAGCCCGGCGACGCCCGCGACATCGTCCTCGAACTGAAGTCGGTCGCCGACGTCGCCCTCGTGGGCTACCCCAGCGCCGGCAAGTCCTCGCTGATCTCGGTGCTGTCCGCAGCCAAGCCGAAGATCGCGGACTACCCCTTCACCACCCTGATCCCCAACCTCGGCGTGGTCACCGCAGGCGACATCGTCTACACCATCGCCGACGTCCCCGGGCTGATCCCCGGCGCCAGCCAGGGCAAGGGCCTCGGCCTGGAGTTCCTGCGGCACGTCGAGCGCTGCTCCGTGCTGGTCCACGTCCTGGACTGCGCCACGCTGGAGGTCGACCGCGACCCGCTCACCGACCTCGACATGATCGAGGCCGAGCTCTCCCTCTACGGCGGCCTGGACGACCGGCCCCGGCTGGTCGCCCTCAACAAGACCGACGTCCCCGACGGGCAGGACCTCGCCGACATCACCCGCGCCTCCCTGGAGGAGCGCGGCTACCAGGTGTTCGACGTCTCCGCCGTCTCCCGCAAGGGCCTGCGCGAGTTCAGCTTCGCCCTCGCCCGCATCGTCGGCGAGGCCCGCGCCGCCAAGCCGGTCGAGGAGGCCACCCGCGTGGTGCTGCGTCCCACCGCCGTCGACGACGCCGGCTTCACCGTCGAGTACGACGCCGACGAGGACCTGTTCCGCATCCTCGGCGACAAGCCCGAGCGCTGGATCAAGCAGACCGACTTCTCCAACGACGAGGCCGTCGGTTACCTCGCCGACCGCCTCGCCCGCCTCGGCGCCGAGGTCGCGCTCGCCAAGGCCGGCGCCAAGGAGGGCGACACCGTCGTCATCGGCGCCTCCGACAACGCCGTGGTCTTCGACTGGGAGCCCAGCATGGCCGCCGGCGCCGAGATGCTCGGCCGCCGCGGCGAGGACCACCGCCTGGAGTCCCCGCGCGACGCCGTCACCCGCAAGCGCCAGCGCGAGCAGGTCCGCGACGACGCGTACACCGAGTACGCCGGATTCGACCCGCTGCCGCGCCGCGAGATCGAGCCGGTCGACGACGAGGACGACTACTGAGCCATGCGCCACCCCCTCCCCAAAGCCGAACTGCACCTCCACATCGAGGGCACGCTCGAACCCGAGCTGGCCTTCGCCCTGGCGGAGCGCAACGGCATCGACCTGCCCTACGCCGGCCCCGACGAGCTGCGCAGCGCCTACGCCTTCAGTGACCTGCAGTCCTTCCTGGACCTGTACTACCGGCTGACGGCGGTGCTGCGCACCGAGCAGGACTTCGAGGACCTGGCGGAGGCCTACCTGGTGCGCGCCGCGGCGCAGGGCGTGCGCCACGCCGAGATCTTCTTCGACCCGCAGGCGCACACCGGGCGGGGAGTGGAGATCGGCACCGTGGTCAGGGGCCTGTCCCGGGCCCTGGACCGCAGCAGGGAGCGCCACGGCGTCTCCACCCAGCTGATCCTCAGCTTCCTGCGCGACCTCCCCGCCGAGGACGCCCTGAAGACCCTGGCCGACGCCGGGCCCCACCTGGAGAAGATCTCCGCGGTGGGCCTGGACTCGGCCGAGGTCGGCCACCCGCCGGCGAAGTTCGCCGAGGTCTACGCGGCGGCGAAGGCCGCCGGGCTGCGGCTGGTCGCCCACGCAGGCGAGGAGGGACCGCCCTCCTACATCACCGAGGCGCTGGACGTGCTCGGGGTGGAGCGGATCGACCACGGCATCCGCTGCCTGGAGGACCCGCGCCTGGTCGCCCGGCTGGTCGCGGAGCAGGTCCCGCTCACCGTCTGCCCGCTCTCCAACGTGCGGCTGCGCTGCGTGGACCGGCTGGAGGAGCACCCGCTCCCGGCGATGCTGGAGGCCGGGCTGCTGGTCACCGTCAACTCCGACGACCCCTCGTACTTCGGCGGCTACGTCGAGGACAACTACCGGGAGCTGCAGCGCGCCCTGGGGCTGACGGACAGTCACCTCCGGTTGCTCGCCCGCAACTCGTTCCTCGCCTCGTTCGTCGACGAGGACCGCCGGGCCGAGCTGCTCGCCGAGCTCGACGCGTCCGCCCACTGAAACCGGGATGAGCCGTACGGTCGCGGTCACGTAGATTGCTGCGCGGCGGACACCACTGGAGATCGGGAGCACCGGCGTGACAGGCACCTTGCGGGAGGACGTGCTGAACGCGCGCCGGATCGTGGTGAAAGTGGGGTCCTCCTCGCTGACCACGGCATCCGGGGGTCTCGACGCCGACCGGGTGGACGCGCTGGTGGACGTCCTGGCGAAGAGCAGGACCAGCACCACCGAGGTGGTGCTGGTGTCCTCGGGCGCCATCGCCGCCGGGCTCGCGCCGCTGGGCCTGGCCGAGCGGCCCAGGGACCTGGCCCGGCAGCAGGCCGCGGCCAGTGTCGGACAGGGGCTGCTCATGGCCCGCTACACCGCCTCCTTCGCCCGCTACGGGCTGCGGGTCGGCCAGGTGCTGCTGACCGCCGAGGACGCCAGCCGCCGCGCCCACTACCGCAACGCCTTCCGCACCCTGGAGCAGCTGCTGGCGATGGGCGCGGTGCCGGTCGTCAACGAGAACGACACGGTGGCCACCGCCGAGATCAAGTTCGGCGACAACGACCGGCTCGCCGCGATCGTCGCCCACCTGGTGCGGGCCGACCTGCTGGTGCTGCTCTCGGACGTGGACGGGCTCTACGACGGCGACCCCAGCCGCCCGGGCAGCAGCCGGGTCGGCGAGGTCCACGGGCCCGGGGACCTGGCCGGGATCGAGATCGGCAGCGCGGGCAAGGCCGGAGTGGGCACCGGGGGCATGGTCACCAAGGTCGACGCGGCCAGGATCGCCACCGGCGCGGGCATCCCGGTGGTGCTGACCGCCGCCCGCTTCGCCGCCGACGCCCTGGCCGGGCGCGAGACCGGCACCCTGTTCCACCGCACCGGGCGCCGCTCCGCGGACCGGCTGCTGTGGCTCGAACACGCCAGCGCCCCCCGGGGCGCGGTCCGGCTCGACGCGGGCGCCGTGCGCGCCGTGGTCGAGCGCCGCAGCTCGCTGCTGGCCGCCGGGGTCACCGGAGTTGAAGGAGAGTTCGTTCCCGGCGATCCGGTCGACCTTCTTGACGAAAACGGCAACATCATCGCTCGTGGGCTGGTCAACTTTGATGTACGAGAGCTTCCCCTGCTCCTGGGTCGCTCCTCGCGGGACCTGGCACGGGAGTTGGGTCCCGCGTACGAGCGCGAGGTGGTGCACCGGGACGACCTCGTTGTGCTGCCCTCGGTGCCCGGCCCCGCCTGAGCGGCGGAAACGCAGGTCACGACGGCGGCGGGAGTCGTTCTCGCGGTAGACGACATCACGGACAGGAGGCCCGCCAGTGGGGCGCAGGCGCCAGGGTGGACGACCCGTGGGGGCAGCGGACCCGGTACTCACCAGCATCGAAGGGGGCGCGTCGCGCTCCATGTCCGCCGTCGGCGCGAATCAGAGCGCCCTCGCGCCCCGGACCGTCGCGCAGCTCCCCAGGGAGGACGCCGGGGACCGGGCCCGGCTGTGGCACGTGGTGCTGAGTGTGGCCGGACGGCCCACCCCCCTCCCCGAACTGAAGCGCGGGCTCGAACAGTTGGCCCACGATCACACGCCGTTCCTGACCGCGCGCTATGCCACCGACCACGGCGAGATCCGCTACTGGGAACAGGCCGAGGACCTCCACGACGCCGCGGCGATGGCGCTGCGGCTGTGGGGCGAGCACAAGGCCAGCGCCAAGCTTCCGCCGTGGGAGATCGTCGGGCTCGAGGTGGTGGACCGCCCGACCTACCACAAGCGGATCGCCGAGGGCTTCGGCGAGTCCCCCGCCTTCGTCGGCGGCGTCCACCCGTTCTGAGACGCTCAGCCGCCCGGACACCCCCTCCGGTTACGCTTTCACCATGAGCAGCTCTCCCGATCCCGCGCTCCCGTCCGGCGACGACCCGCTGACAGTGTTCCCCTCGCCGAGCCTGCCGTCGCCGCTGCCGCAGTCCCCCGTGCTGCTGGCCGCCTACCGGGCGAAGGCCGCCGCCGCCGAGCTGGCCCCGCTGCCGCGCACGCCCAAGGACGAGGCGCTGCTCGCCATCGCCGACGCGCTGGTGGTCCGCACCCGGGAGATCATCGAGGCCAACGCCGTGGACGTGGAGCGGGCACGCGCCGCCGGCACCAGCGAGTCGGTGATCGACCGGCTCACCCTGAACCGCGAGCGGGTGGCCGCGATCGCCGCCGACGTCCGGCACGTCGCCGGGCTGCCCGACCCGGTCGGCGAGATCGTCCGCGGCTCCACCCTGCCCAACGGGCTGGACCTCCGCCAGGTCCGGGTCCCGCTGGGCGTGGTCGGGATCATCTACGAGGCCCGCCCCAACGTCACCGTCGACGCCGCCGCGCTCTGCCTCAAGTCCGGCAACGCCGTCCTGCTCCGCGGCTCCGCCTCGGCCTACTCCTCCAACCTCAAGCTGGTGGAGGTGCTGCGGGACGCCGTCGGAGGCGCCGGACTGCCGGCCGACTGCGTGCAGCTGGTGCCCGGTGAGAGCCGGGAGTCGGTGCAGGAGCTGATGCGGGCCCGCGGCATGGTGGACGTGCTGATCCCCCGCGGCGGGGCCTCGCTCATCCGCACCGTCGTCGAGCAGTCCACCGTCCCGGTGATCGAGACCGGGACCGGCAACTGCCATGTCTATGTCGACGCCCAGGCCGACCTCGCCATGGCCGTGCAGATCCTGATCGACTCCAAGGCGTCCCGCCCCAGCGTGTGCAACGCGGCGGAGACGCTGCTGGTGCACCAGGACATCGCCGCCGAGTTCCTGCCGCCGGCCCTGGCCGCCCTGGCGGAGGCGGGGGTCACGGTCCACGGCGACGAGCGCGTCCAGCGCTTCGCGGAGACCGAGGGCAGCAAGGCGGTCGTGGTCCCGGCGACGGCCGAGGACTGGGAGACGGAGTACCTCTCCTACGACATCGCCGCCGCGGTCGTGGACTCCCTGGACGCCGCGGTCGCCCACATCCGGCTGTGGTCCTCCGGGCACACCGAGGCCATCGTCACCACCTCCCAGGCCGCCGCCGCCCGTTTCACCCGGTTGGTGGACGCGGCCGCCGTCGCCGTCAACGCCTCCACCCGCTTCACCGACGGCGGCCAGTTCGGCTTCGGCGCGGAGATCGGCATCTCCACCCAGAAGCTGCACGCCCGCGGTCCCATGGGTCTCCCGGAGCTCACCTCCACCAAGTACATCGTCACCGGCGAGGGGCACACCCGCGGCTGAGCCGGGCCCGCGCGCCCGCGCACGCCCCGTGCAGCGGGCGAACCCCACAGACAAAGCGCGGGTGCGGCATTAGGCTGCTTCTTACACCCGAGGCTGCGTTGCCGAAAGATGCGGGGGCTCTGTGTATTCCGAAGGCTTTGACGCCGACAGCGCCAACCGCGGGGGCGGCGAGGACGACGAGTTCGCCACCCTCGTCCTGGACGAGCGCTTCGTCCGGGCGGCCCTGATCCACGAACCCTCGGCGCTGGAGCGCCAGTCGGCGCTGGCGCTGCGCGGCCGGAGCGGGCTGGGCAGCGCATATCCTCCGCGCGCCTACGGGCGGCCGCGCCTGCGCAGGCCCTCCAGGAGGGGGCGCTACCAGGCGGCCCCGCAGCGCTGGCAGCGGACGGTCGTTCAGCTGATGCTGCTGGTACTGGGCGTGCTGGCGCTGATGGTGGCCGCCGCCGCGGTCTACCGGGGAGCGGACACGGACCGGACTCCCGCACCGGCGCCCAGCAGGACGGCTGCGTCCGCCCATAGTTGATGGGCGATTTGTCCGTTTCATGCGGTCAAGGTCACATCCGTGGCAGAACTTGTCCCCCTGAGGGCTCTTCATGCCCCCCGGCGCGACTTACCCTTGTGGCATGGGTGGCCGGGCAGAGCCCCCGGAGGGCGCGCCCGAGGGCGATTCCGGGGGAGAGGAAGAATACCGATCCGTCGTGTTCGACGAATCGTTCGTGAGGGCTGCCCGGATACAGGAGCTCTCCGCACAGGAACGCATGTCCTCCGGCACCCGGCCGATACGCAGGCGGGGAATCCGCAACGGGGGACTGCCGCGCCAGGCCCTGGCGCTGATGCTGCTGGTCTCGCTGGCCTTCGCCGCAGCCGTCTACATGGGCACCAGGCATCCTTATCCCGAGGCCGCCACCAGCAGCAGTGCGACGCTCACCATGAGCGTCATCCCGCTGGCACCGGGCGCGGAGGGCATCCCCACGATCGGCCCCAGCCCGAGCCCCACCGCGAGCGCGACCGCCGCCGGCACCACCCCGGGCAGTACGGGCAGCGCCTCTGGGGGCTCCACCACGGCCTCGCCCTCGCCGTCGGCCTCGAACACCGACTCCTGGCCCTTCGCGGGCACCGTGCCCTACGACAGCTACATGATGGTGGTCGGCAAGGCCGGGTTCCCGCTGCCGATGCCGCACCACACCGCCGACTTCAGCCGCGACCAGGTGCTGCACGCACTGGCCATCGTCGCGAACTACCTGAACACGTCCTCGCTGACCCCGGCGGTGCTCACCGGCGGCGACACCGACGCGGTACGCGACTGGCTGGCCCCCGGGCAGTACGAGCAGTTCGACCAGAGCGTGACCAACCCCCAGGACGACCAGGAGCACGACGCGACCGGCTGGATGGTGCGCTTCGACCCCACCAAGGTGCGGCTGGCCTCCACCGACGTCCTGACCGGCGGCGCCATCAGCTACCAGGAGCTGAACCCGAACACACTGCAGGTCACCAGCGACCACACCTTCGTCTACGCGCTGACGCCCGCCCCGGCCCCGGTGACCGCGTCGCCCTCGCCTTCGGCGAGCGGCAGCGCGGCGGCCAGGCGGGCGGCGCCGCAGGAGCCGATCATCCTCTACACGGTCCGGCGGGTGCTCCGCTACCAGTTCTCCCTGGCCGATCTCAACGCCAACGAGCTGGAGATAGTGAACTCGGTCGTCCAGGCCGGGCCGATGGCCTGCGGCAGTGACGCCAGCGCCTACCTGCAGCCGGTCTTCCCCGCGGCCCCCGCCGTGCCCGGGGCCAAGGGCCGCGCCGCCACCCCCGGCGCGACCCCGGGCGTCTCGCCCGCCCCCACCACGGGAACGGGCGTCAACCCCTACGACCACCACAGCCCGGCCTGGGCCGTGTGCGGCGTCCTGGCGACGGGGTCGACGCCCTCCTGAGCGAACCGGAGCCGAGCGGTCAGTCGGACTCGGGCGCCGCGTCCGTCGGGGCCCCGCCGTCGTTCCCGGCGCTGCCGCTGTCGCCGGAGGTGCGCCCCGCGAAGACGTCGCGCAGCTTGCCTCCGAGATCGCCCGCGCCGCCCGCGATGTCCCTGACCAGGCCGATCAGCGGGTCCTTGGTCTCCTTGAAGGACTGCGCGTAGGAGTCCGCGGCCGCCTTCACCTGGTCGGTGACCGAGGTGTCGCCGTCCTGCTCACGGCGCGGGTAGGCCCCGGCCATGATGGAGCTGTACTCGTCGCTCTCGGCCCACTGCTTGATCTGGCGCACCCGCACCGCCACGAACGGGTGGGTCTGCGGCAGCACCTGCAGCAGCTTGATCACGCCGTCCCGCAGGTCGCCGGCCCGGTCGTACTCCTCGGCCTGCTCCAGCATCGCGTCGGTGTTCATCTCGTGCAGGTGGTGCCCGCCGGCCAGCTTCATCAGGCCGCGCATCGACGCCTGCAGGTCCTGGCCGACCAGCAGCCCGGCCCGGTCGCAGGAGATCTCTGCCTTGCGGAACCACTCCTTGAGCGCGGTGATGATGGCCAGGATCGCGATGTTCCCGAGCGGTATCCAGGCGATCTTGGAGGCGATGTTGGTGAGGATCAGCAGCATCGTGCGGTAGACGGCGTGGCCGGACATGGCGTGCGCGACCTCGTGGCCGATGACCGCGCGCATCTCCTCCTCGTCCAGCAGCTCGACGAGGGAGGTGGTGACGACGATCACCGGGTTGTCCATGCCGATGCACATGGCGTTGGGCACCGGGTCCTGGGTGACGTACAGCGGCGGGACCTTCTCCAGGTCCAGGGTGTAGGCCGCGTCCCGCACCATGTCGTGCAGGTAGGAGAACTGGCGCTCGGACGCGCGGACCGCCGAGGCCAGGAACATCAGCCGGACGGCCCGCTCGGAGACCATCCCGCCGAGCTTCTTCAGTACGTCGTCGAAACCGCTGAGCCGGCGCAGCGCCACCAGCGCGGAACGGTCGGCGGGGTGCTCCCAGGCCCGGGTCGAGATGCCGGGGAACCGCTTCCGCTGGCGGCTCGGCACGCTGCTGTCACTGGGTACGGTCATCTGACTGCTTCCTCCCGATCAGCGGCGGACCTCCGGCGCGATTGCCCGGCCCCCGCCGTTCCTGTCTCTGCCACTCGTCCCCTAGTCGGACACAGTACGCCCGGCGTCTGTCAGCGAACCCGCGATCCCGCCGACCGATCGCCGGGCGGCCCGGTCTAACCTGAGATGTCCGGTCCTTTCTGTCGAGGAGTCCTGTCCCTATGACCAGCACCACCGCCCTGCAGCAGTTGGCCGCCATCTCCGACGGCTCGGGTCCGGGCATGTTCCTGCGGACCATCGTGATCGTCTCGGTCGTCGGCTGCGTCGGGATGGCGTTCGTCCTGCTGCGCGGCTACCGCGACTGAGCACACCACGGGCGCACAGGCGAACGAGCACACATGGAGTCAGACGCGTGGAGCCGCTGCGCGGTTGCCGCACGGCTGCCCGTAGCATGAGCTCGATTGAATCGGCACCCACACGCCTCCGAGCCAGAAGGTCCTCCATCGATGAGCATCCACCACGACGTTGCCCCGGTCCTCGCGCACCTCGCGAGCGGCAGTGACAACCACGCCAGTCTCAACCCGATCTTCACTGGTGGCAGTGCCCTGGTCGTCTTTCTGGTGCTGCTCTTCCTGGTGACCCGTTTCAACAAGGACCGCTAGGCCCCGCTCGACCCCGGACGACGGACTCCGGCCGTGCTTCCTGCCAATTGCGCGGCCGGGTCGTTCGAACCATGTACGGATCACGTACAGTGACGGGTCATGGGAGAGCAGGCTGAGTCCGCACACGCGCCGGTGAAGAAGCGCCTCGGTGTCATGGGCGGGACCTTTGATCCGATCCACCACGGCCACCTGGTCGCCGCCAGCGAGGTGGTGAGCCAGTTCCACCTCGACGAGGTGGTGTTCGTTCCGACCGGGGAGCCCTGGCAGAAGGGCGGCCGGCCGGTGTCCCCGGCCGAGGACCGCTATCTGATGACGGTCGTCGCGACCATGTCCAACCCGCAGTTCTCGGTCAGTCGCATCGACATCGACCGCAAGGGCCCGACCTACACCACGGACACCCTGCGCGAGCTGCGCGCCGAGCACGCCGACGCGGACATGTTCTTCATCACCGGCGCCGACGCGCTCTCGCAGATCTTCTCCTGGCGCAATGCCGAGGAGCTCTTCGACCTCGCCCACTTCATCGGAGTGACCCGTCCAGGGCACACTTTGTCGGACCCCGGTCTGCCGGCCGGCGGCGTGTCCCTGGTCGAGGTGCCCGCACTGGCCATCTCCTCCACCGACTGCCGCCTGCGGGTCGCCCGGGGCGAGCCCGTCTGGTACCTGGTGCCGGACGAGGTGGTGCGCTACATCGACAAGCGGAAGCTGTACCGGGACCTCGGCGCATGAGGACCGGCGGGAACCAGGACCGGCAGTACCAGCAGCAGCACGGCAAGGCATCAGGGACAGGGGCGGCGTGACCGGAAACGATGGGCAGCAGTACCCGCCCCAGGAACCCGCGCCGGAGTACTGGCAGCAGTACCCGGACCAGTACACCCAGTACCCCCCGCAGCAGCCGGCGTACGGGTACGAGCAGCAGCAGTACACCGCCCCCGGGTACGAGTACGGCTACGACACCGGCCAGTACCCGGCGGAGCAGTACCCGGCGGACCAGTACGGCACCGCCCCGTACGAGACCGGGCAGCAGCAGTACCCGTACACGGCTGTCCAGCCGCAGCCCGGGCCCGCGCCCGAGCCGATATACGAGCCCGTGCCCGTGGCCGCGCCGGAGCCCGCCGCCCGGCCCGGGGCGGGCGCGGAGCCGCGGCGCTTCGGCAGCGAGGAGTTCACCTTCGTCGACGAGGAGGCGGAGGAGTCCGAAGAGGTCATCGACTGGATGAAGTTCAGCGAGACCCGCGGTGAGCGGCGCGACGAGCGCCGCCGCCGGCTCCGCACCCAGGCCATCGCCCTGGTGGTGGTGCTCGCCCTGGCCGCGGCCGGGACCGTCGGCTACCTGTGGGCCAACGGCAAGCTCTTCGCGTCCGCCGCGGCCACGGTCGCCCCGGACACCACCCGCGAGGTCTTCGCCGTCCATCTCCACGATGTCGTCGGCAACACCGACCTGGTCTCCACGGCGCTGCTGATCTCCGATCCGGCCTCGCAGAAGGGCTCGATCCTGCTCGTCCCCGGCAGCCTGGCGATCGCCTCCGAGGGCGGCGGCTCGCTGGTGCAGCTGGCCTCCGCGGTGGACACCCAGGGGCCGCCGGCCGTCCGGAGCGGCCTCAACACCCTGCTGGGCAGCGACGTCACCTCGACCTGGACCCTATACACCCCGTACCTGCAGATCCTGGTGGACCACCTGCAGGGGATCAGCCTCGACTCGGACACGACGATCACGCAGAACGGCAAGGCCCTGGTCAGCCCGGGAACGGGCACCCTCAACGGGGCCGAGGCGATCGCCTACGCCACCTACCAGGGCAGCGGCGAGGAGGCGAGCGCCCAGATGAGCCGTTACGGGCAGGTCCTCCAGGCGGTCATCTCCGCCATGCCGCAGGACCCCACCCAGGCCGCCTCCGACATCACCGCCATGGGCGCCCTGACCGACCCGTCGCTGTCGGACGCCCAGCTGGGCGCCATGCTGGCGGTCCTCTCCAAGGACGCCAAGGCGGGCAACCTGCAGACGCAGACCCTGCCGGTGAACGCCAACGGCTCCCTCGGGGCGAGCGCCGACACCATGGTGAAGCAGCTCCTCGGCGGCACCGTCACCAGCACCGGCGGCGCGATGCTGGTCGCCCGGGTCTCCGTGGTCAACGCCTCCGGGGTCGCCGCCGACGGCAACCTGGCCGACGCCGCGGTGGTCAACGGCGGCTACGACCTCGTCCCCGGCACCACCACCCAGCAGACCGCGCAGGCAGAATCGACGATCAGCTACACCGACGACGCGCGGGCCGCGGACGCCAGGCAGCTCGCCGAGGACCTCAACCTCCCGGCCACCGCCGTGAGGAAGGTCACCACCGCCCAGAACGCCGACCTGGTGGTCGTCCTGGGCAAGGACTACCACCAGGGCTGACCTGCACCGCACGGGCACGGCCCGGAACAGCCCGCTCGGGGCACCGCGACAAAAGCCCTGAGCGGGCTGTCTGCCGTTCATGAGATCCTGGAGGGTACCCGCGTCCCCGAACCGAGAGCACCCCGTGACTGCAACCGACCGTGCCGTCGAGCTCGTCAACACCGCCGCCCAGGCGGCCGCCGACAAGCTCGCCCACAACATCATCGCTTTCGACGTCAGCGATGTCCTCGCCATCACCGACGCCTTCCTCGTCGCCTCCGCGCCCAACGACCGCCAGGTCAAGGCCATCGCGGACGGCATCGAGGAGGCGCTCCGCGAGCAGCTCGACGCCAAGCCGGTGCGCCGCGAGGGCGAGCGCGAGGGCCGCTGGATCCTGCTCGACTTCCTGGACATCGTCGTCCATGTGCAGCACGCCGAGGAGCGCTCCTACTACGGCCTGGAGCGGCTGTGGAAGGACTGCCCGGAGATCGCGCTGCCGGAGGACGCCGTGGCCAGCCGCAACCGCCCGGACGAGGAGCTCTACGTCCGCGAGCCCAATGAGTTCGACCACGTGGAGGCCGTGCTGCAGGCCGAGGCTGATCGGAGCGTTCGCTGAACGGGGGAGCCAAGGGCCGCCGGATCGTCTTCTGGCGGCACGGTCAGACGTCATGGAACCTGGAGAGCCGCTTCCAGGGCAGCACCGACATCCCGCTGACGGAGGACGGCCACGCCCAGGCGCGCCGCGCCGCCCGGCTGCTCGCCGCGCTCAGCCCGGACGCCATCATCGCCTCCGACCTGCAGCGCGCTGCCGACACCGCCGCCACGCTGGCCGCGGTGACCGGCCTGGAGGTCTCCCACGACGCCGGACTGCGGGAGACCTACGCCGGCGTGTGGCAGGGCCTGACCAACACCGAGATCCAGGCCCGCTACGGCGACGAGTACGACCGCTGGCGGCTCGGCGAGCCGGTGCGCCGCGGCGGGGGCGAGCTCAACACCGAGGTCGCCGACCGCGCCGTCCCGGTGGTCCTGGACGCCGTGAAGTCCCTCCCCGAGGGCGGCACGGTGGTCGTGGTCAGCCACGGCGGCACGATCAGGATGGCCATCGGCCGGCTCCTGGGCCTCGACCCGTACCACTGGGAGGCCCTGGCCGGGCTCTCCAACTGCTGCTGGTCGGTGCTCGGCGAGGGGGCGCGGGGCTGGCGGCTGCAGGAGCACAACGCGGGGACACTCCCGGAACCGGTGCTCGGCGACGACGCCTGACACCCGGAGGGGAAGACGCGGCAGGGGCCGGATTTCGCAGTTCGGCCCCCCTGCCGCTAAAGTCTTCCTCGTTCGCACAACAGGAATTCACGGTTGTGATCCGGACAGCGGGGCTGTAGCTCAGTTGGTAGAGCGCTTGCATGGCATGCAAGAGGTCCGGGGTTCAATTCCCCGTAGCTCCACAGAAATTCAGGCCGTCCCCGCTGTGCGGGGGCGGCCTGAACGCTTTCCGCGGCGGTGTCGGTGACGGAGACCTCGCAGGTCGGAGGCGGGTCGGAGGCAGTTCGGCGGCGGAACAAGTGATTGGTGGGCACGGTTCCCGAACGTGTAGAGTGGGGCCTGTCGCCGCGGGAAACCGCAGCGCGGCACCTGGGGCTGTAGCTCAGTTGGTAGAGCGCTTGCATGGCATGCAAGAGGTCCGGGGTTCAATTCCCCGTAGCTCCACAGTGGAAGGGCCTGACATCCGAGCGATGTCAGGCCCTTCGTCGTTCCCGCGCCCGCGACCGTGCCTGCCCCCGCTACGGGCGCCTGGCGAAGCGCAGCGCCAGCGCCGGGCACTGGTTCACCGCGCGGCGTGCGCCGTGCTCCAGCCAGGGGGCGATGGGCGTCGGGCTCAGCACCGGGTAGCCGTGCGGACCGAGCGAGATGAGCTCGGGCGCCAGCTCCGCGCACAGGCCGTGGCCGTCGCAGCGGGCCCAGTCGACCTCCAGGGCCCCGGTCGGCGCAGTGCTCGGCGGCAGGGCCGAGGCCTTGTCGCCGGGCAGCGGCAGGTGGCCCAGCACCGGTCGTCCGCACCCCCGACCCGACTCGTGCGCCGCCACGTCCTCGGTGAACACCGCCAGCGCGGACAGCACAAAGCGCGCCGTCCCGTCGGGGTGCGCGCACGCCCCCCGGCCCCGGGCGGCCGCGACGGTGCGGCGGGCCTCGTCCAGGGCCGACGGGCCCCCGCCCCCGCCCGCCAGCTGCGCCAGCGCGGCGGCGGTGGCCGGCAGCCCCAGGCGGCAGGGGCCGCACTGCCCCGCCGACTCGCCCGCCAGCCAGGCCGCGACCCGGGCGGCCTCACCGACCGGACAGGTGTCGGCGGGAAGAACGACCACCGCCCCCGCGCCGAGCGTGCCGCCGATCGCGGACAGGCCGGCCCGGGACAGCGGTGCCCGCAGGGCGTCGCCGGTCCTGATCCAGGCGCCGTGGTAGCCGCCGACCAGCAGCCCCTCCGCCGTACCCGTACCGGTGGTACCGGTGTCCACCCCGCAGGCGTCCAGGACGGCGCCGGTCCGCGCCCCCGCCGGGACCTCGACCACCAGCGGCGCCAGCCTCGGGCGGATGACCGTGAGCAGCAGCGTCCCCGGCTCGTCCGGGGCGCCGACGACGGCGTAGGCGTCGGGCCCGAGCCGTGCGGCGACGGCGAGTTGGGCGTACGTCTCGGCGTTGCACAGCAGCGTGGGCCGGCCGCGCACCCCGGCGGTCCCGCCGTCGCTGGCCCGCCCCCGGTGCGTCGGCGGGACCGCGGGCAGTCCGTCGATGCCCCGGACCAGTGCGCCGGACTCGCCGGAGACGAAGCGGTCGGGCAGGCAGACGGTCCGGGCGGGGCACGGCAGCAGCAGGGCGGACCCGTCGCGTTCGCGTTCGGCGACGGCTCGCGGCGCCGAGGCCTCACCCGGGCTTCCCGCCGCCACCCCCACGACGATCTCCTCCGCCCCGAAGGCCGAGGCGGCAAGGCAGGCGCCGTCCAGCACCAGGTGCGGGGCGCGGGTGAGCAGCATCCGGTCCTTGGCGCTGACGGGCTCGCCCTCGGTCGCGTTGACGACCACCACCAGCGGCCGACCGGTCCGCTCGGCTGCGGCGACGGCGGCCCGGGCCTTGCGGGCGAAGGGGAAGGCGGCGCCGCCCCGGCCCCTGAGGTCGATCCGCTCGACGAGGTCCAGCAGATCGGTGCGGTCGTAGTGGGGGAGCGGGCCGTGCGCCAGGCGATGGGTCGTCAGGTCGAGCCGGGTGTGCTGGTCGAGCCCCGCGGTCAGCCGGGCGGGCCCCAGACGCAGCACCTCGGGCGCGGTCACCAGCCGCGTCCCTGCTGCTCGGGGATGGGGACGGGGAGGGGGGCGGGCGCGGGCTCGGACCGGTACCGGGGGATGCCCTGCGGCGGGGTGTCCCAGGTGGGGGGGCCCCAGGACGAGGAGTCCTCGACCCAGTCGGGGATGTACTGCGGTGGCTGCGGGAACGCGGGGACGGCGAAGCCGTGCGGAGGGGTCTCGGTGAGCGCGGGGTGCGGCCGCGCGTCGTACTCGCCCGGCTGGGCGGCCGACCGGGGTTCGGCGTGGGCGTACGGCGGCTCGGAACCTGCCCAGGATTCCGGGACGGGAACACGGTCGGGCGTGCTGAACTGCGGCGCCATGGCGTACTCCGGCGCGGGCGCGGGGCTCCGGCCGAGGACGGCGTGGGTGGCCAGCAGCAGCTGCTCCTCGGTGGCCGCGGCTGCGGCCTGCGCCCCGCTCCGGCCCGGCACGGGGCCGGGTTCGTACGCCCGCAGCGCGCGCCTGGTGCGCCGGGCGGAGGACCGGTGCCCCAGCGCGCCCAGCAGCCTGACCGTCAGGGCCAGCGCCACCGCCGCCGCGCACAGGCCGTAGCCCCAGAAGACCCACTCCGCCGCCTCCCGGCCCGCGGTCAGGCCGTGGGCCAGGGCTACGGGCCAACTGGCGTAGGCCGTACCGTGCATGGCCCGCCACAGCCAGGGGCGCCTGCCTGCGGCGAACCGGCCGCGCAGCACCCCGGTCACGGCGACGAACACCATCAGGTCCGCCGCGACCACGCCGAAGCCCACGGCGATGTTCGCCCCACCGGCGAACGGGACCAGCGCGGCCAGCGGGGTGGCCTCCTGCTCGTAGACCTTGACCGCGATGTGCACGGCCAGGAACCCCAGCGAGGCCGCGGCGGCGGCGCGGTGCGCGGACTGCAGCGCGACCCGTCTGCGGGGGGTCAGCAGCACCCGGTCGGTGGCGGCGAGACCGAGGACCACGGCGGCGGTAAGCGCGAGCAGGGTGAAGACCCCGGCCATGTAGTCGAGGAAGGCCATGGTGCGGGCCGCCGTCTCGGCGATGGTCCCGCCCGCGCCGGAGCCCGCACCGCCGCCGAGGGCACGGGCCGCGGTGACACCGACCGTCACCGCGGCGAAGACCAGGACCAGGAGCAGCGGCAGGCGCGGTAACGACCTGCGGCCGCCCCGCGCTCTGCGGCCGCTGCTTCGGGGGGTGCTGCGCGAGGTGTGTATGGAGTGGGTGCTGCGTGCGGGCACGTGGGGCCTCCGAGTCGTCGGACGGTGCGGCTGGGCCCCCCTCACCGTGACGTGCCCGTGATGTTAGCGGGGCCCGTGCGGCGTCCGGCGAGTCCTGCGAAACCCTGCACACAGATGAGCGAATTGATTTACGGTTCGCGCACACGACCGACTGTCACGCCCCCGCTCGGCTTCAACCACCCGATCTGATGAACAATCAGCAGATCCCTCGGCGATCGGCGGCGCAGGACGAGAGGAGGCCCCTCCTGGCTGCGCATTCTTCATACACATGCGCTGCTCTCAGAGAGGTTTCCCATGCGTTGCAGCTGGTCACGGCCGAAGGCCGGTACGGCAGCACTTCTGACGGTCCCGCTGATGCTCACCGGAGCGGCCCTCGGCGCACGGGCCGCTGCCGAGTCCCGCCCGGCGCGCGTACCGCTGCCGGGCTCCGTGCCCGCGTGGACGGCGCAGGCCGCGGACCAGGGCGTGGCCTCCGGCTCGTCCACCGTCACCGCCCGGGTCTACCTGGCGGGCCGGGACCCCGGCGGCCTGGCCGCGTTCGCACGGTCCGTCTCCGATCCGGCCTCGCCCGACTACGGGCACTTCCTGACAGCCGCGCAGGTCGAGGAGCGCTTCGGCCCGACCGGCGCACAGGTCTCCGCGGTCCGCGACTGGCTCGACTCCTCCGGCTTCCGGGTCCTGTCCGGCAACGCCCACTACCTGACCGTCGGCGGCGGCGCGGCGGCGGTCCAGCGTGCCTTCGCGACCCCGCTGCACGCCTACCGCCGGGGCGGCCACGTCTACACCGCGCCCACCGCCGCGGTCACCGTCCCGGCCGCGGTCGCCTCGGCGGTCCTGGCCGTCACCGGCCTCGACACCGCCCCGCACCAGGTCCAGCACGGGGCGCTGCGCCGCGACGTCCTGCCCGCCCCGGACGCGGCCTTCGCCAACTCCGGACCCTTCTCCGCGTACTTCGGCGCGAACCCGGCGACCGGGTTGCCCACCGCCTACGGGAAGGCCCAGCCGTATGTGGTGCAGGGCTTCACCGGCACGCAGCTGCGCCACGCCTACGGCGCGGACGTCTCCAAACTCACCGGCTCAGGTGTGACCATGGCCGTCGTCGACGCCTACGACTCGCCCACCATCGGCTCGGACTCCGCCGCCTATGCGGCCGCCCACGGCGACCGGGCCTACCGGCCGGGCCAGCTCACCCGGGTCGACCCGGGGGTGTTCACCGACACGGTCGCGCCCAGTGACATGTTCCCCGACGGCTGCGGGGCCGCCGGATGGTACGGCGAGCAGAGCCTCGACATCGAGTCGGCGCACGCGGTCGCCCCCGACGCGAACATCGTCTACGTCGGCGCGGCCTCCTGCCAGGACCAGGACCTGGTGGACGCGCTCAACCGGATCGTCGACGGTCAGCTCGCCGAGATCGTCAGCAACTCCTGGTCCGGTCTCGAGTCCCAGAGCGACGCCGGCTCGGACGCGGTCTACGACCAGCTGTTCATGCGCGGTGCCGCCGAGGGCATCGGCTTCTACTTCTCCAGCGGCGACTACGGCGACGAACTGGCCAAGACCGGAACCAAGCAGGTCAACACCCCCAGCGCGCTGCCGTGGGTGACGGCGGTCGGCGGCACCTCGCTGGCGCTCGCCAAGAACGGCGACTACCGCTTCGAGACCGGCTGGGGCACCGACCAGGTGGCGCTGTCCACGAACGGCAGGACCTGGGGCAGGCTCCCCGGCGTCTTCACCGCCGGCGGGGGCGGTGGCACCAGCGGCCGCGTCGCCGAGCCGACGTACCAGCTCAAGGTCGTCCCCGACGCACTGGCGAAGGCCGGCGGAGGACGGCACCGGGTGGTGCCCGACGTCGCCGCTGTCGCCGACAGCGGCACCGGCTTCCTGATCGGCCTCACCCAGACCTGGCCCGACGGCAGCGTCCGCTACGGCGAGTTCAGGGAGGGCGGCACCAGCCTGGCCTGTCCGGTGTTCGCGGCGATCCAGGCACTCGCCGAGGAGGCCAACGGCAAGCCGCTGGGCTTCGCCAACCCGGAGATCTACCAGCGCTACGGCAGCCCGGACTTCCACGACGTCACCGACCACCCGCTCGGCGCGACCACCCAGCTCGCCCAGGTCAGGACCGACTTCCACGACGGTGTCGACGCCACCAACGGCCTCGACACCACCCTGCGCACCATGGGCCGCGACTCCTCGCTGCACGCGACCGCGGGCTTCGACGACGTGACCGGCGTCGGCTCGCCCGCCCCCGGCTACCTGCGCTCCTTCCAGCACTCCTCCCCGCAGGCGCCGGGCGGCGGCGAGAGGTGCCCGACGCCTGCCGCCCCGCCGCCCTTCGGGTACCCTGTCGCCATGCGAACCGCGCGCCTGCTTCTTAGCCGGCCGCGCTGACAAGAACCGGCCCCACTCCCGCGCGGACGACGCGCGGTGCGGTCGGAGTCAGCGTGGCGACCCCTCCTGCGAGGGGTCTTTTGTTTTTGGCGGAGCTTGGCTGAACGTGTTTCTGCTGGTGGACGGGTCCGGTACGGCCCGCCCGAACCCCTGATGGAGTCTGAGGACGATGAGCGATACCACACCCGAGGCGCCCGAGGCGTACCGCTACACCCCCGCGCTGGCCGCACGGATCGAGAGCGCGTGGCAGGACCGCTGGGAGCGCGAGGGCGTCTTCAACGCCCCCAACCCGCGCGGTGGGCTGGCCGACGGCACGGATGTCGGGAGCCGCCCGCACGCGTTCATCATGGACATGTTTCCCTACCCCTCGGGGACGGGCCTGCACGTCGGCCACCCGCTGGGCTTCATCGCCACCGACGTCTACGCCCGCTTCATGCGGATGACCGGCCACAATGTGCTGCACACCATGGGCTTCGACGCCTTCGGCCTGCCCGCCGAGCAGTACGCCGTGCAGACCGGCACCCACCCCCGGGTGTCCACCGAGGCGAACATCGCCACCTACCGCAAGCAGCTGCGCAGCCTGGGCCTGGGCCACGACCTGCGCCGGTCGATCGCCACCATCGACTCCTCGTACTACAAGTGGACGCAGTGGATCTTCCTGCAGATCTTCAACTCCTGGTACGACCCGCAGGCCCGGCAGGCCCGCCCGATCAGCGAACTGGTCACCCGCTTCGAACGCGGCGAGCAGGCCGTGCCCGGCGGCCGCTCCTGGGCCGACCTGGGCCCCGCCGAACGTGACGAACTGCTGGCCGACTACCGCCTGGCCTACATCAAGCAGGCCCCCGTCAACTGGTGCCCCGGCCTGGGCACGGTCCTGGCCAACGAGGAGGTCACCGCCGACGGCCGGTCCGAGCGCGGCAACTTCCCGGTGTTCAAGTCGAACCTGCGCCAGTGGATGATGCGGATCACCGCCTACGGCGACCGGCTGATCGACGACCTGGACCTGCTGGACTGGCCCGAGGCCATCAAGCTGCAGCAGCGCAACTGGATCGGCCGCTCCGAAGGCGCCAAGGTCGACTTCGCGGTCACCGCCACCGACGGGGCCAGGGCCGCCGTCACCGTCTTCACCACCCGCCCCGACACCCTGTTCGGCGCCACCTACATGGTGCTGGCGCCCGAGCACGCGCTGGTCGACTCCATCGTCCCGGCCGCGTGGCCCGGCACCGGCCTGCCCGACGAGTGGACCGGCGGACACGCCACCCCCGCCGAGGCCGTCGCCGCCTACCGCAAGCAGGCCGCGGCCAAGTCCGAGGTGGAGCGCCAGGCCGACGGCAAGGCCAAGACCGGTGTCTTCACCGGCGCCTACGCGGTCAACCCGGTCAGCGGCGAGCAGGTCCCGGTCTTCATCGCCGACTACGTCCTGGCCGGCTACGGCACCGGCGCGATCATGGCGGTCCCGGCCCACGACAGCCGCGACTTCGCCTTCGCCCGCCAGTTCCAGCTGCCGATGCGCTGCGTCGTCCAGCCCGCCGACGGCCGCGGCACCGACCCCCACACCTGGGACGAGTCCTTCGACTCCTACGACGCCGAGATCATCGACTCGGCCGGCGAGGGCATCTCGCTGAACGGCCTGGTCGTCGCCGACGCCAAGAAGGCCGTCACCGAATGGCTGGCCGAGCGCGGCATCGGCGAGGGCACCGTCACCTTCCGGCTGCGCGACTGGCTGTTCAGCCGCCAGCGCTACTGGGGCGAGCCCTTCCCCATCGTCTACGACGAGGACGGCGTCGCCCACCCGCTGCCCGAGTCCATGCTGCCCGTCGAACTGCCCGAGATCGACGACTACTCGCCGCTGACCTTCGACCCCGACGACGCCGACACCTCCCCGGAGACGCCGCTGTCCCGGCGCGAGGACTGGGTCACCGTCGAACTGGACCTGGGCCGCGGCGACGGCGTCAAGCACTACCGCCGCGAGACCAACACCATGCCCAACTGGGCCGGCTCCTGCTGGTACGAGCTGCGCTACGTCGACCCCGACAACACCGAGCAGGTCGTCGACCCCGTCAACGAGCAGTACTGGATGGGCCCCGACGCGGCCAAGCCCGCCGGCGGCGCCGACCTGTACGTCGGCGGCGCCGAGCACGCGGTGCTGCACCTGCTGTACGCGCGCTTCTGGCACAAGGTGCTGTTCGACCTGGGCCACGTCAGCTCCAAGGAGCCGTTCCACAAGCTGTTCAACCAGGGCATGATCCAGGGCCACGTCTACCGCGACGAGCGCGGCTTCCCGGTCCCCGCCGCCGAGGTCGAGGAGCGCGACGGGGTCTGGTACCACCAGGACAAGCCCGTCAGCCGCGAGATCGGCAAGATCGGCAAGTCGCTGAAGAACGTGGTCGCCCCCGAGGAGGTCACCCACGAGTACAGCGTCGACACGCTGCGCCTGTACGAGATGGCGATGGGCCCGCTGGACGTCTCCCGCCCCTGGGACACCCGCGCGGTCGTCGGCTCGTTCCGCTTCCTGCAGCGGCTGTGGCGCACCATCGTCGACGAGGAGACCGGCGCCGTCGTCGTCACCGACGAAGAGCCCGACGAGGCCACGCTGCGCGCCCTGAGCAAGGCCACCGACGGCATCCGCAGGGACCTGGCGGCGCTGCGCTTCAACACCGCCGTCGCCAAGGCCACCGAGCTGAACAACTTCCTGGTGAAGCGCGGCAGCACGCCCCGGGTGGTCGCCGAGCAGGTGGTGCTGCTGGTCGCGCCGCTGGCCCCGCACATCGCCGAGGAGCTGTGGTCCAGGCTGGGCCACGACACCTCGCTGGTCCACGCCGACCTGCCGGAGGCCGACCCGGCCTACCTGGTCGACGAGACCGTGACCTGCGTCGTCCAGGTCAAGGGCAAGGTCAAGGCGCGGCTGGAGGTGCCGCCGTCGATCGCGGACGCCGAACTGGAGGCGCTGGCACTGGCCGCCCCCGGGGTCGTCGCCGCCATCGACGGGGCCGAGGTGCGCAAGGTCATCGTCCGTGCACCCAAGCTGGTGAACATCGTCACCGGCTGACCCCGCCGCTCTCGAGGGCGGGTCAGGGGAACCCTGAGGTTCCCCTGACCCGCCCCCGGTACGGCCCGCAGTGGGCCTGACCGCGTCCTCCCATGGGGCTACCGTGGGAGGACGTTCTGTTCGGCCCCGGGGAGGAGACCCGTCGTGGAGCCAGTGGTTGCCATCGTGCTCGGACTGGTCGTGCTGTTCATCGGCGCGGTCGCAGGCATCATCGCCCTGGCCGTGGTCAAGACCCGCCGGGCGGTGCAGCGTGCCGCGCCGCAGGCCAGACGGGCAGCCGAGGACGTCGCGATCAAGGCCAGGTCGATGACCAGGGGCGGCGCCCACGGCAAGGTCGCCAAGCTGCGCGGCGAGGTGCGCGGGGCGCTGGCCGCCTCCCGGCGGGTCCTGGAACCGGGCGCGGACGACGACGCCCAGCTCGCCGAAGCCCTGACGCTGCTGGCCAGGCTCGACGCCGCGGCGAAGGACCTGGACGGCGAACTGCAGCTGCTCGAACGCGAACCGAACCAGGCGCGGGTGCAGGGCCGACTCGCCTCCGTCCAGGAGCGCGCCGACCGGATCGTCCACTCCGCCTCCTCCCTGCGCTGGGCGGCCCAGGACCGCAGGCACCGCTTCGCGGACGAGGACCTGGCCCGGCTGAGCAAGGAGTGCGAGGACGAGGCCGGAGCCCTACGGCACTGGACGCCCACGGTGACCGGGACAACCGGCGTCGAAGCCCTAGGCCCCGGCAACGCCTGACCGCCCCCACGGCCGCCGCCGCCCACAGCCGACGCTCCCTACGGCTGCCGCTCCCCACGGCTGCCCCCAACAGCTGCCGCCCCACGGCCGCCGCCCCCCCACAGCCGACGCTGCCGGGGCTGCCGCCCCCTGCGGCCGATGCCCGTCGGGGCGGGGCCATCAGGCCGTGGTCCCCTGTCCCTCCCCAGCTGGGGAGGGTAATCTCCCCGACATGCGCGTCGCCATCGTCACCGACTCCACGGCCTACCTCCCCGACGAGGCGGTCGCCCGGTTCGGGATCGACGTGGTGCCGCTGAGCGTGGTGATGGGCGACCAGGTCCTCTGCGAGGGCCTCGAAGCATCTCCCGCGGACGTCGCCCACGCACTGCAGCGCAGGGTCAGGGTCACCACCTCCCGGCCCAACCCCGAGGCCTTCGCCGCCGCCTACCGCGCCGCCGCCGAACGCGGCGCGGAGGCCGTCGTGTCACTGCACCTCTCGGCGGAGCTCTCCGGCACCTACGAGGCCGCGGTGCTCGCCGCCGAGGACGCGCCGCTGCCGGTACGGGTCGTGGACACGCAGATGGTCGCGATGGCCCTCGGCTACTGCGTGCTGACGGCGGCGGAGACCGCCAGGGCCGGCGGCACGGCGGACGAGGTGGTCGCCGCCGCCGAGAAGCGGGCCGGCGCCACCAGCGGGTTCTTCTACGTGGACACCCTCGAGTACCTGCGCCGGGGAGGCCGCATCGGCGCCGCCCAGGCCCTGCTCGGATCCGCCCTGGCGGTGAAGCCGCTGCTGCACCTGGAGGACGGCCGTATCCAGCCACTGGAGAAGGTCCGCACCTCCAGCCGCGCCATCGCCCGACTCGAGGAGATCGCCATCCAGCAGGCCGGGGCGGCCGACGTCGACGTCGCGGTCCACCACCTGGCGGCGCCGGAGCGGGCGCAGGCGCTCGCGGAGCGGCTCCGGGAACGGATCCCGGGGCTGCGGGAGCTGACCGTCGGCGAGGTCGGCGCGGTGATCGGCGCCCACGTCGGGCCCGGCCTGCTCGCCGTCGTCGTCTCCCCCTGGTAGCCGCGCCTCACCCGCAGGGGTGACGGAGTTGTCCACACCCCCGGGGTTGTCCACAGAGCGTCAGCGACGGGGCGGGCAGAGCCCGGTGCGGGACTAGCGTCGTCCGCATGAGAACCGTCACCACCGGCTCCCGCCGGAACCCCGACACCCTGGTCCGGCAGCGGATGGACGCGCTGTTCGGCCCCGATCACGACACCGGTCACGACACCGGCAAGGACACCGCACGACGCAGCCGACCGGTCCTCGTACGGCCACCGGCCGACCCGCCGGTGCCCGACCCACCCGCACCCGATCCGCCGCCGCGCGCACCCGCCGCGGCCCGCGTGCCGCTGACGGCGAGGCTGCCGCTCGCGCTGCAGGAACGGCTCGACCTGGACCGGCGCGCGGTGGTCGGCCTGTCCGTGCTGCTCGTGCTCGCCCTCGGCTACGGGGTGCAGCACTTCTGGGCCGGGCGCCCCGAGCCCGTCGCCGTCCCGGCCGCGGAGGCATCCAACCCCGCCCCCGCCCGGCCGTCCGCCGCCCCCGGTGCCACCGCCACTGCCACCGGCCCCGCCGCCACGGCGTCGCCGGCGTCCGGCGCCGCCGGGGCCACGGCACCGGCCGCGGGCGGCCCGGTCGTGGACGTCGCCGGCCGCGTGCGCGAACCAGGCCTGCGCACACTCCCGCCCGGGGCCAGGGTCCAGGACGCGCTCCAGGCTGCCGGAGGGCCGCTCCCCGGGACCGACCTGACGGCGCTGAACCTGGCCAGGCCGCTGGGCGACGGCGAGGAAGTCGTCGTCGGGGCCGCCGGCGCGCCGG
>Ga0302314_10004846_pt1 | contig 24671 bp, 27 predicted proteins | sample III_Palsa_N2_3_FD_200533 | JGI IMG/M metagenome (GOLD analysis project Ga0302314, IMG submission 200533) | Peat permafrost microbial communities from Stordalen Mire near Abisko, Sweden - III_Palsa_N2_3 | ecosystem: Environmental > Terrestrial > Soil > Palsa > Peat permafrost | place: Sweden... | reverse complement strand
CCCTCCGGAGCCACGCCGGCCGGGGTCCTCGACCTGGTGGGCAACATCTACCAGTGGACCGACGAGTTTGTGGATGACCACACCCGGTCCGCGATCCTTCGCGGCGCCGGCTTCTATTACCCGGCCGTCTCGATCTGGTATTTTCCCCGGTCGTACCGGCTCGACGAGCACCAGAAGTACCTGCTGATGAGCCCGGGCCGGGACCGCTCGGGAGCCATCGGATTCCGGTGCGTGGTGGACGCGGCGGCGCGCTGAGCGCCGCGGCCCGTCAGGTCGCGGTCGACGGGGGCAAGGGGCCCAGCACCGCGTTGCACTTGCCGATGATCCGGTAGAGGCGGTTGATCTCGACCATCTCCGCTTCCGTGAGGAGCTTCTTCGGCAGCGTGCGGTCCTGGTAAAAGTACTTCGTGTTCGAGTTGAACTCGACGTCCGCGCCGTGGAAGGCGAGGCCGGGGCAGACATCCGACCGGATGTACTCCCACTTGGCGTACTGGGCCGTCTCCTGCGTCTTGCGCACGTCGACGTGGTCGAAGTCCGGCATCGAGGCACCCGGGTGGAACCAGGGCGGCCCGAAGGCCGCAGCCTGAAGCTCCCGGGTCAGCGGCACGCTTGCCACCGGCTGGTTGACGATGGCATTCACACCGTCCAAGGCCCGCTTCCGCAGGGTCTGGAGGGCCTTGGACCGCTCAGGAGGGGAAAGGGCGGCCAACTGTTGGTCGGAAAGGTCCTCCACCCCTCCCGCGGTGCGGCGGGGCGGGGGCGCGGCCGAGGCGGTCGAGGGCGGCGGCGTCCCCGTGATGGAGACGACGGCTCCGTTCCGCAGCTTCAGGGTGAACGCCGGGTAGACGAGAATCTGCACGGCGCCCGCCCCGAGCCGGCTCGGCGGCTGCCCATTGTCGGCAATGACCTTCTGGTAGCTGTCGCCCACGGCCGATCCCCAGGCGGTCGCCGCGGCACCCAGGGCGAAGAGGGAAAGGCGTTTCCACATGCGAGGGAGGCGAGCCTAGACGCAGGTGCACACCGCTGGCACGTTCGAAATGCCCGGGTGGGTACCGGTCCCGCCGCCGGCTTTACGGGGTGGGCGTTGGCGTGGGCTGGGCGCCGGACGGGTTGTTGTTTGCGTACTGCAGCGCGAGCTGGAGCTGGGCGATCGCGGTATCGCACGCCGCCAGGGCGTCCGCCCGGTGGCCGCCAAAGTCATGGGCCGCGGCCTGCATGTCGGCCTTGGCGCGCTCAAGGGCGCGGATGGCCCCCTGGATGGCGGGGTGCGGGCCATGCCCGCGGTGCGCCCCCGGGGTGACGGGGGTGGGAGTCGGCGCGGTCTGGGCGGATTCGGTGGTGACAAAGGCGGCGAGGCCGAGGATGCAGGCGAGGAGGGCGAGGAGTTTCTTATTCATGGGTATTATGTTGGCTGAAGCTAACCTCGCATGACGCCGTTGGTACCGCGGATGTTACGGGGGCGGCTGCGTCTTTGGGCGGTAGTTCTACGCAGGGGGATGCCAAAGGCCAATTAATGGCGGTAAGCGCGAACTTGCCTGAACCGCCCGCGGTTTGTAGGGTCGGGACCTATATCGATGTTTCGCCCTGTTGAGCAGCCTCCTGCCCGGCCTCTCCGGATGGCCTGAAAGTCATGCCGTTCCGCTACATGATTGCGGCGGCCATGTGCGCCTCCTACCTGCTGGTGAAGCTGAACCAGCGCCTGGCCTCCCCCCTGATCGCGATCGCCGACCGGTGGCTGCGGTGGGTCATCTTCCCGGTGATGGCGGCGTGGTGCTGCCGGTACTTCAACCTGGTGGACCGCCCCATCTGGGTCCTGGCCGTCGCCGGGTTCATCCTGTGGTTCATCGTGGAGACGCTGTACAACTGGCTGGAGATCGCGGCGCTGAGCGTGAGCCCCTTCCCCCTTTTTCCGCGCTACACCCTCAACACCACCGGCGAGGAGTGGCCGATCCAGCCCCGGTTCCTGAAGATCCGCGAGTGGCTCCGCGCGCAGGGCTTCCGCCAGGTGCAGGCGCTGAAGGCGGAGATCTCCGGGGACATCTTCCTGCGGGTTTCCGTATACCAGGACGAGGCCGCCCTCCTGCGCGTGCAGGTGACCTTCCTGCCCCAGAACAACGGCGCGATCGACGTCTGCTACTCCCTCACCTCGCTGGCCGCGGACGGCGCCCGCTATGTCACGGACAATCTCTACATCCCGTTCGGGGGCTTCTACCCCGAGACGTGGTACGTCGACCGGCGGCCCTGCTGCCGGTCGCTGGCGCGCCTCCTGGCGCTCCACCGCCGCCGCATCGCCAGCATGGGGGTGAGCCTGGTGGCGCTCACGGTCGACCCGATGGTCGACCTGAACGACACGCAGCGGGAGCTCGATCGGATCAACACCGAGCTCGGGTTCCTGAATCCGCGCCCGGTCCGCGAGGACCACGGGAAGATCACCAGCGAGGGGCGCTACCGGGTCTGGAAGGAGATCTGGATGCTCAATTACCTCGGGCGGGCGGCGCGCTACAACTGACCGGACGCGACCGCCAGCTGGCCGCAGCCGGCGGCGATGTCGATCCCCCGGCGCAGCCGCACGGTGCTCGGGACCGCATACTCCTCGGTCAGGATCCGCTGGAAGCGGCGGGAAGCCTCGTGGCGCGAGGGGCCGCCGGCGTAGCCGCCGGTCGGGTTGAGCGGGATCAGGTTCACGTGGGCCGGCAGGTGCCGGACCAGGCGACCGACCGCGTGCGCGTGCTCGGCCGAGTCGTTCTTCCCGTCGATCAGCGTCCACTCGAAGAAGATCTTCCGCCCGAGCGCGGCGGAGAAATGCCGGCAGGCGTCCATCAGCTCGTCGAGCGGCCACCGCCGCGCCGCCGGCACGAGCGCCACCCGCTCCTCCTGGGTGGCGGCGTGGAGCGAGACGGCCAGGTGCACCGGGCTCCCCTCGTCCGCCATCCGGCGGATCCCCGGCACGACCCCGACGGTGCTGATCGTGACGCGCTCGGAGCTCAGGCCCAGCCCGCTCGGGTCGCGGATGATGTCGCAGGCCTTCATCACGGCGTCGTAGTTGTGCAGCGGCTCGCCCATGCCCATGAAGACGAGGTTGCGCAGCCGGTGCGGCTCCGCCGGGGTCGCGAGCTCGCGGGCGAGGTGCGCCACCTGGGCGACGATCTCGGCGGTCGTCAGGTGCCGGCGGTAGCCCATCTGGCCGGTGGCGCAGAAGACGCAGCCCATCGCGCAGCCCGCCTGGCTGCTCACGCAGGCCGTCGCCCGCCCCTTGAAGCGCATGAGGACGGTCTCGATCCGCTCGCCATCGCCGAGGCCGAGGAGGAACTTGCGGGTGAAGCCGTCGCTCGACTCCGCCGCCGTGCACACCGGCAGGCCGCCCCGGGTGGTCTCGGCCGCGAGCCGCTCTCGGACCCGCCGGGGCAGGTCGGCCAGGGGATCGTCCGGACCGACCAGGCCGAGGTAGAGGTATTTCCACAGCCGCGCGGCGTGGACCGGGCTCACGTCCCATCCCGCCAGGAGCTGGAAGAGCTCGGGGCGGGTCAGGCCGTAGAGGTCGAGGGGCGGTGAGTGCACGCGGAGGGGGCAGTGAACGAGGACCCCGCGGGCGGCGCAAGGTGGATTGCCTTTCGCCTCGGCCGCGACAGCCTCCATGGATGGATTTTGGCCGGCGGTTCCTGGAGTGCTTCATCCCCCTGTTCGTCACCATCGACCCCATCGGTTTGGCGGCGATCTTCCTCGCGCTGGGCCGGGACGTGCCGGTGGCCAAGCGCAAGCGGATCGCGACGCAGGCGACCTGGACGGGCGGGATCGTGGCGCTCCTCTTCCTGCTGCTCGGGCAGAGCATCTTCAAGGCGATCGGGATCGGCGTCACGGACTTCCAGATCGCCGGCGGCCTCATCCTCTTCATCCTGGCCTCGCGCGAGCTGATCCTGACGCCCACCCAGGAGCGGCACAGCCTGCCGGACGATTTCGGGGTGGTCCCCCTCGGCATGCCGCTGATCGCCGGGCCGGCCACCATCACGACCCTGCTCGTGACCTCCCAGACCGTGGGCGAGTGGATGACCCTGCTCGCGCTGGCGATCAACCTCGGCCTCGTGGCCGTGGCGTTCGCGCAGAGCGAACGGCTGGAGCGCCTGGTCGGGCAGACCGGCCTCCGCGCCGTGTCGAAGATCATCGCCCTCCTCCTGGCGGCGATCGCCGTCCACATCGTCCGGCAGGGGTTTCTCAACCCCTAGCCGGGCTCAGCCCCCGAAGGTCGTCAGCAGGTTGGCGTAGATCTTCGCGCTCGCGCTCAGGTCGCTGACGCGCGCCTTCTCGTCCACCGCGTGGATGTCGTCCCCGCCCGGGCCGTAGCCGAGGGTCGGGATCTTCAGGTGGTGGGAGAAGTAGTGGATGTCGTTGAAGCCGGTCGAGACGTTGAACACGGTCGGCTTGCCGCGGACCGCCTTGACGCTGGCCGCCATGGCCTTGAAGAAGGGATGGCTGGGCCGCGTGAAGGACGAGAAGTTCTCGGAGACCTTGGCGACCGAGATCCGGCAGCCGGGGATCCGCTTGGCGGCCGCGGCCAGGTAGGCCCGCAGGTCCTTTTCCGCCTTGGCGTGGTCCTCAATCGCGAGCACCCGGCGGTCGATGGAGAAAGTGGCCAGGGACGGAACGGTGTTGATCTTGCCCCCGGGGCCGGCGGCGAAGACCCCGCCCAGGTTGATGGTCGGGAGCATCGTCTTGCCCTCGGGCGTCACGAACTTCCGGCGGGCGATCACCCGCTTGTAGGCGTCGAGTTCGCGCACCAGCGCCGCCATCATCTCCAGGGCATTGACCCCCAGGTGCGGCTGCGACCCGTGGGCCGCCCGGCCGTGGACGGTGACCTCCATCCAGAGGGTCCCGTTGTGCCCGCAGCACACCTCGTCGCCCTCCGCCCCCTCCATCACGATCGCGTAGTCGGGCTTGATCGGGGCGTGGTCGACGACCCAGCGGGCGCCGAGGAACGAGTCGGTCTCCTCATCGGCGGTGAACGAGACCTCGACGTTCATCTTCGGCTTCGTCCCGGTCTTCACCAGCGCGTCGAGCGCGGTGAGGAGGCTGGCGATCGACCCCTTCATGTCGGCGGTGCCCCGCCCGTAGATCAGGCCCTTCTCGATCGCCCCGCTGAACGGGTTGCCATGGCGCCAGGTGCCGGACACCGGGACGACGTCGAAATGGGCGTTGAAGTGGACGGTCTTCTGGGCTCCGGGGGATCGCAGCTTACCCAGGACATTGTAGCGCGGGTAGGCGTGCTGGTCCTCGGGCAGGGCCTTGCGCAGCATCTTCCCGGGGATCGCGAACCGCCGGGCATTAAGCCCGATCCGGCCGAGCTCGCGGGTCAGGTATCCGGTTACGGCGTCGTAGTCGCGTCCCGGGGGATTGACGGTGGGGATCTCGACCAGCCGCTTCAGGCGGCCAAGAAGCACCGGAGTGTTCTGGTCGATGAAAGTGTTCAGCCGCTCCATCGGTCCAGCATCGCGGTTCGTCCGGGAGACGGGAAGCCCAATGGAGAATGCCGCTGGCTGAATATCCTATCCCGTTGGCCGATAAGAGCTAGGTTCGGTTCTGGAAACAGAATCCCCAGGGCCAATGCGGGTCCGGCGCAAGCGCCGGCAGATGGCTTTGACAGGGGAAGGGCATCGGAGCACCGTGCCCCCCGATGACGCTGGCCGACCTCAGGCAGGAATATTCCCTCGCCGGCTTGTCCGAGAAGGACCTCGCGCGGGACCCGTTTCGCCAGTTCGAGAAGTGGTTCCAGGAGGCGGAGGCCGCCAAGGTTCCCGAGCCCAACGCCGGCGTGCTCTCGACCGCGACCAAGGACGGCCGGCCTTCCGCCCGCACGGTGCTGCTCAAGGCCATCGACGGCCGCGGGTTCGTTTTCTACACCAACTACGACAGCCGCAAGGGCCGCGAACTCGAGGGTAACCCGCAGGCGACCTTCCTCTTCCCCTGGCTCACCCTCGAGCGCCAGGTGATCGTCGAGGGGCCCGTCGCCAAGGTCGCCCGCGAGGAGAGCGATGCCTATTTCCACAGCCGCCCCCGCGCCAGCCAGCTCGCCGCGTGGGCCTCGCCGCAAAGCTCGATCATCCCGGGACGCGGGACGCTGGAGGAGGCGATGAAGACGACCGAGAAGAAGTACCAGGGAGTCGAGGCCCCGCTGCCGCCGAACTGGGGCGGCTTCCGCATCGCGCCGGAGACCGTCGAGTTCTGGCAGGGGCGCCGCAGCCGGCTCCACGACCGGCTCCGCTACCGGCGCGGCCCGGACGGTTCGTGGTCGGTCGAACGCCTTGCGCCCTGACGGGCGCCTTGCCCGGAAGTGATGATCTATCTCATGCGGCACGCGGACGCGATTTCGGACGAGGTGGATCCCGTCCGGCCGCTGAGTCCCCGCGGCCGCGAGCAGGTGGCCCGGGTCTGCGAGCTGCTGCGGCCCGTGGCGGATTTCGCGCCGGACGAGATCTGGCACAGCCCCCTGGCGCGTTCGCGGGAGACGGCGGCGCTCCTGGCGGCGGGCCTCCAGCTCACGGCGCCCCTGCTCCTGAAGCCCGGGATCGAGCCCGACGACGACCCGCTCAAGGTCGCGGCGATCCTGGGGGCGGAGACGAAGGCGGTCGCGGTGGTCGGGCACGAGCCCCTCCTCGGCGTGCTGGCCTCGGTCATGGTCCACGGTCCGCGGCCGGGGGTCTACTACCCCTTTCCCAAGGCGGCCGTCCTGGCGCTCACGCGGGACGACGGGACCTGGCGGGCGCAGTGGCTGGTCCGGTCCGCATGAGGCTTGACGTCCTGCCCGAGCGCGCCGCCGGGGCGGCGGAGAACATGGCGACGGACTTCCTGCTGCTGCAGCGTTACCCGCGCGAGGGCGTCGCGCGCTACCGCCACTACGGCTGGCGCTCGCCGGCCTTCACCTTCGGCTACAGCCAGAAGATCTCGTTCGTCCGCGAACAGCTGCCGCCGGCGGGGGCCTTCGACCTGTGCCGCCGCCCCACCGGGGGCGGCGTGGTCGACCACCGTGACGACTGGACCTATTCCCTCGTGATCCCGCGCGGGCACGCCTTCGAGGAGGCCCGGGCCACGCAGAGCTACCGCGCCATCCATGAGGCGCTGGCGGCGTCGCTGGCCGCAGCGGGGGCCGAGGTGACGCTGAAGCCCGTCGCGCCGCCGGTCGCGGAGGGCGATCCCGGCGGCCCCGCCGGAGTGTGCTTCGAGCGGGCGGAGATTTTCGACGTGGTCCACTTGAAGACCGGCGCCAAGATCGCCGGGGGCGCCCAGAAGCGGAACAAGCGCGGGCTCCTGTTCCAAGGATCGATCTGGCGGCCGGCGGCGGGCGGCGATTCGGTCGATTGGGAGAAGTTTGGCGATGATTTCGTGGGCCGCCTTGCGACCGCCCTCGCCGCCGAGGCCACGGTGACGCCCTGGCCGGAGCTCAACGAGGAGGAGCTGGAGGGCCTGGTCGAGCAGTACTCCTCGCCCGAGTGGATGGAATTTCGCTGAGGCGGCCGGCGGGGCCGCTCAGAACGGCCAGGTGTGAAGGACGCGGGCCACCACCAGGGCGATGATGATGACCAGGAGCACCGCGAGGATGACCTGGCGCCGGGACTTGGCTGCCTCGTCCTCATACGGATCAAAGGTCAGGTGGGTGGAGTTGGGCGGGAGGGCCCGCCGGTCGGTGAGCGCCGTCCCGAGCGGCATGTTGATCTTCACCCGGCCATTGACCGCCCAGCCGGTGCCCTCGAGCAGCGGCCCGAGGTTGCGCTGGCGCAGCTTCAGCGCGGCGAGGAGCATCGACGGCCCCGAGATGATGAGGAGCGCGGCCGCGACCGCCACCGGCCAGTCATAGGGCGGCGCCTTCATGAGGCCGCTCCAGATGCTTGCGATCGCCCCGCCGATCGCCCCGATGGCGAGGCCGATCGCGGCGAAGATGCCGGCGAACTTCGCGATGTCGAAGGAGGGGCCGGGGGGCGTGCCCGCCGTCGCCGGCACGGTGGCCACCGCCGTGGTCAGGTTGCCCTGCACCGATTGGTCCTTGGCCGAGGCAAATTTGGCGAGCTGGTCGCCGACGAAGCTCGCCACCTTCTTGTAGGGGGTGAAGAACGACTGGCGGATGCTGATCGGCGCCTCGCAGACCCTGACGATGGTGGCGTCCCAGTCGCGGCCCGCGCGGTCGTAGAACACGCCGTTGCGCCCGACGAAGAGGTAGTCGCTGTCGCCCTGGGTGAACGCGGCCGCAATCTTCAGCGGCGGGCTGCCCGGGCGCCGGCACTCGAGATAGGCCACATAGAGGCGGCTCATGGCCCCGAAGGTCGCGTGGGCGGCGAAGTCATCGACCTGGATGCAGAGGCGGCAGGAGCGGCTGTCGAGGTAGAGCGTGCCGACCTGGAAGATCGCCGCCTTCGTCTTGGAGTAGAATTCGGTGAAGTTGACGAAATTGCGGAGGATTGTGCCGAGGTCCCGGTAAAACAGGGCCATCCGCTCCACGTCGGCGGCCGCGGCCACCCGGGGGGCCAGCAGCGCGTCGTTCTCGAAGAGCGCGGCCAGGACCTTGCGGCCGTCGCCGGCCAGGATGGCCTCGATGCGCTCGATTCCCAGTTTGGCCCCCGGCGACGCGGGGCGGGTGCCGACCCAGGCCGTGTACGGCCGGAGCTTCTCGGCCAGGCGGTCCCAATCGCCTTCGGTCAGGGTGGCGGCCGGCCGGCCCAGCAGCGGCACGACGGCCGCGCCATGGAGGCGACGCAGGGCGGCGGCCCAGGCGGGATTGACCCCTTCGAGCAGCGGCAGGGGCCGGTTGGCCTCGACGTGCGCCAGCGGGAAGGCGGCCAGCGCCGGCGAGTCGGCCGACAGTTCGGTGGCCGCGATGGCCCGGTAGTCCTCCTCATGCCGGTTGAGACCGGGGATGGCGGCCGCGTCGAAGGCCGCGAGGCGGGTGCGCGCAAAATAATCGGCGACCTTCGCCTTCACGGCATCGACCGCGGCGAAGGCCTCGGCGGCGGCGGGCCCGAGCCCGACTTCGGCCGTTGATCCGCCGGCCCTGGACCAGGCCTGGAAGGCCGCGAGGTCCGCATAGAAGGCGGCGACCGTTTTCGCGGTGGCTTGGCCGCAGCAGGTCGTGATCTCCTGGATCAGCTGGCGGGTGGGCTCGTCGGCGGCGGCCTCGGGCCGGAGGATCCCGTCGCCCTTCAGCTCGCCCTTGGCGACCGACTTCGCCACCGCGGCCGCATCCGCGGCCGACACCGTCCCTTCCTTGTGGACCTGGGCCAGGACCCAGGAGGCCGCGGTCCGGACGGCCGACCCTTCCGGGGTGTCGGCGAGCGCCGCCAGGGGAAGCGTCGGGCCGCCCGACAGGAGCACCGCGGGGTCCTTGAGCCGGGCCGCCGTCCACGAGACGGCGGCGATCACCTCCGGCGGCCGGACGTGCCCATCGCCATCGGTGTCGATCAGCGTGAGCGTGCGCTCGTCGATCTGGAGTCCCTTCACCGGGCAGCTCAGCGCGACCCACAGCTTCTGGTCAAGTTCGCCGAGCAACCGCAGATCGTCGGCTGCATCCAGCGTGACCTGGTCCAGTCCGCCGGTGCGCACGAATTTCCAGACGTGGGGGGACGGGGCCGCGGCGGTCATCCGGGGGGTTATCGCGGGGCCGCCGGCACTTGGCAATACCCGGGCCGGGCCAGGGTGATCACGCACTCCAGATGGCGGGTCTGGGGGAACAGGTCGAAGGGCTGCACGGCCGCCACGGCATAACCGGCGGCGAGGAAGCCCCGGAGGTCGCGCATCTGCGTGGCCGGGTCGCAGCTCACATAGACGACGGCGCGCGGCCCGAACGCGAAGAGCTGCTGGAGGAACGGCTCGTCGCAGCCCTTGCGCGGCGGATCGATGACCACCACGGTCTCGCCGCCCGGGAACTCCAGCTGGGAAAAGATGGCGGCGGCGTCGGCGGCGAGGAAGGTCGCGTTGGGGATGGCGTTGGCGGCGGCGTTCTCGCGGGCGAAGGCGGCCGAGGAGGCGCTCACCTCGACGCCGGCCACCCGTTCGAAGGCGGCGGCGGAGCCGAGCGCAAACAGCCCGCTGCCGCAGTAGGCGTCGACCAGGAAGCGCGCGCCGCTCGCGCGGGCCTGGTCGCGGACGTAGCCGGCGAAGGCCGGCAGGATGAAGGGGTTGTTCTGGAAGAAATCCCGGGCGAGGAAGCTGAGGCGCAGCACCGGGCCGTCCGGCACCGGCACCTCCTCGGTGACCCGGTCCTCGTGGCGGGTCGTCACGACCCCGCTGGCGTCCCGGAAAAGGAGCGTCGAGCCGCGGGCGAAGGCGCCGGCCGCCGCCGCGCGGCGGATCTCGTCCCGCGTCGCGGCCAGCCGCGCGTTGATGGCGGGCGTGGCGATGTCACAGTGGGGGACGTCGACGATGTCGAAGCGCGTTCCCTGCCGCAGGAACCCGATCGCGAGCGCCTGGCCCTCGCGGGGCGCGCCGAAGTGGGGCGTGATCTTCGAGCGGTAGCCGAACTCCCGGGGCGAGCCGTGGACCGGCGCGACCGGGAAGGTGACGCCGGCCATGTGCTCGAGCAGCTCCGCGACCTGGCGGCGCTTCCACCCGAGCTGCTCGGCGTATCCCAGGTTCTGGTACTGGCAGCCCCCGCAGCGGCCGAAAAGCGGGCAGACGGGCGCGACCCGGTGGGGCGAGGCCGCGAGGACCTGCACCAGGTCGGCCTCGGAAAAGTTGGCGTGGTTGCGGAACACCCGGACCCGCACCCGCTCGCCGGGCAGGGCGAACGCCACCATCACCACCCACTGGCGCGTGCCGTCGCCGCCCTCCAGGTCCACCCGCCCCAGGCCGAGCCCGAGGTTGGTCAGGGTGGTGACCTGCAGCTCGATCTCCTGGTGGTAGGAGAAGGGCTGGTCGAGGAATCGTTTCTTTTTGGACACGGGGCCCTTCTACAATTCAAATAGGGCGATGCCCGTCGAGCTAATCACCAGCCTGCAGAACCCGCGGCTGAAGCGCCTGGTGCGCCTGCGCGACCGGCGGGCCCGCGACGAGGAGCAGGCCTTCCTGGTCGAGGGCTACCGCGAGGTGCGGCGCGCGCTGGAGAAGGAGGTGCGCCTGGAGGAGCTCTACTTCTCGCGAGAGTGGTTCCTCGGCGAGAACGAGCCGGCGCTCCTCGCGGAGGCCGCCGCGGCCGGGACCGCCGTCTTCGAGTTGTCCAAGGATGCCTTTGCCAAGGTGGCGTACCGGGAGCGGCCCGACGGCCTCCTGGCCGTCGCCCCGCAGTGGCGGCGGGCGCTGGCCGATCTCACCCTGCCCGCCCATCCCTTCCTGCTCGTCGTGGAGGCGATCGAGAAGCCGGGCAACCTGGGCACGATCCTGCGGAGCGCCGACGCCGCCGGCTGCCACGCGGTCATCGTCTGCGACCCCGTTACCGACCTCTTCAACCCCAACGTTGTCCGGGCCTCGACCGGCGTCCTCTTCTCGGTGCCCTGCCTGGTGGCCGAGAGCCCGGCGGTGCTGGAATGGCTGCGCCGGCACGGGGTCCGCACGGTGGCCACGACTCCCGCCGCGTCGGCGCTTTATTCCGATTCCGACCTGCGGGGGCCGGTGGCGATCGTGATGGGGAGCGAGCAATTCGGACTCAGCGAGTTCTGGCTCAAGAACGCCGACCTGCCGGTGCGAATCCCGATGGCGGGGCAGGCGGATTCGCTCAATGTGGCGATGGCCGCGCTCATCACCCTGTTCGAGGCGGTTCGGCAGCGCGGACAAAATAAACTCCATCGACCATGAAAAACGTTAGCCTCCCAATAGTGATGACGGTTTCGGCGCTGATGGGCCTCGCGATGCCCGCGCGGGCCGGGGAGGGTGTGCCGGGATACACGGGAACCCCTTTCCACGACAGTGGATACGCCGGCGGACCGCAGAAGATTCCCGGACGGGTCGAGTGTGCCTACTACGACTTCGGCGGCGAGGGCGTGGCCTACCACGACACCGATGCCGTGAACCACGGGAGCGGCCAGCTCAACCCGGTGAACGGAACCTACCTGAACGCCTTCCGAATGAACGAGGGCGTGGACATCTCGTACACGAAGTACCACGACCACATTGACGACAATCCCTTCGAGGCCGTGAAACCGCCCGAGGGCCAGCTTTACGTCGGGTGGACGGAACCCGGCGAGTGGTTCCGGCTGACGGTGGAGGTGGAGCGCGCCGGCACCTATGCGGTCGATCTCCTCTATACCGCCAACCGCGACGGGGCGATTGCGCTCGACCTGGGTCCGCGGCCGCTGGCGGCCAACCTCAAGATCGCCTCGACGAACAACCCCGCGGAAACCATCCCCTGGCGCCAATGGCACCACTGGAACTTGGCGCGCGACCTGGCCGTGGTCGACCTGCCGAAGGGAGTAAGCGTGCTGACCGTGCGGATCGCCGCGGCCGGCAACATGAACCTCGCCTACTTCGATTTCAGGCCGGAGCCGGAAAGGCGGTAGACACCGACCACAGGCTGGCCCGCCATCATGGGCCCGGCATGAGTGCGCCATGAAATCTCCCAAGAAGTCGCCCGGAGGGAAAACCACGGCCAAGATCGGGGACCTGAAACCAAAGCGGAATCCCAAGGGAGGGAGCTTGGGAGCCGCCGTCGCGGCGCCGATCAAGCCGGTGGGTGGGAACATCCTTCCCCCGTCGTTGGACGGGATCAATGTCGGCAACCTATTCCCGGGCGGCTGAGCGCCCGAAGCGACGTCAGTCGCCGGGATGGGAATTCCCCCGGGCGACGAGCATCCCGGCCGCGCCCGCCAACAATGGCCATTGCCCTGGGTCCGGGTGGACCTTTCTCTGGGGCTTCCATGCGGTCTTTCCCCAGAGTCGCGGCGAGCCTGCTGGTGACGAGCCTGCTGGTGACGGGATGCGTGAACTCCGCGCTCACCAAGGCCATCACGGAAGCGCCAAATCTCCGCGAGAAGCCGCGGATGCTCAGGTCCTACCGGGCGGCGCAGCTCCAGAAGAGCGATGCCACGTATGCGTTCGCCTTGAGGGTTCCCGTCGGCCCGCCCGCCGCGGAGCTCTCGGTGGCGGTCATTGATCCCGGGAACTACCAAGTGGCCGCCTCCCTCGGGCACGGCGAATTGAAGGATGGCGTGGCGCCCGTCTGGCCCCTGACCGATTGGACGCTTCCCGCCCACCCGCCGGCGCCGCCGGCCCCGCCCAAGGCGACCGTCATCGTGCTTCACGGCTTTCAGGATTCCAAGGAGGACATGATCCATTGGGCCCTCTATCTGGCAGAACACGGCTACCGCGCGGTGCCGGTCGACTTGCGGGGCCACGGCCGTTCGACTGGCAACTGGGTCGGCTACGGCGCCTTCGAGGCCCGCGACCTCAGGCAGGTCATTGACGAGCTCGAGCGGCGCCAACTGGTCGCGGGGAAGATCGGGGTGCTGGGCATTTCCTACGGGGCCAGCATCGGCCTCCAGCTGGCGGGCTTGGACAAGAGGATCAAAGCGGTGGTGGCGATAGAGCCATTCAGCGATCCGAGAATCGCCGTCCGGGAGTTTGCAAGGGCGGTGGTGCCCGGCCTCGTGAGCGGCTGGACCGATCGGGATTTTTCAACCGCTGAGGACCGCGCCGGCCAGTTGGCCGGCTTCTCATGGGCGGATGCAAACGTTGAGGGGGCGGTCGCCGAAACGGAGGCGCCAATCCTCTACCTTTACGCGGACAACGACCACTGGGTCTCGCCCCAGAACTCGCAGCGGCTCGCCGCCGCCACCCCTGGAATCCACGCAACCGAGATTGTTCACTTCCAGAAGACCGGAATCGAGGACCACGTGCTCCTCTCCTGGCTCTTGGAGCCGATGGCGCCGGGGGTCCTCTCGTGGTTGGACGAATGCCTCGCCAAGCCGAGCGCCGGGCTCAAGGCCCGGCTGACCGCCCAGGGATTTCTGGATTAGCGTCGGTTTGGCATCCATCAGCGGATGCCAGGTCCATCGCCTGCCGGCCGGTCCAATTCTTGAATCGCGCTGGGGGGCGGCAGACTTTGCAAAAGCGGCTCTACCCGCGGCCAGGGCGCAGATTGAAGTTCCGGCGGTAGCGCCCCGGGCTCGTGCCAGTGACGAGACGGAAATGCCGGCGGAATGACTCCTCGGCGCCGAAGCCCACGCTGTCGGACACCCGCCAAAGCGGCGCGTTGGTCAACTCGAGCGCCTCCTTGGCCAGCGCAATGCGCTCCCGGACAAGCCACTGCCGGGGTGAGAGACCGGTGGCGGCACGGAAATGGCGCTGCAGCGTCCGCGGGCTCATGCCGGCGCGGCGGGCGAGCGCGGGCAGGGGATGCCGGTGCCCGGGGTTCGCCCGGACCCAGTCCAGGAGCGGCGCCAGCCGGCTGGCCTCGTCGCGGGGCAGCGGACGCGGCAGGAATTGCGCCTGGCCGCCCTCGCGGTGAGCCGGCACGACCAGGCGCTGGGCAACCAGGTTGGCCACGCGGGCTCCGTAGTCACGGCGAATGAGATGCAGCATCATGTCGAGCCCGGCGGCCGAGCCGGCCGAGGTGACGATATTGCCGTCCTCGACGTAGAGTTCGTCGGGGCGGACGTCGATGTCCGGGAAGCGGGCGCGCAGCTTATCCGCGTAGCGCCAGTGCGTGGTCGCGGCGCGTCCGGCGAGCAGGCCCGCGGCGGCGAGCACGAACACCCCGGAGCAAATCGAGCAGATCCGGGCGCCGCGGGCGTGGGCGCGGCGCAGGTGGCGCAGCAGCGCGGGCGGCGGTGGGGCGTCGGCGCCGCGCCAGCCGGGAATGATGATGGTCTCGGCGCGGTCGAGGCGGGTGAGGGAGCCGGTCACGCGCACCTCGAAACCGCCGGCGGCCCGCAGCGGGCCGGGATCGGCGGCGCAGAGGGAAAAGTCGTACCACCGGACCCCGAGTTCGGGCCGCTCGAGCGAGAACAGCTCCACCACGCACCCGAACTCGAAGGTGCAGAGCCCCTCGTAGGCCACGGCGACGACGCGGTGGGGTGGTGACGCTTTCTTACCGGACATTGTCGCATACGACACTTCCCGACCGGCGCGCGGCAAGCTAAATTGCAGGCATACGCCCACCATGAGCACCTTGACCAAGCCCTCCCCCGTGACCGCGATCCCGCCCGCGGACTCCCCCACCGCCCACGAGCATTTCCGGGCCGCCTTCCGCTTCGAGACCGACTGCTGGGACGTCCATGCCTCCCTGGCGGCCGGCGCCGACTTCGTCCTGCTGGATGTGCGCAGCGCCGAGTTCTATCGGCACGGCCATGTGCCCGGGGCGCTGAGCGCGCCGCACCGCAAGATCGTGGAGGGCTTCCTGGCTCGCTGGCCGCAGGAGACGGTCTTCGTCGTTTATTGTGCCGGGGTCCATTGCAACGGGGCGCAGCGGGCGGCCGCCCGCTGCGCCGGACTGAACCGGCCGGTCAAAGTCATGGTCGGCGGCATCATCGGCTGGCGGGACGAGGGTTTTGCGCTGGCTGTCGGCGAGGCACCGCAGGGATGAACCGAGCGCTGCCCGGCGTTCGCCCGGCGAGTCGGGCGGATGTGCCGGCGCTCCTGGGCCTGATGCGGGAGCTGGCCGCATTCGAGCGCTACCTCGACCGCTTCGCCGTGACGGAGAGCGAGCTGCGCCGGCGCGGGTTTCCCGCCGGCGGCGCGGCGGAGTTCCACGCCTTCGTCCACGAGGATGTGTCGGGCCGTCTCAACGGCTATGCGGTCTGCTACCTGGTTCCCTTTACCTACGACTTGAGGCCCACGCTGGTATTGAAGGAGCTGTATGTGCGCGCATCCCGACGGTCCGCCGGTTTGGGCGCGGCATTGCTTGACCGGGTGCTGGCCGAGGCCCGCCGGCTTCGGTGTGGACTGATCCGTTGGGCGCTGCTGCCGGACAACCGCCGAGCCCAGGGGTTCTACCGTCGTTGGGAGGGCCGGCAGGACAAGCAATGGGAGCACTGGGTACGGAAAGCCGGGACCGATTAGGGCGAACGGGCTGAATCAAGGCGCGAGCCGATCGAGGACTGCCGAAAATCGAACGGCTGGGGCCGGACCGGAAATGGGCCGATTTTTGGGCTCTAGCGACTCTCCCGAGACTGGCGCAGGCCGGCGATCAGCGCGGCCGTGCCCTGCGCCATGGTGACTCGCGGGGTGTAGCCCAGCTCCTGCTGGGCTGCGGCGGGATTGAACCAGTGGTCCTTGGACAATTCCGCGGCCACGAAGCGGGTGAGGGGTGGCTCGCCGGGGAGCGGCAGGACGGACCAGAGGGCTTCACAGGCGAGCCCGACGGCGGCAGCCGTCCCGCGCGAGAGGTGCCGGCGCACCGGCTTCTCCCCGAGGGCGGAGAGCAGGCCGTTGATCCAATCCCACAGCACCACGGGTTCGTGGTTCGTGATGAAGTAGGGTCGGCCCGCGGCGGAGGTCCGCCCGGAGACGAGGGCGGCCTCGGCGAGCAGGTGGGCGTCGGCCGCGTTCTCGACGTGCACCATGTCGACCCGGTTCCCGCCGGCGCCGATGATCCGCAGCCGGCCCCGGCGGGCCCGCTCCAGGATCCGCGGGACGAGGTGCGGGTCGCCCGGGCCCCAGAGGAGGTGGGGGCGGAGCGCCAGGGTCTGCAGCGCCGGCCCGTGCGCGGCCAGCACTTCGGCCTCGGCGGCCGCCTTGGTGACGGGATAGGGGCTCGGACAGTTCCGGGTGAGCGGCAGCGACTCGTCCGCACCCGCGAGGTCGCGGCCGTCGTAGACCACGCTGGGCGTGCTGGTGTGGACGAGGCGGCGGACGCCGGCCGCCCGGCAGCCCGCGATCACCGCGCGGGTGCCGAGCACGTTGGCCCGGTAGTAATCGTCGGCCCGTCCCCACACCCCGACCTTGGCGGCGACGTGGAAGACCGTGCCCATGCCCTGGCAGGCGGCGCGGATCGCCGCGCCGTCATCCAGGGCGGCCTGGACAAAGCGGACTCCCTGCCCTTCCAGGTCCGGCGCCGGCGTGCGGCCCAGGATCGTCACCGTCCGCCCCTGCGCCAGGAGACGCGCGACGATCCGACGGCCGAGGAAGCCGGAGCCGCCGGTGACGAGGGCGGGTCCGAGATCGGAAGGAGCCGGGGCTTCGGCGCTCACGCGGGGCGGTAGACCCGGGCCCGCGCGGCCCAACGGGCCAGGGCCAGGCGGTGGATCTTGGCATTGTGGCGGACGTCGACCGGCAGGTGCCGCCGGAAATAAAAACGCCGCAGGGAAGCCGTGTGCGGGTGCGCCAGGGCGAGGCGGCGCAGCTCAGCCGCGAGAAGTTCGGCATCCCCCGCGCCCGCGAGGGCGGTCTCAACGACCAGCGCCGGTTCGCCGTTCACGCCGACCAGCGCGCAGCGCCGGGCGCGGGGGTGGGTCCGGAACACCTGCTCGCACGGCTCCGTGTACAGCGGACCGTCCGGCGTCAGGACCCGCTCCACCTTCCGGCCCAGGAACCAGAGCCGGCCCCCCTCGTCGATCCGGCCGCAGTCGCCCATCCGGTGCCAGACGCCGCCCGGCCGCTCCAGGTCGGGGATCTTCGCGGCCCGGGTCGCCTCGGGCAGCTGGTCGTATTCGCGGGTGACCGTCGGTCCCCGCACGATGATCTCGCCGACGGTCCCCACCGGCAGCGAGCCGCCCTCGGGCAGGCGGTCGACCGGCTGGTCGGAGATGGGTATGATCCGGATGTCGACTCCGGCGACGGGCCGGCCCACGCAGGCCCCGGCGGTTGACTGCGGATCGACCTCGCCGGCCGACACCGAGCTGACGGGCAGCGCCTCGGTGGCGCCATAGGGGCTGTGGAGACCGCCGGGCCGCAGGAACGAGGCGGAGGCGGTCCAGAGGTCGGAAGGTACCGGCGCCCCGGCGCAGAGCACGCGGCGCAGGCTGGGCAGCGCCGTGCCCGTGGCCGCGCAGTGGGCCGCGACCTTGCGCCAGAGCGTGGGCGATCCAAACGAGTTGGTGACCGACTCCTGGCGGATCGCCTGGACCAGCTTCGCCGGATCGGCGCGGGCGGGATACCGGGGGTCGATTTCGGGGATGATGCTGGTCATTCCGAGCGCGGGATTGAAGAGGGCGAAAATGGGGAGCAGGGGCAGGTCGATCTCGCCCGGCTCGATGCCGTAGGTGTCGCGGATCAGCGAAACCTGGGCGTCGAACATCCCATGCTCGTAGCAGACGCCCTTGGGGGCGCCGGTCGAGCCGGAGGTGAAGAGGATGGCGGCGAGGTCGCCCGGTTCGGCGGTGGCCGCCGGCACGCCGCCGCCCGGCCCGGGCGGCAGCCGGGCGGTGCCGGAACCGCTCGCCCCGACCCGCACCTCCACGGTCCGGAAGGTTGGCCGGAACACGCGGGAAAGGGCGACGGCGAGCGGGATGCCCACCAGGGCCCGCGGGCGCGACCGGGCCACGCAGGCGAGGAAGTGGCGCAGCCCCATACCCGGATCGATGATCACGGGCACCGCGCCCAGCTTGAAGAGCGCGAAGGCCGAGGCGATCAGCGGCAGTCCGGCCTTGACCATGAGGAGCGTCCGGTCGCCCCGCCTTACCCCGCGGGCCGCAAGGCGGGCGCACCAGGCGTCGGTCTCGGCCTGCAGGTCGGCAAAGGTCAGGGCCAGGTAGTCGATCGCCCCCGCCGGCGTCCGGCCCCGCGGCACCTTGAGCGCCATCGTCCCCGGCTGGGCGGCGGCCATCCCGTCCAGGTGCCGGGCGATGTTGGAATTCACGCCTTGAGCGAGGGCGCCTCCGCCAGCAGGGAGGCCTGCCACGGGAGGAGGATCTCGCCCAGCTTGCGGGGCGTGCGCGCGATTTGGGAGAGCTGGGAGCGGTTGGCGATCAGCGTCGGCTCGATGGCGATCTTCCCGGCGATGACGTCGCGCTCCTCCTTGATCCGGTCGAGCAGGGCGATCTCGGCCTGGGTGAGCGGCAGGTGGTTCGGGTCGCGGCCGGGGCGGCGCGGCAGGGTCCGCGGGTCCTTTTCCAGGCCGGAGCGGATGGCGGCGGCGAGGGACCCGATCAGGCGGCCGTGCCGCTTGCCCAGATTGACGCCGGACAGGAGGTTCTCCTCCGAGGCACCCTCGTCGGCTGACGCCGCGAGGCGCACCAGGAACTCGTTTGAGCAGACCTTGAACGGAGGCGTGTCGAGCTTCTGCGCCTGGTCCTGGCGCCAGTGCCAGACCGCGTGGAGGACGGATTGGCCGCGGGCGCGGAGGCGCTCCGACCGGCCGATCCGCCAGTCGTTCTCGTCCGGGGGTGAGAAACCGGTGAGGCCGGCCTCGATCTGGGCCTGGCACTGCTGGTCCATCCACTCCATCCGGCCGAGCTTCTTCAGCTCCCGGGTCAACAAGTCGCGCAGCGCCGGCAGGTACCAGACGTCCAGGGCGGCGTAGTCGAGGAGCTTCTGGGTGATCGGCCGGCGCGACCAGTTGGCCTTCTGCCCGTCCTTGTCCAGCTTCACGCCGAAGTTGTCCTCGATCAGCGAGGCGAGCCCGATCCGGCCGCGGCCGAGGAGCTGCGCTGCCAGCATCGTGTCGAACAGCGCCTTGGCCCGGAACTGGCAGAAGTCGTAGAGGAGGCGCAGGTCGAAGTCGCTGCCGTGCATCACGAGCGGCTTCTTGGCCAGCTTCGACCAGAGCGTGGTGAGGTCGATCGGTGCCAGGGCGTCCACCAGGTAGACCTCCCCGGAAACATAGAACTGCAGCAGGCAGACGCGGACGCGGAAGCGGTACATGTTGTCCGCCTCGGTATCCATCACCACTTCGCTGTCCTGCTCGATGGCCGCCAGGAGGGGGCCCATCTGCCCCGGCTGATCAATGAGGGTAAATCCTGAAATACGGGGATGTTGCGTCTTCACGCCGAGCAGGCGGCGAACAGGGTGCGGCAGGAACCGGGAAATCATCTCAATCGACCGGAGGTTGGCTGCCGCGCCCATTAAGGGCGAATCTATTACGCGGCCCTGGTCGCCGCCCGGATGTCCTATTTTTCCCAGGAATCCAGGAAGGCGTCGATCAGCTGGGGAAGCTCCGGGCTGTACCCACCCTCGAGGACCGCGGCGGCCCGCAGCCCGCTCTCCCGCAGCCAACGGCCGAGGATGGCAAAATCCTCGGCCTCCAGGCTGAGCTGCGTCAGCGGGTCCCCGGAATAGGCGTCAAAGCCGGCCGAAACCAGCACGAGGTCCGGCGCGAAGGCGCGCACCTCGGCGAGCGACGCCTGGAGGGCGTCCCGGTGCAGGGGTCGCGGGGCCACCGGCGGCACCGGCCAGTTGCGGATGTTGCCGAAGCTGCGGAGCCCGGTGCCGGGATAGCAGGGCGACTGGTGCACGGAGCAGAACAGGAACCCCTCCCGCCCCCGGAGGATGGCCTCGGTGCCATTGCCATGGTGGGCGTCGAAGTCCCAGACCGCCACGCGCCGGGCGCCGTGGTCGCGGCGGGCCGCCAGGGCGGCGATCGCGACTTGGTTCAGGTAGCAGAATCCCATCGCCCGGTCGGCGGTCGCATGGTGCCCCGGCGGCCGCATGAGCGCGAAGGCCGGCCCGGTGCCGGCGAGGGCCGACTGGGCGGCGGTGAGGGCGGCACCGACGGCGCGGCGCGCGTGCCGCGCGATGTCGGGGACGAAGGGCGTGTCGGCGTCAAAGTCCTCCGCCACCGCCAGGCGGTCCAGGTGCTCGGGGGTGTGGGCGAGGAGGAGCGTCTCCCTTTCCACCGGCGCCAGCTCCGCGGTCCATGTCCAGCCAGGGCGGAGGCGGCGCAGGTGCTCCGCGGCCCGGATGACCCGCGCCGGACGCTCCGGCCGTTCCGTCGACCCGAACTCGGTGCAGTGCGGATCGTGGACGATCAGCATGGCGCGGGCGGCTACGCGCGCGTCCCGGTGTCGCCCTGCCGGCGGACCTGCTCCTTCAGCTCCGACGCCGGGCAGCCGCAGTCACCGCCGCAGCCGGGCTTGGCCCGCTTCGCCAGGTAGCGCTGGAGCAGCCAGGCGACGGCGGCGGCCACGACCACAAGGGCGGCGATGCTTTGGACTTGGGGGCTCACGGGTGGTTAAAATCCGAAGGCGCGACCGCCTTGGTAGACTATAAACGAGATAACCCATGCGGCGCCAGTCATGTAGGCGGTTTGGAAGATCGGCCAGCGCCAGGAGTTGGTCTCCCGCCGCACCACCGCGATCGTGCTCATGCACTGCATCGCGAAGACGTAGAAGATCATGAGGGTGATGCAGACCAGGGGGGTGAAGAGGAGCCGTCCGTCCGGCCAGCGGGCGTTGTTCAGCGCGTGGCGCAGCGAGGTGGTGTTCTCCCCGTCGGCCTCGGCGTTGAAGACCACCCCGAGGGTGCTGACGAAAACCTCGCGGGCGGCAAAGGAGCTGATGAGGCCGATCCCGATCTGCCAGTCGAAGCCGATGGGCTTGATCAGGGGCTCCAGTGCGTGGCCGGCCTTGCCGGCGTAGCTCTGCGCGAGCTGCTGGGTGTCGGTCGAGCCCGCCGGCGCCTTGGGGTAGGCGGCGAGGGCCCACAGGATGACGCTGATCGCCAGGATGACCGTGCCGGCGCGCTTCAGGAACAGGCCGGCGCGCTCGACCATATGGAGAATGACGTCGCGCAGGCGCGGGAGGCGGTATGGCGGCAGTTCCATGATCATGAGCGGCGGCTTGCCCTTCAGCAGCGTGCGCTTGAAGAGCCACGCGAAGGCGAAGGCCCCCAGGGTCCCCAGGGCGTACATGACGACCATGATGCCGACCTTGGTCATGAGGGACACGCCGCGACCCGGCAGCAGCGCCGCGATCATGAGGAGGTAGACCGGCAGGCGGGCCGAGCAGCTCATGAGCGGCGCGACCAGGATCGTGACCAGGCGGTCCTTGGGGTCCTCGATCGTGCGCGTCGCCATGATGCCGGGGATGGCGCAGGCGTAGGAGCTCAGGAGCGGGATGAACGACTTGCCGTTCAGGCCCACCCGGCTCATGAGCCGGTCCATGATGAAGGCGGCGCGCGCCATGTAGCCGGTGCTCTCGAGGAGCCCGATGAAGAAGAAGAGGATCAGGATCTGCGGCAGGAAGGTGACGACGGTCCCGACCCCGCCGATGATGCCGTCGGTCAGGAGGTTGCGGATGTCCCCCTCCGTCATGTGGCCCTTGATCCAGTTGGCGAGCGCGGTGGTCTGGTTGCCGATCCAGTCCATCGGCGCCTGGGCGAGGGAGAAGATGCTGACGAAGACAAGGGTCATGACGGCCGCGAGGACGAGCCAGCCCCAGACCGGGTGGGTGACGACAGCGTCGATCCGGTCGCTGGCGGTCTGGGCCGAGGCCGGGCCGGACTGCACCACCTCGGCGGCGAGCTGCCCGATGACGTCGTAGCGGGAGCTGACAAGGGTGCCGGCCCAGTCGGTGCCCTCCCCTTCCCACCGCTTCTGCCAGCCGCGCAGGATCTCCTCGGTGCGCGGATCGAGCGGCGACGAACCGGCCACGCGCACGGAATCCTGGTCGGTGAGGAGCAGGAGCGCCTCCGCCCGCGCGATCAGCGGGGCCTTCTGCCCGTTCCCGACCAGCGAGGCCTGCAGCTCGGCGACCGCCGAGGAGATGGCGGCCGGGATGTCCCAGGCGTGCCGCGAGAGCGGCAGGTCATGCCGGCTCATCGCCAGCTTGAGCTCGATCAGGCCTTTGCCGTTCGAGGCCTCGCAGGGGATCACGGGGATGCCGAGCGTCTGCTCGAGCCGCGCGGCCCGGATCGTGAGCCCCGCACCCACGGCCAGGTCCATCATGTTGAGGACCAGGATCACGGGCCGGCCCAGGTCCAGCACCTGGTGCACGAGGTAGAGGTTCCGCTCGAGGTTCGTGGCGTCGACGATGCAGAGGATGCGGTCGGGCTGGGGCGTGTCGGCCCGGCGCCCGAGCAGGACGTCGCGGGTCACCGCCTCGTCCGGGGACCGGGCGGCGAGCGAGTAGGCGCCGGGCAGGTCGATCACCGTCATCGCCTGGCCGTGCTGCGAATAGCAGGTCCCCATCTTCTTCTCGACCGTGACACCGGGATAGTTGCCGATCTTCTGCTTCAGGCCGGTGAGGGCGTTGAAGAGCGTGCTCTTGCCGCAGTTGGGGTTGCCCACGAGGGCGTAGACCGGGGGCCGCCCGGTCCCGGCCGGCTTGGCGGGCGTCGTCATGGGCCCTTGGGCTCGACCAGCACGTGGGCCGCCTCGCTCTTGCGCAGCGTCAGGTGATAGCCGCGGACCTTGATCTCAATCGGGTCGCCGAAGGGGGCGCAGCGCACGAGCGTCAGGGTGGTGCCCGCCAGGAGCCCCATCTCGCGCAGCCGGACCGAGCCGGGCCCGGACTTCGGGAATTCCCTCACGATGGCCGTCGCGCCGATCGGTAGGTCGGAAAGCTTGACCGACTCCGCCATGGGAAGGGGTCGGGCCCCTAGCGGGATCCGACGCGCTCGACGAGGATTTGGCTGGCCGCGCCATGGCTGAGCGCGATCCGGGTCCCATTCACCTGGCAGAGGATGGTGCGGCTGCCGGAAACCTTGGTGACGAAGGCCGATTCGCCGAAGCCCATCTCGCGCACCCGCGTGCAAAACTCGGCGTCCCCCTGGAGTTCGCAGACCCGGCCAGTCGCGCGGGCGGGCAACTGGCACAAGGGCAGGCGGGAATTGAACGGCGTCCCTGTCATTGAGTGGCCAATCTGCAGGAACTGAGACTCAGTTTCAAGAACTTCTTCACGAATTTTCGGTTTTCAGGGTAAAGGACCGCCCGGCAAGGGCTCCCCACTCCGATGACGGCCAACCGGGTCAAATCGGTACATTTGGGCCGAAAATAGGTCCAAACCGGCCCTTTTGGGCCCCAAAACGCCGGAAAACCCACCCTTCCCGGGCCGACGCCGAAAGCGTCAGCGCCGGCGCCGCCGAAGCCCGAGCTGGGCGACGGCAAAGCGGACGACGCCCTCGAGACGCTCGATCTCGGCCGGCGCGATCGACTCCTTGTTCTTCAGGGCGTCCTCGGCCCGCTGCATCGCGGCCTCGACCGCGTGCTCATCGATCTTCTCCTCCTCGATGGCGCGGTCGGCGAGGATGGAGACCTTCTGCCCGCTCACCTGGGCGAAGCCGCCGCCGACCACCAGCAGCTCGGTCTTGCCGCCCTTGGTGGCCCGCAGCTCACCTGCGCCCAGCTGGGTCAGGAGCGGAATATGGCCGGGCAGCACGCCGATCTCGCCGTCCACGGTGGGGATGACCACGGTGTCGACCGATTCTGAATACACCCGGGCCTCCGGGGTGACGATCTCGAGCGTGAGCGGCATCGCGTTACTTCTTGCCGGCGCCGATCACCTCGTCGATGCCGCCCTTCATGTAGAAGTCGCCCTCGGGCACGTCGTCGAGCTGGCCGTCGAGGATCATCTTGAAGCCGCGCACGGTCTCCTTGACCGAGACGTACTTGCCGGGCGCGCCGGTGAACACCTCGGCGACCGAGAAGGGCTGGGAGAGGAAGCGCTGGATCTTGCGGGCGCGGAAGACGGTGAGCTTGTCCTCGGGCGAGAGCTCGTCGAGGCCCAGGATCGCGATGATGTCCTGCAGGTCCTTGTAGCGCTGCAGCACCCGCTGGAGCTCGCGGGCCACCTTGTAGTGCTCCTCGCCGACGATGGAGATCTCCAGCGCCTTGGAGACGGAGGCCAGCGGGTCGACCGCCGGGTAGATGCCGAGCTCGGCGATGGAGCGCT
>Ga0302314_10004845_pt1 | contig 24677 bp, 25 predicted proteins | sample III_Palsa_N2_3_FD_200533 | JGI IMG/M metagenome (GOLD analysis project Ga0302314, IMG submission 200533) | Peat permafrost microbial communities from Stordalen Mire near Abisko, Sweden - III_Palsa_N2_3 | ecosystem: Environmental > Terrestrial > Soil > Palsa > Peat permafrost | place: Sweden... | reverse complement strand
AACTATGCGCCCGAACCCACGCCGGGCGGCGATCAATGGGCGCAGAACAATTCAACGTTACCAAAGAATGCTCTACCATGAATAAGAACCCAACAATACTCGTCCTCATTGCGGCCGCGCTCCTTTCGACCGGTCAATTGTTCGCCGATCCTGCTTCAACGACTCCCAGCCCGCCGGCGCAGCGCGTTACCGGCATCGGAGGCTTTTTCTTCCGCGCCAACGATCCGGCAGCCTTGGCCCGGTGGTACCAGGAAAAGCTGGGAATCGATCCCATCCCGGCAGACTACGGTCAGAAACCGTGGACCCAGGAAGCCGGCCCCACCGCCTTCGCCCCATTTCCAAAGGACACCAAGTTCGGGAAACAGGATCAGGGCTGGATGATTAACTTCCGAGTCAACGATCTCGACGCCATGGTGGTCCAACTGCGTGCGGCCGGAGAGAAAGTCACCGTGGATTCGACCTTGTACCCAAATGGGCGATTCGCGCATCTCCATGACCCTGACGGCAATCCGATCGAGTTATGGGAGCCGAAGAAAAAGGGATAATCGCTCGTCGGAAGGGGCGCCTTCGCCGGGCACAAATCCCGGTGGCCGCACATCGATTCCCTGGAATCGCCGAGATCGCTCGGGTTGCGTCCCCGCATGAGACCCGAACTGAAGCCAGGGGGATCGCGGATGCGTCCCACCGCTCGCCTCAGCGGCAGGTCAAAGCACCGGGAGGCCTAAAAGCCGGGGAATCGCCCTAGCGGGCGACGTCAAACCAGAAGGGCGCGTAGGTCTCCGCACCGCCCAGGTTTACCTGGCTCCAGATGACGTAGCGGCCGGCGGAAGGGATCGTGACCTTGAACGTGAAGGCGGGGGTCCGCGGGTCCGGGCGCCGCGAGAGGTCGGTCTCGTTCGGGTGGATATGGGCGAAGCCGCTGCGCTCGGTGTCGAAGGCCACCAGGTGCGCGAAGGCGCCCATGATGGGCTCGATCGGGACCGGGCCGCCACCCGGCCGGGTGACGACGAGCCGCAGGTTCGCGGGCACGCCGGCGCGCAGCGGGAGCGCGTCCGGGTCGAGCGCGAAGTCAAATCCGGCCGCCTGCGCCCGCCAGGACGGCGTCTGCGTGCCCGCCCGGACTGGGTTCGGCGGCCCGTCGACCGCCAGCTCGGTCTCGGAGTAGAGGCCGCGGCTCGTGGCGACCGGCGTGAAGTCGGCGAAGATCCGGTAGGTCCCGCCGAAGCGGGGGTGGAATTGGAACGACCACTCGCCCGGCCGGCGGCCGGCCACCGGGTGCACGTGCTGGTAGTCGTCCAGCGAGGGATCGACGATCAGGAGGTGGATGGGCTTCGTCTGCACCACCAGCAAGTCCTCCGGCGCGATCGGCTTCCCGCTGAAGGTCGTAAGAACGAGTGTCGCGGCGACCTCGGTCCCGGCGCGGGCGGGCGCGGCCGTCGCCACCGCGAGCGTCACCGGCGAGCGGACCGCCACCACCGGCAGGAACTGCGGGTTCGCCGGGTCGCAGAACTCGATTACGTTGCCCCCCTGGACCCGGAAGTCCATGTGCGACAGGTTGGTGCCGGTCGGCAGCTCGCGCACGGTGACAAAGAGCGCCACCGCCACCACGGTGATGACCGCGATCCGGCGCCACTCGGCCGTCCCGAGCCTCGGGGTCGCGACGCTCACGGGTGCATCTTCCCGACGAATTCCTTCGGCTGCCACTCGCTGCCGTCCGCCCGCCAGCGGATCACGCCCTTCTCGTCGATCAGCAGCGTCGCCAGCGTGTGGTTGAGCACCCCGCCGTTGAACTCCGCGATGACCCCGAACTGGGTCAGGAGGTCCTGGATCGCGCGCTCCGGGCCGGTGAGGAACGAGAAGTTGGAGGTGTCGATCCCGCGGTCGTCCGCGTATTCGCGCAGGACTCCGGGGGTGTCGTAGGCCGGGTCGAGGGTGATCGAGACGAACTCGATGTTCGCGATCCCCGCGGCCTTGGCCAGCTTCTGGGTCTCCTTCATCTTGGTCGTCGAGAGCGGGCACATGTTGGCGACCGGGCAGCGCGAGTAGATGAAGTTCAGCATGACCTGCTTGCCCTTGAAGCGCGCACTGTTCGCCACCCGGCCGTTCTGGTCGTAGAGCACGAAGTCCGGCACGGTGTCGCCGACCTCGCGGTAGGCCTCCTTGCCCTTCTCGAACGTGTCCTGGTGGAGCATCTGCGCCCCGGCGTCGACCGAGTCCCGGGTGGCCTGATCGTCCGGCCAGATGCCCACGAGCCGCACGGTGTTGTCGCGGGCGACCACCAGCGTCGCGCGAATGTGCTCGCCCGGCACGGCCGTCGCGGCGTCGCCCGCCGAGACCGGGAAGTCCATGGTCATCGCCGGCATGTAGCCGACGACCTCGTTGTGGCGCACCACGAGCACCTTGCGCGCGGGGTTGGCCGAGACCACGACGCCGGTCAGCGGGAAGGTGCGCTCCCCCTGCGCGTTCGGGACCGCCCCGGTAGGCGCGGGCGCCTTGCCGCAGCCGGCCCCGAGGAGCAGGGCGCAGGTACCCGCCCATGCGGCAATGTGTCGCCCGGCATAAGTTCTCATCGTACCAGCCATCCTATCGGAGGAAAAAATTGTCAAAGCGTTTGCGACGACCAGCATCGTCCCTTGCCTCCCCCATGACGACCGACCGCGCCCGCCTCCGCACTCCTGGCTACAAGCCGGGCCTGGCGGCCTTTGCGGCCCTCGCCGCCGCCTGGGTCTTCGTGCTCGTCACGCTGGGCGCCTTCACGACCAGCATTGGCGCCGGCATGGTGTTCCCGGACTGGCCGCTCTCCAACGGCTCGCTCAACCCCCACGGCTGGCTCACCAACCTGGCCATGTTCGCCGAGCATTCCCACCGGCTGAGCGCCGGGCTCATGACCATCCTGACCCTGGTCCTGGCCATCTGGATCTGGCGGACCGAGTCACGCGCCTGGCTGCGCCAGCTGGGGTACTTCGCGGTCGGCCTCGTCGTCGCCCAGGCGGTGGTCGGCGGCCTGCGCGTCCGGCTCGACCCGGTCGTGGTCCACTCGGTCGACACCAGCCTCGGCCGGATCTTCGCCATGCTCCACGCCTGCCTCGCGCAGGCCTTCGCCTGCACGCTGATCGCGATCGCCGTCTCCTGCTCGCGCGGCTGGATCACCCGGCCGGCACCCGTCGGCCCCGGGGTCCGCACGGCCGGACTCGTCTGCTGCATCCTCATCTTCATCCAGCTGGGGATCGCGGCCGTGATGCGCCACAGCTTCGCGGGCCTGGCGATCCCGACCTTCCCCTGGTCGAACCCCGACGGCGGCCTGCTGCCCGAGGCCTGGAGCTTCCGGGTCGGGATCCACTTCGCGCACCGGGTGATGGCGGCGGTGATCACCGCCGCGGTGGCGGTCTACGCCGTCGCGCTCTGGCGCGACCGGGGCGCGCCGCTCGCCCTCCGCAGCGGCGCCTCCGCGCTCGTCAGCCTCCTTGCGCTTCAGATCCTCCTCGGCGCCGCGATGATCCGCACCCTGCGCGACCCGGCGATCACGACCGGCCACGTGCTGGTCGGCGCGCTCACGCTCGCGACCGCGTTCTGGCTCACTTGGTCCGGCCATCGCGACGCGGTCGAGGGGCCGCTGGCGCCATGACCGACGTCGTCCCCGCGCCGGGCCGCCTCTCCGACTACGTCGAGCTGACGAAGCCCCGGCTGAGCCTGCTGTCGGTCCTGACGGCGCTCGTCGGCTACTTTGCGGCGCGGCCCGCCCACAACCCGGCCAAGGTCGCCTTCCTCGCCGTCGGCGCCTCGCTGGCCGCGGGCGGCGTCGCGGTCCTCAACCAGTGGCTCGAGAGCGACACCGACGCCCGGATGGGCCGGACGGCCGACCGGCCGATCCCGACCGGCCGGATCGCCAGCGGCTCGGCCTTCGTCCTCGGCTGGGGGATGTGCTTCGTCGCCCTCGCCCTCATCTTCGGGCAGGTGGGCCGGCTGGCGGCGCTCTTCACCCTCCTCACCATCGCCGCGTACCTCGGCTGCTACACTCCGGCCAAGCGCCTGAGCCGCTGGAGCACCGAGATCGGCGCCGTCGCCGGCGCCTTCCCGCCCCTCATCGGCTGGTCCGCCGCCGAGGGCACCGTCACCGCGCTCGGCTGGATCCTCTTCGGCATCCTCTTTTTCTGGCAGATCCCCCACTTCATGGCGGTCGCCTGGACCTACCGGCGGGACTACTCCGCGGTCAATTTCCCGATGCTGCCCGTCCGCGATGAGAGCGGGGCGAAGGTGGCCGGCTGGGCGCTCACGGCCACCGCGGCGCTGTTCGCCCTGAGCCTGCTGCCCCTGCCGCTGCACTTGGCGAGCCCCTGGTACGCGGCCGCGGCGGCGCTGGCGGGCCTCGGCTTCCTCTGGCGGGCCGGCGCCTTCCTGCGGCCCGCCGGCCGCGACGCCTCCGCCCGCCGCCTCTTCCTCTACTCGCTCGTCTACCTGCCGGTGCTCCTCGGCGCCCTGGTCGCCGACCGGCTGCTCCTGCCCTCCCCATGACCGCCCACGACATTCCCCCCATCGAGGCGGCCCTGAACGGCGTCGCCACCGCGCTCATCACCGCGGGCTTCGTCTTCATCATGCGGAGGGACATGCGGCGGCACCGCGCCTGCATGCTCTCGGCGGCGGTGGCCTCGGCGCTCTTCCTCGTCTTCTATGTGATCTACCATGCGTTGACGCTCGGGCACGAGCGGCACCTCGGAACCACCGGCGCGGTCCGCACGCTTTATCTCTTCATCCTGATCACCCACATCCCGCTGGCGGCGCTCATCGCGTTCCTGGTGCCGCGCACCTTCATCTTCGCCCTGCAGGGCCGCTACGACCGGCACAAGGCCTGGGCCCGGTGGACCTTCCCGATCTGGTACTATGTGTCCGTGACCGGGGTCCTGGTGTATTTCTTCCTGTATGTCTGGTGGCCGGACGCGGGCTGAAGGAATTCAGGGTTGGTTGCCCAAGGCGACGAGCCGCCTCGTGGTGAGGTCAATCTCGTCGGCGGTCTGCTTGAGGCCGGCCCCCTTGACCTCCTTCAAATGGGCAATCAGGTCGGCTGACTTCTTGTCCTCCGGCGCGTAACGCTTGGCCTCCACCCGCGCCAGGGAGGCGGTGAGGGCCGCCGACTCCGCCTGGGCCTGAATCAGCTCCCAGCGCAGCCCGCTGCGGGTCACCTCGCGGACCGTGAGGCCGTCAATCTTCCTCAGGAACGCCTCGTCAATCGCCGCACGGCCATGGACACCTTGTCCCATGATTTGCAACTTGATTTCCTCCAGCGCTTTATCGAAAGCCGCGTGCTGCTCGTCCGTCAGGATCGGATCGAGGTGCGAACGCCACATCGAAAGCGTCAAGGTGTCGCCCGCCGCCACGCGCTCCTCCATCGGATCCGTGGGCGCCCGCGAGCAGCCCATCACCAGGAGCCCCAGCGCCAGGGCGGCGGCGCCAAGCGAACGTCGCCGCAGGCGGGCGGATTGACCGGCAATATTCATGCGGGGTGCCGGCCACCGTTATGGCCGTCGGCGGCCCGTTGCGCAACCCCAACTGCGATGCCGTTACTTGACCGTCAGGATCCCCTTCATGCCCACCTGGTAGTGGGCCGGGAAGGTGCAGAGGAAGGGATAGTCGCCCGGGGTCATCGGGGCCTTGAAGTCGACCTCGTCCGACTTCCGGGGCCCGAGCATGTCGATGTGGGCGATGATCTCGCCCGTGAGCGCCGGCGGGATGTACTTGGTGTCCTTGGCGCCGATGGCCGCGGCATCGAAGGCCGCCACGTCGGACCCGGCCTGGAGCAGGACCCAGTTGTGGGCCATCACCTCGGCCGGCTGGGTGCCGTTGTTGGTCAGGATGACCTTCAGGTCCTCGCCCGGCTTGGCCGTGATCGAGGTGATGTTGTACTTCATCGTGTCGCCGGCGGTGATCTCGATGGTCTGGCCGGACGCGGCGGCGGTCGCCGGGGCGGAGGCGGAGGAGTCCTTCTGGCCGCAGCCGGAAGTGACGAGGGCGACGAGGGCGGGGAGGAGAAGGAGGCGCGGCTTCATGGAAGCCGAAACCTCGACCCGAAGGGCCGGGAGGGCAATGCGAAATGCCGCCTTTCTGCCTGAAAGGGCGGCCCTAATGGCAGCCGCAGCGGGGTTAATATGTCCCCCCGGGCGGAACGGCGGGTTGCCCTCGGGGCCGGCGCCCGGAAAAGTAGCGGAATATGGCTTGAAATGCCGGGGGGTTCCCCGACTCTTTCACGGAGTCTGGGGATCTGCCTCCGGGCTGTGTTTCCTGTCCGTCCGCCTCATGCGATCGTCCCAAACCATCCACCGTCTCCTTGGCCTCGCCCGCTTCGCGGCGGCGGCGGCTTTCCTGCCGCTCCTCTCGGGCTGCCTCCTCGACCTGGATGGCCCGCAGTCGACCTTCTTCCCGGAGGGCCCGGTCGCCCGCCGCCAGCTGGAGCTCTTTTACCTGACCTGCTGGGTATCGCTGGTCATCTTCGTGATCGTGGGCTCGGTCCTGGCCTACGCCATGATCAAGTTCCGGGCCAAGACCGAGGAGGAGGCCAAGGCCCACGTCCCCGAGCAGGCCCACGGCAACCCCCTGGTCGAGATCAGCCTGATCGGCGCCTCGGTCCTCGCCCTGGTGATCATCGCCATCCCCACCCTCTCGGGCATCTACTACTCCTTCGACGTGCCGGAGGCCCAGCAGGCCGACGCCTACGAGATCACGGCCACCGGCTACCAGTGGTGGTTCAAGTTCGACTACCCGAACGAGAAGGCCGAGAGCGTGGACCCGACCGGCAAGTCCCTGGCGGCGCCCTTCGCGGTCGCCAACGAGCTCGTGATCCCGGCCGGCCGGCCGGTGAAGATCAACCTGCGCAGCGTCGACGTGATCCACAGCTTCTGGATCCCGAAGCTGGCCGGCAAGGTCGACATGATGCCGAACCGCGCCAACCACCTCTGGGTCGAGGCGGACAAGCCGGGGTACTTCTGGGGCCAGTGCGCCGAGTTCTGCGGGGAGTCCCACGCCGTCATGCGCTTCCGCGTCATCGCCCTCGGGCCGCGGGACTTCAACGCCTGGGTGAACGCCCAGATGCAGCCGGCCCGCAAGGTGCCGAACCCCGAGACGGCCGCCACGGCCCCCAAGGCGCAGTTCGCCGCCTACCGCACTTTCACTCAGAACGAGGCCGGCACGACCGCGGCCTTTGACGCCAACCCCTTCGAGTCCTGGAAGCGCAAGCAGGAGCTGCCGACCGGCGGCGAGGACCCGGTCCTGATCGACAAGGGCCGCCAGCTCTTCGCCGCCAAGACCTGCAACAGCTGCCACACCATCCGGGGCGACAACTACGTCGGGGTGGTCGGGCCCGAGCTGACCCACGTCGGCTCCCGTACCACCATCGCCGCCGGCCTCCTGGAGAACAACCGCGACGAGCTCCACCGCTGGATCCACGCCCCGAACCTGGTGAAGCCGGGCAACACCATGTGGGTCAAGGGCTACATCGCCAACTCGATCCAACTCACGCCCGAGGATGAGGACGCCCTCGTCAACTACCTGGAGAGCCTCAAGTAATTCGCACCATGGAAGCACTGGTTAAATCAGATTTTCTCCACAAGGAGGCCGCCCCGGCCCCGCCCTTCGTCCTCTGGCGGCCGACGGCCAAGCACGGGGTGATCGGCTGGCTCACCACCGTCGACCACAAGCGGATCGGCTTCCTCTACGGCATCTCGGCGCTGGCGTTCTTCATCGTCGGCGGCCTCGAGGCCCTCTGCATCCGCCTGCAGCTGATGGTGCCGAACAACCACTTCCTCACCTCGGCGCAGTACAGCGAGATGTTCACGATGCACGCGACGACGATGATCTTCCTGGTCATCATGCCCCTGGGCAACGCGTTCTTCAACTTCATCATGCCGCTGCAGGTCGGGGCCCGCGACGTCGCGTTCCCGCGCATGAACGCCTTCGCCTACTGGATCTTCCTCGTCGGGGCCATCATCCTGAACATCGGCTGGTTCACCAAGGACGGCGCCCCTGACGCCGGCTGGTTCGGCTACGCCCCGCTCACCACCCGCACCTTCAGCCCGACCCACGCCATCGACATGTGGGTGATGGGCCTGCAGCTCCTCGGCGTCTCGTCGATGATCGGCGCCTTCAACTTCATCGTCACGATCATCAACCTGCGGGCCCCGGGCATGACGATGATGCGCCTGCCGGTCTTCACCTGGATGACGCTCTTCACGTCGTTCCTGATCGTCCTGTCGTTCCCCGCGATCACCATCGCGCTGGTCGAGATCATGATGGACCGGCTCTTCGGCACCAACTTCTTCGAGGTCTCGAACGGCGGCCTGCCCATCCTCTGGCAGCACCTCTTCTGGATCTTCGGCCACCCCGAGGTGTACATCCTGATCCTCCCGGCGATGGGCATCATCTCCGAGATCCTGCCGACCTTCTCGCGCAAGCCCCTCTTCGGCTACCCGATCGTCGTCTTCTCCGGCGCCTCCATCGGCTTCCTCGGCTTCGGCGTCTGGAGCCACCACATGTTCACGACCGGCATGGGGACGACCGCGACCGCGGCCTTCGCGCTCATGACCATGGCCATCGCGGTGCCGACCGGGGTCAAGATCTTCAACTGGATCGGCACCCTCTGGGGCGGGCACATCTCGATGCGGACCCCGATGATGTTCGCGCTCGGCTTCCTCTGGATGTTCATGATCGGCGGCCTCTCCGGGATCATGCACTCGGCCGCCCCGGCCGACGCCCAGCAGCACGGCAGCTACTTCGTCGTCGCCCACTTCCACTACGTGCTGATCGGCGGCTCCCTCTTCGCGATCTTCGCCGGCATCCACTACTGGTTCCCGCTCATGTTCGGACGGAAGGTGAGCGAGTTCTGGGGCAAGCTGTCCTTCTGGCTGGTGTTCATCGGGTTCAACGTGACGTTCTTCCCGATGCACTTCCTCGGCCTCGAGGGCATGCCGCGCCGCACCTTCACCTACGACAAGAACATGGGCTGGGAGACCGGCAACATGGTCGCGACCGTCGGCACCTTCATCCTCGGCCTCGGGGCCCTCATCTACTTCGTCACGATGGTCTACACCTACTACAAGGGGGAGAAGACCACCAAGGACCCGTGGGACGCCCGCACGCTCGAGTGGAGCCTGCCGAACCCGCCCCCGGAGTACAACTACCAAGCCCTCCCGACGGTCCACGCGCGCGACGGCTGGTGGTACGCCAAGCTGCACCCCGACATCGTCGCCAAGGAGGACGCCGAGCACAAGCAGGCGGACGAGGCCCACGGCGGCCTGCACATGCCGCACCAGTCGATCTACCCGTTCCTCGCCAGCTGCGGCATGCTGATCGGCGGCATCGGCGTGTCGGTGATCGACCCGGCGAACCCCCACGACTGGCCCGGCTTCTGGGGCCCGAAGATCGCCGTCACGATCCTCGGCGGCGCGATCATGTTCGTCTCCATCCTGCTCTGGGCCCTCGAGGGCAATGACGGGTACCACATCCACCTGAACGACGACGGCAGCATCAAGAGCTCCGACCAGACGGCGCCCGCGGCGCACCACTGAGCCGACCCACCCATGAGCACCGCCGCCGCCACCATCGACCACCACCACGACGCCTCGACGTCGACCGGCATCCCGAACAAGAAGCTGCTCATGTGGGCCTTCCTGGCCTCGGACTGCATGTTCTTCGGGTGCCTGATCTCGACCCACCTGATCTACCGCCTGCACCCGCCACCGGGCACGCTGCCGGCGAAGCAGGTCTTCAGCATCGAGCTGACCTCCTTCTCCACCTTCATCCTCCTGATGTCGTCGCTGATGATGGCGCTGGCGGTGAACGCCATCCAGAAGGGCAACCTGAAGAGCCTGCGCTGGTCGCTCCTGACCACCATCCTCTTCGGCTGCATCTTCCTCGGGTGCCAGGTCTACGAGTTCCGGGAATTCGTCTTCGTCAAGCACCTGACGATCACGAACAGCATCCTCGGGACCACCTTCTTCACCCTGACCGGCACCCACGGCCTGCACGTGCTGATCGGCGTCATCTGGCTCTCGAGCATGCTGATCTATTCCTTCACCGGCCGCCTCTCCGAGAAGGACGCGATCGACGTCGAGTCGATGGGCCTCTACTGGCACTTCGTCGACATCGTCTGGATCGTGATCTTCACCGCCGTCTACCTGCTGGAGTACCTCTGACCGGACCCCCTCCTTCCCGCATGAGCGCCCCCGCCGAACCCGTCGTCCCCTCCCCCTCCGGCCCGTCCGACCACAATGTGGTCGAGCAGGGCAAGTTCTGGATCTACATCCAGATCGCCATGCTGCTCGCCGTGATCACCGGCCTCGAGCTCGTCACGGTCTACCTGCCCTTCCTCAAGTGGCTGCTGGTCACGGTGCTCGTCGTCCTCTCCACCGTGAAGTTCATGTTCGTCATCTTCTACTTCATGCACCTGCGGTGGGACAAGGCCTTCTGCACCATCCTGTTCTTCATCGGCCTCGTCCTGGCCGGCGGGACAATGTGGGCGCTCCTCCAGCTCTTCGGGGCGGACGCGAGCAAGCCGCTGTCCTCGGCGATGGCCGAGGCCCCGGCCGCGCTGGTGCAGGCGGCCTAGCGCCGCCGCGGGGCCGCTCCCCGGGTTCCCCCGGATGATCGACTGGCGGCACTGGCACAACGAGCCGTTCCTGACCGGGGGCCTGATCTTGGCCGGCTGGCTCTTCGCCATCCTCGCCGGGCCGCTCCGCGGGCGGCTGGCGCCCGGGGCGGCCTATCCCGCCGGGAAGGCCGCGGCCTTCTACGGCGCCCTGGTCCTCTTCTACCTCGCGGTGGGGTCGCCCCTGGACCAGGTCGGCGAACGCTTCCTCCTCTCGGCCCACATGGTGCAGCACCTCCTCATCATGTACCCGGTGCCGCTGCTGCTCCTCCTCGGGATCCCGGGGTGGATGCTCGACCCGGTGCTCGGCCGGCCCGCGCTCCGGGCGCCCCTCGGCCTCCTCTTCCACCCCGTCACCTGCGCGCTCCTGTCGACCGGCGTCCTCAGCCTCTGGCACCTGCCGTACCTCTACGAGTGGACCCTGCAGGACAAGGTGGTGCATGTCGGCGAGCACCTGATGTTCCTCGCCGTCTCGCTCCTCTACTGGTGGCCGCTCGCGAGCCCGTCCGCGGTCTTCCCGGCGCCGGGCTACGGGATCCGGATGCTCTACATCTTCGCGACCGAGGTGGCGATGATCCCGGTCTCGGCCTACCTGGTGTTCTCGGGCGACATCCTCTATCCCACCTACGAGTACGCCCCGCGGCTGATCGCGAACTTCTCGCCGGCCGACGACCAGCTGACGGCCGGCATCATCATGAAGATCTCGGGCATGATGGTCTCATTGGCCGCGCTGGCCGTCTGCTTCTTCCGGTGGTCGAAGGCTTCGGCCGGCGACACCCCGGCCAAGGCGGCGTCCCCGACGGTCACCGGGGCCTGAGGGAAGCCAGCGGCCGGCACCGCGGCTGACTTAGACCAATCCATCGCCCTCCAGCCCTCGTTTGCCAACGCCCTCGTCGAGCGTGCCTGGCTTGAGCATCGCAATGGAGACCAACGCGCAGCGGTCGACTTCCTCTTTCGGGCTATCGCCGCGGCCCACCAGCCAGGAGCAAGCCTGACCGTCCCAAGGGAGTACCAGGCACCCCCACCGATGGACGGGTACGGAAGACTTCCCGCTGTCCTTCCGGGTTTTTCCGCCAATGCGGCCTCTTATCGCCATCTAAACCCGGCTTGGACTTATTTCCCGCGTGCATCCGAGGAAGCCAAACTCAATCAAAGGCCAGCCCTCGAGGATGCCCGCAAGTCCGCCTCCTTGTGGCCGACAGCCGAAAACCAGAAGTTGCTGGCGAACCTCCAGGGGCGGGATGCCCCCTGACGTACCGGCAAGGGCGCAAGAAAGCCCCGGCCCGGCCCAAAGGGGCCAAGCCGGGGCTTGGAAGGTTGGCTCAGGCCTGGGCCGGCACCGGCGCGAGGAGGTCGTCGATCGAGTCGCTCTCCACGCTCAGGTCGGCGAAGAGCCAGGACGTGAGGTAGCGCTCGGCCGAGGACGGGATGATGACGACGATCTGCTTGCCCTTGTTTTCGGGGCGCTTGGAGACCTGGATGGCGGCCCAGACCGCGGCGCCGGAGGAGATGCCGACGGGGATGCCGTCCAGCTTCGCCACCTGCTTGCTGATCGGGGCGGCGTCATCCTCCTTCACCGTGATCACCTCGTCGTAGATCTTGGTGTTGAGGATGCCGGGGACGAAGCCGGCGCCGAGGCCCTGCAGCTTGTGCGGCCCGGGCTGGCCGCCGGAAAGGATCGGCGAGCCCGCCGGCTCGAGGGCGATGATCTTGAGGCTGGCCTTGCGGGGCTTCAGCACCTCGCCGACGCCGGTGATGGTGCCGCCGGTGCCGATGCCCGAGATGATGATGTCGACCTTGCCGTCGGTGTCCCGCCAGATCTCCTCCGCCGTTGTCCGGCGGTGCACCGCGGGGTTGGAGGGGTTGGAGAACTGCTGCAGGATGAGGCTGTTCGGGATCTTGGTGGCGAGTTCCTCGGCCTTGGCGATCGCGCCCTTCATGCCCTTGGCGCCCTCGGTCAGGACCAGGCGGGCGCCGAGGACCTTGAGGATGCGGCGGCGCTCCGTCGTCATCGTTTCGGGCATGGTGAGGATGAGCTTGAGGCCCTTGGCCGCGGCGACGAAGGCCAGGGCGATGCCGGTGTTGCCGGAGGTCGGCTCGATGAGGACGGTGTCCTTGTTGATCCGGCCGCTCTTCAGGGCGTCGTCGATCATGGCCGCGCCGATGCGGTCCTTCACGCTCGAGAGCGGGTTGAAGAATTCCAGTTTCAGGAGGATCTCCGCCTGCGCGCCGTGGGCGGCGGCGGTGCGGTTGAGGCGGACCAGCGGGGTGTTGCCGATCGTTTCCGTGATGTCGTTGTATATCTTGGCCATATGGTTTCGGGTTGAGGTTTGGGTCCGGAAGGGGGGCGCCTAGATGGCGTAATCCTCGTCGAAGGAGTGGGTCTGGCGGAGGCGGAAGCGGACGAGCTCGTTGACCGCGAGGGAGAGCCCGGCGAGCTCGGAACGCGAGATCTCGACCTCCACCTGCTCGCGGGTCTGCACCTGCTCGAGCAGGACGCGGGCGTGCGGGCCGGCCGCGTGGATGTGCCGGACGATGGCCGACAGGCCCTCGCCGCCCGCGTCGTGGGGCGTCAGCTCGATGTCGTGGGGCCGCACGTAGATCTGGCCCTCGGCGCCGACCTCGTCGGGAAGCCCGCGGCGCCGGCCGGCGGCCAACGCGGGGGCCCGGAGCACGTTCACGTTGCCGAGGAACTGGTAGACGAAGGGCGAGGCCGGGCGGTCGTAGACCTGCTGGGGCGTCCCCACCTGCTCCACGTGGGCCTTGTTCATGATCACAACCTCGTCGGCGATCTCGAGGGCCTCCTCCTGGTCGTGGGTCACGAAGATGGTGGTCAGCTGGATCTCGTCGTGAAACCGGCGCAGCCAGCGCCGGAGGTCCTTCCGGACCCGGGCATCGAGGGCGCCGAAGGGCTCGTCCAGGAGGAGCACCTTGGGTTCGACCGCCAGCGCGCGGGCGAGTGCCACGCGCTGGCGCTCGCCGCCCGACAGCTGCGAGGGAAACCGGCCGGCGAGGCCATCGAGCTGGACGAGCTCGAGGAGCCGGTGGGCCCGCTCGGCGATCGCGGCCGCGGTCGGGCGGTCGCGGCGGCGGCGCACCCGCAGTCCGAACGCCACGTTCTCCAGGACCGACATGTGGCGGAAGAGGGCGTAGTGCTGGAAGACGAAGCCCACCTTGCGCTTGCCGGCCGGCACGTCGGTGACGTCGTCGCCGTGGAAGAGGACCCGGCCGCTGCCCGGGTCGGGAAACTCCAGACCGGCGATGATCCGCAGGAGCGTGGTCTTGCCCGAGCCGGAAGGACCCAGCAGCGCGACCAGCTTGCCCTGCGGGACATTCAGGTCGACCCCGTCCAGGGCGGTGTAGGACCCGAACTGCTTGCGGATGCCATGGGCCTCGATGCTCATCGGGTGCCCTGCCTCCACTCGATCACCGACTTGAAGACCAGGGTCGCCAGCGCCAGGAGCGCGAGCAATGACGCGACGGCGAAGGCCGCGGTGATGTTGTACTCGTTGTAGAGGATCTCAACGTGGAGCGGGATGGTGTTGGTCGCGCCGCGGATGTGGCCGCTGACGACCGAGACGGCGCCGAATTCACCCATCGCCCGGGCGTTGCAGAGGATGACGCCGTAGAAGAGTCCCCAGCGGATGTTGGGGAAGGTCACCCGCCAGAAGGTCTGCCAGCCGTTGGCGCCGAGCGTCACGGCGGAATACTCCTCGTCCGTCCCCTGGGCCTGCATGAGCGGGATCAGCTCCCGGGCCACGAAGGGCACGGTGACAAAGGTGGTAGCGAGGATGATCCCGGGCACCGCGAAGATGATGCGGATGTCGTGGGCGATCAGCCAGGACCCGACCCAGCCCTGGGCGCCGAAAACGAGGACAAAGAGGAGTCCCGAGATGACCGGCGAGACCGCGAAGGGCAGGTCGATCAGCGTCGTCAGCAGGCTCTTGCCGCGGAACTTGAACTTGCCGATGGCCCAGGCGGCCGCGATCCCGAAGGTCACGTTGGCGGGCACGACGATCGCCACGGTGAGGAGCGTGAGCCGGATGGCCGCCAGCGCCTCGGGCTCGGCGATGGCCCGCAGGAAATAGGGAATTCCCTTGGACAGGGCCTCGATGAAGACGATCGCCAGGGGCAGGACGAGGAAGCAGGCCAGGAAGACGAGGGCCACGCCCGTCAGCAGCCACCGGGCCCAAGCCGGGTCGCGGGTCGCCCGCGGCACGGCGGTGCGGACCGAGCGGGGGGCAAAAGGAGGGGTGGTGACAGCGGCAGGCAAAGGGGAAGGACGGGGCGGAGTCGGGCAAGGAAGCCTTGGGCAAAGGGTTCCGGAGCCCAACAGGGATTCACGTCATATGGCGAGGGAGCGGCGGCTCCACTTCTGCAGGAGGTTGATGAGGAGGAGGAGGGTAAAGGAGATGACGAGCATCACGACCGCGATGGCGGTGGCGCCGCGGTAGTCGAACTGCTCCAGCTTCGTGATGATGAGGAGCGGCACGATCTCGGTCTTCATCGGCATGTTGCCCGAGATGAAGACCACCGAGCCGTACTCGCCCAGGGCCCGGGCAAAGGCCAGGGCGAAGCCGGTCAGGAGCGAGGGCGCGAGCTCGGGGATCACGATCCGGCTGATCGTCTGCCAGCGGGAGGCGCCGAGCGTGGAGGCGGCCTCCTCGATCTCCGGCTCCAGCTCCTGGAGCACGGGCTGCACCGTCCGGACCACGAAGGGCAGGCCGATGAAGGTGAGGGCGATGAAGACGCCCGCCCAGGTGAAGGCGACCTTGATCCCAAAGGGCGCGAGCCAGCGGCCGACCCAGCCGTTCGGCGCGTAAAGGGTGGTGAGGGCGATGCCCGCCACCGCGGTCGGGAGGGCAAAGGGCAGGTCGACCAGCGCATCGACGATGCGCTTGCCCGGAAAAGGGTAGCGGACCAGGACCCACGCAACGATGAGGCCGAAGACCATGTTCACGAAAGCCGCCGCCAAGGAGGCGCCGAAGCTCAGGCGGTAGGCGGCCAGCACCCGGGGGGACGTGACCGCGGCCAGGAAGTCGTGCCAGCCCATGCCCGCCGTCCGGAAGAAGGCCGCCGAGAGCGGGATGAGCACGATCAGGCCCAGGTAGGCGAGCGTGAAGCCGAGCGACAGGCCGAAGCCGGGCAGGACCGTGCGGGATTTGGGTTGCCGGGGCATCGGGAGCAAGACTACAGGTGCTGGCTGTAAGCCTGGAAGGCCCGGTAGCGGCGGAGGAAACGCTCCAGGAGCACCACGGCCGCGGACTGGTACTCGGGCTCGGACCACGTCGCGGGAATCCGGACCGTGAGTTCAAAGGGCGCGACCGGGAGGCCCTTTGCCAGCGACAGGGGGCCGTCCTGGGGGGCCGCGACGGCGGCGGCCTCGAAGCGGACCGGCAGGGAACCCGTCTCCTCCGGCGAGATGAGCGCCAGTCCCGGTGCCAGTTCATCGGCAAAGGCGCCGCGGATGCGAAGCGTGATCCGGTCCTCCCCCGAGGCGGCGGTCTCGATGCGCACGAAGCCGTGGTAGGCGCGCTGGCGGGAATCCTGGGCCAGGAGCCCGATCTCCGGCGAGGCCGGGCGGCTCCAGGAGGCGCCGGCCAGGTCGCGCCCGGAGGCGCCGGAGAGGAGTCCGGACACGTCGACCAGGGGAAACAGGGTGAGGTTGAGGGCATGGCCGGTCTCGCTGTCGCCGGACAGGCGCGTGGCCAGGGCTACCAGGGCGCGGGAGGCCCGCAGGTCCCGGTGGTCGAAGCCGGCCAGGAACGCGAGGCGCCAGGAGTCGTCACTCGCGTGCGGGCCGAAGAAGACGAAGCGGGGCAGGACGGCGGCCTGCCCGGCGACCTCGAACGGGCCGATGGGCGAGGCAAAGACGTGGCGGGAATCCTGCGCGAGCGCATAGAGGGCGCTCAGGTCGGAGCGCAACGCCGCGGCCGGCGAGCCCGGGACGGGCTCGCGCAGGGCGGGGAGGGGGGACGGGGAACTCATGGCCGGGCGGGTCGGGGGCGGCATCGCGGGTCCGGGGGGTTACTTCTGGTAGATCTGGTCGAAGACCCCGCCATCGGCGAAGTGGGTCTTCTGAGCGTTGGTCCAGCCGCCAAAGACTTCGGCGACCGTGAAGAGCGGGAGCGGCGGGAAGACCTTGGCGTACTTGGCGGCGACGGCGGCGCGGCGCGGCCGGTAGAAGTTGCGGGCGGCGATCTCCTGACCCTCCTCCGAGTAGAGGTGCTCGAGGTAAGCGTGCGCGACTTCGGTGGTGCCGCGGCGGCCCGCCACGGACTCGACCACGGCCACCGGCGGCTCGGCCAGGATGCTCGTCGAGGGCACCACGGTCTCAAACTTGCCGTCGCCGAACTCGCGCTGGGCGAGGAACGCCTCATTCTCCCAGGCCAGGAGCACATCGCCGATTTCCTTCTGGGCAAAGGTAAGGGTCGAGCCGCGGGAGCCGGAGTCGAGGACCGGTACGTTCTTGTAGAGCGCGGTGATGAATTCGCGGGCCTTGTCCTTGCTGCCGAACTTCCGCTCCGCATAGCCCCAGGCGGCCAGGTAGGCCCAGCGGGCACCCCCGGAAGTCTTGGGGTTCGCGGTGATGACCTGGACATCGCTGCGGACCACGTCATCCCAGTCCTTGATGTGCTTCGGGTTTCCCTGGCGCACGAGGAGCACGATCGTGCTGGTGTACGGGGTCGAGTTGTCCGGCAGCTTCGACTGCCAGTCGGCCGGCAGCAGGTTCCCGTGGCTGTGGAGGTTGTCGATGTCGGAGGCCAGCGCCAGGGTGACGACGTCCGCCTGCAGGCCGTCGATCACGGCGCGGGCCTGCGCCCCGGAACCGCCGTGGGACTGATTGATCGTGACGTCGTCGCCGGTCTTCGCCTTCCAGAAGGCGGTGAAGGCGGCGTTGTAGTCGGAGTAGAGTTCCCGGGTGGGATCATAGGAGACATTGAGGAGCTCGACCGACTTGGCGGCGGCCGACCCGGCCAGGGCGACCAGGGCGGACAGGCCGGCGAGGATTAGGCGGGGCTGGGAGAGGCTGCGGATCATCATGGCAGAAGTGGGGGGCGGCGGGCGGCCCCCGGGGACGGGGCGCCGGAGGGAGGCAGGAAGGGAAATCCTAGATGGAATATTCGCCCAGGATGTGGTGGAGGACGCCCTCGGACGGGGAGGTGCGGTCGCCCTTGGCGACCCGGCCGCGCCGCGCGAGCTGCTGGCGGGCCTGCCGGGCGGGAACCCGGACGGTCGGGGCAGTCCCGGCCGCCTGGACGGAGAACGGGAGCGAGATGTTGTCCCGCCGCATCTTGCGGAGCGTGATCTCCACCACGTCGGCCAAGGTGTAGCGGTCGAGGATACCGGCGATGGCGTTGCGGACGTCGATCATCAGCATCCGCAGGCCGCAGTGGGCCTCGTCCGGGCAGGTGCAGGGGGCGTAGGCCGTCTGGGAGGCGCAGCCGACCGGGGCGAGCGGGCCGTCGATCAGGCGCACGACTTCGCCGATGAAGATCTTCTTCGCCGGCTTGCCCAGCCGGTACCCGCCGAATTTCCCGCGCTGGCTGACGACGATTCCGGCCTCCTTCAGCGCCTGGAGGATCTGCTCCAGGAACTTGACCGGAAGCTGCTCGCTCTCGGCGAGCTCGGACGCCTGCACCAAGTCCCGCTTCAGCTCGGCGGCGATGCCGAGGTTGATGAGGGAGCGAAGGGCGTACTCGCCTTTTTTCGAGAGCTTCACGTGGGGTCGGACCTAATCTACATTAATTAGGTATGGATTAAGGCAAGGGCTTTTGCCCGGCGACCGTGTCATGGCGGCGGGTCCGGCGCCGGCATCCCGTCATAATTGATTGCGAGACAGCCGTTTAAATAGTCATCGGGGCCGAAGGGAAGCCCCCCGGCGGCACACCCTCTGCTTCCCATGCTCCACGATGCAAAAGTATTTTCCAATTTTGGCGGCGGTCATGGCGGCCGCGGGAGCCCTGGGCAACCTCCGGGCGGAACCGGAACTCGTGATCGTCGACAACGACTGGAACATCCCCGGCAGCTACGTCGGCCAAGCCGCCCTCATGCCGCTCTTTGCCGCCCCGAACGTGAAGGTAATCGGGCTCACCACCGTCACGGGCGACAGCTGGCGGGACGAGGGGGCTTCGAGCCTCCTCCGCTACCTGGAGGAAATCGGAGTCACCCAGGTCCCGGTGGTGAACGGCGCCGTCTTCCCGCTCGTCAACACGCCGGCCCGGATGGCCCACTGGGAGGCCATGTACGGTTTCATCTTCTGGAAGGGCGCGTGGAACGACCCCGCGCGTTTCCCCCACAGCCATCCCCTCGACCCCTACAAGATCCCCCCGACGAAGGACGGCCCCCCCACCCTCAGGGCGACGCCCGGAACGGCGGCCGCCTTCATGATCGCGCAGGTCCATGCCCACCCGCACCAGGTCACCATCTTTGAGGGCGGACCGATGACCAACCTCGCGATCGCCGTCGCCCTCGACCCGGAGTTCGCCGGTCTCGCGAAACAGCTCGTCTTCATGGGTGGGGCCGTGACCCAGCTCGGGAATGCCGACGGCTTCCACTCGGACTTCAACCTGACCTTCGATCCGGAGGCGGCCCACATCGCCCTTTGCGCCCCGTGGGCCAAGATCATTTCCGGCGCGGAAGTCACCAGCCTCTACACCTACGACGATGCCCTGATGGCGCGCCTCAAGGCCCACCCGAGCCCGGCGGTCGACTACCTGGTGCGCAATTCCGGGCCGGGGCTGCCCCTCTGGGAGGAACTCTGTGCGGAGGTGATCGTCGACCCGACGCTGGTGACGAAGAGCACCGACGTGACCATGGACGTGGATATCGACCACGGGATGAGCTACGGCCGGACCACGGTCGGGGCCGTGGACGCCAAGCCAAGGCTCGGCGTCGGGACGGTCACCATCATCGAGGCGGTCGACGGGAAGCGGTTCCTCGACGCCTACGTGGCCGCGGCGCAGACCGACCTCTCCAAGCGCGGACTCTAACCGGGGGCACCCGTATCCGCCGCCTGGAACGGGCGGATCGTCATCACGGCCGCGGCGCCGGTCCGGAGACGGGGATGCGCAGCCCGTCGTAGGCCAGCGCGAATCCCGGCGGCAGCCCCGCCTCGGCCGGCCCGTGGTCGGTCAGGTGGGTGAGGTGGGTCAGCCACACCTTGCCGGCGCCGAGTCCCCGGGCGGCCTCGATCGCCTCCGCAATCGACAGGTGCGACGGATGGGGCTCGGGGCGCAGGCCGTCGATGATCACGGCGTCCACCCCCCGGGCCAGGTCGACCGCCGCGGGGGTCAGCCGCTTGCAGTCCGTGTAGTACGCGAACCGGGTCCCGGTGCTTTTCTCCGTGAAGACCAGGCCCAGGGTCTCGATCGGGCCGTGGGGCAGGAGCGTCGAATGGATCGTGCCCTGCGGCAGTTCCAGGAGCGGGGGCAGGTCCAGGAGCCGGAACGCCGGGTAGCCGCGGACCTTGGCCCGCTCGACGGCGGCATAGGGATAGATGGCGGCCACCCGGACCCGGCCCTCGGCCGTGGTGTAGACCGGCAGCGCCTCGCCGCCCCGCATGTCGCAGAAGCGCCGCAGGTCGTCCATGCCGGCGATGTGGTCGGCGTGGCCGTGGGTGAGGATGAAGAGGTCCAGCCGGTCGATCCCCCGCTCCAGGCATTGCACCCGGAACTCCGGGGCGGCGTCCACCTGGACATGGAGGCCGTCCATCACCACGTGGATGGACGTGCGGGTCCGCCGGTTGCGCGGGTCGGGGGAGCGGCAGACGGCGCAGGTGCAGCCGATCATCGGCACGCCCTGGGAGGTGCCGCTGCCTAGGACGATCACTTCCATTGTCCGGCCGACGATTGGGCCGGCGCGGCCTCGACGCACCAAAAAAAAGCGCCCCTCCTTGCGGAGGGGCGCCTCGTTAATGGTTTCGGGAAGGACCGCTTAGTAGTCCATGCCGCCGCCCCCCGGGGGGTGGGCGGGGGCCGAGTCCTTCTTCTCCGGGATCTCGGTGATCATGCACTCGGTGGTCAGCAGGAGCCCGGCGATGGACGCCGAGTTCTGCAGGGCCGTGCGGGTGACCTTGGTCGGGTCGACGACGCCGGCCTTGACCAGGTCCTCGTACTTGTCGGTCGCGACGTTGTAGCCGAAGTTGCCCTTGCCGGCGAGAACCTCGCCGACGACAACCGCGCCCTCAACGCCGGCGTTCGCGCAGAGCATCCGGATCGGGTGCTCGATGGCCCGGCGCACGATCTGGGAGCCGATCTTCTCGTCGCCTTCCAGGTGGAGGGCGTCGATGGCCTTGGCGGTGCGCAGGAGCGCCACGCCGCCGCCGGCGACGATGCCCTCCTCGACGGCCGCACGGGTCGCGTGCAGGGCGTCCTCCACCCGGGCCTTCTTCTCCTTCATCTCCACCTCGGTGGAGGCGCCGACGTTGATCACGGCCACGCCGCCCGCGAGCTTCGCCAGGCGTTCCTGGAGCTTCTCGCGGTCGTAGTCGGAGGTGGTCTCGTCGATCTGCCGGCGGATCTGCTTGACCCGGCCCTGGATGTCGGAGGCCTTGCCGCCGCCCTCGACGATCGTGGTGTTCTCCTTGTCGACGACGATCCGCTTGGCGCGGCCGAGGTCGGCGATGGTGACGTTCTCGAGCTTCACGCCGAGGTCCTCGGTCAGGCACTTGCCGCCGGTCAGGATGGCGATGTCCTCGAGGATGGCCTTGCGGCGGTCGCCGAAGCCGGGGGCCTTGACGGCCACGACGTTGAGCGTGCCGCGGATCTTGTTCACGACCAGCGCGGCCAGGGCTTCGCCCTCGACCTCCTCGGCGATAATCAGGAGGGGCTTGCCGCTCTTGGCGACGGTCTGGAGCAGCGGGAGCAGGTCGTTCAGCGCGCTGATCTTCTTCTCGTGGATGAGGACGTAGCCGTCCTCGACGATGGCCTCCATCGCCTCCGTGTTGGTGACGAAGTACGGGGACAGGTAGCCCTTGTCGAACTGCATGCCCTCGACGACCTCGAGGGTCGTCTCGATCGACTTCGCTTCCTCGACGGTGATGGTGCCGTCCTTGCCGACCTTGTCCATGGCGTCGGCGATGATGTTGCCGATCGTGTCGTCCCAGTTGGCAGAGACGGTCGCGACCTGGCGGATCTCCTCGCGGTCGGAGACCTTCTTGGAGATGCGGTGGAGCTCGGCGACGGCGGCCTCGACGGCCTTGTCGATGCCGCGCTTCAGGAAGATCGGGTTCGACCCGGCGGTGACGTTCTTCAGGCCCTCGCGGTAGATGCCCTCGGCGAGGACGGTCGCGGTGGTGGTGCCGTCGCCGGCGGCGTCGGAGGTCTTGGAGGCGACTTCCTTCACCATCTGGGCGCCCATGTTCTCATAGGGGTCCGGGAGCTCGATCTCCTTGGCGACGGTGACGCCGTCCTTGGTGACGGTCGGGGAGCCGAATTTCTTGTCGATGACGACGTTGCGGCCCTTGGGCCCGAGCGTCACCTTGACGGCGCGGGAAAGCAGCTCGACGCCGCGGAGGATTTTCTGACGAGCGGTCTCGTCGAAGATGAGTTGTTTGGCAGGCATGATATTTATTCTCTAGATTGGTTGTGGTGGAGCGGGCTTCAGGCGATGACGCCGAGGATGTCGTCCTCGCGGACGAGGGTGTACTTCTGCTCCTCGAGCTTGACCTCGGTGCCGCCGTACTTGCCGACGAGCACCTTGTCGCCGACCTTCACCTCGAAGGCGATGACCTTGCCGCTTTCGTCCCGCTTGCCGGTGCCGAGGGCGATGACCTCGGCCTCCTGGGGCTTTTCCTTGGCGCTGTCCGGGATGATGATACCCCCGCGGACCTGCTCCTTGTCGTCGAGATGCTTCACGAGGACGCGATCACCGATCGGTCTGATTTTTAATTTAGCCATATGTGTTTTGTTTTGGGTTGAAGGTCGGAACGGGGCGGCAAGAAGGCCGTCCCTGCTCCGGAAAACGGTAGCGGCCCTACTTCTTGCTCTTCTCGTCGTCCACGACCTCGAAGTCGGCGTCGACGACGTCGGCCTTCTTCTCGGTCTTGGCGGCCGGCTCCCCCTCGGGGGCGCCCGCGGGACCGCCGGGGGCGGCGCCCGCGGCCTGGGCGGCCGCCTGGACGTCGGCGTAGAACTCCGCGCCGGCCTTGGAGAGGTTCTCGAGCGCGGCCTTCATCTGGTCGCCGTCATTGGACTCGAGGGCCTTCTTGGCCTCGGCGAGGACGCCCTCGACCTTGGACTTCTTGTCGGCCGGGAGCTTGTCGCCCGCGTCCTTGAGGGTCTTCTCGAGCTGGTAGACGGAAGAGTCGAGCTGGTTGCGGGTCTCGACCGCGTCGCGCCGCTTCTTGTCCTCGGTGGCGTTGAGCTCGGCCTCCTTGGTCATCTTCTCGACTTCCTCCTTGGAGAGGCCGGAGGAGCCCTGGATGGTGATCTTCTGGTCCTTGCCGGTGCCGAGGTCCTTGGCGGAGACGTGGAGGATGCCGTTGGCGTCGATGTCGAAGGTGACCTCGATCTGCGGCGCTCCGCGGGGGGCCGGCGGGATGCCGTCCAGGCGGAAGGTCCCGAGGGTCTTGTTGTCCTTGGCCATCGGGCGCTCGCCCTGGAGGACCACGATCTCGACCGACGGCTGGCTGTCGCTGTAGGTGGAGAAGGTCTGGGTCTTCTTCGAGGGGATGGTGGTGTTGCGCGGGATCATCGCCGTCGACACGTCGCCGGCGGTCATGATGCCGAGCGTCAGCGGGGTGACGTCGAGGAGGAGGACGTCGCGGACGTCGCCCTTCAGGACGCCGCCCTGGGTGGCGGCGCCGACCGCCACGACCTCATCGGGGTTCACGCCCTGGTGCGGCGGCTTGCCGCCGAGGGTCTTGGCAATCTCGACCACCTTGGGCATGCGGGTCATGCCGCCGACGAGCACGAGCTCGTCGATCTGGGCGGAGGTGAGGCCGGCGTCCTTCAGGCAGCTCTTGAAGGGCTGCACGCAGCGCTCGAAGAGGGGATCGCAGATCTGCTCCATCTTGGCGCGGGTCAGCTGCACGTTGAGGTGCTTCGGGCCCGAGGCATCCGCGGTGATGAAGGGCAGGTTGATGTCGACCGAGGCGGTGGAGGAGAGGGCGATCTTCGCCTTCTCGGCCTCCTCCTTCAGGCGCTGCAGGGCCATCGGGTCCTTGCGCAGGTCAATGCCGTTGTCCTTCTTGAAAGAGTCGACGAGCCAGCTGATGAGGGCCTCGTCCCAGTTGTCGCCGCCGAGATGGGTGTCGCCGTTCGTGGCCTTCACCTCGAAGACGCCGTCGCCGATCTCGAGGACGGAGACGTCGAAGGTGCCGCCGCCGAGGTCGAACACGGCGATCTTTTCATCCTTCTTCTTGTCGAGGCCGTAGGCCAGGGAGGCGGCGGTCGGCTCGTTGATGATGCGCAGGACCTCGAGGCCGGCGATCTTGCCGGCGTCCTTGGTGGCCTGGCGCTGCGAGTCATTGAAGTAGGCCGGGACGGTGATGACGGCCTGGGTGATCTTCTCGCCCAGGTAGGCCTCGGCATCGGCCTTCAGCTTGCCGAGGACGAACGCGGCGATCTGCTGGGGAGCAAACTGCTCCACCTTGTCCCCGACCTTCACCTCGATGTAGGCGTCCCCGTTCTTCCCCTCGGTGACCTTGAAAGGCATGTTCTTCGCCTCCGCGCTGACCTCGCTGAATTTGCGTCCGATCAGTCGCTTGGCAGAGAAAATCGTGTTGGTTGGATTGGTTACGGCCTGACGCTTGGCGGCTTGGCCGACGACACGTTCGCCGGTCTTCGTGAAGGCCACGACGGAGGGGGTGGTGCGGGCGCCTTCAGCGTTCGGGATGACCACGGGCTCTCCGCCTTCCATGATGGCCATGCAGGAGTTCGTGGTGCCAAGATCAATGCCTAGAATGCGGCTCATGCGCCTTAGCCAGCAATGCGCATGCCTCCCAGGGGGATTGTCTACTTCCTGCTCCCTTTCAACGGCTTAAAAAATAAACCCATGTTTGGGCCCAGCAGCAAAATGGGCCGCTTTGTCCCTTTTTGTCCCA
>Ga0302314_10004843_pt1 | contig 24682 bp, 7 predicted proteins | sample III_Palsa_N2_3_FD_200533 | JGI IMG/M metagenome (GOLD analysis project Ga0302314, IMG submission 200533) | Peat permafrost microbial communities from Stordalen Mire near Abisko, Sweden - III_Palsa_N2_3 | ecosystem: Environmental > Terrestrial > Soil > Palsa > Peat permafrost | place: Sweden... | reverse complement strand
GTGGGAGATGTTTCTCACGGGGTACGTTTATGAGCAGGCGTTTGCGATTCGCCGACTGGTCGATAGGCATCCTGATTCGGTTTCATTGACGAATGTTGTGAAGGAAATCATGGAGCACGCTGACTTGCTCACGCGGGATGTGGTCGTTGGGTGTGACGGAACGCCCATGACAAGCGAAAAACCTGATGACAGTGATGAGTGGGTGCAGGATGCCAATGGGCTGCCGGTTCGTGGTGTGAGGTGGCAGAACTACCTGCAATGGCAGGACAGGAATGACGCTTTTGATCGCCTTCGAAAAGGAAATGATCCGAGTGTGGACCGGCGCCCTGATGATCGGATTTCAGACGAAATGATCCGCCGCATGTCGATGGCCCTAGGCAGCGATGCCATTGCTCGGATTCGGCACCTGTGCAACAAGGGCTTGGCGCACGCCGATCTGAAAGGGGTGCTGAAAGGGAAGGGGCCCACCTACAACGACATCCACGCGAGCGTGCGGGCGTTGGTCGAACTTCAACAGTTCCTGACGGTGGACTTCTTGTGTATCGGATCGAGCACCGTAGTGGCGGAGCATCAGCACAACCATGTTGCACTCCTCTCCGCGCCGCTTGTGCCGCCCATGGAGGAAGGCGTGTATGTCCACGTCTGGCATGAACACGTGAAGGAGATGGAGTCGTGGGGAAAGGTGGACTCTTTTCGTCCCAAGTTTGCCGTGCACCCCGACGAGCCGAACCCGTCTTTGGCGGGAGAAGACCCGTGGACATGATGCCGAACGAGTCGGAGTGGTGAGGTCGTCCAGCGTTAGATCGTGTTTCGGGAAACTTGGCTGATCTCAATCTTTGAGAACGGATGTGGCAAAGTGATCAGCAGTTCACCTCGGAGGAAGGCGATGCAGATGCGCGTCATCATGCCCCATGAAAATGTCTATAACGCCGTAGATGCAGTCATTGCCCACGGCTTCGCTGCTGTGGAGGGGACAAAGTCCCAGGCGGTGCCATTTTGCGAACAGATTATCGAGGCGCTTAACCCGTATGAGGATGTTGCGCCGATTACCTCTTATCAGAATGTCCGCAATCGAGGCTATCTCTACCTGGTTGTGGACACGGAGCGCTTTCACCTGGACGACAGAGGGGTTCTAAAACGGCTGGTTGATCAGTTGGATCGTTAATCCTGGCGCGATCGGTACCACCACCGTTGAATCCAAGAGGTCCATCAACTTCTCGCGAGGCAGTTGGCCGCAGCACGACGAACGACGAATACCGCAATAGGAAGCATAACAAGAGCGGAAAGTACGCCGGGAATGAACTCGGATAAGTGCACGGGGATACCAGTGCAACCAACACCTGCCCCGAACGTATTAGCATTCTCCCATCCCACCCTATTGAGCAAGGATTGCCGTGATGCCGAATCTTCCGCCGCCGCCCGTCCCGCAGAAACTACAGGAGATGCTGAAGGACTATCCCGAATTGATCCAAGAGCTTCAGGACACCTTGGACAGTTATGTGAAGAAACCGAATCCATTACAGCCGTTTGATGGCGCTATATGGCTTCTTGAAGACACGCTTTCATCTTTCATCTCCGAAGCCCGCGACGAACTCAAAGCCGCCGAGGCGGGCGCTGATGCGCAGGCGATTTCACAAGCCGAAACTAAAAAGTTGCTGATGTTCCGTGCACGCTCAGGCTCGGCTGGCGGAGGGTTGCTCGATCTAAACGAGTTAAAAGTTTACTTCGATGCGAACAGTAGGGCTTTCGAATGAACACGCCCAGAGACCATCTCGATCCAGAAGCGCATGCGCGTCTCTTTGCCAGTGAGGTTGTGCCGGGAAGCGGCTTGAATGACGCACTTTCCCACGAAAGACCGAAAGCCATCATCCTGGGAGGACAGCCAGGATCGGGTAAGGGCGGTTTAGCGCAAGCGGCTAAAAACGAACTTGCGAATGATGTAGTCGTCATCGATCCTGACGAACTGCGCAACTACCACCCCAGCGTCAAAGAATTTCAATCCACGAACCCCTATACCTGGTCCGGCCGCACCCACGCCGACGCCAGCCAATGGGCCGACGAGTTGCGTGATGCGGCCGTGGCCGGCAAGAAGAACATCGTCTTCGATACCACGCTGAGCAACGGGCCGTGGACATCGGAACTGATCAAGGATCTTCAAGCGAAGGGCTATGACGTCGAAGTGCGCGCGGTGGCGACGCACAAGCTGGAAAGCGAACACGGTGTGGACAGCCGGTTTTCCGGATCGCTCGATCAGCGTGGTCACGGCCGCTATGTCCCTGCCGGCGCACGCGACGCCATCTACGACAAAGTGCCGGCCAGTCTGGACACGATCCGCGCACAGACGAATGCGCCGATCCGTCTCTTCAATCGTGAAGGCAAGGAACTCTACGACAGCCGCATCGATGCGCGTGCGCCGGGACAAGCGCTGACCGAAGCCCGCGAGGCACGGCTGAGCGATCCTAAGATTACCCGTGGCCTCCATCAAGGCTGGAAAGAACAAACCCAGTGGCATGAGAACCTGCCCGAAACGATCGCCCATAACCCCAAGATCGCCCCGGACACGGCGCAGCGGCTGTTGACCGAGCGCAGCGCGTTGAACGTGGTCGAAGGCGTGGAGCGCAATGCCGCCCAAGCAGCCAGCCTCGACTATGCGTTGCGCATCCACCCCAACGTGGTTAAGGGCGTAGGCATAGTCGGTGGCGTGGCGATGGCCTATGACGCCTATCAGACAGCGGAGCAATACCAGGCCCTGAGCGCCCGGGGCAACCAGTTCGGCGCGGACGCCTTGCTGCATCGCTACGAGGGACGCACGGCGGGCGGCCTCATCGGCGGCTTTGCTGCAGGCGCCGCCTATGGCGCTGCGGCCGGTTCGGAGTCGGGCCTAGGTGCACTGGTCACCGGGGCGGTCGGCGGTGTGGTCGGTGCCTTCGCAGGCGACAAAATCGCCACCGCCTACAACACCTACCAGGTCAACCATCAGACCGGCACAGATGGGAAGACCTACGCCTACGCCCAAGGCCAATGGACTCAGACCGAGCACCATTTTGGCCTGAACAGCTACGACCTGCCGACCGTCAAAAGCACTACGACCCCCGCACCCGAGAATCAGTTGTCCACCCTGGACTACCAGCGCACCACCGCGGTGACAGCATTGGCGCTGGCCAACCCCGCTACGCAGGACACCAAGAACATCACGCTCGATGGCACCGACTGGCACGCCTCGCGCGAGGGCTGGACGAAAGAGGTGCAACAGACGTATCCCGGATTACCTCAAGCAGACGAATTCGGGCGGCCCATCACGATCAGCGAACCGGCCGACGCCAAGACCGGCAAGCAGCTGGATCAGCTCGCCGCGAACCGCCAATACAACAACGTGCATTACACCGAGTCGGTAGCCCAGGCGTATGTGATGGACTACTACGGCAAGGGTTGGAACAAGAATGGGCCCTTGCCCGATGCCGTCACCCATGAACTCAAACGGCCCAGCGAACAACAGATCAAAGACCCAGCGTCTGGTCTCACCTGGACCGCCGATGGCAAGGGCAACTTCAGCCGCGAAGAAACGACCGTGGGCTACGACACGCCTGTCACCGTGACGGTGAAGGCCACGGGCGACGAACTGGTGCGCGTGGGCAAATTGCAGCAGGCGGCGATGCAATCCAACGCGGCGTATGGCAGTCAACTGATCGCGGAAAAATACACGCAGTTGCAGCAACCTCCCACCCATCAGCAAGCGCCAGTCCAACCCGTGCCCGCGACGTCATCCCATCATGCCGCAGTAAATCCGACCCCGCCGCCCGCCGCGGCGTCATCGGCGTTCGTCCACGACATGTCGGCCAAGATTGATCGCTTCGATCAGGCTATGCAGGCGGGTGATCGAGCGGCGGTGATGAAAGAAGTGGCGCATGTCTACCAGACCCCCGAATGGCAGGCCGATTACGGGCGCGCCAAGGATGTGGCGGCGAAGGAGCAACAGCAGCGGGAGCAGCAACGTGCGCAAAACCCCCGCGATCCGCGCGATGCGGGGCACCCCGATCATGCCATGAATCAGAGCATTCGCAATCAGGTGGAGACGTTGCACGAACGCGCCGGGACCTTCATCAGCAGCAAGGAGCTTGACCACCTCACCGCCAGTGTGGCCAACGATGCCCGCAAGCAAGGCATGACCCGGGTGGACCAAGTGCAGTTCAGCACCGACAAGAACCGGTTGATCGCCACGCAGCAGAACAGCCAGCAAGACACGTTCGCCAAGCACAGCGCCACGAACATTCAGCAAGCGATACAGACGCCGCCGGAACATGCCTATCAGCAGATGACGCAGGAGACGCAACGCCAGGCGCAAGTGCAGCAAACCACTCAACAACAAATCGCCCAGTCCCAGCAGCAGGGGCCGTCTCTCGGACGCTGACTCTTCCAGGAGGTTTCATCAAATGCAAGAAGACGATTTCAGAATATTGGCCGAGCGTTTGCTAGCAGCGGTCGCACGCATGGACCAGCATGACGAGCGGCTGGCACAGCAAGTGCCCGCAATCATCGAAGAGCAGACCACTCGTTGGCTGAGAACGGTCACTGGTCAGGTTGAAGCCGCCGCCCGAGCTGGTCTGGAACCGCCGCTGGTTGCCTGTCAGCAGCGCGTGCAAGGCCTGGCCGCCGAGACCGACAAGGCGGTGATCGCGATGCAAGGCGCAAGGCGCGGGCTTACTTCGATCCTGCGATGGGTCATGATCGGGGCCTGCGTTTCTTTACTGCTTTCCATCATCGCCCTGTTCGGGACGTATGAAATGCTCTACGGCCACTACCAAACCCGTTACGACGAATTGAAATCGCAGGTGACCTACCTGGACGCTCTCAATCACTCCGACGTGGTACTTTGCGGCGAGGGCCGGTTGTGCGCCCGCATCGACGACAAGGCGCAACGTGTGGGCGACAAGAAACAGTATCGGTTGATCGAGTCGCGGCAGTAAAGCCATGAACGAAACTTCTCCATCCATCAAGGCGTCGTTACCCAGTGGTATGGATGGTTCGCAGGTCCTCACCCCAGACCTGCTGGTGCCCTAGATCCGCTCGGAACGACTGGGCCAAGCTGTTCGTGTTCGAGGCTATGCCCGACACGTCGGTGATGACTTCATCGAGGTTAGGGTGTTTTGAGTTGCGTCAGCAGCCAGGGGCTTTCCGTTTCCGCTTGCTGAAATGCCCAAGACCTCTGCGGACGCAACTGACGGTAGGCCACACTAAAAATGAGATGAGCACTTAAATACCCCGTTTCAGAGAGCCCATCCTCGCAAGCTAGCCTAGACCTTCATCCCACCGTTGGTGATCCTTCCGCCTGATTCTTGCTGACTCTTGTGAAACATGGAAAAAATGGGGAAACATTGTTAGATGGGGACGCTGCCGGAAGCCGGTGCGGCCCTCGGCAACGTTGCAGAGAAATATCTCGTTTATTCTGTATTGGTCGCGATGTGTGCGGCTTGGGTGCGCGCGCCAATTTTGGCCACAAGAGCCTCAGCCTCGGGCGCGACATGAAGGTAGATGGCCTGGTGAGCGACGATCCAGCCAAAGGACAGGTACTCGTCCAGGGCCGCCTCGATTTCTTGCGGCGTGAACACGTGGATGTCCATGGGATGCAGAACCCCTCCCAGGCGCCGCAGGACGGCTAGGGTCCGGGCGGCGGGTGGCGCGTTCGTGCGCATAATGATGAACAGGTCCAGGTCGCTGCCGTGGTGCGCGGTCCCGATGGCGTAGGAGCCGAAATACCCGACCGCCAAGGGCCGGCACTGCCCCACGATGCGCTGGCCGATCTGTGCGATGTCGCGTTCGCTGAGCATGGGTCAGGCCAACTGGTAGGTGATCAGAAACAGGATGTCGCTGACCTGGGATGAGTCCAGCCGCACCTCGCCATCGACCTTGACCTGCAGGGCCTCGGGGATCGAGGCGATGGGCAGCGTCAAAGTCAGGGGCCCAGGCGCGGCGCCGGCCAGCGTCAATGCGCCGGTGGACAGGGCCGCCACCGGACCGCCCCCCGGCGCGGCCGTCGCCGACACCGCGGCCAGGCTAACCGTCTGGGGCGTGGCGGCGCCCGTCGGACCGAACGTCGCGGCCATGGCTGTGTTCCCCGTGATCACCGTAACCAGGGCGGCCGGCATCGGCTGGACGAAGCCCATGATCACCGCGACCTCGGCGACCGAGGGCGACCCCAGATTGCTGTAGGGGAAGATGGCGCTGCTGATCGGCAGGTTCAAGATCAGGTCCGTAGCGGCGGCGTCGGACGGGTTGAAGAAGCTGTAGTAGGCGTCGCCGAAGGTGTCGCGCGCGCTGACCAGCAGGCCCCTGATCTGGTCCGCGGGGATCGGAGTCACTGGCGGCTTGAGAGGGGTCAGGGCGGTGCGCACCGCATCCACGTCGCCGCCGGTGCGGGCCGTATAGCGGATGTGCAGCACTACGTCGGTCACTGAGGTCAGGTCGAAAGCGTTGTCCCGGGGGTCCAGCGTCAAGGCCCAGGTGCTGACAGCACCCTGGCCCTCGAACGGCAGCCAGCGCTCGTCGCGCAGGTCCGCGTCGAACAGGCCGCTGTCGTTCTGGCCGCTGCTGATGGTGATGTTGGAGATGGCGGCGGACGGCGGGGCGGCGCCCACGTTGGAATCGTCGCTCGGCCCATCGGCCCAGCTGTAGGGCGTGTAGCCGCCCGACGGTGGGGCCGTGCGGATCACCGACTGGCCCAGGATCAGGGTGGCGTTGACCCCCGTGTAGGGGCCGGTGACACAGGGGATGGTTACGGCCACCGAGCGCAGGCGGCGGAAGTAGTGGCCGGGGTGGTCCAGGTCAAACAGGCTCTCGTCCAGCGTGATCGGGCAGCTTCCGGTCTGCAGCAGCGCGACCAGGGCCTGGGGTTGAGTCAGGGCCAGGGACACATGGCGGGTGACCTCCTGCTCGCGCAGGTTGTTGACCAGGTACTGGGACTCCATGCGTCTGAGGTCGAACAGCAGGCTTTCGCCCGCCGTCAGGCCCTTGTGCTGGCTATCCCAGTAGGCCAGGCCGATGAACTGGTCCAGCGGCCGCCCCAGTTCGTACTGATAGGCCGACTGGGCCTGCAGGGCCACGCTGAAGGCCAGCTGATAGGCCTGGGCGTAGACGGTCGTCAGTTGGCTGATCATCCAGTTGTAGAGCTGGGCATTGGTGTACTTGTTGGTCAGGAAATCGCTGATCGCCTGGGCGTTGGCGATGGCCGTGGTCTGCTGCTTCAGGGTGCTGGTCACGATGGCGATGCGATCTTGGGCCGCGACGATCTGGCTCTGGATCTGGGTCAGCTCGGCATCGGCCAGGTTGGCCTGAAGGGTCCAGTCATCCTGACGCCGCTGGTATCCGCCCGTAGTGGCGGCGATGGACGACTGTTCTCCAGCGATGCTGGCCAAGTTACCTGCGACAGCAGCCCAGGCACCGGCGGATCCGGCGATGTTGCCGCCGCCGAAGCTAAACGAGGAAAGCGGCGTACCCCCGATCCCGTTCGCACCGAACCCGAGCTCGGGAATGAGGTGCGCCAACGCGGCCTCCTGGTTGAGTCCCACGGCCTGCTGGTTGGCATTGATGGCATCCTGCTGCAAAGCCTCCGCCGCGATCTCCCACGCATTCATATAGGCAATCGTGGAATAGTAGTTGTAGCGAATCTGGGTCACGGCGAGCTGGTTCTGCAGCGCCGTCACTTGGTCCTGCGCTTCCTTGAGCTGCCCTGTAGTGACATCCAGCATCAGGGTCTGGATGTTGACCTCCTGAGTGGCTCGAAGAGTCGCTAGGTTCTCGCTGTCCTGCTTCTCCAGTGCAGACAAGATCAGGGCGGCGAAACTTCGCACCTCGTTGGCCAATTCCGTGGCCTTCCTGATGTAAACGGAGAATCGGTAGAGCGGTGCGGCATTGAGGCCACCCGCGATCCCGCCGCCGGCTGCCTGGGCCGCTATAAGCAGCAGCGGGTTGATTGGCGCGGCGTAGAGCGGCAAGGGCACGGCCATACCCTGCAGGTTCAGGCCCGCGCGGATGTTGTCGAGACGCCCCTCCACCGTGCCCCAATAGGCCAGCAACTGGTCGTTGGGTGGGATGCAGAACAGCAGGCCCGAGCTGGTGGCCGGAAGCTGGGGCAAGGTTGGCGGGGAGTCCCCGTTCACCAGAGATTGGGGCGCCTCTGGCGCCACGATCAGGTTTTCCACCGCCACCAGGGCGTTGCTGAACAGGTCGATGGACTGCAGCGTGTGGTAGGTGCTGGGCGGGGCCTGGGTAGTGGGCGCAGGCATGCGCACCTGGTCCGGCGCCGGGCCCAGCAAAAGGTCGGCGAGGACGTAGAGTTGCTCGGCTTGGCTTACCGTCTCGGCGGTATATTGGGCATACAGGCTGTCGCCCCAGGCGATCAGGTTGTCAAGGAAGGCCATGACAGTGGCCTTGCCGTAGGCCGAAATACGCAGGCTGGCGATCCGGTGCGGGTCGAAGGGGTCGGCCAGCCAGGCGGCGATCTCCGTGTCGGCCTCGCTCGCCGCGCCGGTGTCCAGGCTCTCCATGAGCGTATTTATCTGCTGCGCCAACCAGTTCGACGCTGCCATGGCGTTAAACGGCGCGGTCTGCCAGTAGCGCTGCGGAGAGGGCTGCGTGCTGCTGTCGGTCGGATTGAAGATATATTCGAGCCATTGCATGGCCGGCTGGAACTGCTGGTTCTGGGTCAGCAAGGACGCGACGAACATGGGCGCGTGGTAGAACAGCTCCCAGTTGTACAGGGAATAGGCTCCAGCGCTGCCGGAGCGAAAGTCCAGGGCGGCCTCGCCCGGGTCGGCAGCGCCGTCACCGGGAACGGGCTTCACCACATTGGCCTGCGGCTGATAGCCGTTGAAGTCGAAGCCCGGCCAGCCACGCACGGCCTGCGGTGCGGTCTGCAGGTTACGCGACATCAACTGCGAAATACCACCGATCTCGAGCTCGCGCAGAAAGGTGCGCGCATAGGGATGATAGAAAGTCTGGAACTCGTATGTTGTAGTCCATTCGGTGAACGAACCGAACGTCTCCAACTCCTGAGGAGAATTGGCGATGCTGAAGAAGTGCGGCTGGACCAGGTAGGTCCGGCCAGATGACGTCAGGAAAAACGGATTCGAGGAGTCCCATACCTCTTCCTGTTGCGGAACGATAATGTCGGTAAAGGGTGAGCTGTTCAGTAAGGAAACACTGCTGGGAGACGCGTATCGTGCATTGATCTGCTGCACCCACATCTGCCCTATGTTGACGACCTGGATATACGTCAGGTTCTGACCCTTACCCCTATAATTTACATACAGGTAGTAAGGGTTGGTAAGTGCGGCAGTAAAGGGCGGCTCAAGCGGAACGGCGGTGGGCTGGCTGGCGGAGTTGCTATACACATTCAGGTAGCTTGGCTCTTGTGATGCATCAATAGCAACTTCCATCGGGAATATATTAAAAGCCGGGTTTTGGCTGTATTCGGGCCCGTAGAAGTATTGGGTCACGACCATGGGCGCGTCTGGTGCGGCGATCGTGGCCGTGGCCAGTTGAAATTGGGTTTGACTCAACGTTGCCGTTCCGCCCAGGTAAAACCAGTACAAAAAGACCTGCACGACAAGGTTGTAATTACCGTCCTCGCGCGCGGTAAACCGGAAGTCCAAAGGCGCCGTCGAGGTTCGGTCCAGATTTGGAAATCCGTTCGCTCGGCCCCAGTTGCTCTGGGGCCACGCATTGAAATACATCTTCTGGTCAAAGACGCGGGAAGGCTGCCACTGACCTGCACTGAATTCGCTCATCGCCATCTGCACGACCGTGATCGGCATTGGCGGGTCGGACGCAATGGCACTTACGCCACCTGCGGGCACCGACTGGGTCGTCTGTACCGTCGAGATTTGGTTGAAGATCGGCCATAGCAGGCAGAGTCGCTGGTCCCAAATCACCGGTATGACCTGGTCCGAAACGATGTTCATGTTCAATGGCGTCCACGCGCTCCAGACGCCGGCTCCCAGGCCCTGCCGTGTTCGGGTGCGATAAAACCAGTGAGCGGGTGTACCGCGGGTACGACCGAATACATGCAGCACCTGAGACCCGTCGGGCCGTTCTTCGTTGTACTCCGCCATGATCTCCAGGTTGGCAACGCTTACTAGGCTGCGCAGATAATTCAGGAAGGCGGCCTCGGCGGCTGCGGCGTCCAGGTTGCCCTGCCGCACGTCGCTTTCCAGGTCCGCGAAAAATGGCGAAGCGTCCGTGCGCGTCTGTGGCAGCACATAGTTTTCCGGATAGAGGAACACTTGCCGGTTGGCTTGCCACAGCCGGTACTGCTGGCGCCACGACCACTCCGACCAGCGCGCGTCGGTCATGTCGACCGTGGCGCCGATGCTGAGGCCCAGGAAGCTCTGGTTGACGAACTGCTGGATGGCCAGGGAGGCCTGCAGCAACCGCGTGGTCTGAGACCCCGGGCCCATTAGGGGGTCGATCAGGTAGTAGTCGTAGACGTCGTCCACGGTCAGGAACTGGGTCTCGGGGTATCCGTTCAATGGCCCGATTAGGAGGTAGGCGAGCAGGGCGTCGCGGCGTTGCTGACGCAGCGTGTCTTCTACCGGCTGCACCGCCGCCAGCCAGGCCGACTGGGGGTGCTGCGCCTGCAGGGCGCCCATGGCCGCCGCCGCGCTGTTATCGTTCGGGCTCGGCGAGGCCAGCACCAGCAGGGTGGCTGCGTCCAGGCCATAGCGCGCCGCCACGTCCAGGGCATCGGCGATCATCGTCAGGCCGCCCACATACGCCAAGGTGCCTGCCGATTGCAAACCCGCCAGGTGGGGAGGGCTGGCAATGCCCAGGCCGCTTGCTATGGCGGTTACGTCCGCCACGCTGGCATTCAACGCCTGGGCCAGTGACGGAGCGCCGACTGCTGCCACCGTTCCCCCGGCCGCCGAGGTTCCGTTCCCTTTCGACCCGTCCAGGGTGAAGGTGGTCGGGCCGGTGACAGTGATGGTGAAGGTCCCGTTGGCGGTGCTTTGCACCCCTCCTGTGTTTTCGCTCTGCACCCCTGTCACCGTCACCTGGATCCCGGTCGAAAAGCCGTGGGCGGCCGTGGTGGTGATCGCGATGGGCGTCCCGACGCTGGCGCTCGCCACGGTCGCGAAGGGGCCGCTGATGGCCGAAGCGACATCCGTTGGCAGGCCGCCGGGCTGCGTCCAGGCGGCGAAGACATCGAACAGCTTTGGCGTCCGCGCCGTCTGGCGGGCCTGCAGCTTCAACGCCTGCAGCAGCGACTCAAAGGCCTCATAGTTGCTGTAGACCGTGGCCGTCGTGGGCAGAGTGGCCGGATTGAGCCAGCCGAAATTGCCGGCCTGGCTGATCGTGAAGGCGAAGTCGGCTGGGCTGGGGCCGAGGGCCGTGAACAGGGCTGCGGCCTTGGCGGCCCTGACGAAGGCCGCGCCCAGGGTAGGAAACTGGGTAGGGTCCACCTGTGTCTCGGCGACCAGGGCGGTGATGGTGGCGGGATCCAGTGGCAGCAGGCCGATGGCGTTCAGCACTGGCGTCGTCACGTCGGCGGACACCCCTGTGGCGGCAGCCACGGCCGCGATCACCACCGTTTGAATGGCGCCGGCTAGGTCGGTGGTGACTGTACCGTCGCCGGCCCACGCCCCACTGCCCGTCGAGCCGTCCAGGGTGAATGCTGTTGAGGTGGTTACGGTGATGGTGAAGGCACCGTTGGCTGCGGTGTTGCCGGTGACGCCGAAGATCAGCACGGTGTCGCCGGGGGCTAGGCCGTGGGAGGAGGCGGTAGTCACTTTGATCGGCGCGGTGTTGCTGATGCCGGTGACGGCCAGGGCGTTGACCGCAACCGCCTTGGCCACCGCGTCGCGCACCGACTGCAGCAGTGGGGCGGCCGAGGCGGTGACAGCCAGGGCGCTCTGGGTGGCCGACCGGTCGCGCAGCAGGTAGTCGAGGTCCCGGGGTGCGATGCCCAGTCCTTGCAACACCCCGATACGGCGTATCGCCTCCAGGGTGTTGTCCTGCGGGTCTAGGTCGAACGGCTCAGCATCGGCCAGGGTCAGCCACAGGATCAGGTCCTGCACTGCCAGGGAGAGACCCGCCGCCAGGCGGGCGTAGCGCACCAGCACTGCAAGGGTCGGCAGGCTCAAGATGTTGGCCGCGCCGCTGGCTACAAGGATGACGCCGATATCGTCGGCGCTGAGGCCCAAGGCCGCTCCTACACCGTTCAGCGGGCGCAGGTCCGCCTCCGCCGCCCCGGCTCCGGCCAAGATCGGCGCTCCTGACAGGGTCGTGGGATCCGCGAATAGGTCGCTCCACGACACCAGCATGGTCGGGCTGGCGAATATCTTCCGGTATGTCGAGGGGACGAGCACGTCCTCGTCCCCCAGGTGGGAGACCACGTCGCGGGTCTCGATCGGGCCCCAGAAGGTCAGCACCTCCTGGAACGGCAGCCCCAGGGCGCCCTGCACTGTGATGGCGCCGGCCAGGAAGCTGAGGAACGTATCGTCCAGCACGGACTCGGACTGCCCCAGGGCCCAGTCGAGTTCCCACATCTGCAGGCCGGTGCTCATCCACAGGCGCAGAAAACGATTGGCACGATCGAGCACGTCCGCCGTCAGTCCGGTGAAGGTCATCAGCTCGGTGTCTGGGCTGACGAACGCCGTCGAACCGATGGTCTGGGTCCCCAGCTGGAGGGTGACCTGTCCCTGGGTGACCCAGGTCGCCTCCAGCAGCTGGTAGAGCTGTTGAAGGGTGATATTGGCGCGGTTGAGTAAAACCGGGACCTTGTTCAGGGCCGCCACCCAGTCGGTTGGAGGGGGCGGATAGGGCTGCCGGGTCTTGGGGTCGATCACGAAGGTGGGATTTTGCGTCAAGTTCCAGCGGATCCAGGGCTGGATCGTTTCGGCCTCATCGATCAAACCCATGCGCGTAGCGTTGATGCCCAGCCCCGCCCCGGTCATCGGCGCACCGGCGGTCGAGTCCGGAAACAGGCTCAGCAGGGCCGTGCGCGTCGTGCCCAGGGCCGCGATGTAGGCGGTGGTCCGGGCGAACGCCAAGTCGAAGGGAAGAGACAGGGGCCAAGCGGTTGGAACAAGCGTTTGATCCTCGCCAACCAAGGTCGCTAAGCAGTTGGCGTAGGCCGCGGCGGCCATATCCGGCGAAAGAACCTGGGGGAGGGCGCGGCGCTCGGCGATGGTGCCGGTAGTCTCGTAGACCGCTATCCCCGGAATGTCCGTGTTTCCAATGGCGGTCTCGAGCAACTCGTTGACGAGGTCGATGTAGGGGATGGTGATCTCGCTGTTGTTGCAGCTCAGCGCGGTGTATGGAAGTTCCCATCGCCGCTGGAACAGAGCGTCCCGGGCGTTGGTCACGACGCTGTAAGGCGATTGGGGATTCGGGCTCGGTGTCGCCTTAAACTGGGCGAGGTACTGCAGCAAGTCCACCAAGTACGCAGCGGGGCTGAACACCGACTGGCAGTCATCGCAGGCGAAGTAGTCCAGGGAGCCGAACAGAGCCTGCAGGTCCGGCAGGCCCTCCAGGGTGGTCACGTCGGGCTTGGCCGACGGCAGGGCGGCGGTGGTCACCCCGTTCAGGGCCAGGTTGTACTTGCCGAAGGCGGCCAGGGCCGCGCCATACGCCATGTGGGCCTGGGCGAAGGCCTTCTTGGCGATGGCCTCGCCGCCGAGGCTGTCTGCCATCTGGACGACGAACGGCCCGCGGCCTTTGAAGTAGATCGCCTGGGCCGAGGTCAGGCCGGCGCCGTGCAGCGCCTCCACATGCCGGTGTTCGGGCAGGATCCGGTGCAGCCGCTGGGCGGTCTTCAGGTCGCGCACGGCCTCGGGTGAGACCGCCAGCTTGCCGTTGGCGACGAACTGGTCGATGCGGGTGCGGGCTAGGTTGAAGCCGGGATTGGCCTTGATGAGGGCCACCATCTCGTCCTTGGCCGCGAACGACGACGTGGGCGCCCTGGCCAGGGCCCCGGCAAAGGCGCTGGTGGGATAACGCTTGGCTAAGCGCCCGGCCACGGCCTTGCCGTAACGCAGGTGGCGCTGCTCGGCGTTCTGGCCGGGGATGTATTGGGCGATGCTCTGCGCCTCCGGGTCGAATTCCCTGGCCCGGGCGGTCCAGTCCGCCTCGTCCATCAGAGCCAGTTCGGACGGCGCCTTGATCTCGCCGTCGTCGATGCGCCGCAGGGTGTCCTTCACCGCCATCATATTGCCGCCCAGCACGTCGCCGAGATTCAGCACCAGCCGCAGCCGGACCAGGGCCGGCCCGGCCCGGGTCTGGTCGGCGCGCAGGGTGCGCCAGGTCTCCGCCCGGTTCTTGCCTGCGTCGGCATAGGCCTGGATGAAGGCCGTCCGCACGGCCGGATCGATCCCGCCAGCCTCCAGCAGGGTCTTCAGGGACGCCTTGCCCCGCACATAGGGGGCGTCCGCAGTCATCTGCACCCGCAAGACGTCCAGCCGCGTCAGTTCGGCCTGGATCCGGGTCCCGTAGGAAGCGGGAACGGCATTGGCCTTCACTGCCGTCTGCAGGCTTTGCTCCATGACCCCGTGCGACAAAGGGACCAGGCCGTTCTTGACGTGGGTCATGAACGTCTCGTCGATCCCAGCCTCCGGCAGCTGGGCCAGGCCTCTGGACAGGGCGGGAGGCAGGCCTTGGCTGAACAGGGCGAAGAGGGTGGTCTCGTCCAACTCCATGGTCGGCGCCAGGATGCGGGCCATGTACAGGCTGGCGACGTAGTTGAATTGCCAGTCTGTGGCCTGGGCCAGGAAGTTCAGGTCGCCGTGATCCTTGTCCTGCTTTAGGCTCTCCAGCGGTGTGTCGCCCAGTTCGCCGATCACGGCGGCCCTCAGTACCGACAGTCGCGACGGGTTGCGCATGACACCGTCAGCCGCCGAGGTCAGGTCCAGATCGTCCACGCTGGCCGCTGCGCGGAACAAGGTCGGCGACTGCGCCAGCATGGCGCCGGCCGGGTCCTCGGCCCGGACCGCCAGGCTCAGTGACACTGAACGTGGATAATGGATTGCATAGCGTCCGGCCTTGTCGGTCACGCCGCGACCAAGTTCGCGATCGCCATCCAGGCGCTTTTCCACCAGCACGATGACAACACCCGCCACCGGCTCTCCGTCGCCGTCCGCATAGCGGCCGGAGGCCAGGCCGCGATGCGCCGGTGTGCTCGACGCGTGGTCTTTCGGACGGGGCATCGTCGCCTCTGCTTCCAGCAGCAGGCTTAACGTAGTTTGATCCACCGCCTCGCTGACGGTTAGGCCGCGGTCGGCCTGCAGGGCTTGCAGTGCTGCAAGAGTGGACGGCCCGAAATCGGCTTTTCGCTTTTCCGCCGCATCAATGACATGGCCTTGGTAAGCCAGCACGCGCTGCAGCCGCTCCACATCTGCGCCGCTACTACCCGTTCGAAGTCCTATGATCACGAGTTCATCCCCATACGAAAGCCCGACCTTTGTCAGCCAGCAAACTAGTCCTTACCGCTTACTTCAAAAGCGCTCCACCTTCGCAGTCGTCCATCCTCTTGCTCTTGGAAAAAAACTTATTTGCTTCTTAACGCCAGGCACTCAGCTGGATGTGGCGATCGCTAGAGATCCGTTCGCTTAGTTCTGATAATCACGAGTCGTATTAATGAAGATCTACCGAAAACGAATGAATCTCCACCTCACTGCTGTTCTAAAAAAGTGACCCGTTATATCCGAACTGCTGGGCAAAGAATTGATGAGCGCTTTGCAGCATCTCATCGTAAACAGCCTTCGCCTCAGGCACGAAGAGATCACGCGTTATTTGATAACCGGCGGCGACCTCGCCCGCGCCGGGGACGGGCCCAACGCCATCGAGAACGGCCTCCTTATAGTCGGCGCGCGCGATATCCTCGCCCGCGAAATAAGCTGCGGCAAAGAATCCTGCCAGCGGGACATATTTGAGTCCCTTTCCAATGATGTGGACGGCAGTTTTTTCAGTCGCTTCAACAGCCAGTTTCGAAGCTTCTTGCGCGACTGCCTTGTCGATACCCTCGACTTCTTGGAAACGCCCCTTGAATACCGTGGGACCTGGCGCCTTCGATGCAGAGATGCTGGTTAAACCTCCCGCCACTGCCTTGCCGGAATCCAGCGCGGTATCCACGGCTGCAGTGATTTCGTGATCCGTCGCATTCGCCAACACGTTGTTCTCGGGTTGCCGAGAGAATTTCCGGACTGTTGGGTCCGCATGCAAAATATCTGTCTGGCCGATAGCAGCAACTTTAGCGCCCGGTGGTACGGGGATACCCGTTTTCACTGACGCCGCCTCCAAACGCAATTCGCCCGCCGCTGTTCCCGTGCCGGAGGCCGCGACATTGGATCCTCGTTTAGCCGCGTTGATCAACGGAACGTCAAGCGTCGTTTTCGCATCGGCCAACTCCTTGTCGATAACAACGGTTGGAGTGTTCTTCGCTATCGCAGACCGTCGGCCTGGCGGTATAGGTGACTTACCGGTTGCGGGGTTCCGTAAAGCCTCGCGTTGCAGCGCTATCGGTTCAATATGTTCAGCTTCCCTAGGATATTTCTTGGTAACGGGATCCATCTTGCCGGCCGCCCCCTTGTCGCGATATCGGCCGACATCCCCAACTTGCGATGGCGGTCTCGATGGCTGCCCGGCAGCATCGGCAATACCTGCGCTGTCATCGCTGGCCATTCCCGTAGGATCACTTAACTGAGTGGGTTGGTTTTGCGCATAGACGTACATGTTGGGCCCGTCGGCCAAACCCGCCGGGTCGCAGCTGATCCATCGCGCAAGCCAGGGCGCGTAGTAGCGGGCGCCGTGGTAATAGAGCCCGGTTTCCTCGTCGCGCTCCTTGCCGGTGAAGCGGTAGCGTTTGTCCTGATCCCCCGCACGGTAGGAGGAGCCGCCGAACGGGAAATATTCCTCGTAGGAAATCGGTGCACCCGTCGGGTCGGTCTCCAGGCAGGCCGAACCCAGATGGTTTGGGAACTGCAAGCGGACCAGGGGCGCGGTCGGTGTCGCCGACACATCGATCGTCTTGGTCTCGACCAGTGCAAAACGTCGCGTGCCATCCGTTACGTGGACCGAGATCCGCTCCAGGGCAAGCACGCCGGTCGCGCTCACCTCGCGGTAGCGCTCGTAGGCGCCTACATAGATACGGTCCAGGGTCTTCTGCTGGCGCACTACGACCTTGCGCACACGCATGCCGCCGGCATCGTAGGTGAACCAAGCGGTGCCGCCACCACCCAAGTCAGCGCTGGCCAGTCGCCCGTCGTGGTCCCACGTCAGCGATGCCAGGTTGCTGGTTGCCGTCATGTCTCCCACGACGTCGTAGGCAAACACGCCCGAATAGGGGCCACCACCAGCATCGCCCGGCATGCTGACGCGGTCGAGGCGATTGCAGCCGGCCACATAGGTCTGGCTACGCGTCCACGACGGCAACTGGGCGCCCGTCGAATGGGCCGTCGCGGTAAGGTTGCCTGCAGCGTCGTAGGCGTACGTTTCCACATACGCGACCAGGGCCTGCAGGTCCGTGGGTGCCGGCAAGGGCTGGTACGGGGCCTCGGCATAGCCGTTCGGTCCCGAAGCGTAGCCCGTCTGACCGGGCTGCTCTCGGCCCGATGCCCGGGTCAGGCGATAGATGGCGTCGTACTCGAACAGTTGCGTCCCGTCCGTAACATCGCCAGCGAAATAGAGCGTCTGTTGGGCGGCGTCGGAAACTTGCACCGCATTACCCACGGGATCATACGTGTAGCTCAGGTCCTGCAAGGCAGCACCGTCGCTGCCGCGGACGGTTTGCACCCGAGCCACGCGATGGGTGCGATCGTCGTAGGTGTAAAGGCATTGCACGCCCTGGCCGTAGGCGATCGACACCCGCTGACCGCGCGCGTTGTGACTGACGCCGCTGACCATGAGGTCACCCGTGCCGGCGCCTGCCAGGAACACGGTGACGCTGTCCAGCAGGGCAGCCGCGCTGTAGCCAGGCTGCACGCGGGTCTGGTCGGGCAAGGTCGCGCTGACCAGCCGCCCCAGCGCGTCAAAGGTGTTCGTACTCTCGAACACATCGGTATCCAGCAGGTTCGTGGCCGCGGGCAGGAAGGCGGCAGGATCCACCAGGCTGGCCAGAACGTCCCAGGCCGGCGCGCTGGTGTAGTCAGCCGCCAGTTGGCGCGAGGTTCGGACCAACCGGCCCTCGAAGTCATAAGCGGCGCTGGTCTGTACCCCCGCACCATCGAACTGCTGATAAAGACGCCCACGAAAATTCGGCTGGGCCAGACCCTCCCCGTAGACGAGCACATCGGCAAGGAATGCCGTCGCGCCTGGCGGGGTCACCCAGCGCTGGGTCGGTCGGCGCAGGGCATCGTAGACCTGACGGTGGGCAAATCCGCGCGCATCCCACGCGAGCCATCCGCGCGATAGTCCGTCGCCCAAGGCCAGGCTCGTCCCTGCATCGGCGCTGCGGGTCTGCAGCACGCGGCCCTGGACATCAAAGGTCTGGGCCTGAGTCACGTGGCCCAGGGCATCGGTCACGGCCGTGACGTTGCCCTGGATGTCCACGGCGCTACGCGTCGTGTAAAGGCCGGCCGCGCCGTTGTCGGCGGTCGCCACGATGGTGCGACCCAGGGGGTCGCAGGCGGTGGTGGCAGGCGTCCTGGCGCTCAGTTTGGCCAGGGCGGCGGCGCGATACAGGGGATCGGTGGCGGGTCGCGTGCTGGCGTCGGCGTACCAGGCGCTGTCCAGCACCGTGTCCACGGCGTCGTTACTGGTGGTCGACCACGGTGTGCGATCGGCGGTGGCGAACACCCCGTCGGGCCCATCGGTGCGGATCATCCGCGATAGTGGGTCGTAGCGGACCACGGTGCAGTAGCCACTGCTGGCCAGGGCGTCCTCGTGATCGTAGTCCGGAGCGGCGGCAAAATACGGCTCGTAGGTCTTGACCGGATTACCTTTGTTGTCGAACACCGTACGCCCGTTGCCAACCCATCGTGCGGCTCCCGTGGCGTCCGGCTCGGCCTGGACTTTCTTCAGCACCATGCGACCCGAGCCGTCCGAATACGCGTAGCTTTCGATCCAGCCAGGGTTGGCCGCTCCGTGCTGCTCACGTATCAGGCTATGCACCGACACCGGCGCCTGATCCGTCTCCCAGGCCAGGAAGTCGTATTCAATCCGGGTGGTGGGGTCAGCCAGCGTGTCCCCGCCGCCGGTTGCCGCAGGGCCCATGACGGCGGTGGCGATCATCATGCCCAAGGGATCGAAGGCGGCCGCACTCTGGTTGGTGTTGGGGTCGGTAATCAGACACGGGGCCAGCACCCGGTAGTCAATGGCCGCGGTGGTTACATTGTCCAGAGTCGTGTCGGCCGAGGTGTGCTGCTCGACCACGAACAGGCGCTGGGGGTCGTAGGCCACGCTCGACACATTGCCTAAGGGGTCAGTGAAGCTGACCGGCTGGTAGAAGTGGGCGGCGTCGTAGGTCGTGGTCCCGGCCCGGGTCCAGAAATCGCCGTCCGGCGAGGCGTAGCCCGCTGTCCCGGTCATCTCGGCCGCCGTGACGCCGACCGCGTCGAACAGGCTGGCCAGCAGGGTGGCGGGCAGGGCAACGGCACGATGATCGTAGGCCAACGCACGCAGACCCGCCTGACCAAGGGGCAGGGCTGCCGACAGGTCATCCGTCCAGAAAAGATGTTGGACATGGCCGATCTGCCTTTTCGTCCCGGCTGCCAGGACCCCGTCGAATGGCAGCGCCCGGGCGGCCATTACGGCAGCGCTCACGGTCTCCAGCGAAAGCCGCATGGAGGTCGGCGCCAGTGCCAGTTCATAAGACGCACTCTCCGTCGCCACACCGTGGCGCAGATCGTCTGCCGTGGCCAACAACGGCGCAACGGCGTTGCTTGCGCAGGTGGCCAACGTTACCAACTGGCCGGTCTCACCGGTGCCGCGGCGGGCGTAGGCGAGGCTGGCCGTCTGCAGTACATGACCCAGCGGATCCACCTCGAGAGTCAGGGCATGTTGCAGGCGTGGATCGGCGCTGTTTCGTTCATAGTGGTACGCGGCTTGCTCAAGCTGGAAAGCAAAGTAGACACCGTGACGTTCGGTCCCGATGGGTTGCAGCTCGCGCACCTGGTAGCGGTATTCGGTAACGACGTACGGCTCCGCCGCTAGAGCCGAGCCGTCATCGGCATACACTTCCTCGCGCAACAGTCTGCCCTTCAGCGCCCGATGCGCCTCGCGCGAGGCAGGCGGCAGGAGCGTAGTCGGCACCAGGTTGGTAGCCATGGGCTCGGCTTCGGTGTCGCCTGCATAAAACTCCTTGCGCAGCGCCGTGACCAGGTCGTCCTCGGCACCCCCCCAGGCACCTGTATGAAACCAGCTGACAGTGTGTGCAGGCGGCAGGACGTAATCGCCGTCGACCGGCGTGAGTCCGCCGGGTGGTGGCCCAGCGCCATGGTCGTCGGAAACCTGATCCCCGTCCCATGTATCGACCCTGGCGAAACCGCGGAATTCGCGCTCGACGCCGTCATAGTAGCCGTGCGCATAACGGTGGCGGACAACGTTTACCGTCTGGGAGATGGCATCGAAAGTCTCTACTCGCGCCACGGTCTGCACTACGAACGGCGGCCGGGTCGCCCAGGGGTGGCCAGCAGCAGCGTCCTCGAGATAAAAGCGCGTGGACGGGGCATAGGTCAGGGTCGTCGTGGCGCCCACGCCGTTGTCTATCGTCGTCAGCAGGTGCGGCTTCACGCTGTTGAGGAGGTCCACATAACGCAGGCTGCGCGCCGCGTTGGCCGGTGCCATGCTGGACCAGACCAGACATGCCGTGCCCGTGCCAAGCAGATCCGTCACCTCGACGGCGTCCAGGCTGACCATGGCGGGGAGGGTGACAAGCTGGCCTGGCGCCAGGCCATTGCCGGCCTGGTTCAGGTAGATCGTCGCGCCGCGAGCCGACAGGTAAACGATGTCGGTCGCACCAGTGCCGTCGATGTCGCCCAGGCGAATGCGATGGGGAGCGAACAGATCTGGCGTGTCGAAGAGCGGCGCATTGCGCATGCTGATCTTCGCCCCGAAACGGCCGTAGCCGAGGTTCGGCCAGTAGCAGGCCTCGCCGTTGCGGATGCGCACAAGATCGGTCAAGCCGTCACCGCTCATGTCGGCCAGAAAGATCGACTCCTGGTCGTCCGTGGTCAGCACCACGGCCCCGCGCTGCTCGTCATGGGACTGGCTGACCCGTCTGGGCGCGCCGTAGCCGGCCCGGGCCTGAGACGGGTACCAGACAAAGACGTCATCCTCGGCCATCAGCACGTCGGTGATCCCGTCGCCGTCAATGTCCAGCAGATGCACGCCGCGCCGGCCGTAATCCAGCTTGGGGGCCGAGACGAAGGGCTGGAACGGGCCCCAGCCATAGTCCCGGGTCCGCTCAAAGAACCCTGGTGCCGGGCCTTCCAGGGTCACCAGATCCATCCGTCCGTCGGCATTGAGGCTAACCAAGCGCATGTCCCCCGAACGGCCGGTGCCTGAGGGCTGGGTAGGCAGGGGCTGGGCGGGAGCGAAGGTTCCCCCGCCGAGGTTGCGTTTGTAGTAAAGCCCGGGCGCCCGGGCGGCGCCGGCCGATGAGGCTAGCAACCCGGGAATGCCCTCGCCGTCCAGGTCCACGAACTGGTAGCCGTCCCGGCCAAAGTCCCCCCTCACCTGGCCCAGGGACACGGGATCCGCCAGCTTGACCGCGGTAGAAAAGGGCCCGGCGCGGCTGTAGTCCAGTTTCACCGCGGGGGTCTGTGCCGTCGTCACCGTCCCCGTCTCGTCCCAGGCGTAGCCGATCACCCGGACGGCGGTCAGGTAGGTCATGGCCGGCGAAGCATCGTAGGTCAGCTGTGTCGCCTTGACCAAGCGCGCTGGGACACCCAAGGCTTCGGGGATGAGGTGGAACATCAGCACCCGCTGGCACAGGCGGTAGGTGCGCATCTCGAAGCCGGGCCGGAAGCTGGAGACCGGATCCGGCCGCACCGGCCAAGGCTGGGTCTCCGCGGGCAGGTCGGTGGCGTGCTCCCCGTAGTCAAACACAACCTGGAACAGGAATGACAGGGCCGAGAGGATGCTGAGGGCTGGGCTGCGGGTCGCCAGGGGGATCCGGTTGCCGTAGCTGACGCTCTTCAGATAAGCGTTGGCTGGAGGAGCGGCGAGGCGGGATGCCTCGGATAGATCGGTGCGCGACACACCGGCCAAGTCCTCGGGCTTGTATGTGTACAAGACCACATGGCCCAAGGCATCGAAGCTCGCATCCAAGCGCCATTTGAACACGTGGGCCGGGTTTTGCGGATCGCACACCTGAGACGTGGCCGACAGGCCAAACAGGCTGGTGACATTGTCGGGGCTGAAGGTGCGCCAGTGGATTTGGCCGGTGACGAGGTTGGTGCGCCGCTCGATGCGGGCAAACAGGCCCTCCACTCGCGGCCGGTAGAGTTCCACCTTGAACCCGGCCTCGGTAAACGCCCCACCCAGGTCGTCGGCATCGGTGGGAACCAGTTCCTCCTGCCCGGACAGAAGAAAGATGTCGCTGTCCTCGGCGTCGGCATAGTGCGGCAAGCCCTTGTCCGTACGCCGGGAAATTTCCGGTACAGGGACATCCCACCCCATGGCGAACGGCCCTTGCGGCCTTCCGGAATCATAACTCAGGGCGAGGGCAGGACCGCCACCGCGGCAGGGTGACAACGCAAGAGGGATGCTGAATGCCCCCGTGCCCGTCGGCCCCCCTGATTTAAAAGTCTCACCTAATCCCTTCAGCGAACCGCCGGCCTTGGGAAGCTCCAGCGGCGCCGGAGCGGCCGGTTGAAATCTTAGTTGCTGCGCGGGAGCGCTGGCTCCGCAACTGCTGTTCGCATCTTCCTTGTGTGTCGAGTCCATCAACGACAGCCCCGTTCATTGTGAGTCCATAGACGAAGCAGCACGAAGATCGCGAGTCAACAACCTTTTTATTGTATTTTTGTCTAGAAATTATTAATTAATGAAAATTATTAACTAATGGAAATCTCAAATCCTGTCAAGTTCATCCTGGCAAAAATGGCTCGTGCATCACGTGTCTCAAAGCTTCCAGTATCGGAAAGGCATATTACTTTGCTAATCAATCTGTCAGCCGAGCCGACGCTGTAGAACAGATGAGACAGATCAACGCGCGTGCGGTGGTCGGTAGAGGAAGACTATGACTGCGAACATTAATGTTGATACGACCAAGCTCGGCCGCGCGGTAGAAGGTTTCGGCGTGGGCGTAAACCTTGCGGCCTGGGACTATTACCTGTCGGCTGACCCGGATACTGGAGTTGGGACCAGTCCCAACATGCAGACGATCACCATGCTGCAGGACGCGGGTTTCAACCTATTACGGTTGTCCAATGGAGCCGGCGCCGATGAGTGGCATTTCAGCGGCAACGCGAATGGCACGCCTATTGGCGCTGGCCTGCTCGCCAATATGGTTGCGGCCTTGAGCGCGGACGGGCTGGTGACCATCAACTACGGGACCGGAACACCGCAGGAAGCTGCAGCCTATCTCGCCTATCTGAATGGCGCGGTCGGTAACCTGTTTGAAATCGGCGTCGACGCGAGCGGAAAAGATTGGGGAACGGTCGATAGCTGGGCGCAGATTCGGGCTGCCAACCCGCTTGGCCAAGACCCGCTTGACATGCTGCGCGTGGGGCGGCCGAGCCCGTTCAGCGTTGGTAGATTTGAGGTTGGCAACGAGATCTATTTCGCGGGTTGGGACGGAGCGCCCGCTCAGGTTAACCCCAGCGACTACGTAAGTTTCGCTCACACTTTTGCCGGGCTTGCTTCGATGATCGATCCGACAGCATCGATCGGGCTCGGCTTGGGCAATCCGATCGAGTGGGATGCGACGTGGAACATCCCGGTCCTGCAGCAATGCAAAGCACTCGGGTACACGCCGGGTTTCATCAGCGACCATTTCTATGTTTATGACGGCAGCATAGAGACGCTCACTGACAGGGAATTGTTGTGCGAATCCGTCAGCGATTCATCTAGCGTCATGCCAAAACACAGCTCAAGCCCCCGCAACTGGGCCGGTCGGGCAAACGCCTACCGTAAGCTTCTGATCAACGAGCTCGGCGCAGTGGGTGCGATGGTGGAGTTGGTCTGTGCGGAGTTCAATTCCGACGCTGATGCGGCAAACAAACAAAGCACCAGCCTCATTCGTGGCCTGTTTGTCGCCGATGCCATCGGCACCGCGTTACAGACGGAGTACCACGGAGTCGTCTATTGGGATTTGCGCAATAATTACAGCGAACTTGTGGATAGCAAGAGCTTCTTCGGCTGGCGACCAGGAGCCGATGAAGGCCTGATCGGCTCCGACACAGCGCCGCCGCCTGTCTCCGGCCCGTTCGTACCCTATCCCGCCTACTTCGGCATTCAACTCGCGACCAAGCTGACGTCTGGCGGCGGCAGCGTTGTGAATGTGACGTCTGATACCGATCAGCTGTCTGCTTATGGCGTGAAGCTGGCCAATGGACACTTAATCTTGCTCGTCATCAATAAGTCGAGAGCGATCGACTTTGATGCAGACATCAACGTCACCGGCCTTCTCTCGACCAGTCCCGCGACCGCCTGGACCTATGGACGGGATGAGGACATTGCGCAAAGAGACAGCGCAGACGGGAATGCCAGTCTGACAACTAGTGCCAATCTTGACCTCAACCTGACCCCGAGT
>Ga0302314_10004842_pt1 | contig 24687 bp, 26 predicted proteins | sample III_Palsa_N2_3_FD_200533 | JGI IMG/M metagenome (GOLD analysis project Ga0302314, IMG submission 200533) | Peat permafrost microbial communities from Stordalen Mire near Abisko, Sweden - III_Palsa_N2_3 | ecosystem: Environmental > Terrestrial > Soil > Palsa > Peat permafrost | place: Sweden... | reverse complement strand
GACCCCGGATTGATCTGGTAGCCGCCGCCGCCGAACAGCGACCACTTGCCCCAGTCCTTTTGCGCCCAGACGGGGAGGAACAGCTGCGGCTGGTCGGGTCCGAAACGGGGGTTCTGAACCGGAACGGAAAGCTGCGGAAAGAAGGCCACATCGGGCGCCCAGCTTCCATCGGCCTGATGCACGAAACGGTATTTGACCCCCAGCACCACATCGCCCTGGCCCGCGGTGGACCGGGTGTCGTAGTCCAGCGGGATGATGGCGGTGAGCTGGACATCCTTGAACGCGCCATAGTTCAGGTCGAACCCGGCCTGGCCCGCCGTATCGCCCGGCGTGTGGACGCCGGAAACGAACGCATAGTTCTCCCAATGGCCAAGATCGGTAGGCTCCGGATCGTCGGTGACATAGGGCGGCCCGGCGAGCGCGGACGACGCCGCCAACATCGCTGCGATCGCGCCGGCCGCCACAATCCGCCCTTGCCGCCTTGCCTTGGGAACAGCTTTGTCGTGGTCTGCGCCGGCCCGAGACACCTTCAGTCATCCCTCTCGAACGTGTGCGCCTAATGCCTGATCATACCCAACGAATCCTCAACAAGGTGCCCCAGGTCACACTGGCGTTCTGGATCATCAAGATTTTCGCGACCACCCTCGGCGAGACCGGCGGCGACGAGCTGTCGATGACGCTGAACGTCGGCTACGCGCTGTCGACGGTGATCCTGTTCGGAATCTTTCTCGTCACCCTCTTTGCCCAGATTTCCGCCAAGCGGTACAATCCGATCCTCTACTGGCTGGTGATCCTCTCCACCACCACGGCCGGCACCACCCTGTCGGACTTTCTCGATCGCTCGGCGCACCTGGGCTACATCGGCGGCGCGGCGCTGTTGGTCGCCATCCTGGTGGGCGTGCTGGTCGCCTGGCGGCTGACGCTGGGCTCGATCACCTTCAACCACGTTGTCGATCCGAAGGTCGAGGCCTTCTACTGGGTGACCATTCTGTTCTCGAACACACTGGGCACGGCGCTGGGCGACTACCTGTCCGACGACGCGGGCCTCGGCTATACGGGCGGGGCGCTGCTGATCGGCGGCGCGCTGGCGCTGGTCGCGGCGCTCTATTTCTTTACCAAGATTCCCCGCACCCTCCTGTTCTGGCTGGCCTTCGTCCTGACGCGGCCCCTCGGTGCGACCCTGGGCGACACCCTGACCAAGCCGATTTCCAACGGCGGGCTGAACCTCGGCACGCTGCAGTCCTCGGCGGTGCTGGCCGTGGCGATGATCGTGCTGGTGGCGCTGCTGGCGCGGAAACCCGCGGGGGACACCGTAACGGAGCGCTGATCGCACCGATCATATAATTCCGCTCATCCCGGCGAATGCGGGACCCAGCTCATATGGCTCAGTGGGCGAGATAGAGTTCAAGATGACCAGGCTGAGGTCAGTGATTTGTCATCTGGGTCCCGGCATTCGCCGGGATGAGCGGTTATATCTAAGCGTGATCCAGCACCGGCTTCGGCTTGTACGGCGCCTCCAGCGCCTTCACCTCGTCGTCGGTCAAGGTGATCGACAGCGCGCCCACCGCGTCGTCCAGATGGTGCGCCTTTGACGTGCCGATGATCGGGGCGGTGATGGTGGAATTGCGCAGGACCCAGGCCAGGGCGACCTGCATGTTGGAGACGCCGCGCGCCTTGGCGATCTCGGTCACCGCATCGACCACGGCGAAGTCCGGCTCTCGGTAATAGAGCCTGGGCGCAAACTCGTCGGTGCGGGCGCGTTCGGTGTTGCCCTCGCCGGGGCTGGCCCGGCCGCCGGCCAAAAAGCCTCGCGCCAGCGGCGACCAAGGAATGACGCCGATCCCCTGGTCCTTGCACAGGGGCAGCATCTCTCGCTCCTCCTCGCGGTAGACCAGGTTGTACTGCGGCTGCATGGAGACGAACCGGGTCCAACCGTGCTTCTCGCTGGTGGAAAGCATCTTGGCGAACTGCCACGCGTACATGGAGCTGGCGCCGATGTAGCGGGCCTTGCCGGCGCGGACCACGTCGTTCAGCGCCTCCAGCGTCTCCTCGATCGGCGTCTCATAGTCGAACCGGTGGATCTGGTAGAGGTCGACATAGTCGACGCCCAGCCGGTGCAGGCTGCGGTCGATGCTGTCCAGGATATGCTTGCGCGACAGGCCGCGGTTGTTCGGATCGGCGCCCATGGGTCCGTTGACCTTGGTCGCCAGCACGATCTCGTGCCGCTTGGCGTATTCCTTCAGCGCCTTGCCGGTGACCCGCTCGCTCTCGCCTTGCGAATAGACATCGGCGGTGTCGAAGAAGTTGATCCCCTTCTCGATCGCCGCCTTGAAGAAGGGCATGGACGCCTCCTCGTCCAACACCCACGGGCGCCATTTGGACGAGCCGTAGGTCATGCAGCCCAGACAGAGGCGCGAGACCTTCAGGCCGGTGTTGCCGAGGCGGACGTAGTCCATGGCGCGTCTCCTTTTTTGGTGTTGCGCCAGTCTATCCAAGAACCCTCGCCCCACGAAGCGGGGAGCGGGCTCATTTTTCCAGCCGCCCATCGTGGATGGCTTCGGCGTCGAAGGCGCAGAGCACGTGCGGATCCGGCTTGGGGACATGCTCGACGATCTTGGCGGGCGCCAAAGCGTGCAGCAGGTGGCTGATCACCGCCAGCCTCGCCTTCTTCTTCTTGTCGGTGTGGACGATGGTCCAGGGCGCCCAGGCGGCGTGGGTGGCGATCAGCATTTCGTCGCGCGCCTTGGAATAGGCCTTCCACTTCTTCTGCGCCTCGCCGTCCAGGGCGCTGATCTTCAGGATTTTCAGCGGGTCCTGGCGCCGCGCGTCCAGGCGGCGGGCCTGCTCGGCTTTCGAAATGTCCAACCAGAATTTGACGATGCGGATGTCCGCCTCGGCGAGCATCCGCTCGAAGGTGGGCGCGTCGTGCAGGAAATCGACCTGCTGCTTGGGCGTGGAGAAGCCCATCACCTTCTCCACCCCGGCGCGGTTGTACCAGGAGCGATTGAAGATCACGATCTCGCCGCCGGCCGGCAGGCGCTCCACATAGCGCTGGAACCACCATTCGGTGGTCTGGCGGTCCGACGGCTTGGGCAGGGCGACGACGCGGGTGGCGCGCGGCGCCAGGTGCTCGGTGATCCGCTTGATCGTCCCGTCCTTGCCGGCGCCGTCGCGGCCCTCGAAGACGATGACCACCTTCTCACCGGTCTCGACCGCCCATTGCTGGAAGCGCACCAGCTCGATCTGCAATTTTATGAGGTCGCGCTTGTAGGAACCAGGCATCGGGAAGTCTCCTTGTCCCGACCATCCTGACAAAGCGGGGGCGTCGGCGCTACTAAAGGGTGATGATCCGGCTTTTCGTTCCAGACCCCCTCGACGCGGACGCGCTAATTCGTCCGACGACGGAGCAGGCCCACTACCTGATCGGCGTCATGCGCCGGGGGGTCGGCGACGAGGTGCTGCTGTTCAACGGCCGCGATGGGGAGTGGCGGGCGGCGCTGGCCGCCATGTCCAAGCGCGGCTGCGACCTGGCTCTCCGCGAACAGACTCGCGAGCAGACACCCGCGCCGGACCTTGAGCTGATCGTCGCCCTGGTCAAGCGGGCGCGGCTGGAGACCATTGTCGAGAAGGCCGCCGAGCTGGGCGCAAGCCGGGTGCGGCTGGTGGTCACGCGTTTCACCGGGTCCGACCACACCAATGTCTCGCGGTTGCAGGCCATCGCCACGGAAGCGTCCGAGCAGACTGGGCGGCTGGACGTGCCGGAAGTGGTCGCGCCCGTGAAACTCGAGCGACTGCTGGGCGAATGGCCTGACGGCCGCCGGCTGGTGTTCTGCGACGAGGCCGGAGATGCACGGCCAGTGATCGAGGCGCTGCGGGAGCCCGCGCCGTGCGCCGTGATGATCGGCCCCGAGGGCGGCTTCGCCCCTGACGAACGCGAGCGCCTGCGCGCCCTGCCCTTCGTCATCCCCGTCAGCCTCGGCCCGCGAATCCTCCGCGCCGACACCGCCGCGATCAGCGCGCTGACGCTTGTGCAGGCGGCGATTGGGGATTGGCGATAGGGGTCCGTGTTGCGGCGAAGCCGCTGTTCGACCGCCAAGGCGCGAAGGACGCGAAGGGAGGAGCGCCTAAACCATCGTGTCTCTCACAGGTCGAATTCTCGCGGCGTCGCCGCGAGGCCATGAACTTCGCGGCCTTCGCGCCTTGGCGGTGAATCTGAATCCGCACGGACCGGCGAATTTGTCAGCTCGTCGCACCATCCTCGCCCTACCCCTTGAGCTTGGCCGGCTTGGCGCCCACTTCCAGCCGACATAGGAAAGCGCGCCGGATCGGGGGATCGCCCCGCGGGCTTGGGGAGACTGTATGGCCGAGGCCCGTGACCACGAGCGCCCGTTGACGTTCGAAGACCTCGCCGCCCATCTGGCGAGCGGCTCCAAGCCCGAAGTGGATTTCCGCATCGGCTCCGAGCACGAGAAATTCCCCTTCCGCCTCGGCTCGCACGAGCCGATCGCCTATGAGCGCGACGAGGCCGGCCGCGGCGGCATCAAGGCCCTGCTGGAAGGACTGATGCGGTTCGGCTGGAAAGGCGTGTTCGAGGACAACGACAACGGCCACACCCTGATCGCCCTGGAGCGCGGCGGCGCCAGCGTCAGCCTGGAGCCCGGCGGCCAGTTCGAGCTGTCCGGCGGGCCGCTGGAGAGCGTACACGACGTCTGCGAGGAGATCGGCCAGCACCTAGCCGAGGTCGCCGTGGTCGGCGAGGAGCTGGGCATCGGCTTTTTGGGCATCGGCCACACGCCACTGTGGACCCGCGCCGAGGTCCCGATCATGCCCAAGGGCCGCTACGCCATCATGCGCCGCTACATGCCCAAGGTGGGCTCCATGGGCCTGGACATGATGTTCCGCACCTGCACCGTGCAGGCCAACCTGGACTTCGCCTCCGAGGTGGACATGATCGCCAAGTTCCGCCTCAGCCTGGCGCTGCAGCCCATCGCCACCGCCCTGTTCGCCAACTCGCCCTTCGTCGAGGGCAAGCCCACGGGGCTGCTGTCCAGCCGCGCCCACGTCTGGACCGACACCGACAACAACCGCACCGGCATGCTGCCGTTCGTGTTCGAGGACGGTTTCGGGTTCGACACCTACGCCCGCTACGCGCTCGATGTGCCGATGTATTTCGTCAAGCGGGACGGCCGCTACATCGACGCCTCGGGCCAGTCGTTTCGCGCCTTCATGGCCGGCGAGCTGCCGGCGCTGCCCGGCGAGAAACCCGACCTGCACGACTGGGCCGACCATCTGTCGACCATCTTCCCGGAAGTGCGCCTGAAGACCTATCTGGAGATGCGCGGCGCCGACACCGGCTCGCGCAGCATGCTCTGCGCCCTGGCCGCTCTGTGGATCGGCCTGCTGTACGACCCGGCGTCCCAGGCCGCCGCCTGGGACCTGTGCAAGGGCTGGACGATCGAGGAACGGTCCAAGCTGCGCAACGATGTTCCGCGCCTGGCGCTGGAGGCCACGGTCGCCGGCCGCACCGTGCGCGAGATCGCCAAGGACGTCCTGGCCATCGCCCGCGAAGGCCTGAAGCGCCGCAACCGTCTGTCGGGCTCGATGAACGACGAGACCGGCTATCTGGGCGAACTGGACGAGATCGTCGAGACCGGCATGACCAAGGCCCACCACCTGCTGGACCTCTACCACGGCCCCTGGCGCGGCGAGGTGACGCCGGTGTTCGAAGCGGCGGCTTATTAGGCCTCGTCGAAGAGGCCTTTGAGCCGCCTGGCGCCATGCACGACGCGGACGACTTCCGCATCAGCGCCAACGACGCGATACAGGATCAGATAGTCGCCGATCGTCAACATCCGCGCGTCCGGCGTGATGTCCGGCCGCGCTACGCCAAGGCGGGGATGGCCGACAAGGCTCCAGTATCGGTCTGCGATCCGGTCCATCAGACGGTCAGCAGCAGGTACATTGTCCTTCGCGACGTAGAGCCAGATATCATCCAAATCAGCCGCCGCGCGGGCTGTCAGTCGGACGCGGCCCATTTAGGTGCGAGAAGTCTCGCGCAGGGCGGCAAGACGCTCTCGACCGCGCCGCTTAATGTCAGCAACGTCGAGCTCGCCACCATCGCCACTGGCGATGCCGTCCCTCCAAAGCGCTCGAAGCTCCTCAACGGCGACGCTCTGCACCTCACGGGCGCGCTTCCACGCTCGCAAGGCATCGCGAATGACTTCGCTGGTGGAAGCGAATTCGCCAGTAGCGACGGCCTCGTCGATATCAGCCACAAATTCCGGCGTAAGGGCGATGCTAAGCTTTTTTACGGCAGCCATGGCGCGATTTCCCGAGTACGACTTAGTCGTACCACAATCTCCTGGCTGCCGTCCACGATCTGGACCAGCGGGCTGGCGTTAAATCGCCCCCGTATCCTTGTACGGCCTTCCCACTGCCGGGATGTCCGTTGGGCCGTCGACGTTCGGCGGCCAGTGGTCCAGCTGGCTCGATCCCGAGCCCGAGTCCGTATGCTCGACAATGTCGCGGATGTTCTCGCCCGCCATCTCCACTTCCTCGATCTCCACCTGGTTCGGATAGAAGGCCAGGTGGTCTTTGATCGCGGCCATCGCCGGGTAGGGTTTCTCGTAGCTCCACACCGCGTTCTCGGCGAAGCGGCCGTCACGGACGATGTTGAAGTAGGAGGCGTCGCCCTTGTAGGGGCAGTGGGTCGAGTGGTCGGTGCGGGCCAGGAAGTCCATCGCCGTGTCCTCGCGCGGGATGTACTGCACCGCCGGATAGTTGGCCTCGCGCAGCACCAGCGCGCGGGGGCTGTCGGCGATCAGGTGGCCCTCATAGAGCACGCGCACCCGCTTGGGGTTGGCGGCGACGGTGATCGGATGGTCGGGTCCGGGAAGCTTCATGGCGGGTTCCTCCTCGCCCAGTGACAACGCCCGGTGGGACGCCAGGCTCCGTTGGCCCTGATGATCTAGGAAGCGCGGCTTGCTTGTGAAAGGCCGGCGCCCGTGATCACATGCCCGCGAACCAGTGGGGGCTTCATGTTCAACATCGTCGTCGTTCTCGGCGTCATCATCACCATCGCGACCGGCATCCCGGTGGCCTTGCAGCTGCGCAGCCATCCGCGCGGGCTGGTGATCCTGTTCTTCGCCGAGATGTGGGAGCGGTTCTCCTACTACGGCATGCGCGCGCTGCTGATCTTCTATCTGACCGAACACTTCCTGTTCTCGGACGACTTCAGCCAGGGCCAGTACGCGGCCTACACCACCCTGGTCTATCTGACCCCCCTGCTGGGCGGCTTCCTGGCCGACCGCTATCTGGGCACGCGCAAGGCGATCGCGTTCGGGGCGCTGCTGCTGGTGGCCGGCCATTTCACCATGGCCATCGAGGGCAAGCCGGCGATCCAGACCCTGACCTACGCCGGCCAGACCTACGACTTCAAAGCCGAGGGGCTGATGGGCGACCGCAAGGTCTGCCTCAAGGTCGCCGGCGGCTGCTATGCGGTGACCTCCGCCAAGGACGGCGGCATGCAGGTGCTGGGCATGCCCGCGGCCACGCCACTGCCCACGGCGATGCCCAAGGCGGCCTACACGCTGGGCGTCGAGAAGCGCGATCCGGTGTTCGTGGACATCTTCTATCTGGCGCTGGCGCTGATCATCATGGGGGTGGGGTACTTAAAGCCCAACATCTCCACCATCGTCGGCCAGCTCTATCCGCAGGGCGATCCGCGCCGCGATCCTGGCTTCACCCTCTACTACTACGGCATCAACCTCGGCGCCTTCTGGTCGGCGATTCTCTGTGGCCTTCTGGGACAGAAGTTCGGCTGGTCGTATGGCTTCGGACTGGCCGGCGTCGGCATGCTGGCGGGCCTTTTGGTTTTCATCTGGGGCAAGCCGCTGCTTGAAGGTCATGGCGAGCCGCCCGAGCCGGCTCGGCTGAAGGCGCCGGCGCTGGGCCCGATCAATCTTGAAATGTCGCTCTATCTCGCCGGCTTCCTCGGCGTGGCGGTGATCTGGGTCATCGTCCAGGTCTACGCCTGGACCGGCTGGCTGCTGCTGGCCGGCTGGGTGGCGGCGCTGGGCTATCTCGGCTGGTTCATGGTCGCCAAGTGCGACCGCACAGCCCGCCACCGGCTGATCCTGGCGTTGATCCTGATCTGCGCCGCCATCGCCTTTACGGTAATGTTCGAACAGGCCGGCTCATCAATGAATCAGTTCTCCGAGCGGAACACCAGCCTGCCCAACAATGGCTTCTGGACCGTGACCCCGGCCCAGACCCAGTCGTTCAACTCCGCCTTCATCCTGATCTTCGCCCCGGTGTTCGCGGCGCTCTGGGCGTGGCTCGGACGCCGCAAGCGCGACCCCAACCCGGCGGCCAAGTTCGGCCTGGGCCTGATCCAGGTGGGGTTGGGCTTCTTCGCCATGGTCTGGGGCGCGGGCTTCCACGATGCGGCCTTCCGCGAGCCGATGATGTTCCTGGCCCTGGCCTACCTGATGCACACCACCGGCGAGCTCTGCCTGCAGCCGGTGGGCCTGTCGGAGATGACCAAGCTCGCGCCCCGGGCGTTCGCCGCGACCCTGATGGCGATCTGGTTCCTGGCAGCGTCGGCGGGGCAGTTCCTGGCCGGCCTGGTCGCCAAGCTGACGGCCGCCGAGACCGTGGCCGGCCAAGTGCTCGACCCGGGCAAGGCCCTTGCCACCTACGCCGACACCTTCCGCGACATCGGCCTGTTCGGACTGGGGACGGGCCTGTTGCTGCTGCTGCTCAGCCCCTGGCTGAACAAGCTGGCGCACGGGGTGAATGACCCGGCCAACCACGCGGAGGCTGAGGTGGGGTAACCTAGGCCGATTTCAGGACGCCGGACGCGACCACCGGTCCGGTGGGTTTGCCTGTGGGCGAGCCGCCGGCGGGCTCGAGCGAAACGGCGAAGGTCGGCGCGGCAGATCCCAGCGAAAGACTAGCCAGCGAGAGCAGCACGGGTCGGTCGTTGCGCAACAGGCCGACCGGCTTTGGCGCGCCGCCGGCGGGGACGATCCAAAGCTCCGGCGTGCGGGCGTCTCGCGAGGCGACCTGCACCGGAACGATGGTCAGGCGCTGGCCTGTGCGATCGATGGTGGCCACGTAAAGCACCTTGCCAGACGGGCTGGCGAGGGTGGCCGCCGCCGCGATCGAGGCTTCCTGGCTGGAGACCGCCGGTGACGGGCGCCGCGCCGGCAGCACGACGATGAACGCCAGGCAGGCCGCGACCGCGAGCAAAGCGGCCGTGGCGCCACGCCAGACGCCGACCTGGTCCCACAGTCGCGTTCGACTCGGGAACGGCGTCACCTTGGCTCCGGACAGAATAGTGCGGGCGACGCCGTCCCAGACCCGCGCCGGGGCCGGCGTCTCGGCGACCTCGTCGAGAAAGGGCGCGAGCCGCTCTTCCCATGCGGCGACTTCAACTTGGAATGCCGTGTCATTCCGCAGCCGCTCGGTCGAGCGTGCGCGCGCCGCCGCGTCCTGGACGCCGAGCACATACTCCGCCGCCAGGTGGCTGAAATCGTCCCCGCCGGTGTCCGGGCCGTGATCGCTCATCGCTCCATGCACGCTTTCAGCTTCAGCAAGGACCGCCGGATCCAGCTCTTCATGGTCCCGAGCGGCACGCCCGACTGTCGCGCCAGGGTCTCATAGGTCAGGCCGTCCAGGAAGGCGGACCGAACCGCCGACTGATGCGCGCGTTCGAGTTCGCCAAGACAGCCGAACAGTTGGGCGGAGCCTTCCGAGGCTTCAAGGCGCGCCAGAGCCGAAGGGGCGCCGTCGGCTAACGCGATGGCGGCCTCGGCGGGCGCAAAGCGGTCGGGGCGACGTGCGCGGACACGGTCGATCGCCCGGTTGCGCGCGATCGCGGCCAGCCAGGTGATCGGGCTGGCCCGCTCCGCGTTGAAGGCCCCGGCGTTGCGCCAGACTGAAACATAGACTTCTTGCAACACGTCTTCCGCCTCACTGGGTTCGCCCAAGATACGAAGGCAGACGCCAAAAAGCTTCGCGGAGGTGCGCTCGTAAACCTCTTTTAGCGCCGCGGAGTCCCCGGCGCCGACGCGAAGCAGGGCGTCGCCAAGCGCCTCTCGCTGCTGGTCCAGGTCCATATGCGTTCGCCGCCCTATCCAACGCGGCGCCGTCTCGCTCACGCGAGGTGATCGCCGGTGTTGTTTGCGACCGGAACAACCCGATCGCCATGCATACGCGCGCGAGGCCGGTTCGGAGCGTTGCAAAGATAAATTTTATCTTCAGCGCCGCGCATCCATGGCGCGAGCCGTCCCGTAGCTGAGCCAATCCTCCTGAACCGAGGCCGTTGCTTAGGACGCCCCCAATGAGAAATCTTCTGACCCATAACCCCGTCGCGACCCTGCTCGCGGCCGCCCTGCTCGCCGGCGCCTCCGGCGCCGCTATCGCCCAGATGCCGATGAGCGGCGACCACACCGTCATGGTCGGCGGCGCGGCGATGTATCCCTCGAAAAACATCGTCGAGAACGCCGTCAACTCTCAGGACCACACCACCCTGGTCGCCGCGGTAAAAGCGGCCGGCCTGGTGGACACCCTGGAAGGCCCTGGCCCATTCACCGTGTTCGCGCCCACCAACGAGGCCTTCGCCAAGCTGCCCGCCGGCACGGTCGATTCGCTGCTGGAGCCCGACAACAAGGCCAAGCTGACGGCGGTGCTGACCTATCACGTCGTCCCCGGCCGCCTGACCGCCATGGACTTGACGCGGATGGTGCGCGAAGGCGGCGGCAAGGCCACCCTGACCACCGTCGAAGGCGAGCCGCTGACCGTCACCCGTGCCCACGATCACCTCGACATCACCGACGCCAAGGGGGACGTCGCCCGGGTCACCATCGCCAACGTGATGCAGTCCAACGGCGTCATCCACGTCGTCAACACCGTGCTGCTTCCGTGATCACAGGGCCGGCGCCTGAAACGCCGGCCCTTTTTGTTTCTCCGTCACATTTCAACTGGGGGGCCGCAATGCGACCTATCAAGACTGCAGTATCCATCTCCGTCATGGCGCTGGGACTCGCGCTGGCGAGCCCCGCTTACGCCGATGACCCCGCGCCGGCGGTTCCATACGTGGACAGCGGCAGGCTTCTGTTGACCCAGGGGGTCAGCAATATCGAAGGCGCCGCTGGCGGCGGCCTGGCGACCTGGGCCGTCATCAGTGGCTACGGCACCAAGGACGCCATCGGCGGCAATGTCCACGCCACCTACGTCAACCTGCCGGGCTACACCCTGCAGGACTACGGTGTCGCGGTGGGCCTATTCGATCGGGTCGAGCTGTCCTACGCGCGAGAGGAGTTCGATACCGGCTCCACTGGCGCCAAGCTCGGACTGGGCCGGAACTTCACATTCGACCAGGACGTCTTCGGGGCCAAGGTCAAGCTGTTCGGCGACGCGGTCTACGACCAGGACAGCCTGATTCCCCAGGTCGCCATCGGGCTGCAGTACAAGCACAACGACCAAGACGCGATCGTCCATGCCGTCGGCGCCACCGAGGCGGACGGGGTCGACTACTATATCGCCGCCACCAAGGTGTTCCTGAACGAGTCCCTGGTGGTCGACACGACCTTGAGGTTCACCAAGGCTAACCAGACCGGGCTGCTGGGCTTCGGCAGCGCGCGCGACGACAACTACCACCCCGAATTTGAAGGCTCAGTGGGCTATCTGATCACCCGCCAGATCGTGGTGGGCGCCGAGGTGCGCACTAAGCCGAACAACCTGGGCTTCGCCAAGGAGGACGACTGGTACGACGTGTTCGCGGCTTATGCGATCAACAAGCACCTGTCGGCGACCCTCGCCTACGCCGATCTCGGCTCCATAGCGACCTTCGACAACCAGCGCGGCGTCTACGTCTCGCTCCAGGCCGGCTTCTAGCCGTGATCACTGCAAAAGGACCTCGGCCATGACCGCTTCCAACCCACTCCGCCTCGCCGCCATTCTGCTGTCCAGCGCGGCATTGTTTTCAGCCTCTCTTGCCTGCGCTCAGGAAACGGCGCCCGCGGCCAATCCCGCCGGCGCCGAGCCCATCGCTGGCGACTCCGTCTACAAGGCCTTTCACGAACAGGCAGGCATCGATCGCATCATCGATGACTTCGTGAACCGGGTGACCACCGATCCGCGGATCGCCGAACGGTTCAAGGGCGCCAACCTAGTCCGCCTTCGGCTCGAGCTAAAGGCCCAGGTCTGCTACCTGACCGGCGGCCCATGCGCCTACACCGGCAAGGACATGAAGACCGCGCACGCGGGCATGGACTTGAAGAATTTCGACTTCAACGCCCTGGCGGAAGACCTGCAGCTGTCGATGGACAAGGAGCAGGTCAGTTTTCCCGCCCAGAACCGGCTGCTGGCCAAGCTCGCGCCGATGCAGCGTGCGATCGTCACCAAGTGACCTGTCGGGCCGGCGCGTTGCGTCGGCCCGAGCCTTTTGAAAGGAAAATGTGATGGCGCTTGCCGGTCCCACCCACACGCGCCGCGTATGGCTGATGCGCGCGGGCATGGCGCTCGGCGCGGCGCCGATGCTGCTGTCGGCGGCCAGCGCTCGGGCGACGGCCAATACGCCGAAGTCCGCCGTGGGCTACCAGTTCAAGCCGAACGGCGAGCAGCACTGCAGCGCCTGCGCGTCCTTCATCCCCGGCGCGGATGCGCAAGGCGCTGGGACGTGCAAGATCGTCGACGGCGCCATCCCGCAAAACGGGTGGTGCCAGCTCTTTTCAAAGCGTTGAAGGCTGGCGCCGGACGTTGGCCTGATCGGCTGACGTCCGGTCTTCCGGTTCGTGGACGGCCTTAGGCCGCCTTTTGCAGCGACTTGGTTAGGATGCCGATGGCGGCGTCGCGGTCGATCTGTTCGATGGCGGCGACTTCGCGGGCCATGCGGTCGAGGGCCGATTCGTACAGCTGGCGCTCGGAATAGGACTGCTCCGGTTGGTTGTCGGCGCGGTGCAGGTCGCGGACCACCTCGGCGATGGAGATCAGGTCGCCGGAGTTGATCTTGGCTTCGTATTCCTGGGCGCGGCGGCTCCACATGGTGCGCTTGACGCGGGCGCGGCCCTTCAGTGTGGTCAGCGCCTGACCGACCACTTGGCCGCCGGCCAGCGGGCGCAGGCCCGCGGTCTTGGCCTTCTTCGTCGGCACGCGCAGTGTCATTTTTTCGTGGTCGAAGGTGATCACATAGACCTCGAGCGCCATGCCAGCGACTTCCTGGGTTTCAACCCCCACGACCGAGCCGACCCCGTGCGCGGGATAGACCACATGATCGCCGATGGTGAAGTCGTGAACGCTCTTGTTCATGGTGATTCCTTCTCAATCCTTCCGCCTCACTGGGCAGGCCATCCCGCTGATCGATAAGGGAAAAGCTCCCTCGCGCCCAATAGAGATGGGCCTCGTCAGCCGGATTGTTCAAAATCCCTTAGGACACCCTTCGCCGTTGACTTGGCGCGCGTCGATCAGGACGGCTAATTTGCAATCTCGATGCGGCCCGCGTGGGAACGCGGCCCTTCACCGAGGCCTAGACTAGCACAAAATCTAGCGTCATGAAAGGGTTGCACGCCCCGGGGTGGGGACAGGCGCGGGTTCAGGAACCCTTGCCGGGCTTCTCGCTGAAGTATTTTTCGAACTTGCCGGTCTCGCGCTCGAAAGTTTCGGCGTCCGCCGGCGGCTCGCCCTTCAGGGTGATATTCGGCCAGACCTTGGCGTATTCGGAATTGACCTTCAGCCACTTGCCGTCCGGCTCGTCCTCGGTGTCGGGCTTGATCGCGTCGACGGGGCACTCCGGCTCGCAGACGCCGCAGTCGATGCATTCGTCCGGCGCGATCACCAGGAAATTTTCGCCCTCATAGAAGCAGTCGACCGGGCAGACCTCCACGCAGTCCATAAACTTGCACTTAATGCAGGCGTCCATGACGATGTAGGTCATCAGCGGCTCTTGTACGACTCTCGCGGCGGGCGGGGTCTATTTGGCGTTGCGGCCGATCTTGTCAATGGCGGCTATTCTGTTGGCGGCGCCAGAGGCGCTCCAAGCGACGAATAGAGCATCCTGGCTTCGGCCGGCGGTCCGCGCCGATCGCCGAGCGCCTCGATCCGGACCGCGATCACCCGGCCGCCCACGGCGAAGACGATCCCGTCGCCGACCTTCACGGCGCGGCTGGGCTTGTCGATTCGCGTTTCTCCGCCCGCCCGCGACATCCGCACCCGCCCTTGTTCGACAAAGGACGCCCCCAGGGTCCGGGTCTTGAAGAACCGCGCCCGCCAGAGCCAGACGTCGATCCGGCAGCCCTGGTCCGTCATGACGCCTTGCGGCGGCGGCGGCGGCGGGGGGGCGGCGCGTTGGCCGTGGTGAGGGTTGCAAGCGCCGCGAAGGGCGAGGCCGGCGTGGCGGTCGGTTTGGCCGCGTCCGTCCGGCGCGGCTGGCGACGGCGCCACAACGCCTTTTCGGTATTGGCGTCGCCCCGCGCCGGCGCGAACCCGAGGCCTCGCAACAGGCGCACCGCCTCGGCGCGGGTCCAGCCGAGGCCGGCGAGCGTTTCGTCCGACAGCGGAAAGCCGCCTGCCTGCATGGGCGCCAGACGCAGGGCGGCGTCCAGGCGTTCCAGCGCCTCCACCGGCGCGCTCAGGCCCGCCACGGCGCGCCGGCCGCGCTGGGCCAGCACCAGGGCCGGCGGCACTGGGCTCGGCAGCAGCGACAGACCGTCAGGCTTCGGCCGCCAGGTCGGCGCGGCGAGATCGGCGAAGGCGGCTGTGAACCGCAGGGCCTCCGCCGTCAGCAGCGCCGGCAGGAACAGGCTGAACGCCCCGAAGCGGACCCCCAGGGCTTTCAGCGCGCGTCGCTCGGCGATGGAGAGGGCCTTGATCTGGCTCTCGACCCCGCGCCGGTCGACCACCCCGCCGGCTTCGAGGATTTGGTAGGCGAGGCCGCGCGCCAAGCCTTTGAGCCGACCCTCGGCGACGGCGGTCTTCAGAGCGCGCAAGGGCGCCAGCCGGCGATTGGCTTCGGCGGCGATGAAGGCCTCCAGCCGGCGCACCGCCCGCTCGCGCACCGGCTCCGTGCCCAGGCTTCCGAACAGCCGCACGCGGGGCGAGAACACCCCGCCGCCGCTGAGCTGGCCCGCCGCCGCGCCGTTCCACAACACCATGCCGTCCGGCTGCAGGGCGAAGGCCGCATCGTCGGCCGCCGCGAGCTGGCCGAGGCGCCGGGCCAGCTCCGGCCCGATCACCCGCTCGGCGGCGGCGCGCAGGGCCTTGTCCTCCAGCGCGGTCGAGCCCCGCGCCGGATCGAAGTGGGCGCCGATCAGCCGACCGACATAGTGGCCTTCCACGGTCACCGCGCCATCGGCGGCGACGCCGGCCAGCATCTCGCTGGGCTGGCCCAGGCCCCGCATCAGCGCGCTGGTGCGCCGGTCGATGAACCGCTGCATCAGCCGCTCGTGCAGGCTGTCGGAGAGCCGGTCTTCCAGCGCCCGGGTGCGGCCGCGCCAGTGTTCCGGATCGGCGAGCCAGTCGGAGCGATTGGCCACATAGGCCAGGGTGCGCACCCCGGCCAGACGCGCCGACAGGGCGTCGATGTCGCCCTCCAGCCGGTCCAGCGGCTTGAAATGGCCCTCCATCCAATCGGCGGGCAGGCGGCGGTTGCGCTCGGTGAGATGGCCAAACACCCCGCCGACCCAGCGGACGTGATCCTCCAGGGTGGTCTTGCGGAAATCCGGCGTCTGGCAGACGTCCCAGAGGCGGATCAGGTTGGAGCGGTCGCGGCAGCGCCGGGCCACGTCCTCGTCCGCCGCCAGCTTGCGCAGCGCCGTTTCGTCCAGCGCTTCTTCGGACAGCTTGAGGCCCGGCATGGGCGGCAGGGTCGACAGCGAGCGCATCAGCTCGGTCAAGGCGCTGAAGTCCAGCCGCCCCGAGCGCCATTCCGCCGACGGCACGGGATCGAATCGGTGCTCCTCAACGGCGGTCGCCAGATCCGCATCCAGGTCGGGGCATTCGCCCGTGACGCCGAAGGTCCCGTCGCGGCGGAAGCGGCCCGCGCGGCCGGCGATCTGGCCGATCTCCTGGGCGTGCAGCCAACGGGTGCGGCGGCCATCGAACTTGCGCAGCGCCGCGAAGGCCACATGGTCGACATCCATGTTCAGTCCCATGCCGATGGCGTCGGTGGCCACCAGGAAGTCCACTTCGCCGGACTGGAACAGCTCCACCTGGGCGTTGCGGGTGCGGGGGGAAAGCGAGCCCATCACCACCGCCGCGCCGCCGCGCTGGCGGCGGATCAGCTCGGCGATGGCGTAGACGGCCTCGGCCGAGAAGGCGACCACGGCGCTGCGGCGGGGCAGGCGGGTGAGCTTCTTGGGGCCGTCATAGGTCAGGCGGGAGAACCGCTCGCGGCCGACGATCTCCGCGTCCGGAACCAGACGCCGGATCAGCGGCGCCATGGTCCCGGCGCCCAGCAGCATGGTCTCGGACCGGCCCCGCGCATGCAGCAACCGGTGGGTGAAGACGTGCCCGCGCTCCGGATCGGCGCAGAGCTGAATCTCGTCCACCGCCAGGAATTCCACCACATGGTCCAGCGGCATCGCCTCGACGGTGCAGACGAAATACTGCGGCCGGGGCGGGATGATCTTTTCCTCGCCGGTGATCAGGGCCACGGCGCGGGCGCCCTTGGCCTTGACGATGCGGTCGTAGATTTCCCGGGCCAGCAGGCGCAGCGGCAGGCCGATCATGCCCGAGGCGTGGCCGAGCATCCGCTCGACCGCCAAATGGGTCTTGCCAGTGTTCGTCGGCCCAAGCACGGCCACGAGACGCGGGGGCGCGGCCCCCGTCGGGCGATCGCTCATGATCGGAGAATTGGGGGATTCACCCCGGTTCCGCAAGCGTTGCGGATGCACCAGAGTCCGCTTGAATCAAGCCCGGATCACGCGCCTCCGAGGCCAAGTAAACGAACAAGGTTAACGGCGGCGAACGGCAGTGAAACGAATCATGACCGAATCAGTGACCTCCCGCGATTCAGTCTTTGTTCCCTACAAGATGTAGTATCTGGAAATTACGATTCACATAGGCGGCGGAACAGGGGAACAAACCTTGATGTCCCGCTTGCGACGACCCTCCTCCTAAGCCGCTCTTGACGCCCTCGACCGCGTTGGCCTATATCGCCGCTCCCGCGCGCAGCCTTTGCCGGCATGCGTGTGACCGCTATTGTCCAAGAAGGTATTCCGCGATGTCGCGCCGTTGCGAACTCACGGGCGTCGGGCCGATGATCGGCCACAACGTCAGCCACTCGAACGTGAAGACCAAGCGCCGCTTCCTGCCGGCGTTGCGGGTGATCCGCCTGCAGTCGGACGCGCTGGGTCAGCATTTCAGCCTGAAGATTTCCAACGCCGCCCTGCGCACGCTGGATTTCCGCGGCGGCCTGGACGCCTATCTGGTCAAGGCCGGCGACGAGCAGCTGTCGCCCCGCGCCCAGAAGATCAAACGCCAGATCAAGGCCAAGCTGGCGACCCAGGTCGCGGCTTAAGACAGCCTCTATTCGCTAGCATTGTCACTTCGTCGCCCCGGACTTGATCCGGGGCCGGGCGTCAGGCAGCCCGATTAGAAGATCGTTACCACGAACTTTGCTGCGGCCCGTTCGCCCCCGGCTCAGGAGGTCGGGGTGACGAGGGGTGGGCGCGATGCGTGCGTCGCAAGACCTACCTGATCGCGTCCGCCAGCTCCTTCAGCGTCGAACGTCGCCCCTGCGCCAGCGCGCTGGGTCCCTGGGTGTTCGGCGGCGGTTGCAGCACCGCCGACATCCGGCCCGCCGACGAGCGGGGCTTTTCGTCGAACAGTTCGGCCAGCTGTTCGGTGATCACCCCGCCCAACTGCTCCACGTCCACAATGGTCACCGCCCGCTGATAGTAGCGGCGCACGTCGTGGCCGATGCCGATGGCGATCAGCTCCACCGGCGAGGCGGACTCGATTTCCGAGATCACGGTGCGCAGGTGGCGCTCCAGATAGTGGCCGGAGTTCACCGAGAGGGTGGAATCGTCCACCGGCGCGCCGTCGGAGATCACCATCAGGATGCGCCGCTGCTCCGACCGGTGGGCCAGGCGCTGGTGCGCCCAGATCAGCGCCTCGCCGTCGATGTTCTCCTTCAAGAGCCCCTCGCGCATCATCAGCCCGAGGTTCTTGCGCGCGCGCCGCCAGGGGGCGTCGGCGGATTTGTAGATGATGTGCCGCAGGTCGTTCAGCCGGCCGGGCGCCGAGGGCTTGCCGGCTTTCAGCCAGTCTTCCCGCGCCTGCCCGCCCTTCCAGGCGCGGGTGGTGAAGCCCAGAATCTCGACCTTGACGTTGCAACGCTCCAGCGTGCGGGCGAGGATGTCGGCGCAGACAGCGGCCACCATGATCGGCCGGCCGCGCATCGACCCGGAATTGTCGATCAGCAGCGAGACCACCGTGTCCCGAAACTCGGTATCCTCCTCCTGCTTGAACGACAGCGGCGCGGTGGGGTCGATGATGACGCGGGTCAGCCGCGCCACGTCCAGCATCCCCTCCTCCAGGTCGAAGGTCCAGGAGCGGTTCTGCTTGGCTAAGAGCTTGCGCTGCAGCTTGTTGGCCAGGCGCGAGACCACATTGTGCAGGCTGGCCAGCTGCTGGTCGAGATAGGCGCGCAGCCGGGTCAGCTCCTCCGCATCGCAAAGTTCTTCCGCGCCGATCACCTCGTCATGGGCGGTGGTGAAGACCTTGTAGGGCGGCTCGCGCAGGCCGGGATCCTTGATGTCCGGCCTGGCGGGTTTGTCGCCGTCGCCCATTTCCGGGGCGTCCTCAGAGTCCTCGGCCTCGCCGTCCTCGTCGGCCTCGACCCGCTGGTCGTCGGCGCCTTCGCTGTCGCGTTCGGACGAGCGGCTGTCGTCCTGTTCGGCGCCTTCGCCGTCCTCGGTCTCGCCTTCGCCGGCGTCATCGCTGACGTCCTTGGGCATGTCCGGCGTGTCGCTCTCGGAATCGTCGGAAGACTCGGCGTCGTCACCCAGGTCCTCGCCTAGGTCGAGATCCTTGATGATGGTGCGGGTCACCCGCGCGAAGGCGGCCTGATCCTCGATATTGTCCGCGAGGCGGTCGAGATCCGGGCCGGCCTTGGCCTCGATCTCGGCGCGGTAGCGATCCACCAGCATCCGCGCACCGTCGGGCGGCGCCTCGCCGGTGAGGCGCTCGCGCACCATCAGCGAGACGATGTCGGCCAAGGGCGGGGCGACATGGTCGTCGAAACGATTGAGGCCCTTCTTCAGCACGCTGGCCTCCAGCGCCGCGCCCAGGTTGGCCTTCACCCCCATCAGGGCGTTGGCTCCGATCGCCTCGATCCGGGCCTGCTCCACCGCCTCATAGACCGCCTGGCCCATCAGCGACGCCGGTCGGAGCTTGGCGTGTTTCGCTTCATCGTGGTGGCCGAGACGAAGCGCGATCTGGTCGGCGAGGCCGCGGATGCGGGCGGTCTCCTTGCCCGACAGGTCGCGCGGCGGGTGCGGCAGCACCGCGTGGTGGCCGTTCAGGGTCGGGCCGTCGCCGGAGAAGGTGATCTCAAGGTCCGGCTGTTCGGCAAGCGAGCGAGCGGCGTGCACCAGGGCCCGCTTGAAAATCTCGGTTGGATTTTCGGTCTTCGTCGCCATGACCGTCGTCATAGCGCGAGGAAGCGGCCGGGTAAAAGCCTGTTGCGGCTCCAACACCCGTCATGGCCGCCATGACGGAGTGAGACCAGGAAATCACCACCGGCCATTGAGCCGGCGGCGGCGCGCCCGCATATGAAGGCGCACGTGCAGGGGAGTTCCGCGCCATGGGCCTGAAGGTCGCCATTCAGATGGATCCGGTCGAGCGGATCAACATCGAGACCGACTCCACCTTCATGATGATGATGGAGGCCCAGAACCGGGGTCACGCTCTATGGGTCTACACCCCCGACCGTATCTCCCTGGAGGAGGGCCGGGTTTTCGCCCGGGGTCGCCCGGCGAACCTGCGCGCCGTCAAAGGCGACCATCACACCCTGGGCGCCTTCGAGACCCGCGACCTGGGCGAGATGGACGTGGTGCTGATGCGCCAGGACCCGCCCTTCGACATGGCCTACATCACCGCGACCCATTTCCTGGAGGTCATCCATCCGAAGACCCTGGTGGTGAATGATCCCCTGGAGGTGCGCAACGCGCCGGAGAAGCTGTTCGTCACCGGTTTTCCCGGCGTGCAGCCGCCGACCCTGATCACCTCCGATCCCGAGGCCATCTACGATTTCCGCGCCCGCCATGGCGACATGGTGCTCAAACCCCTCTACGGCGGCGGCGGCTCCGGCGTGGTGCGGCTGAAGGCGGACGACCCCAATCTCGACGCCTTGCTCGAGTTGCACGCCATGATCGGCCGCGAGCAGGTGATCGCCCAGAAATTCATCCCCGCCGTCTCCAAGGGCGACAAGCGCATCCTGCTGGTGGACGGCGAGCCGGTGGGCGCCATCAATCGCATCCCCGCCGAGGGCCAGGTCCGCTCCAATCTCGCTCGCGGCGGCCGCGCCGAGGCGGTGGAGCTGACCGCGCGGGATGAGGAACTCTGCGCCATCATCGGGCCGGAGCTGCGCCGCCGGGGCCTACTGTTCGTCGGCATCGACGTGATTGGTGACTTTCTCACCGAGATCAATGTCACCTCCCCCACCGGCGCCCAGCAGCTGAAACGCTTCGGCGGCCCCGACGCGGCGGTGGCGCTGTGGGACAAGATCGAGGCGATCAGGGCGGGCGGGTGATTCAGGATTTGCCGCCAGCCCCGTTCTGAACATCCGTCGCCCGCTCAACGCCGCCAAGTGTCACGGCGAACTTCGTTAGAAGATCGAGGAGCAGGCGGCGCTCATCGTCCGTCCAATCGTCCATGCATTTGCTGACAAACCGGCGCCGGGTTTCGGCGAACCTGTCCAGCATCTCCCGGCCGGCTGCCGAGGGCGACAGCAGTCGAATGCGCTGATCACCCTTTGCCGCTTGCCGCTCCACCAAACCCAAGCCCTCAAGCTTGGCTGCCTGCCGGCTGACCGTGGAGTGATCGCGGCCGACCAGGCCGGCCAGTTCGACGACGCTGATGGGATCGGAAAGCCCTATCCGGGTCAGCAGGGGAAACAGCGCCCGGTCCAGCTTCACCCCGGCGCGGGCCAGGAAGGCCTGATCGAGATCGGGCCGGTTCATGTAGCCGTTGAGCCGCAGCAGAACGGCGTGGATTTCGTCTGACCAGTCACTCATCCGTGCATTATGCACGAAACTGGTTGCCAGAAACAATACGGACAGGCTAGAGAGCCCGTGCATTATGCACGGAGAACAATGATGCCGAGATCGCATTGGGTTCGGACTGTGGGCGCCGTCGTCGGGGCGCTTACGCTGGGTTTGGCGCCGTGCGCCAACGCCGCGCCGTCGGACGATCAAAAGCTGCACCTGGCCACGTCGCCGGCCGATTTCGCGGCGCTCGGCATCGGCCAGACCATCGCGGTTCGTGAAGATGGCCGGCGGACGGCGCAGTCCCCGGACACCTTTGAGTGGTGGTATTTCGATGGCCTGCTCGATGACGGAACCGTTGTGGTCATCTGGTTCGGCGACAACTGGTTCTATGGGTCGCACAAGCGGGCCGTCAGTCTCGAGCTGACCCGGCCGGGCAAGCCGACCCAGCGCATCATGCGCACCTTCGACGAGCCGGGGTCATTCTCGAGCGATCACGCGGACATCAAGATCGGGCCTCACCGCTTTGCCGGCGACCTCGATGTCTACACCATTCACGTGGATGCGGCGGAGACCGGCGGCGTCGGCTGCGACCTCATCCTGCGCCGCCGGGTCGCCTCCTACCGCCCGGCGACCGGCTACATCGAAGCCGGGCAACAGTACTTTGCCTGGCTTGTCGCCGTGCCGGAAGGCGCGGTCACCGGCTCTCTGACCGCGGACGGCGTGACCCGGCAGGTCACCGGCAGCGGCTATCACGACCACAATTGGGGCAATGTCTCGCCCGCCAAGATCTTCGATAACTGGTGGTGGGGACGCGGCCGAACCGGCGCCCACACCATTATCGCCTCCGAAATCCACGGCAAGGCCGCTGTCGGCGGCACAAGTATTCCGCTGTTTTTCGTTGGCGACGAACATCACGTGGAGGTCAACGCCTTTGGCGCGGACGTGTCGCCGGTGGAAGGGCCGCCCGTGCGGCATCCGGACCCGAACCATACCCGTCCGATCCCGTCGGGGGTCTCCTTCACCACCGCCGACGGCAGCCGGGCCGAATTCAAGATCTCGGATAAGCTTTTGACGTCGGGCAACCTGCTGGCGCGCGCGCCGTTCGCCCTGCGCACCGCCGCTACGGCAATGGGACTGAAGCCCTGGTACTCGCGCTTCGAAAGCCCGATCACCTTGGATCTTCCCGGTCAGCCGGCCGAGACGGGTGAGGGCACGCTCGAATATTTCGAGCTCAAATAGGGTCGAACGCAGATGACAGCGCCTTCACCCGACAAGCCCGCCGTCGCCTTCATCGGCCTGGGGAAGATGGGCTTCGCCATGGCCGCAAACCTGCAGCGGGCCGGCTATCCGCTGGTGGTCTGGAACCGGTCGCCCGAGAAGGCTGGACCGCTGCTCGCCGGTGGCGCGACGCTCGCAAAATCGCCGGCCGAAGCGGCCAAGGCCGCAGACATTGTGATCTCCAGTCTGGCCGACGATGCGTCGCTGCGGTCGGTCGTTTCGGGGCGGAACGGCGTCCTGCGCGGCGTTCGCCCTGGCGCAATCCACGTCGGCACGAGCACGGTCTCACCCGGCATCTCGGACAAGCTCGCCGCGCGGCACGCCGCCGTCGGCGCGCACTATCTTTCCGGTCCCGTTGTCGGCCGCGTACCCGCCGCGGAGGCGGCGCAGCTGGTGACCTTTGTCGCGGGCGATACGGGCGCGATCGAGACCGCGCGGCCGGTGATCACCACCTATGCACCCATGATGCTGGCGGTTGGTGAAACTCAGAGTCAGGCGTCGATCGCCAAGCTGATCGCCAATTTCCTTGGCGCCTCGGCCATGGATTTGATCGGCCAGTCCATGGCATGGGCTGAGAAATCAGGTCTTCCGCCGGCCTTGGTCCAGCAGATGCTGTCGGGCTTTTTCGGCAATCCCGCGACCCGGGAATATGTGGTCAAGATCGGCGAGCGGGATTTCGACACCGTCGGCTTCACGGCGGCCGGCGGGCTGAAGGATGTCAAGCTGATGATCGGCGCCGCCCACGACGTAAAATTGCGTCTGTCCAGCGCCGAGGCCCTGCGCGCCAAGCTGAGCGCGGCGGTCGCACGCGGCTGGCGGGACAAGGACTGGAGCTGTTTCACCGACATCGATCGCGCCTGACCGCAAAGGCGAACAACGAGGGAGACAAGGCCATGTCGCTGAGCCCATTCGCGCCGACGCCCAAGTTCGAGGACTACAAGGCGCGGTTCAAGGATCACTTCAAGCTGGAGCGGCGGGCGGACGGGGTTGTGCTGGCCCAGACCCACACCCTGGGCGGCTCGGTTCAGCTCAGCGTCGAGAACCACCGCGCGCTCGGCCAGCTGTTCAAGGCCATCGGCGCCGATCCCGAGAACGAGTTGCTGATCCTCACCGGCTCGGGCGAGCACTTCATGGCCGCCCTCGACCCCGACGGCTTCGCCCTGGAACAGGAGGACCTGCGGCACTGGGCCTATGAATACGCCTACAAGGACGGGCGGATAAACGTCAGCGCGCTGATCAACGACCTGGAAATCCCCACCATCGGCGTCATCAATGGACACGCGGCCCACGCGGAAATCTGCCTGATGTGCGACCTCACCTTGTGCGCCGAGGAGGCGGTCATCTTCGACCCGCACTTCACCATGGGGTCGGTTCCGGGCGACGGAATCCACAGCTGCCTGCAGGAGCTGCTGGGCGTGAAGCGCGCGGCCTACGCCCTGCTCACCGGCCAGCGCATTGACGCCAGGACCGCCCTGGACTGGGGCTTGGTCAATGAAGTGGCGCCCCGCGATCAGCTGCTCGCCCGCGCCTGGACACTGGCCGACCACATCATGAGCCAGCCTCGTATCACCCGCCGCCTGACCACCCAGATCATACGGCGGCCATGGAAGCGGCGGATCACCGACGACCTGGACGGCGGCTTCGGCATCCAGATGTTCGCCCACCTGGCCAAGAACCAGGCGATTCACGACGCGGCCCACGCCGAGTCGGCGGCTGAAGCGTCGCGGAAGGTGTTCGACTGAGGGTAAGCTTGAAAAATCCACGAAGTTCACTACAGTAGTGTACATGTCGAAACTCGACTTCACCGTTCCCGCCGCCGAGGCCAATCGATCGTTTTCGAAGCTGTTGCGCGTGGTGCGTGACGGCGGCCGCGTGACGATCACGGCCTATGGCCAGCCGGTCGCCGAGCTTGGGCCGCCTGCAGCGAGCAACACGGACGCCGAGAAGGCGCGCCTGGGTGAAGCGTTCTCTGCCCTCCAGGCCCGCTTAGCTCAAAACCCCCGCATCGTCGTCGGACCCTGGTCACGTGACGATCTCTACGAAGACGACTGATGCCGACGCGCGTCGCGCTCGACACCAATGTGTTGGCCTACGCGGAGGGCCTCGATCATTCCCCTGGCGACGCCGCCAAGGGCGCTCTCAGCCTCGCCCTTGTCGCCGGATTTGGCCGAGCCTCCCAACGGCCTGTTCTCGC
>Ga0302314_10004841_pt1 | contig 24690 bp, 14 predicted proteins | sample III_Palsa_N2_3_FD_200533 | JGI IMG/M metagenome (GOLD analysis project Ga0302314, IMG submission 200533) | Peat permafrost microbial communities from Stordalen Mire near Abisko, Sweden - III_Palsa_N2_3 | ecosystem: Environmental > Terrestrial > Soil > Palsa > Peat permafrost | place: Sweden... | reverse complement strand
CCTCGCGGCAGGGATAGGCCTTCACCCCGTTGGGCAGCTGCTTGGAGCCGAGGTAGGGCACGTCGATGCAGTCGCCCTCGGCGTTGTAGGCCCAGCCGTGGTAGCCGCACTTCACCGTGCAGCCCTCGACCACCCCGTGGGTCAGGGGCACCTGGCGGTGGGCGCAGCGGTTCTCCAGGGCGAACAGCTTGCCGTCCTTGCCCCGCACCACCGCGATCGGCTCACCCGCATACTGGCGCGCCAGCATCTTGCCGGGCTTGACCTCCTCGGACCAGGCGATGGGATACCAGAAGTCCGGATGGCTGTCGGTGCGGCGCAGGTCGGCGCCGAACTTGGGGGCGTTGGCGCGGATCATCTCGATGGACATGGGGAGCGTCCCTTCCGTGGCGGCAGTCGAACCCGTGAAATCTCTGGGCTACAGACTAGTGCAATCATCGCCTTTCGCCAACGCCGACGGACTTCCCCGGCGCCCAGCGTGAGATATATTTGTGACGGCCGCCCGGGCTTTCGCCACCTTGCTTCCGTGCGGGGCGCCCGGCCCGTTACGCGTGCGTTAAGGGGACAGGGCCGTCTTGAGACAGGTTAGGATGATCGCGAGGGGATGAGCCACAACACCGTCATTCACCTGATCGTGCGGCCCGCGGTCCGCGTCGCGGCCCGCACGCGCGTGAAGCCGAACCACATCACCACCGCGCGCCTGGTCACGGGCCTCGCGGCGGCGACCGCCTTCGCCCTCGGTGGTTTCGGCTGGATGGCGACGGGCGGGGCGATCTTTCTCCTCTCCATCCTGCTGGACCGGGCGGACGGAGAGCTGGCGCGCCAGACCCGGCAGATGAGTCTGGCGGGGCATCGCTACGACCTGACGGCGGACTGCATCTGCAGCATGGCGACCTTCCTGGGGCTCGGCCTCGGCGTGTCGCAGGCGGCGGGACCGACGGCGCTCTGGGTCGGGGCGCTGGCGGCGGTCGGGATCGGCGCCCTCTTCTTCGAGCTCAACGTGCTGAAGGCGGCGTCCGTCGGCGGCCACACCCCCTTCGGCGGCAAGGTGACGGTGGACGAGGACGACGCCATGATCTTCCTGCCGGTGTTCGTCTGGCTCGGGCTGGCGTGGCCCATGCTGGTGGTGGGCGCCGTGGTCACGCCGCTGGCCGCCGCCACGGTCGCCGTGCTGTGCCTGCGCCAGAGGAGCGCCCGGCTTCGGACCGGAGCGGTGCGCTCCCAGATCGCGCCCTAAACGGCGCCTTTCACGCGGCCTTCGGCGCGCCCGCCGCGAGATGGCGATGGCGGCTCTCCATCCGGTGCCAGAGGATCAGGCCGGGCACGCCCAGAAGCAGCTCGCGGATGCGGCGGATCAGCGACAGGGCCAGCGCGTCCTGCGGCGAGATGCCGAACATGGCGCAGATCAAGAGGTAGCCGCCCTCCTGCACGCCGAGCGCCGCCGGCACGAAGAAGGCGAGGCCGCGCACCGCCTGGCCCAGCCCCTCGATGATGACGGCCTCGCGCAGGGTGGCGTCGATGCCGAGGATCTTCATGGCGACGAGGGTCTCCACCGCGCCCAGCGCCCAGGAGATCAGGTGGTGGCCTCCGGAGGTCCACACCCGGCGCGGCTGGCGATAGATGGCGACCACCGCCTCGTTGAGGCCGGTGAGCTCGCCGAGGAAGGCCCATTTCTCCCCGCCGGCGAAGCGGGCGATCAGGGGTTCGACCACCTTGAACAGGCCGTAGCGCTGGGAGGCCATGAAGGAGACGGCGATCAGGCCGCCCGCCGCCGTCGTGCCGATGGCGAGGGGGATGACGTTCCCCATGTGCGGGCCCCAGAGCAGGAGGCCCACGCCGAGGAGGGTGAAGACGATCTGCGCCGCCATCTCGATCGAGAGGTCCACCATGCAGGAGCCGACGGCGAGGCGCAGCGGCGTCCCGCGCTGGGCCAGGAGCCGCGCCCGCACGAAGTCGCCGCCGATCTGCGCCACGGGCAGCAGGGCGTTGGCCGACTCCCGCACCCAGCGCAGGCGGTAGAGCAGCCAGAGCTTCGGCGGCTTGGCCTCGTCGATCAGGGCCCGCCAGCCGAGGGTGGAGAAGAGGGTCTGGGGCAGGTGCAGGGCGACCACGAACAGGATGCCCCACCCGGCGCCGAGCAGCGCCTGGGCTATGCCTGCGATGTTGTTGCTGACCAGGAGCGTGATCGCCACGCCGAGCCCGATCAGGATGCCGAGTATCGCTGAACGCTTCATGGGTCCGAGTCTGTGTTGGAGCGTACCGCTACAATCCCGCGGCCATCGGATCGACCGAAATCGTCCATGAGGGCCTTGAGCGCTGGCCGAAGCTTCAGTCGACCTTCTTCTTTTTGGAGCCGCTAAGATCGGCGTAGGGCTTGCCGTCGCTGGAGAGGAGGACGGCCAGGGGCCGCGTGCCTCTGAACTCGGCCAGGATGGCCATGGCCATGACGGTCAGCGGGGTCGACAGGAAGGCGCCCACCACGCCCCAGACCATGCCCCAGAAGGCGAGCGCCAGCAGCACCACGATGGGGTCGACGTTCAGGCTCTTGCCCTGCATCCGCGGCTGGACCACGTGGCTGACGGCGAAGTGGATGGCCTCGAGCCCGACGATCAGGATCACGCCGCGCACAATGCCGTCGAACTCCACGAGGCCGAACAGGGCGGGGAAGAGGACGCCGATGGCCGCGCCGATGGCGGGGATGTAGTTGGCGAGGAAGATGATCAGGCACCAGAAGGGGATGTGCGACAGGCCCGTCGCCGCCATCAGGGCCGCGGACGCCGCGGTGATGATGACGCCCACCACCGTCTGCACCCAGATGTAGCTCTCCACCCCGCGCCGCACCCGGTCGAACACCCGGCCGGCCTCGGACTGCTCGCCCTCGGTCTGGAACATCTCCCTGGTCTTGGCGGCGAAGCCCTGGCGCGAGGCGATCAGGAAGCCGAGGTAGATCAGCACGAACACCGCCGCCTCGGCGAAGTGGCTGAGGCCCTTGGCTAGCTCCCCGGCGAAGCGGGCCGGGTTCAGGCGATGCATCAGGTCCGACAGGGTGGGCGTCACCTTCAGGCCCAGGCGGCCGGCGCCGTCGCTGAGGAGCGCATTGATGCGGACGGTGTAGTTGGCCGACTGACCGGCGAAGTCCGCCCCGTTGTCGGCGGCCACCCAGATGGTGAAGACGAAGACGGCGACGATGAAGGTGATGGAGGCGGGCAGGGCCGCCCAGTGCGGAAAGCCCGGAACCCGGTCCCGGAGCGCCCGCGCCATCCCGTCCACCATGATCAGCAGGAACACGGCCATGACGAACGGCTCGAGGATGCGGCCCAGCGTATAGAGGGTGAAGCCCACCGCCACGGTGGCGAGGATGATGGCGGCCACCTTCACCGTGGCGAGCTCTCCCAGCAGCATCGGGCGCTTCGGATCGTCCGTATGGCGATCGTTTGTCTGGTCCGTCATGGCTCGCCCCTTTGCGCCTTATTGCTCCGCTAAAGCCCCGCCTGGGTCAATTGGATGCATGCGACGGTCATTTAGCGCCGCGCGGCGGGCGCCGGCGCGGCGAACCGCAGCGGTGTTCGGGCGTTCGCGTCAGCATGACGGACGCCTTGCGCATAGACAGCGGACAGGATCTGGGGCGTTCGCGACGGGCGCTCGATCTGGTGCTCGGCTCGGTGGCCATGCTGCCGATCCTCGGCGCGGGGGCCGACGTGTGGATCGCGCCCGCCGGCCTGGCCTTCACCGTCTCGCTCGTCACGATCTGGACCGGGGTGCTGCTGGCCTTCTTCGCCGGCGTGCGGCGGGGGCTGACCTTCTCCGAGCTGGGCGGCGCGCGGCCGCTGGAGCTTCTCACCATGCTGTGGCTGTTCGCCCTCGGCCTGGGGGCGGTGGTGTTCCAGAGCGTGTCGCTGTCGATGATCGGCCTCGCCAGCGTCGCGCTTCTGGATGCGCGGGCGGCCTGGCTGCGCGAGGCGCCGGACTACTTCCTGTGGTTTCGCCCGGCGCAGATGACGGTGGCCCTGCTCAGCCTCCTGGCGGTGCTGGTCCGCCAGCACGCCGCCTGAGCGCTCTCAAGTCTACCGGCCGCCGGAGACGGTGATCTCCTTGATCAGGGTCTGCACCGCCTGCTTGCCGCCGACGCTCCAGACCACCTTCAGGTGATCCAGGGTGTGGGCCGCGGCGCCTTCCATGCGCCATTCGCAGTCGACGAACTTGCAGTGGTTGAACACCGGGGGCGGGCCGCCGCTGTAGACCAGGCGGCTGTCGCGGAACTCGCAGTCGGAAAAGCTCTCGCCGTCCAGGACGACGGTTTCGTGGTTGTAGATGGTTGCGGTTTGCATTCAGGTCCTAGTTTTCATCCGAGGGCGAATGGTCGGCCTGACCGTCGGCTTCGGCGGCCTGGCGCCGTTCAAGTTCGCGTTGTTCCGCCTTGGCCTTGGCCTTCTCGGCGGCCTTGGCGGCCTGAGCACGCTCGCGCTCCATGCGTTCAAAGGAATAGTTTGGCGTGCGGGCCATGGTGTCGCTCCTTCAGTCCTCGTTGCTGCACGCTGCGTAGCATTATCCGGGCCCGCTGGAACCATCCGCCTTCGATTCCCGCTCTGTGGCGCACAGGAGCGATGCGATGACCAAGGGCGAGACGGCGGCGGCGACCCAGGATGCGCCGGAGCCCCGCCCGGATCCGGGACCGAACCCGCGTCCGCACCGGACCATCGGCGACCACGGCGTGATCGGCAACCTCGACACGGCGGCCCTGGTGGCCAAGGACGGGACGGTCGACTTCATGTGCTGGCCCCACCTCGACAGCCCCACCATCTTCGCCGCCCTGCTGGATCCCGAGACGGGGGGCGAGTTCACCATCGAACCCCTGATAGAGGGCGCCGTTGCCAGCCAGGTCTACCTGCCCGACACCAATGTGCTGATGACCCGCTGGCGCTCTCAGGACGGCAGCGCCGAGGTCACCGACCTGATGCCGCATCCCGACGTGAAGGGCGGGCTGCATCACTGCCTGATCCGCCGGGTGCGCGCCATCCGGGGAACGGTGGCGTTCCGCGCCTGCTGCCGCCCGAGGCTCGACTACGCCCGCGTGGTTCCCGACGTGACGACGGTCGAAGGCGGGGTCGTCTTCAGCGGCGACGACGTCGAGGCCCTGCATCTCGGCAGCAGCGTCGTGCTTGTCTGTGGAGAGGGCGAGGCCAGCGCCCAATTCGAACTGAAGAAGGGCGAGCAGGCCTTCTTCGTGCTGCAGGGCGGCGAGGCGGCGGCGCCCGACTGGGATGCTGTCACGCTCAGCGTGGAGCGCACCATCGAGGCCTGGCGTCATTGGGCGCGCAAGAGCGACTATCGCGGCCGCTGGCGCGAGGCGGTGATGCGATCCGCCCTGGCCCTGAAGCTGCTCACCTCCGACGAGCACGGCTCCAGCGCGGCGGCGGTCACCTTCGGCCTGCCCGAGGCCTCGGGGGCGGAGCGCAACTGGGACTACCGCGCCACCTGGATCCGCGACGCCTCCTTCACCGTCTACGCCTTCATGCGGCTCGGCTACGTGGAGGAGGCCGAGCGCTTCCGCAACTGGGTCGGCGACCGCATCCACAACGCCAGCGACAGCGGCGTCCTTCGGATCATGTATGCCCTGGACGGGTCGGAAGCCGCCGACGAGGTGGTGTTGCCGAACTTCGCGGGCTACGGCGGCGCCCAGCCCGTGCGGATCGGCAACGCCGCACACAGCCAGACCCAGCTCGACATCTACGGCGAGCTGATGGACGCCATCTATCTTTCCAACAAGTACGGCCACGCCTCCAGCCACGACGGTTGGGAGCGGATCAGCGACATCGTCGAGCAGGTGATCCGCAACTGGCGCGCGCCGGACGCCGGCATCTGGGAGATGCGCAGTCAGCCGCGGGAATTCCTGCATTCGCGCCTGATGTGCTGGGTGGCCATCGACCGGGTGATCCGCCTCGCCGGCAAGCGCTCGCTCCCGGCGCCGCTGGTGCGCTGGATCGAGGCGCGCGACGAGATCGCGGGCGACATCTGGGCCAACTTCCGCCACCCCGAGCACGGCTATTTCGTGCAGACCAAGGGCGGGACCGAGCTCGACGCCGCCCTCCTGATGATGCCCCTGATGCGGTTCGTCTCGGCCAACGATCCGGTGTGGCTGAAGACGCTGGACGCCATCGGCGAGCAGCTGACCGACGATGGCATGGTGTTCCGCTATCGCGGCGACGATGGGCTGAAGGGCGGCGAGGGCGCCTTCACCACCTGCACCTTCTGGTACGTGGAGTGCCTGGCCCGCGCAGGCCGGCTCGACGAGGCGCAGATGATGATGGAGAACGCGCTGGGCCAGTCCAACCACGTCGGCCTGTTCTCCGAGGAGCTGGGCCTGGTCGGCGAACCGCTCGGCAACTTTCCGCAGGGGCTGACCCACCTGGCCCTGATCAGCGCCGCCTATTTCCTGAACCGTCGCCTGGCCAACCCCAACGGCGAGATCTGGCAGCCGTAGCGGAGGGCCGTCAGTCGCGCCAGAACGGCTTGTGGCCGGCCATGTGCTCGAAGGCGCGGCGGGCCGCCTTCAGGCGCTTGTCCGCCCCGGCGCGAAGCTCGCCCACCACCGCGCCGGCGGCGAAGGCGGTCTCGGGCGAGGCGCCGTCGAGGGCCAGCCGGGCGGAGGCGGGGGCGGTGGCGATGTCGTTGAGCACCCCAAGCTCGTCCTGCAGGGCCGCCAGCCGCTTCAGGAAGGGTCGCGCCGACGCGTCGACGGCGAAGGCCTCCGCCAGGTAGCGCATCTTCTTGGCCTGGATGCGCAGTCTGTGGCGGGCGGCGGCGTCGGACCAGTCGAGCGCCTCGCCCCGGCGGCGGAACACCTTCCAGCGATGCGACAGCAGCTTGTGCGCCATGGCTTTCAGGGTCTGGCCTTTGTCGGGGGACGCCGCGTCGGTCAGGGTCCAGGGGCCGCAGAGCGTCCACGCCGCAAGGTCGAACAGGTCCTGGGCGAACGCCGGGCTGCGCACCGCCGCCTCCACCGCCGCATAGGCGTGGGCGTGCGCCGTCACGAGCGCCGCGCCGAAGCTCGCTGCGCCCGGCTCATGGCCGGCCAGGGGCTGGAACGCGTCCGCCTGGAAGACGTCCAGCGTGCGGGCGTCCTCGAACACGGCGGTCAGGCGCTTCAGCGTCGCGTGGATCGCCTCGGCCTGGGCGTCCGCGACCAGCGGCTTGAACGCGCCGACAAAGCTCTTCAGCTGGCGCAGCGCCACCCGTGCCTGATGCACCGCCTCGGGCCGGGCGATCAGGTTCAACACCTCGACATTGTGGGAGAGCTGGGTCAGGGCGGCGAGGGCCAGGCTCTGGAAGCCCTCGGCGGCGGAGCCGTCGAACGCCAGGACGGGCGGGCGAAACTTCACCGCGGACGGTCCCTCGCCCGAGGCCAGCTGGTATCCCCGCTCCGACTTGGCGACGAGGCTGAGCCGCACGCCGTCCATGACGGCGAACTCGCGGGCCAGGGCGAACAGGTCCGCCATCGATCCGGACTTCAGCTCCAGCTCCAGCTCGCGGATGGGCGTGCGCGCATCGCCCGCGTTCGCGCCGCACAGGCGGATGTCGCCCTCGTCCAGCGCCATCTCCACGGCGGCGCCGTTTCGCAGGGCCATCTGGATGCGGCGCTTCACGCGCGTCTCGAACAGGGGCTTAAGGTCCGCCGGATCGACGTCGCCGAGGCGCCTCAGCACCTTCCCGGGAAAGAGGTTCGCGTCGAGGCGGCCCTCCGGCGCGGGGCGCTCGTCCTCGAAGCGGCTGATGGCGCTGGCGCCCGCGGCCTTCAGGGTCTGCACCCAGCCGTCCCCGGTTCGACGCAGCCGCAGGGTGGCCGTCGCCGCGCGAAGGTCGAGCGCCGGCGTATCGAAATAGGTGGAGGCGAGTTCGTCGTCCCGGCCCTGGGCGAACGCCTGCGCCCGGATCCGGCGCGCGGCCTCGGCCGTCAGCACGAACTTGAGTTCGATCTCCCGCTGGCTGTCCGACATGGCTTAGCTCCTCGCGCGCCTTTAGCCTGAAGCAGACCCTTGGCCTCTGCGCAACCTCACCGCCGCCACGGGCAGGTGCTCGAACAGGGTGCCGGCCCGCAGGAGGCGCCCGAGCGGATCGCCGGTCGCGGCATGGACATAGTCCGCCAGCGGTCCGGGGATTTTCACCGCCGCGCCGCCCCACCAGTGCGCGGGCGGGGCCACATGGTCGGTGCCGGCCACCGCCTCGGCGCAAAGAAGCGCCACGGCGACGATGATCGCCTGGTCGCCGCCGCGGCGCACGAAGGCCAGCACGTGGGCGGCCTGTTCGCCGATCACCTCCAAGGGCTCGTAGTCGCCCGCCTGGAACAGCTCTGGCTCGTCCTGACGCAGGTGCAGGGCCTTGGCGATCACCGCCGCCTTCACCCGCCCGTCCCGCCATGTGTCGGCGAGGGCCTCGGAACTGGCGCCCGATTGCAGCGCCGCCGCCCGCGCCGCGAAGTCCACGGGGCGGCGATTGTCGGGATCCACCAGGCTGAGGTCCCAGAACTCCGTCCCCTGGTAGAGGTCCGGCATGCCGGGGACGGTGCAGCGGAGGAAGGCCTGCACGAGGCCGTTCATCGCGCCGGCCGGGGCGATGCGGTCCGAGAAGCCGACCAGATCGGCGAGGAAGGCCTTCGATCGCCCGGGATCGAGCGCGCCCTCGAGGAACCGGCTGCAGACGCCCTCATAGGCCTCGTCGGGCGCGACCCAGGAGGAGCGGAGCTTGCCCTCCCGCAGCGCCTTCTGCTGCCAGCCGGCCACGCGGTCCCGGAACGCCGCGAGGCCCCCGGCGTCGTCGGCGCGCAGGTCCAGCGGCCAGGCGCCGAGGAGGGTCTGGTAGAGCATGTATTCGTCGGCCGGATCGATGGCCTCGCCAAGGCCGCGGTTCAGCTCGGACCAGCGCGTCGAGCGTTCGATCCACTGTTCGGGAAGCTCGCTCAGCGCCGCCAGCCGCGCGCGCACGTCCTCGCCCCGCTTGTGGTCGTGGGTGGCGGTGGTGAGCATGGCGTTGGGGAAGTCGCGGCCCCGGGCGGCGTTGGCGTCGTGGAAATGGCGGGCGGGCGTCGCCAGACGCGCCGGGTCGAAGCCCACGTCGTTGCGTGAGAGGAGGCGACCGTAGCGGTAGAAGGCCGTGTCCTCCACGGCTTTGGCCGACACCGGGGCGCTGAGCTGCTGGAAGCGCCGCGCCGCCTCGCGGGCCAGAGCCGTGTCGCCGGGGCCGTCTCCGAGCAGCCACGCCGCGATCTGCTGCAGCACGGCGTCTTCGCCCGGCGCGGCCGTCGCGGCGGCGGCGTCGATCGCGCGGTCGAGCACGGCCTTGTCCGACGCGGGCGCGCCGTCGCCGACCCCGTAGGTGCGATAGACCGGAAAGACGCCGAGCAGGGCCGTCAGCGCGCGCCGGATCGCGCCCGCCGTGACGTCCCGGGTGGCGAGGTCGGAGGTCGCGAGCCGGTGGAAGGCCAGGACGGCGGCGTCGAGCTGGCCGCCGAAGCTGCGGGTCAGGATCTCATTGCGGGCCGCGTGCTCTTCCGGCGGGAAATCGGCGGCGCGGCCGCTGATCGCCGCCCAGCGGCGGGCGAGGGGCTCGGCGCCGCCGTCGTGGTGCAGGAGCGCCGTCGCCTCGTTCATGTAGTCGTAGCCGGTGGTCCCGTCCGTGCGCCAGGTGGGCGGCAGGCGTTCCGTCGGGGCCAGGATCTTCTCCACCACGAAATAGGCGGGGCCGCCGGGCGCGTCGGCAGGCCGTGAGGGGGCGAGGGCTTCAAGGCGCCCGCGCAGGGTCGTGCAGTAGTCGGCGGGATCGGCGAGCCCGTCCACATGGTCCGCCCGCACCCCGTCGATCACGCCCTCGGCGTAGAGGCGCAGGGGCAGGGCGTGGAGGGTCTCGAACACCTCGGGCCGCTCCACCCGCACGCCGGCCAGTTCGGTGACGTCGAAGAAGCGGCGCCAGTTGATCTCGTCCCCCGCGGTTCGCCACCAGGCGAGGCGGAAGTTCTGCCGCTCCAGGAGGGCGTGGAGCCGGGCGCGGCCGTCGTCCGTCTTCGCGTCGTAGCGCGCCGCCACCCCGTCGACGCCGTCCGCCAGGACCTCAGCGTAATCCTCCCGCCGGATCGGGAAGCGGTGCGCGCCATAGGCCATGGCCGCCAGCGCGCCGTCCCCGTAGTTCAACGTCACGTCGCCGCCCGCCAGCGCCTCGGCGTAGGGCGCGCCGAGGAAGGGCGCCAGCACCTTGCCGTGCAGGGCCGGATCGGCGGGGCGCCAGTCTATGTCGAAGAACTCGGCGTGGGCGCTCTTCTCGCCCTTTTCCAGCACGTCCAGCCACCAGCGATTGTCGTCGCCGCCCACGGCCATGTGGTTGGGCACGATGTCGAGGATCACGCCGATCCCCGCCTGGCGCAGGGCGGCGGCCATGGCGCGGAAGGCGTCCTCGCCGCCGAGCTCGGGGCTGATCGCCGTCGGGTCGACCACGTCGTAGCCGTGCATGGAGCCCGCCCGCGCCGTGCCGATGGGCGAGGCGTAGACGTGGCTGATCCCGAGCCGCGCGAAGTAGGGCGCCAGCCGCGCCGCGTCGTCGAAAGTGAAGCCGGAGTGGAACTGCAGGCGATAGGTGGCGCGGGGGATCATGCGGGCCTTGACTGGTTGAGACGGTCGATCCGCGCCTTGACGGCGGGCTGGTCGAGGAGGGCGTCGGCCGCATCGGGCAGGCGGCGACGCCAGTTGGGGTGTCCGTCCACGACGCCGGGCAGGTTGATCTGTTCGACGAGGCCCAGGAGGTCCTCCACCGGGATCAGGGCCAGTTCGCACGGGGTGGCGGCGGTGAAGAGGGCGGCGGCGTCGACCACGAACTCGGGCGCGTCGATAGGCGGCTCGGCGCCCGTCGCGACGCCGGCGTCGGTGAAGGCGCTCCAGAGGGCGGTGCGGTCGGCGGCGCGCTCGCTGCGCCGCTCCGCCTCGTTCGCATCGCCAAGCTCCACGGCCTGATCGATGTCGCGCCCCGTCCACCAGCCGGCGACGGTGGGCAGGTCATGGGTGGCGGTCATGGCCATGGCGCCCCTGGGCCAGCGCCCGGGCGGGATGAAGCCGTCCTCGTCCCGCTCGAAGGACAGCACGCGCATCCCCATCACGCCCGCCTCGCCGATGGTCTCGCGAAAGCCGTCCGGCACGGTGCCGAGGTCCTCGCCGACCACGACGGCGCGGGCGCGGTGCGACTCCAGCTTGATAAGGCGCAGCATGTCCTCGAACGGATAGGTCAGGTAGGCCCCGTCTTTCGACGCGCCGCCTTCGGGCACCACCCACAGGCGGCGCAGGCCCATGGCGTGGTCGATCCGCATGCCGCCGGCGTGGCGCAGGGCGGCGCGCAAGGTGGCGAGGAAGGCGGAGTAGCCGCTGCGCTTCAGCGCCTGGGGGGAGAAGGCGGCGATGCCCCAGTCCTGTCCGTGCGGCTGGAACAGGTCGGGCGGCGCGCCCACGCTGAGGCCGTCGAGGAGATCGGCCCGGCGGCTCCAGGCGTGGCTTCCGCCGGCGTCCATGCCCACGGCGAGGTCGGCGATCAGGCCCACCGCCATGCCGGCGTCCCTGGCGGCGGTCTGGGCGTCGCCGAGGCTGCGGTCGGCCAGCCATTGCAGGAAGAGGTGGAACGCGACAGCGTCGGCCTCGGCGGCGGCGAAGCCGGTCACCGCCGATCCCTGCGGATCGTGGAAGGCCTCGGGCCAGTCCCGCCAGCCTTGCGCCTCGTCCTCGGCGAAGAAGCGGGCGTGCAGGGCCTCGAACACGGCGTGCTGATGCAGATCCGCGCCGCCGGCCTTGCAGAAGGCGTCGAACTCGGCGCGGCGGGGGCCGGCCGCCTCGGCCCTGAAGGCGTCGTAGGTCTTGCGCAGGCGCTCGCGCTTGGCGGGAATGGCGCTCGTCCAGTCGATCAGGTCTCCGCCCGCGTCGCCGCCGTCCGCGACGCTGTCGCCGAACACGGCGGCGGGATCGGCGTAGAGGCCGTTCAGGAACAGGCGGGTGGAGGGGGCGTAGGGGCTGTAGCGACTTTCGTCGGCGAGGAAGAGGGCGTGGACCGGACTGATGGCCAGGGCCGACGCGCCCCGCCTGCCCGCTGCCGCGGCGAACCTCGCCAGCGCGCCGAAGTCGCCGAACGGCTCGGCGCGCGCGTCGCGCAGGCTGTAGACCTGAACCGCCGTGCCCCAGAGGGTGCGGCCCGGCGCGGCGTCCTCCACGGTGAAGGCTCTCGGCGGTGCGACGGCGAGGATGATCTCGCGGTCGTCGAACGCCAGCCGGTGATAGCCGGGGACCTCGGGCGCGATGAAGGCGACGCCCTGCGGCGTCTGGGCGAGCGCGACGACGCGCGCCTCGCCGTCCTCCAGCACGAGGTGCGCGGTCTCGGCGACGGCGGGGCGGGCGCAGGGGAGGTCCACGCGGGCCGAAACGTCGGCGGTGATGAAGTCCGAGGCGTCGGCGCGGTTCCGCGCCAGCATTTCCCGGCTTTGGGCGATCTCCGCATCCGTTGCGGCGGGGAGGCCCATGGCGGCAAGGATGGTGCGGAGACTCTCGGGGGAGACCACCTTCGGCGCGCCGGCCGCGTCCGTCCAGTGGACAAGCAGACCGGCGGCGGCGGCCAGATCGGTCAGGGCCCGCTGCGGATCGACCGGGGCGGTCATGGGGCGGCGTCCAGCCAGGCGCCGAAGCTGTGCGCGCCGAGCTTTCCGCCCGCGCTCTCACCGTGGCTGAACAGCGACGGCGCCGTGGGCGCCCCCTCGAAGGAGACCGCCCCGGCGTCGAGATTGACCGCGATGGAGAGCGTCGCGCCGTCCCCCATCCGCCACGCGGCGAACACGGCGTTCGGTCCGATCACCCGGGCGCCCAGCGCGCGCGCGCCCTTCAGCCTCGGGGCGATCTCGGCATGACGCAGCGCCAGCAGGCCCTTGTAGAGGGCGCGCCAGTCGGCGGCGTCGGGGCCGGGCTCGACCCGGGACTTCTGGTAGGTCTCGTGGGCGTTGGGATCGGGGATATGCTCGCGCTTTTCCGGGTCGGCGAAGGCGGGGAAGCTGGCGAACTCCTTGCGGCGGCCTTCGCGCACGGCGTCAGCGAGGTCGTCGTGGAAGTCGGTGAAGAAGAGGAAGGGCGAGGGGGAGCCCGTCTCGTCGCCCATGAAGATCAGCGGGATCTGCGGCGACAGCAGCAGGAGCGCCGTGGCCGCCTTCAGGGCGTCAGGGTGCGCCAGCAGCGTCAGCCGTTCGCCCAGCGCCCGGTTGCCGACCTGGTCGTGGTTCTGCAGGAAGGCGACGAAGGCGGTGGGGGGCAGGTGGGCGCTCGGCTCGCCCCGCGGCTTGCCGTCGTGGTTCGGGGACGGCTCGCCCTGGTAGATGAAGCCCTCTTCGAGGCAGCGCGCCAGCCGTTCGGCGGGGCGGTCGGCGAAGTCCTGGTAGTAGGCGCCCGTCTCGTCGGTGAGGAGCACGTGCAGCACGTTGTGGAAGTCGTCGTTCCACTGGGCGTCGAAGGGGCCTGACAGGCGGGTCGCGCTGTTCTCCTCGTTCTCGAGGATCAGGTGGATGTGACGGCCCGGCTCGGCGGCGGCGCGCACGGCCGTCCCCATCTCGTCCAGCCATCCGGAGGGGGCGATGGCGTGGACGGCGTCGAAGCGCAGGCCGTCGAAGCGGTACTCCTGCGTCCAGTAGACGGCGTTCTCGATGAAGAAGCGGCTGACCTCGGGCCGGCGGAAGTCGATGGCGCCGCCCCAGGGGGTGTGGATGTCCTCGCGGAAGAAGCCCGGCGCATAGGCGGAGAGGAAGTTCCCGTCCGGCCCAAAGTGGTTGTAGACCACGTCGAGGATCATCATCAGGCCGAGCTCATGGGCGCGGTCGATCAGGGCCTTCAGCTCGTCCGGAGACCCGTAGGCGCTGTCGGGGGCGTAGGGAAGGACGCCGTCGTAGCCCCAGTTGCGCGCGCCCGGGAAGTCGGCGATGGGCATCAGCTCGACGGCGGTGACGCCGAGTTCCCGCAGCTCGGGCAGCCGTTCGGCCACGCCCTTGAAGCCGCCCATCAGGCCGGGATGCACCTCGTAGATCACCGCCTCTTCCCAAGGGCGGCCCCGCCAGTCGGGCGTGCGCCAGGCGTAGGCGCGGGGATCGACCACCACGCTCGGGCCATGCACGTCCGGCGACTGGGCGCGGGAGGCCGGGTCGGAGACGAGCAGATCATCCACGCGATAGCGGTAGCGGGCCCCGGCGCCGCAGTCCGCCTCCGCCTCGAACCAGCCCTCGCCCGCCGGGCGCATCGGCTGGACGGCCCGCCCGTCGACCTCCAGCAGGACCGACGTCCTGGCGGGCGCCCAGAGGCGAAACCGCGTGCGGTCATCGCCGATCAGGGCGGCGCCGAAGCTCAGCTCGCTGGCGAAGGCCGTCATTGCGGCGCGTCGCTATAGGCGCCCGTGAGGATCACCGCGGAGCGGCCCTGCACTGCATAGGCGTCGCCCTCCAGGTCCCGCTCCCCGCCCGTCGGGTCGGCGCTGTCGAGCACCAGGCGGCGCCGGAGCGCGGGAGGCGGCAGGTGGAAGGTCAGCGGATCGGCCACGGCGTTGAGGAGTAGGGTGACCGTGTCCACCACCCCGTCGTCGCGCCTGCAGGCGCGGCGCATGACCAGCGCCCGGCCTTCGGTGTTTTGCCAATCGTCAGAGGAGAGGTGCTCGCCCCGCTCGTCGAACCAGTCGATGTCGAGGACGCCGGGCATGGGCTCCCCCTGGCCGTAGAGGAACTTGCCGGCGCGCAGCAGCGGATGCTGCCTGCGCAGCGCAATCAGGCGGGCGACGAAGGCGGTCATGGCCTCGCCCTCCGGCGATCGGGCCAAGGCCCAGTCGAACCAGGAGATGGGGTTGTCCTGGCAGTAGGCGTTGTTGTTGCCCGCCTGGGTGCGGCCGAACTCGTCGCCGCCGAGCAGCATGGGCGTGCCGAGGGAGGCGAACACCGTCACCAGCATGGCCCGGCGCACGCGGTCGCGGGTCTCCTTGACGGCGGAATCCTCGGTCGGTCCCTCCTGGCCCCAGTTGTTGGCATAGTTCTCGCTGTGGCCGTCGCGGTTGTCCTCGCCGTTGGCCTGGTTGTGCTTCCCCTCGTAGGAGACGATGTCCTGCAGGGTGGAGCCGTCGTGGGAGGCGATATAGTTGATCGAGGCCCAGGGACGCCGCGCGCGCCGGTCGAACAGGTCGCCGGAGCCCGAAAGCCGGGCGGCGAGCTCCGGCCTGAGGCCCGCGTCGCCCTTCCAGTAGCGGCGCACGCCGTCGCGGAACTTGTCGTTCCACTCGGCGAAGCTCGGCGGATGGTGACCGAGCTGGTAGCCGCCGGGGCCGATGTCCCAGGGCTCGGAGATCAGCTTCAGGCGCTGCAGCACCGGGTCCTGGCGCAGCACGTCGAAGAAGCCGGCGCCGGGGTCGAAGCCGTGCGCCTCGCGCCCCAGGGTGACGCCGAGGTCGAAGCGGAAGCCGTCCACGCGGAACTCGTTGGCCCAGTAGCGCAGGGAGTCGGCCACCATCTGCAGCACGCGGGCGTTGGTGAGCTTCATCGTATTGCCGGTGCCGGTGTCGTTGACGCAGAAGCGCGGCTCGCCGTCCACGGCCCGGTAGTAGCTGGCGTTGTCGAGGCCGCGGAAGGACAGGGTGGGCCCGCGCTCGGAGCCTTCGGCGGTGTGGTTGTAGACCACGTCCAGGATCACCTCGAGGCCGGCGGCGTGCAGGCGCCGGATCGCCAGGCGGATCTCGTCCAGCTGCCCGTCGGCGAGGTAGCGCGGCTCCGGCGAGAAGAAAGACAGGGTGTTGTAGCCCCAGTAGTTGTTCAGCCCCTTCTCCTGCAGCACCCGGTCCTGCACGTAGGCGTGGATCGGCAGGAGCTCGACGGCGGTGACGCCAAGGCGCTTGAGGTGATCGATCACCTTGGGATGGGAGAGGGCGGCGAAGGTGCCGCGGGCGGGCGGGCGCACCTCGTCGAACAGCCTGGTGAGGCCGCGAACGTGGGCCTCGTAGATCACCGTCTCCGACCAGGGCGTATTAGGCCGCCGGTCGCCCGACCAGTCGAACTGGCTGGAGATGACGACGCCCTTGGGCATGGCGGGCGCGCTGTCGCGGCGGTCGAAGGATAGGTCGGCCCGGGCGGAGTTGACCCGGTAGCCGAACAGGGCGTCGGTCCACTTCACCGAGCCCGACAGGCCCTTGGCGTAGGGATCAAGCAGGAGCTTGTTGGGATTGAACCGGTGGCCCTGCTCGGGCTCGTAGGGGCCGTGGGCGCGAAAGCCATAGAGCAGGCCCGGGCGCGCGTAGGGCAGGTAGCCGTGCCAGACCTCGTCGGTCCACTCGGGCAGCTCGAAGCGGGCGATCTCCCGCCGCCCGGTCGGGTCGTAGAGGCAGAGCTCGATCCTGGTGGCGTGGGCGGAGAAGACGGCGAAGTTGACCCCCAGACCGTCGAAAGAGGCCCCGAGCGGAAAGGCGGAGCCGGGTTCGAGACGGTCTGGAAGATTCACGCCGCGCTATCCTCGAATTTCAAAAGGACCGCTCCGAGCGGCGGCAGCACCAGGTTCAGGGACTGCGGCAGGCCATGGGCGGAGACGGGTTCGCTGTGAACACGCCCGCCCGCGCCGATGTTCCCGCCGCCGTAGATTTCCGCATCGGTGTTGAGGATTTCGCGCCAGGCGCCCGCACTGGGGGCGCCGATGCGGTAGTCGAAGCGGGGCACGGGGGTGAGGTTGACGGCGAACAGCAGCGGCGCCGCGTCCCCCTTGCCGCGCCGCAGGAAGGCGAACACCGAGTTGGCGCTGTCGTCCCCCACCAGCCACTGGAACCCGGACGGATCGGCGTCCAGCTGGTGCAGGGCGGGCTCGGCGGCGTAGACGCGGTTCAGGTCGCGCACCAGGCGCTGCAGGCCGGCGTGGTCGGGATTTTCGAGCAGGCCCCAGTCGATCTGGCTGTCGTGGTTCCACTCCCGCTCCTGGCCGATCTCGCCGCCCATGAAGAGCAGCTTCTTGCCGGGGTGGGCCCACATGAAGGCGAAGTAGGCCCGGAGGTTGGCGAACTTGCGCCACCGGTCGCCGGGCATCTTGTTCAGGAGCGAGCCTTTGCCGTGCACCACCTCGTCGTGGGACAGGGGCAGCACGAACCGTTCGGAGAAGGCGTAGAGCAGGCCGAAGGTCATCTCCGAATGGCGCCAGGCGCGGTAGATCGGATCCTGCTCCATATAGTCGAGGGTGTCGTGCATCCACCCCATGTTCCATTTGTAGGCGAAGCCGAGGCCGCCGTCGGCGACGGGCGCCGAGACGCCGGGGAAGGAGGTGGATTCCTCGGCGATCACCACCGCGCCGGGCGCCCGCTCCAGGGCCAGGGCGTTCAGGCGCTTCAGGAAGTCGATGGCTTCCAGGTTCTCGCGGCCGCCGAACCTGTTGGGGATCCACTCCCCGGCCTTTCGGCTGTAGTCGCGGTATAGCATGGAGGCGACGGCGTCGACGCGCAGGCCGTCGATGTGGAAGGTCTCCAGCCACCAGAGGGCGCTGGCGATCAGGAAGCCCTGCACCTCGTGGCGGCCGAAGTTGTAGATCAGGCTGTTCCAGTCGTTGTGGAAGCCCTCCCTGGGGTCGGCGTATTCATAGAGGGCGGTGCCGTCGAACTGGGCGAGGCCGTGGGCGTCGGTGGGGAAGTGGGCCGGCACCCAGTCGAGGATCAGGCCGATCCCCGCCCGGTGGCAGGCGTCCACGAACTTGGCGAAGCCCTCCGGCGTGCCGAAGCGGGCGGTGGGGGCGAACTGCGAGAGCGGCTGATAGCCCCAGGAGCCGCCGAAGGGGTGCTCCATGATGGGCAGGAGCTCCAGGTGGGTGAAGCCCATGTCCGCCGCATAGGGGATCAGCCGCTCGATCAGGCCGTCCCAGTCCAGCGTCCGCTCGGGATCGCCGTCGGGGCGCAGCCACGAGGCCACATGGACCTCGTAGACGGACATCGGCGCATCCGGCTTCTGCGCCCGGGCGCGCCGGGCCATCCAGTCCGCGTCGGTCCAGCGGAAGTCGGGCGCCGCGGCGACGACCGATCCCGTGGCGGGCGGATGCTCGGTGGCGCGGGCGAGGGGGTCGGCCTTCTGCAGGATCTGGCCCGCGGCGCCCACCACCTCGAACTTGTAGCGTTCCCCGGCGGCGAGGCGGGGGATGAAGAGCTCCCACACCCCCGCCTCGTAGCGCAGGCGCATGGGGTGGCGGCGACCGTCCCAGCTGTTGAAGTCGCCGACCACGGAGACGCGCCGGGCGTTGGGGGCCCAGACCGAAAAGGCGACGCCCTTGATCCCGTCCATCTCGGCAGGCTGGGCCCCGAACTTGCGCGCCAGCTCCCAGTGGGCGCCCTGGCTGAAGAGGTGCAGGTCCAGTTCGCCCAGCACGAGGCCGAAGGCGTAGGGGTCTTCCGTCTCCTGCACGGCGCCCGGCCACCGAATGGCGAGGCGGTAGGGCGCGGTCTCCGAAACGGTCCCGGCGAAGACGCCCGAGGAGCCCGCAGGCTCGAGCGACCCGAGCGTGCGCCCGTCGTCCCGCGCCAGCACGTCCACGCCCTCGGCGCCGGGCTGGAAGGTGCGGACCACGGGGCCGTCGGGGCCCGGATGCGGTCCCAGGAAGGCGAACGGATCGGTCAGCCGGCCCTCGATGAGCTCGGCCGCCATCATCGTGTCGTCGGTCATCGATCGTCGTCCTTCGTGGTTCCGAGGAGGCGATCCGCCAGGGCGGCGAGGCCCTTCAGAGGCACGTCCAGCCAGTCCGGCCGGTTGGCCGCTTCGTAGGAGAGCTCATAGGCGGCCTTTTCCAGGAGGAAGAGGTCCAGCAGGGGGCCGGGCTCCGCGCCGCCGCCGTCCGCATAGCCGGCGAGGAAGGCGTCCGTGGCGAGGCTCCGGAAGCGGGCTGTGAGGTCGGCCTTGCGGCTCTCGATGGCATGGGCTTCGGCCGGGCCGCTGCGCTGCGCCATGGCGGCGGCGTAGTCGAACGAGCGGAGCATGCCCGCCACGTCGCGGAGCGGGCTCTGCTTGGCGCGGCGCGCCTCCAGCGGCTTGGTGGGCTGGCCTTCGAAGTCGATGATGGCCACGTCGCCGCCGGTGACCAGCACCTGTCCCAGATGCAGGTCGCCGTGGATGCGGGTGCGGGGCGCGCCGTCGCCGTGCTCGGCCAGTCTCGCGATCAGGTCGGTCAAGGGCCGGCGTCGGGCGAGGAGGCCTCGCGCGATGGTCTCGTGTTCGGGCGTCTCCCACGCATGGCCCGCGAGGTGGTCCAGCGCCGCGGCGAGCTCGGCCGTGACGGCCGCGCCCCAGGCCCTGGCTTCCCCGCCCGTGGCGACTTCCGGCGAGAACGCCGGATCGTCGCTCGGCTGGGCGAGGGCGGCGTGCATCTCCGCCACGCGCCGCCCGAGGGTGCGCGCGAGGCTGGCGTAGCCGTCGAGGATGGTGGCGTCGTCGTCGTGGGCCGAGGCGATCTGGTCGCTGGTGCGGGTGATGTAGTCGAGGGTCCAGCTCCAGCCGTCCCCCTGGTTGGTCACATAGCCCTGCACCACCATCAGCGTGCGCCGCTCGCCGTCCGCGCCGACGAGGGCGACTTCGCCGAGAAGGGGCGGGGTGGCGGCGAACCCGCGTTCAGTGAGGGCGCGGCTCATCTCCGCCTCGGGATGCACGCCCGAGACCACGCGGCGGAGCAGCTTCACCACCATGTGGCGGCCGATGACGACGGAGCTGTTGCTCTGCTCCGCGGTCAGCCATTCCAGCTCCGGCGCCGCCTCGTCGAACGTATCGGCGGCGGCGAAACCCGGGGCGGCGTCGAAGCGGAGCATCCCGTCCTCGGTCTCGATCCGCGCGCCCTGCTCGAGGCCCGCGACGACAGCCCTGACGAACTCCGGCGTGGCGAAGCCGTCGGTGACGCGGCCGACCAGCCGGCCCCGACGGACCCGCGCCATGGCCAGCTGGTGGGCGTAGGGGCCGGTCGGCTGGTTCTCCCAGACGATGGCGAGGGGCAGGCTGTAGGTCTCGATTCCGGCGGCGGTCTGGGTCTCGACCTCGGCCAGCACGCTCTCGCCGCCCGGCAGCAGCGCCCAGCTTTTCAGCGTCGCGCCGCTGAAGGCGGCGTTCTTGCCCTGGAACCAGCGGCGCTGGGGCACATAGGGCGGCAGCACCTCGCGCTCCAGCATGGCGCGGTTCCGGGGGGCGAGGATCTCCTCCACGCCGCCGCGGATGACGAAGGTGTAGTGCTCGGGCTCCGGCCCCGCCGTGGCCGTGCTCCATTCGGGCGCCGCCACGCTCTCGCAGAGCTGGAACCAGTAGAAGCCGTAGGGGGCGAGGGTGAGGAGATAGGTCAGCTGGCCGATGGTGGGGAAGGGCGTGTTGCCGCTCATCTCCACGGGTGTCCTGCCCGCGAATTCCGACAGGTCCAGCTCCACCGCCTGGGCGGTGCGCGCCATGTTGGCGACGCAGAGGATGGTCGTGCCCTGGTATTCGCGCAGATAGGCCAGGATCTTGCGGTTCTGGGGACGCAGGAACCGCTGCGTGCCGCGCCCGAACGCCTGGTTGCGGCCACGCACCGCCAGCATCCGCTTGATCCAGTTCAGGAGCGAGTGCGGGTCGCGGCTCTGGGCCTCCACATTGATGGCGGAGAAGCCGTAGAGCGGATCCTGGATCGCGGGCAGGGTCAGCTCCGCCGGGTCGGCGCGGGAGAAGCCGCCGTTGCGGTCGGGCGACCACTGCATCGGCGTGCGCACGCCATCCCGGTCGCCGAGGTGGATGTTGTCGCCCATGCCGATCTCGTCGCCGTAGTAGATGGCGGGGGTGCCGGGCATGGTGAGCAGGAGGCTGTTCATCAGCTCGATGCGCCGGCGGTCCCGCTCCATCAGGGGGGCGAGGCGGCGGCGGATGCCGAGGTTGATGCGCGCGCGCTTGTCGGCGGCGTAGGTGTTCCAGAGATAGTCCCGCTCCTGGTCCGTGACCATCTCCAGCGTCAGCTCGTCGTGGTTGCGCAGGAAGATGGCCCACTGGCAGGTGTCGGGGATCTCCGGCGTCTGGCGCATGATGTCGGTGATCGGAAAGCGGTCCTCCTGGGCGATGGCCATGTACATCCGCGGCATCAGGGGGAAGTGGAACGACATGTGGCATTCGTCGCCGTCGCCGAAATAGGCCTGGGTATCCTCCGGCCACTGGTTGGCTTCGGCCAGCAGCATGCGGTTCTTGAAGGTGGCGTCGAGCTCGGCGCGGATCTCCTTCAGCACCACGTGGGTCTCGGGCAGGTTCTCGTTGTTGGTGCCGTCGCGCTCCACCAGATACGGGATGGCGTCGAGGCGAAGCCCGTCCACGCCCGCCTCCAGCCAGAAGCGCATGACGCTCAAGACCTCCTTCATCACCTCGGGATTGTCGAAGTTCAGGTCCGGCTGGTGGGAGTAGAAGCGGTGCCAGTAGTAGGCGCCCGCCACCGGATCCCAGGTCCAGTTGGAGGTCTCGGTATCGAGGAAGATGATCCGGGTCTCCGGCCATTTCTTGTCGTCGTCGGACCAGACGTAGAAGTCCCGCTCGGGCGAGCCGGCGGGGGCGTTGCGCGCCGCCTGGAACCACGGATGCTGGTCGGAGGTGTGGTTGATGACGAGCTCGGTGATGACCCGAAGGCCCCGCTCGTGGGCCGCGTCGATGAAGCGCCGGGCGTCGTCCATGGTGCCGTAGTCGGGGTGGACGTCGCGGTATTCGGCGATGTCGTAGCCGTCGTCCCGGCGCGGGGACGGATAGAAGGGCAGGAGCCAGATGGCGGTGACGCCCAGCTCGGCGATGTAGTCGAGCTTGGCCATCAGGCCTGGGAAGTCGCCGATGCCGTCGTTGTTGGCGTCGAAGAAGGACTTGATGTGCAGCTGGTAGATGACCGCGTCCTTGTACCAGAGCGGATCGTCCGTCAGCTGTTCGGCGGCGGGGTCTTCGAAGGTGTTGGAGGTGTCGAGGGCCATGGGGATCACCGCTCCGGCTGCACGCGCCAGATGGCGTAGGGAAGGTCGAGACTGAGCCAGATGGTCTGGCGCTTGCCATGCCAGGTGAAGCGCTGGTCGTGCAGCAGATCCTCCACCTGCAGGGCGCCGTCATCGGGCAGGCCGAAGGTCCAGAGGGGGATTTCGATATCCGCCGTCTGGGCGTTTCGGGGATCGAGGTTGATGGCCACGAGGATCATGTCCCCGCTTCCCGGCGCGGTCTTGCCGAAGAAGAGGACGTTGTCGTTCCAGGCGGTGTGGAAGGCGACGCCGAGGTGGGTCTGCAGGGCGGGATGGGCCTTGCGGATGCGGTTCAGGCGGGAGATTTCCGGCACGATGTTGCCGGGCGCGGACCAGTCGCGGACGCGCACCTCGTACTTTTCGGAGTTGTTATACTCCTCCTTGCCGGGGATTGGCTCGGCCTCCAGAATCTCGAACCCGGAATAGACGCCCCAGAGGCCGGAGAGGGTCGCGGCCAGCGCCGCGCGGATCAGGAAGCCGGGCCGGCCCGAGGTCTGCAGGAAGTAGGGATTGATGTCAGGCGTGTTGACGAAGAAGTTCGGGCGGAAGAAGTCCTTCGGCGCCGTGGTCGTCAGCTCCGTCATGTAGTCGATGAACTCGCCCTTGGAATGGCGCCAGGTGAAGTAGCTGTAAGACTGGGAGAAGCCCGCCTTGGCGAGACGATACATGGGCTTGGGCCGGGTGAAGGCCTCGGCCAGGAAGATCACCTCGGGGTGGCGCCCGCGCACCTCGCCGATCATCCATTCCCAGAACGGCAGGGGCTTGGTGTGGGGATTGTCGACGCGGAAGGTCTTCACCCCCTCGCCGACCCAGAGCAGCACCACGTCGCGCAGCGCGTTCCAGAGGTCGGGCACGGCGCCCTCGCCGTAGAAGTCGACGTTGACGATGTCCTCGTACTTCTTGGGCGGGTTCTCGGCGTACTTGATGGTGCCGTCGGGGCGCCAGGCGAACCAGTCGGGGTGCTGCTTGAGCCACGGGTGGTCGGGGGAGCACTGGATGGCGAAGTCGAGCGCGATCTCCAGCCGGTGCTCGGCGGCGGCCTTCACCAGGGCGCGGAAGTCCTCGAACGTGCCGAGCTCGGGGTGGATGGCGTCGTGCCCGCCGCCCTCCGCGCCGATGGCGTAGGGACTGCCGGGATCGTCCGGGCCGGCGGTGAGGCTGTTGTTCGGCCCCTTGCGGTTCTTGCGCCCGATGGGGTGGATCGGCGGAAAGTAGAGCACGTCGAAGCCCATGTCGCGGATGGCGGGCAGGCGCAGGGCGACGTCGGCGAAGGTCCCGTGGCGCTTCGGGTCCGTCGTCTCCGAGCGGGGGAAGAGTTCGTACCAGCTGGCGAACCGGGCCGAGAGCCGCTCGGCGTCCACCAGCTGCGGCGCCGAGGCCAGCCGGTGCGGGCGATGATCGGCGCGCTCCATCAGGGCGGCGGTCTCGGGCGCCATCAGGAGGCTCTGGCGCTTGGGCGCCTTGGCGGCCTTCAGGGCGGCGGCCAGGGTCTGCAGCCCGATCTTCAGCTCGCCCTCCGCGCGCCCGGCGGCGGCGGCGATCAGGTCGCAGCCTTCCTGGGCGTCGACAGGACCGGCGACGGCGGCGTCGAGCTTCTTCTGGAAGTCGCGGCGGAAGCCGCCGAAGCGGTCGAGCCAGGCCTCGATACGGAATTCGTACCGGCCGAGCCGCTCCAGCGGAAAGACGCCGCGCCAGCGGTCGTTCTCGGCGGACTCCAGCCGGGCGGCGCTCCAGGCGGTCTCGTCCAGGGCGCGCCACTGCACCTCGGCGGCCAGGGCCTCGTGGCCGTCGGTGAAGATGTCGGCCTCCACGGCCACGGTCTCGCCGACGGTGCGTTTCACCGGGAAGGCGCCGCCTTCGACCACGGGGGTGACGGCGTCGATCACCACCCGGGGCCAGTTCGCCGCCGCCGCGGCGCTCCGGGCCGCCGTCTCGACGTCGCCGGTGATCGGGCGATCCCGCTCGGCGACGAGCAGGCGCACCTCGCCGGGGGCGAGGTCGCGGAAGGGTTCGCCCATCGGGTCGATCTCCTGGAAGGCTGTGAACTCGACGCCGGCCAGAAGGCTGGCGCGGTCGATGGCGGCGGAGCGGTGCAGGTCGGGATTGACCAGGGCGAGGAGCGCGCGCCCGGCGGTGCGCAGGTCCGGCGCGTCGCCGCGCAGCAGCGCCGTCGCGGAAGCGCCCACGCCGCCGAGCCGCCGCATCTCGCCGGCGTAGGGCGCCAGGGTCGCCGCGCGCGCATTGGCGCTGCGGATGGCGTCGGCGATCTGGTCTGACATGCCCTCCTGCGCCAGGGCGGCGAAGACTCCGGCGTCGCCGCCCTTGGGGTCGAGCCGGTCGCGCGCGCCGAACTCGAACCCCATCGGCATGAGCAGCCCGGAGCCCGTGGCGGCGGCGAGCGCCAGGGACCGCGTCACCACGGCGACCGGCTCCTCGGCCGGGGCGCGGGCCGCCGCGCGGGGGCCGAAGGGCGCCTCCACCTCGGCGATCACGGCGGCGGCGGCGCGCAGCGCCTCATACTCTTCGACAAGCCAGGGCGAGCGCCCGTCCCACCAGGGCAGGGATGAGGTGACGGCGTCGAATCCGGCCGCCGCCAGGGCCCCCGCCTCGTCGCGGGAGAGCCCCTCGGTGACGGCGATGAAGACGACGCCGTCGGCCGCTCGCCGAACG
>Ga0302314_10004839_pt1 | contig 24696 bp, 25 predicted proteins | sample III_Palsa_N2_3_FD_200533 | JGI IMG/M metagenome (GOLD analysis project Ga0302314, IMG submission 200533) | Peat permafrost microbial communities from Stordalen Mire near Abisko, Sweden - III_Palsa_N2_3 | ecosystem: Environmental > Terrestrial > Soil > Palsa > Peat permafrost | place: Sweden... | reverse complement strand
CTGCGCGTTCTTGCCGATGCTTGGGTGGATCAGCGCTTCGGCCAGACCCAGTTGTCCCCCGTTATGACGTGCCATCGGTGATCTCCGCTTCAATGCCCTCAGTCAGAGCATTTTCGCAAAGATCCCCTCGGGGGAGAGGGGAGGGCCAATCGCGGAGCGATTGGCGGGGTGAGGGAGCCCCGCGACTCATATTCGACAATTATTTGGCGTAGTCGCGGGGCCTGCCGGGCTATCATGCTGTATGCCGCGCACCCCCGCCGACAAACCGGGCCAGGAACCCGCCGAGGATCAGGCCGACGCCGATTTCCGCGAGGCGATGAGCGGCGTGCGGCCGCATGCCACCCCCGACCGGCTGGAGCCCCTGGTCCGCCGCCCAAGCACGCGCCCGCGCAGTACCGAGGCCGACGAGCAGGCGGTACTCGAGGAAATGATGTCCGACACCCTCAACCCCGAGGACATCGAAAGCGGCGACACCCTCACCTACCGCGGCGACGGCATCCAGGACTCGGTGTGGCGGCGTCTGCGCCGCGGCAATTACCACATCCGCGCCGAATTGGACCTGCATGGCCTCAACCGCGACGCCGCCCGGCAGGCCGTGGCCCAGTTCCTCGCCGACTGCCAGAACAACGACGCGCGCTGCATCCGCATCATCCACGGCAAGGGCCGCGGCTCCCCCAACAGCGGCCCGGTGATCAAGGCCCTGCTCGACGGCTGGCTGCGCCAGCGCAAGGACGTGCTGGCGTTCTGTTCGGCCCGGCCGCATGACGGCGGGACCGGGGCTGTTTATGTTTTGCTACGTGCGTCACAGACAGTACCGGGGAATCGATAGACGTTGGGTGTGACTCCGTGTAGTTTCTGGATACCCGTTCTTTGGGGTTTAGAACGCCTTACCAGGGAGAACAACAATGCTCAAATCATTTCTGAACAGCCTGCTCACCACTGCCACGGCGATGACGCCGTTTTTGCTCAGCGCTTGCGGCGACGACAGCACAAATTCGCCGCAGAAGTTTGAAATCGTGGCGATTCCGCTGCTGTTCTTCACCGTTTCCCTGGCGCATAGCTGGCTGAAAAGTCGTCAGCCCTCGGCTCAGCAAGCCTTCTAATCGTCTAGTTTCACGGACACGCTTCGTCAACTGGACTGGCCGGCATCAAATTTTCTTCATCCAATCGCCACGGTACGTGGCACCGAAGAAGAGTTTCGATCTGCAGGGGACTGCGCGATTCCTGACGCAGTCCCCACAGCCGGATCACACCATCGGTTGAACCGGTCAGCACCCAGCGACCATCCGGGCTGAATTCAGCGGCGTGGAAAGGCACCTCCGGCATTTGGCTGCCATGTTCAGCGATGGTGTCTAAAAGTTCACCATTTTGAGCGTCCCAAAGCTTGGCGGTTGCATCAGCACCGGACGTCAGGACGAAACTATCATCAGGAGAAATTTCGGCTGTGCGCACCTCGCCAGCGTGGCCGCGAAGAACCCAAGATTTTCCGTTATCCAGCCGCCACAACAACGCAATTCCGTTCTGATCGCTGATAGCAGCAAATCGATCATGGTGGGCGAAACGTACTGCATTGAACTGCCCCGCGGATGGCTCATCGATTTTTTGAAGCACATGTCCGTCCTGCGCAGCGAGGAGCAGTGCCTCCTGTCCATAGCTAGCGACCAGTAGTTGCTGACCATTGGCACTGAAGTCGATAGCGGCCACATCCTCCTTCGCTTTGCTTGGGTCACTGTCGAGTGGGGTCTCCCAAGAAAACTGACGTGAGTCCAAATTCCAGAGCTTCACTGCATGGTGAACACCTAGTGCAAAAAACTTTCCGTCGGGGCTAAAGCGGCCGGCCCGGGCCTGATCGCGCTCGAATGTGGCAATGGTTTCGCCGCTGTCAACATCCCATAACCGGGTAACGCCTCCGAGGATCGCAGCGGCGACTGTGCGACCGCCGCTACTTAGCTCGACCATTAAAACACGTCGGCCATTGCTATCGAATCTGCGCAGCAGACGTCCGGAACTCACATCCCAAATTTTAACGCCGTCGGCATAACCACCGCTGACAATCCTCGTGTCATCGGCACTAAACTGCAGCATGTTGATCGCTTTTGTATCTGCCTGAATGCTGCGCACCAACTGATGCGTCGATGCATCCCAAAGCTTGAGCAGCCCATCCCCTGCTCCGGTTGCAACCAGTGTTCCCTGATGATTGTAGATTGCCGCCGCACCGGGCGGTTTGGTTTCCGCCGACCAAAAGATCGGGTCTACAGTGTGGCGAAACTCGAAGTCCGGAATGTTCGGCATTTCCCAGAGCACTACCCGACCATCTGGACCGCCTGTTGCCAGTTCGCGGTCGTCTTCGCTGATATCGCGCGCTTCCGGTAGACCCCGATGACCATCCAAAGTAAACATCTCGACACCGGACTGCGCATCCTGCATTGCCAAACGCGAACTGCTCGAACTCATTACCCAACGTCCGGAAGAACTGATATCGATCTTATTTGCAGCGGCACCGGCAAACTGCTGAACGTATACCAGTTGTCCGGTAATGGTGTTCCACACTCGCGCACCATCATTCGCCTTGGTCAGCAGTCGCGTTCCATCCACATTGAAAATCAGAACAGGGTTGGGCGAAGGATGCCCGGCAACCACTTGTATTCCTCCATCGGAGAGCCGCCAGACACGTACCGAACCGTCGCGTGCGGCAGCGGCAACCAGGGTTCCGTCCTCGGTGTCATCAAGGCCAAGGATGTGACTGTTGAGACCTCGCATCACTTGCAATTTTCGACGGCCTTCACCGTCCCATACCACCACTTGACCGCTCTCGTCGCCTGTCAGAAGCCGTTGACCGTCACGACTGAAGCCCGCAACGCTAAAGTGCCCAATAATCCGCCTCAGGACTTGACCTGTTACAAGATCGACAATTTCAGCCGTATGCTCGGGAGTAACGTGCGCTACACGATGACTGCCATGGTCAAATGCATTGAAAGTGTGATCATTATTCGGAGGAATCTGAAGATGGGCAAGCAAGTGACCACTATCCACATCCCAAATATTGAACATCCCATTGCTTGAACCATCAGATGCGGTAATGAAATATATCAATCGGCTATCACGGCTAAATCTGGGGAGTAACCGATGCCCGCCTCCCACTGAAAATTCAAACTGTTTTTTTTCGGTGCCAACATCCCATACACGAGCAATATCATCGGTCCCGGTTGTTACAAGTAGCCGTGAATTTGGGCTAAATCTAACCGCAGACACTGGCGCACCGGTCTGGAACGCTAGTTTCTCGCTATCAACGATACGCATGGCACGCGCAAGCATGAAGCGAAGTGCCGGAGTATCGACTCCCAGCCGGTAGGCCTCGTTAAGGTAAACCGCTGCGCGTGCCTGGTTGTGCGCGATCAGTTCCTGACGCCCTTTTTCGTAAACCGTCTCGATGTGAGTATGGAGCGCTTGTTGCGCCAGTGCTTCCCGCTTTTCCCGCTGCTGCATTTGCCACAACCCGGTCAGGACGACCGCGGACAGCAAGCCGATCATCGCCACGCCCAGGTTCTGCAGCATGCGCCTGCGACGTTCGCGCCGACGCAGTTCATCCAGGCCCACACCAAGCAGCCCGGCAATCAGCTTCAGCTTGATTGCAGGTTTGCCGTCCTTGCCGGGCCGCACATCGGCCGCGATCGGCTCGATCCCATCAGCGGTCCGTAACGACGGAGGAAAACACTCAAGAAAGCCCTTGCCCGGATGCAGATCCGCATGCGGCTCGCCATCGACAATCAGGCACAGGATGCGATCACTGCGCCCCATGGCGCGGAAGCGCGCGATTTCCTGGTCGACCCATTTGGACACCGCCGCATAGGGCGAGGCGATGACGATCAGGTAACGGGACTGCAGCAGCGCCTGGTCGATGGCGCCGCTGAGATTGGGTGAGCTGGGCAGTTCCTCCAGGTCGCGGAACACCGGAAACAGGCGCCGGGGTACCGGGCCAGCAGCGGTTTCGCGGCCCACCAGGCGGCGCGGCACGCGATAGGTTTCCAGGGCCTTGTGCAGCCATTCGGCCCAGGCCTGGTCGCGGTGGCTGTAGGAAATGAATGCCCAGTACTTGTACGACCCCTGCTCCACCCGCGGCCCCCTCCGGCGTCAGTACCCCTATTATCCGGTCAGAAGTGCCTCAGCGGGCATATTCCTGCCGCGACAGCCAAAACTCCGCCAGCGGCAGATCCTCGGGATAGGTCACCTTGAGGTTGCTCTCGCGGCCGCGGACCAGCATCGGCTTGTAGCCGGCCAGTTCCATCGCGGCGGCCTCGTCGCCCAGCGGCTTGCCCTTGGCGATGGCCTGTTCCAGCGCGGTGCGCAGCAGGTCCAGGCGGAACAGCTGCGGGGTCTGGGCGCGCCACAGCGTGGCGTGATCCACGGTGCGCGCGGAGCACTCCTTCTCTTCCTGCTTGAGCACGTCGGTGACGGGCACGGCGAGCAGGCCGCCCTGTTCGTCGCTGGCCTCGTCGCGCAGGGTCTCCACGTCATCGACGGTCAGGCAGGGCCGGGCGGCGTCATGCACCAGGACGTAGACCGGGGAATCGAGCATCTGGCTGCGTTCGGTCACGGCCTGCAGGCCGGCCAATACCGAGTCGGCGCGCGCGGCGCCGCCGGTGACGGTGACGATCTTGGGATGCCCGGCGATGGGCAGTTTGGCGTAGTCGGTATCGCCCTTGGGCAGGGCCAGCACCACGCCGTCGATCCAGCCGGCATCGAGAAACGGCGCCAGGCTCCATTCCAGCAGGGCGCGGCCGCGCAGAGGCAGATACTGCTTGGGCTTGCCCAATCCCATGCGGGCACCGCCTCCGGCGGATGCCACCACGGCCCAGTAACGCGGGACTTTGGTCACTGTTGCGGGCTGTTGGCGGCGACCACGAGATAAAAGGTTTCGCCCTTGCGGATCATGCCCAGCTCGCTGCGGGCATGCGCTTCGATGGCCGCGCCGCTGTTATGCAGGTCGGCCACTTCCGCTTCCAGCACGGAGTTGCGCAATTGCAGCTGGGCGTTGGATTCCGCCTGTTGATCCACCACCTGTTGCAGGTGGCGCGTATCGAACACCCCGCCGTCGCCGATCCAAAGCCGATACTGCAGTCCCGACAGGACCAGGCACAGGACGACGAGGGCGAGGCGCTGTTTCAATGGCGGATGGGCTACGGCAGGCCGATGGGGAACGCCGACGCGCCCGGATAGCGCGCGCGCTTGCCCAGCAGGTGCTCGATGCGCAGCAGCTGGTTGTACTTGGCCATGCGATCCGAGCGGCACAGCGAGCCGGTCTTGATCTGGGTGGCGGCAGTGCCCACCGCGATGTCGGCGATGGTGGCGTCCTCGGTCTCGCCGGAGCGGTGCGAGACCACGGCGGAGTAGCCGGCGTCGGTAGCCATGCGGATGGCCTCCAGCGTCTCGCTCAGGGTGCCGATCTGGTTGGGCTTGATCAGGATCGAGTTGCCGATGCCCTTGATGATGCCCTCGGCCAGGATCTTGGTGTTGGTGACGAACAGGTCGTCGCCGACCAGCTGCACCTTGCCGCCGAGCTTCTGCGTCAGGATGGCCCAGCCGGCCCAGTCGTCCTCGGCGCAGCCGTCCTCGATGGAGATGATCGGGTAGCGCGCGGCGAGATCGGCCAGGTAGTCGGCGAATTCAGCCGCCGTGTACTGCTTGCCCTCGCCTTCCAGGTGGTACTTGCCTTTCTTGAACAGCTCGCTGGAAGCGACGTCCAGGCCCAGGTAGATATCCTTGCCGGCCTTGTAGCCGGCGGCGCCGATGGCTTCCAGCAGGCATTCCAGCGCGGCTTCGTTGGACGGCAGGTTCGGGGCGAAGCCGCCCTCGTCACCCACCGCGGTGCTGAGCTTGCGCGCGTGCAGCACTTTCTTCAGGGAGTGGAAGATTTCCGCGCCCCAACGCAGCGCCTCGCCGAAGCTGGGCGCGCCCACTGGCAGGATCATGAATTCCTGCACGTCGACATTGTTGTCGGCATGGGCGCCGCCGTTGATGACGTTCATCATCGGCACCGGCAGCGTATCGGCCTGGATGCCGCCCAAGTGGCGGAACAGCGGCTGGCCGTTCTCGGCGGCGGCGGCCTTGGCGCTGGCCAGCGACACGGCCAGGATGGCATTGGCGCCGAGGCGCGACTTGTTCTCGGTGCCGTCCAGCTCGATCATCGCCTGGTCCAGCGCGGCCTGCTCCTGCGCATCGCGGCCGATCACGGTCTTGGCGATCTCGGTCTCGACGTTCTTCACCGCCTTCAGCACGCCCTTGCCCAGATAGCGCGCCTTGCCGCGAGCCGGCGCGCCATCGCGCAGCTCGGCCGCTTCGCGCTTGCCGGTGGAGGCGCCGGAGGGGACGGCGGCGACGCCGCGGGCACCGGAGGCCAGTACCACTTCGGCTTCCACCGTCGGGTTGCCGCGGGAATCGATGATCTCTAAGGCGCTGACTTGAACAATTTTCGACATGCGATTGTTTCTATTGGTTAATTTATTGAAGAACTTGAAATCAGGAAGACAGCTGGCGTTCCAGCAGGCCGCTGCGCTTGGTCAGGCGGTCCAGCTCCAGCAGCGTTTCCAGCAGCCCGCCGATGTACTTCAACGGCAGTGAATTGGGGCCGTCGCAGAGGGCTTCATCCGGACGCGGATGGGTTTCCATGAACAGGCCGGACACGCCCGCTCCCACCGCCGCCCGCGCCAGCACCGGGATGAACTCGCGCTGGCCGCCGGAAGCATTGCCCATGCCGCCCGGCAGCTGCACGGTGTGGGTGCAGTCGAACACCACCGGGGCGAAATCGCGCATCACGGCCAGGCCGCGCATGTCGGCGATCAGGTTGTTGTAGCCGAAGGAGAAACCGCGCTCGCACAGGAAGAACTGCGGCTCGGCCACGGCCCTCATCTTCTCGATCACGTTGCCCATTTCCCAGGGCGACATGAACTGGCCTTTCTTGACGTTGACCGGCTTGCCCTGGCGGGCCACGCTCTGCATGAAATTGGTCTGGCGGCACAGGAACGCGGGGGTCTGCACCACGTCGACCACGCTGCACACTTCGGCCAGCGGCGTGTCCTCGTGCACGTCGGTCAGCACCGGCACGCCGATCTGCTTCTTCACCGCCTCCATGATCTTCATCCCGCCTTCCAGGCCGGGGCCGCGGTAGGACTTGTGCGAGGAGCGGTTCGCCTTGTCGTAGCTGCCCTTGAAGATATAGAGGATGCCGAGCTTGTCGGCGATCGCCTTGATGTGTCCGGCCACCTCGATGGCCAGTGCCTCGGACTCCAGCGTGTCCGGGCCGGCGATGACGAAGATCGGTTGGTCGATGCCTACTTCACGTCCACAGAGTTTCATAACGGCAGTGACCAGTGATTAGTGGCCAGTGGCCAGTAAAAAGAAACAGCGTCCGAAGAAGCGTTACTAACCACTAACCACTGACCACTAATCACTGCTTCTTTCATGCTGCTTTCGCCTGGTGCGCCAGATGCTGCTCACGCGCAGCGCGGATGAAGCCCTCGAACAGGGGATGACCATCGCGCGGCGTGGAGGTGAACTCCGGATGGAACTGGCAGCCCACGAACCAGGGATGCTCCGGCAGCTCCACCATCTCCACCAGCTCGCCGTCCTCGGACATGCCGGCGATGCTCATGCCCTTGGCGGTCAGCGCCTCGCGGTAGTTGTTGTTGAACTCGTAGCGGTGACGGTGACGCTCGCTGATCAGCTCGGCGTTGTACAGGGCGCGCGACTTCGAGCCCGCCACCAGGCGGCATTTCTGCACGCCCAGGCGCATGGTGCCGCCCATGTTGGAATTGTGGCTGCGCCGCTCGACGCGGCCGCTGGCATCCTGCCATTCGGTGACCAGCGCGATCACCGGGTGCGGCGAATTGGGCGCGAACTCGGTGCTGTGCGCGTCGGCCAGGCCGACCACGTTGCGCGCGTATTCGATCGCCGCCACCTGCATGCCCAGGCAGATGCCCAGGTAGGGAATCTTGCTCTCGCGCGCATAGCGCGCCGCCGCGATCTTGCCTTCGATGCCGCGCTCGCCGAAGCCGCCCGGCACCAGGATGGCGTCCGCGCCCTGCAGCACGCGCGCGCCCTGGCTTTCCACCGCCTCGGACTCGATGTAGCGGATCTTCACGCGGGTCGCGGTGTGCAGGCCGGCGTGGTACAGCGCCTCGTTGAGCGATTTGTAGGCATCGGCCAGGTCGACATACTTGCCGACCATCGCCACCTGCACTTCCACGTCCTGGTGATCGCGGGCGTTGACCACTTTTTCCCAGGCCGACAGGTCGGACTGGCGGGCGTCGATGCCGAAATGCTCGACCACCAGCTCGTCCAGGCCCTGCTGGTGCAGCCAGCCGGGAATCTTGTAGATGTCGTCCAGGTCGATGGCCGAGATCACCGCCCGGTAAGGCACGTTGGTGAACAAGGCGATCTTGCGCTTCTCGGCATCGGGAATCGGCCGCTCGGAGCGGCACAGCAGCACGTCCGGCTGGATGCCGATGGAGCGCAATTCCTTGACCGAATGCTGCGTCGGCTTGGTTTTCAGCTCGCCGGAGGAGCGCACGAAGGGCAGCAGCGTCAGATGCATGTACATCGACTGCTTGCGGCCCAGCTCGGCCCCCATCTGGCGGATCGCCTCAAGGAACGGCAGCGACTCGATGTCGCCCACCGTACCGCCGATCTCGACCAGGCAGATATCCGCGCCGCGCGCACCCTCGCGGATGCGCTGCTGGATTTCATCGGTGATGTGCGGGATTACCTGAACGGTGCGGCCAAGGTAATCGCCGCGGCGCTCCTTCTCCAGCACGTTGCGGTAGATCTGGCCAGTGGTGACATTGCTGTGGCGGCTGGTCTTGCCGCGCAGGAAGCGCTCGTAATGGCCAAGGTCCAGATCGGTCTCGGCGCCGTCTTCGGTGACGAAGACCTCGCCGTGCTGAAACGGACTCATGGTCCCCGCATCGACATTGATGTAGGGATCCAGCTTGATCATGTGGACCGTAAGGCCGCGCGATTCGAGGATCGCGCCGAGGCTCGCCGCGGCGATACCTTTACCCAGCGAGGACACCACGCCGCCGGTTACAAAAATAAAACGTGTCTGCGCGACGTCGGGCATTTGAGTTCATGCTGCAGGTTTAAGCAATTTTACGGGAATACGCGCGGCCGCGCATCCGATATTGCACCAGGGCCTGTCGTCGATCACTTTGGTCGCTGCGTTGCAGTCCAAAATCGCGTCAGGCAAGGCGGCAGGCCCCGCGGTGCCGGCGACCGCAAGTGGCACCGTTTCAGGGAGTCGGTGGCTGCTCCGGACCCGCCTTGTGGACCCACAGCCCCTGGTAGCCAAAGCGCGCCTGCAGTTCGGCAACCACGGCGCGCGCGGCATCCGCCGAGGGGTAACCCCTGAGCTGGACGCGGAACCAGGTCTGTCCCTTCACCTGTGCCTGCTGCACGGTGGCCGCATAGCCGTTGGCGTGCAACTGCTGCGCGTGCTTGTTGGCATCATCCACCGACGGGAAGGAGGCGACGTTGACGTCCCATGCGCCGGAGCCACCCGACGGCTGGACTGGAGGGGGCGGCAAGGGACCGACAGCCGCCACGGGCGGTGGTGTGGGCGCCAGCGGTCCCGCCGCGGCCCCGGGCGGAGCCGGCGGCAATGGCTTCGGCGCGGCAGGCACGGGATGGCGGGGCGGCGGCGCTGGAGCCGGCGCAGGCTCGTCCCCAGGATCGTCGCTACCGGCATCGTTCGCCGCCAGCATGGCTTCCGGCGAGGTGGGGGCATCGATATCGAAGCCATGCCGGACCGCGATCCAGGCGCTGGGGTCATGCGCCACCCGCTCCGGCGGCAGGCCGGCGACGAAGCGATAACAGGCCGAGGGGTGCAGCTTCTGCAACTGGCTGCCGCCGTTGAGCAGCACCGACAGGCGCCCGGCCGCCACGCAGGCGCGCGCCGTCCCGGGCCGGCTGTCGAAGAAATATTCGCCCGGAATCAGGGCCGCATGCTGGCTGCCGAAGTAGACGAACAGCGGCCAGCCGCCACCTTCCGGCGGCAGCTTCCACACCACCCGCAGGTAGCCGTGGGTGAGGCTGAAAATGGTCTGCAGATCGTCGGCATAGCTGGCAAAAGGCAGTTTTTCGATGCCGATTTCGGCGCCCGGCCCCATTTCGATAAAGCCGTGTCCGGCAAAATTCAGGGACAGGGTGCCGTCGGCGCCGACACGCACCACGTCGCGCTCGCTCAGGCGATCGCCCGGCTTCAGCGCGGATGGCGTGCCCAGGCGGTCCACGCTGGCGGTGCCGGAGACGCTGTCGACAGTCAGCACCTCGCCGGCCTGGGCGGCGAAAGCGGCGGCGGCCAGCAGCGGCGCCGCAAATTGCAAGAAAGCCCGCTTGATCAAATCCGCTATGCCCCGAGTAGCCAGAAGTCCGGGCTGTATCGCCCGGTATGTGGAGAGTCTACGCCGCCGCCTGCAAACCGCTAGGCGTCGATGACCTCGTCGCGCGCGCGCAGGGCCGGCAGCGCCCGCTCGAGGATGGCGCGCACCTTGGCCATGCCGTTTTCGATCGACTGGTGGATTTCACCGTGGATATCGCCGGAACCCAGGCCGGCGGCCCAGTTCACGCTGACCGCCAGGCTGGCGTAGTCGAGCCCGAGTTCGCGCGCCAGGCCGGCCTCCGGCATGCCGGTCATGCCGACCATGTCGCAGCCATCGCGCTTGAGCCGCCGGATCTCGGCGGTGGACTCCAGGCGCGGCCCCTGCGTCACGCCCATCACGCCGCTTTGAGCGATGTCGACGCGCGCATCGACGGCGCCGTGCAGCAGTTCGCGGCGCACGCGCTCGCTGTAAGGCTCGGTGAACTCGACATGCTTCAGCTCGGCATGCTCGCCGTCCGAGTAGGTGTGCTCGCGGCCGTAGGTGTAGTCGATCAGGTCGGTGGGCACCGCCACGGCACCCGGCGGGAACCAGGGAGCGATCGCGCCCACCGCGGCGATGGCGACGACGGCGCCGACGCCGGCCTGGTGCAACGCCCACATATTGGCGCGGTAATTGATGCCGTGCGGCGGAATGCGGTGGCCCTCACCATGCCGGGCCAGGAAGATCGCCTGGATGCCGTAAACCTTGCCCAGCAGCAGCGGCGCCGAGGGCGCGCCGTATGGCGTATCGACCTGCAACTGCTTCTGCACCACCAGTCCCGGCCACTGATTCATGCCGGTGCCGCCGATCACTGCAACCGAAGCCATGCAAACTCCATCCATTGAAAGTGGAACATCCCGGGAAACTACCGCGGGCGAATTATTTCTTCAAAACGACCGCCGCGCCAGCATTGGCGACAAAACGCGCATCCAGCGTCGGCTGCGGACCAAAGGCATCGAGTTGCCCACTGAGCTGGTCGAGCTGCGCCAGGCGGTCTGCCGGGCGCGGATGCGTCTGATACAGCAGGGCCAGGGAGCTGTCGTTGGCATCCATCGCATCCAGCGCCTGCAGCACCACCAGCAGGCCATAGGGATCGTAACCGGCGCGGCCGGCCAGTTGCACCCCGAGCCGATCGGCGGCGTATTCGTCCGATTTATCCAGGCCGCGCGAATACAGGGTCTTGGCCTGACCCGACACGGTGTTGAGCAACTCCGGCGGGATGTTGGCCTGACCCGCTTTCTGCGCCACCGCCGCCGAACCCAGATCGCTCAGCAGCTGCGTGCCCGCTTCGCGGCGCAGGGCGTTGAGATGGTGCTTCAGCACCACGTGGGCGATCTCGTGTCCCAGCACCCCCGCCAGCTCGGCCTCGCTGTGCAGCCTGGCGAGCAGGCCGCGGGTGACGAAGACATAACCGCCCGGGGCGGCGAAGGCGTTGATGGAATTGTCATCCAGCACCGCGAAGCGCCAAGGCAGGCCGGGTCGATCGCTTTGCAGCGCCACCCACATCCCGACCCTGCTGACGTAAGCCTGCAGATCGCGGTTGCTCATCGGCCTGGCCGCACCCAGCAAGGTGGCGGCGGCGATGCGGCCCAGCTCGTGCTCCTGCTGCTCGTCCGGGCCGATCACCGCGGTCTTCAGCTGCTTGACGCTGTCGAGGGCCTGGCCCAGGTCGAAACTGATCGCCGCGGCCGCGGCGCTGGCCAACAGGCCGCCGGCGGCGACCGCCGCGCAAATCAAGGTACGGGTGGACATTACTGGCTGCCTCCCCTGGCGGGATCGGCCTTGGCCTGAAGATTGGCCTGGGCGGCGAAGCCGCGCGCATCCGCCGTGGTCACCGCGGCAGTCTCCAGGGCGTCGGCCGCGGCCACATCCGGCGTCGCGTTCTGCAGCTCACCCTGGCCGAAGCCGCGCACACCGGTGGTGGCAACCGTCTGTGTCGCCGCCGCACGGCCGCCGTCGAGCAGCCCCGCCCGCGCGCCCGGCACCCGCAGGCGCAGCGAGGACATGCGCACCCAGCCCTGCTGCTGGGCCGCCTGCACTTGATACCAGCCGCCCTGCCGCCCCAGGATCTCGACCGGCGCCGCCGCCGGCAGGGACTGCAGGGTCTTGGCGTCGACGTAGGGGCCGTCGCGCAGATCGGTGGCATCGGATACGTAGCCGGGCTCGGCCGCCGCCAGCAGCGGCAGCCACAACAGGGCTAAAAGCAGTTTGCGCGTCATGGATTCCCCCATTCCCCGGAACCGCACCAGTGGCAGCTCCAATCGTCCCCGATGTGCCCGCCAATCCGCTGGCTAGTCTGCCCGCTCCGGCGCGGCGGAACCGTGCAGCGGTTCAAACAATCGCACCGGCTGCTCGCGCCCCTTGGCCTTGAAATCGCCGCGATCGACGAAATTCACCACCGCACCGCAAGCCTCGCGAGTCTGCGCCGACACCAGCACCCGCGCCACCCCCTTGGTGAGGCCCTCGATGCGGCTGGCGAGATTGACGGTATCGCCGATCGCGGTGTAGTCGGTCTTGTTCTCGGAACCGATGAAGCCGACCACCGCCGGGCCGCTGTGGATGCCGATGCCGACATCGAATACCACCCCCTCGGCGGCCACTTCGCGGGCGAATTCGACCACGATCTGCGCCATCTCCAGCGCCGCCAGCACCGCGTGCTCGGCCTGCCGCTCATCCGGCAGCGGCGCGCCCCAGAAGGCCATGATGGCGTCGCCGATGAACTTGTCGACAGTGCCGCCGTGCTCGAACACGGTGGCCACCTGGCGCGAGAAATAGCGGTTGAGCAGATTCACCACCTGTTCCGGCGTCCGCGTCTCGGAAAAGCTGGTGAAGCCGCGGATATCGGAAAACAGCACGGTGATCTGCTGGCTCTGCGCCCCTTGCTGCAGCAGTTCGCGCCGCGTATCCACCAATTGCTTCACCACGTGCGGATTGACGAAGCGGCTGAACACCCGCACCGCATGATCGCGCTCGCGCCGCTCGCGCAGGTACTCCCACAAGGCCAGAACCAGGTATGCCAGCCACAGGCTGGCCAGGGGCGCCACCGGGCGCACCAGCCAGCCGGCCTGCAGCGCGCCATAGGCGAGCAGCAAGGACAAGGGGCTGAGGACGGCCAGGCTCAGGCCCAGCGGAAACAGGCCGACGCCACGCAGATAGGCCAGCCCCAGCAGCAGCAGCGGCAGCAAGCCGATCGATACACCCAGCCAGGGCGGCGGCCGGCGCAGCGCGTCGCCATGCTTGATCGTCTCCAGCGCCGCGGCGAGGATGGCCGGCCCGGTCTGCGGCCCTGCCTGCCGCTGCGACAAGGGCGTTGGATGCAGATCGTTCAAGCCGACGGCGGTGGCGCCGACGATGATCACCTTGTCGCGGAATTCATCCGCCGGTCGCTGCGGGTGCTGGCGTTCCAGATCGAGAAACAGGTCGGAGAAGGAAACGCTTTGACGCGACTGCGGCAGTCCGCGCCAATTGATTTCGATGTCGCTGCCGGCCGGCAGGGGCCAGTTCAGGTCGTGGGCAACGCGCAGCGGCAGCGAGGGAATCAGCCAGCCGTGATGCGGCATGCGCGCCCAATAGCGCCGCCCCACCCCATCGTCGTCCGGCAAAAAGTTAATCAGGCCGATACGTCCGGTTTCGGCGATGCGGCTGAAGGGCAGCAGCAACGGCAGGCGCGCATCGGGATCGGCTGCCGGTCCGCGCTCGAAACCCAGGCGCTCGCCATGGCCGCCCAGCGACAGACCCTCGCTGTCGGCGACACCGTCGAGCCTGGTCATGCCGACATAGACATCCGGCGCGGCCACCACCGCATCGATGAAGTAGGCGTCCTGGTCCGGGTGCTCGCGCTGCGGATCGGCGAACATCTGGTCGAAGACGATGGCCGCGGGATGCTGCCGGTTCAGCTTCTCGATGAACTCGGCATAGACCGAACGCGGCCAGGGATAGGGGCCGAAATCGGGATTCATCGCGGCGATGCTGCGCTCGTCGATGTTGACCAGCACGATGTCCGGATCGGCCGCGCGCCGCTGCGCATGCAGGCTCAGCAGCCAGTCCTGCACCCGATGGTCGACCTGGCCCAGCCAGGCAAAGGCGGCGATTTCCAGCAGCACCAGGGCGAACGCAATGGCGATGCGAACGCGCATGGCGAGCTGGAGCGCTCTATTCCTTGACCGCGTAAATCGCCGGCAGCTGGCGCCAGTATTCCTTGTAGTCCATGCCGCAGCCGAAGACGTAACGGTCCGGCAGGCTCAGGCCGATGAACTCGGCATGAGCTTCGGCGGCGCGGCGCGCGTGCTTCTTGTCAGCCAGTACCGCCACCTTGAGGCTGGCGGGAGCAAATTCCTGCAGGGCCTTGCGCACCGCCACCAGGGTGTGGCCTTCGTCGAGGATATCGTCGATGACCAGCACATGGCGGCCTTCCAGCTGTGTGTCCGGCTGGCGCTTCCACAACAGGCCGCCGCCGGTGGTGGCGCCGCGGTAGCGGGTGGCGTGCAGGTAATCCAGCTCGAAGGCGAAACTCACGCGCTTGAGGATTTCGGCCGCCGGCACCAGGCCGCCGATCATCACCGCCAGCACCAGCGGATTCTTGTGCGCGTATTCGGCGCTCAGCGCCGCGGCGAGACGATCATAGGCGGCGTTGACCGAGGCGGCATCGCTGACGATGTCCGCTTCGTGCAATACGGCCTGTGCTTCCTTGAGGCGGCTCATGCGGGAACCTCCCGGCGATACAGCTTTTGCAGTCGCGCGCTGCCGAGCTTGCGCGGCTTCACCGGCAGGCCGGCGAGCAGCTTGATCAGCGATTCGCGGTCGTTGCAGACCGGCAGCATATCGCAGCCGGCATCCAGCGCCATCAGGGCGCGCTCGACGATCTCGCCGGCAACCTTGGCGCCGGCCATGTTGAGGTCATCGCAGATCACGGCGCCGTTATAACCGAGCTGGGTGCGCAGCAAGCCGCGGATCCAGCGCCGCGACAGCGAGGCCGGCTTTTCGTCGATGGCGGTGTAGCGGACATGGGCCATCATCAGCGACTCGATGCCGTCCTCGATCAGCCCGCGGAACGCGGCCAGATCCTTGGCCTCGATCTCGGCATAGCTGCGGCGATCCACCGGCAGCTCGGTATGCGAATCGGCCGCGACCGCGCCATGCCCGGGGAAATGCTTGCCTGTGGCGGCCAGGCCCGCGGCGTTGAGGCCGGCGCGGAAGGCGCGGGCCAGTTTCACGATCACTTCCGGATTTTCCGAAAAAGCACGGTCGCCGATGATCTGGCTGATGCCGGTGTCGCGATCCAGCACCGGGGCGAAGCACAGGTCGATGCCATAGCCCGCCAGCTCGCGGCCGACGGTCAGGCCCTGGGCCTGTGCCTCCTCCAGCGCCCGCGGCGCGGATTCCTCATACAGTTTGCCCAGGGTGCCCATCGCCGGGATGCGGGTGAAGCCGACGCGGAAACGCTGCACGCGGCCGCCCTCATGGTCCACCGCCAGCAGCAGCCGCGTCCGTTTCAGGGCCAGCAGGTCGACGCACAGGGCGCGCAACTGCTCCGGGTCGCTGTAGTTGCGGGCAAACAGGATCACCCCCCCGACCAGGGGATGCGCCAGGACTTCGCGATCTTCGGCGGTCAGGGTCAATCCGCCGACGTCGGCCATCAACGGCCCGATAGTGCTCATGTGTAGTTGACGTGGTTACGAATTTTGAAGGGCCGTACAGATGGCCCCGGCGCCCATGCTCTCACACAATGATGCCGCGGATATTGCACAGGCTCACAGATTGCTCACACCTATTGTCGCTCGGCCGGACTCCATTCCGCATAGGGCCGCTTGGCCAGGGCATGATTGTAATAGCGTTGCTCGGCGGTCAGTTCGCGCCCCAGCCAGGCCGGCCGTGGAAATTCCTGATCGGCCGTGGTGAGTTCGACTTCCGCCACCACCAGGCCGGCGTTGGCGCCCTCGAACACATCGATCTCCCAGGTCAGGCCATCGCGTTCGACGTAGTGGCGCGTTTTCAGGACCAGGCCGCTGCAAAGCGTGGCCAGCATTTCCTCCGCCTCGGCGACCGGGATGTCGTACTCGTATTCGGCCCGCGCCGAACCAATCACCGCCGCCTTGATATTGAGCCTGGCCACCGCGCCCTCGAGCCGCACGCGCACCGAGGCGCTGCCGCCCAGCTCGACCAGATAGCCCTGGCGCATGGGGACGGCGCGCGAGGCCTCGGCGCGCCAGCCGTCGCCGGCGACCAGGAATTTGCGTTCGATCTCGATAGGCATGGACAGGTCTAGTCTTTCTCGAACAAAGCCATGGACTCGATATGCGCCGTATGCGGGAACATGTCGAGGACGCCGGCGCGGCGCAGGTGGTAACCGTGTTCCTTCACCAGCAGGCCGGCGTCGCGCGCCAGCGTGCCCGGGTGGCAGGACACATAGACGATGCGCCGCGGCCGCGTGCGCGCCAGCAGCGGCAGGATCTCGCGGGCGCCGGAGCGCGGCGGATCGAGCAGCGCCAGGTCGTAGCGCTGCTGCAACCACGGCGCATGCGGGTCCGGCGCGAACAGGTCGGCGCGATGGTAGCGCGCCTCCAGGCCGTTGCGTCGCAGATTGTCGCGGCCATGCTCGACCAGCGCCGCCTCGCCTTCCACCGCGGTGACGCTGGCGCCGCTGCGCGCCAACGGCGCGGTGAAATTGCCCAGCCCGGCAAACAGCTCCAGCACCGTATCGCCGGCGGCCGGGGCCAGCCAGTCCAGCGCCTGCCGCACCATGGCCTGGGCCACCGGCCCGTTGATCTGCACGAAATCGGAGGGCGCGAATTCCAGCCGCAGCTCGCTGCCGTCCGGAGAGTAATGCAGAGTACGCGCGGCGCCAAGCGGCTGGACCGAGTCCGGACCGCCGCGCTGCAGGTAGAAATCGAAATCATGCGCGGCGGCGAAGCTGGCCAGGGCTTCGCGATCGGCGGCGCTGGGCTCGTCCAGCACCCGCAGCACCAGCGCCGCGTGATCGGCGCAGGCCACCTCGATCTGCGGCAGCCGCTCCGCGATCGACAGGCCGCCGATCAGGGTGGCCAGGTCGCGCAGGCTCTGGCCGACGCGCGGATCGAGCACCACGCAGGAGTCGATCGCGGCCAGCAGGGGCGATTCCCGTTCGCGGAAGCCGACCAGCACCCCGCCCTTCTTCGGCACCAGCTTGGCGCCGAGGCGGGCGCGGCGCCGGTAGCCCCACATCGGGCCGGTCACCGGCGCAGCCACTTCCGCGGCCTCCACGCCGCCGAGGCGGGTCAGCGCTTCCAGCAACTGCTTCTGCTTGAATGCGACCTGCTGCTCCGGCGCCAGGTGCTGCAGCGTGCAGCCGCCGCAGACGCCGAAATGCGCGCAGCCGGGCTCGACCCGGTGCGGCGAGGCCTGTTCCACCGCCGTCGCCGCGCCCTCGTCGACATCGCGCGTGGTGCGGCTCAGCTTGTAGCGCACCCGCTCACCCGGCAGCGCGCCGGCGATGAAGGTGACCTTGCCCTCGACGCGCGCGACGCCGCGCCCATCGTGGTCGAGATCGACGATATCGGCGGTGAATTCCCCCGCCGGCACCACCCGGCGGCGTGAGCGAGACCCCATCAGTTCGGACTTCCCCATGCGGCCAGGAATTCGGCCCAGTGCGGCGCCGTGCTTTGCCCCAGGAAATCGCGGGCGCGCTGCACTTCCTGCTCGTGCTCGGCGGCGGAAAGCAGGCCGCGCATCAGCTGGAAGCGCAGATAGACCAGATAGGTATTGAGCACGTCGGTTTCGCAGTAGGCGCGGATTTCGGCGATCTTGCCGGCACGGAAGGCTTCGGCCACCTTGGAGCCGTCCATCCCCAGCTTGCCGGGGAAGCCGAGCAGCAGGGCCATTTCGTGCAGGGGCGCATAGGCGCGCGCCTGGTACAGCGCCAGCACATCCATCAGGTCGGTGTGGCGGAACTGGTAGCGGCTGATGTAGTTGTCCCACTTCGACTCGCGGTCGAAATGCCCGGTGTCCCAGTAGCGCGGCGTGCTCAGGCGGTGGATCAGGGCGCGGTAGTGCAGCACCGGCAGGTCGAAGCCGGAGCCGTTCCAGGACACCAGGGTCGGCCGGTATTTCTCGACGCCGTCGAAGAAGCGCTTGACCAGTTCCGCTTCCGGCGCGTCCGGCTCCCCCAGCGACCAGACGCGAAAATCATCGCCGCTGCGCAGGCAGCAGGAAATGGCCACCACGCGGTGCAGATGCTGCGGCTGGAAATCGGTGCCCTTTTCCGCCTGCCGCTGCGCCGTCATGGCCTGCGTCGCGGCCTCGTCGTCGATGCCGGCAAAACCGTGGATGCGCTGCCAGCCCTCGACGTCGGGCACGGTTTCGATATCGAATACCAGGATGGGTTCGCGGATCGGCATGTGGATCTAATGGCTCCGGAAGGCCGCGGGCAGCGACACGCTGTTCAGCCCCGACTGGGCAATCCGCTCGAGCAGCTGCGGCAACACGATCAGCACCACCGCCTCGCCACTGGATGAGCGTGCGGCGCGGCCGTCGTGCAGCAGCAGGATGTCTCCGGCCGCCAGCCCGCGACTGAGGCGCCGCAGCACCTTGCCGGGCACCCGGCAAACGGCGTCGTAGCCGCGGCGCGTCCACGACACCTGGCGCAGGCCGGCCAGGGCCAGCACCGGATCGAGCAAGGGGCTGCGCAGGCCCATCGGCGCGCGGAAGAATTCGGGCGTGCGTCCCGCCAGATCGCCGATGGCGCCCTGGGACAGTTCCAGTTCGCGGCGCAGGCGGCTCCAGCCGTACCAGGCGAAATGGTTGGAGTGGCGGTAGCTGTGATTCTCGACGCTATGGCCGCGGCGCAGCACTTCCTGCACCAGCGCGGGATGCGCGGCGGCCTGCAGCGCCGGGAAGAAGAAACTGGCCTTGGCGCCATGCCGGTCAAGCAGATCCAGCACCTGCGGCGTCACCGCCGGGTCCGGCCCGTCATCGAAGGTGAGGCTGACTTCGCCGCGCGCCCGCGCCGCCGCGGGCAGGCGCACGATGTTGCGGTCGATCAGGCGGCTCCTCGGCCACAGGCCGATGCTGCCCAGAACCAGATGATTGCCGAGCAGGATCAGCAGCACGGCGCGCCAGTGCGGCGGAAACACCAGCAAGGCCAGCAGGGCGGCGCCATCGATGGCCAGCGCCAGCCGCACCAGCGGCATCGGCGACCAGCGCCGCGAACGGGCGGCCGCTGCGGCAAACGCCGGCTCACGAACCGTGGTGCGCGCGGAAGTCATCAGTCCGGATACACGCCGGTGGAGATATAGCGGTCGCCGCGATCGCAGACGATGGCGGCAATGGTGGCGCCGCGCAGGGTGCGGCACAGCTGCAGCGCGGCCCAGACCGAGCCGCCGGAGGACGGCCCGGCGAAGATGCCTTCGCTGGAAGCCAGCAGGCGCATGGTATCCTCGGCGTCGCCGGCGCTGACTTCCATCACGCGGTCGATACGCCTGGAGTCGAAAATCTTCGGCAGGTAGGGCTCGGGCCATTTGCGGATGCCCGGGATGGAGGACTCGCCATCCGGCTGCACCCCGATCACCTGGATGGCCGGATTCTGCTCCTTGAAGAAACGCGAGCAGCCCATGATGGTGCCGGTGGTGCCCATGGTGGCGACGAAATGGGTCAGGCTGCCACCGGTATCGCGCCAGATCTCCGGGGCGGTGCCCTCGTAGTGGGCGCGGGGGTTGTCCGGATTGGCGAACTGGTTGAGCACCCGCCCCTGGCCTTCCCGCTGCATCTGTTCGGCCAGGTCGCGGGCGTACTCGATGCCCTGGGCCTTGGTCACCAGCACGATCTCGGCGCCGAAGGCTTTCATCACCGCGCGCCGCTCGGCGCTCATGTGCTCCGCCATGATCAGGACCATGCGGTAGCCCTTGATCGCCGCGGCCATGGCCAGGGCGATGCCGGTATTGCCGGAAGTGGCCTCGATCAGGGTATCGCCGGGCTTGATCTCGCCCCGTTCCTCGGCGCGCCGGATCATCGAATAGGCCGGGCGGTCCTTCACCGAGCCGGCGGGATTGTTGCCCTCCAGCTTGAGCAGCAGGGTGTTGTCGCCAATGCCCGGCAGGCGCGCGACACGCACCAGCGGGGTGTTGCCGATGGTGCCGGCGATGGTAGTGATGGCCATCCGCGTATTCTACCGGCTCCCGGGCCGCCGCCGGGCGGCAACGCGGGTGGAATCCCGTGGACGCTTACGCCCCACCCGATCAGGCGCCGCCGGCGAGGCCACGGCGGGCTTGCGCCATGGCACGGCGCATCTCCGCCACGGCTTCCGCCAAGCCGACGAAAACGGCGCGGCCGATGATGGCGTGGCCGATATTCAATTCGACGATTTCCGGGATGGCGGCGATCGGCGCCACGTTGTCCACGGTGAGCCCGTGGCCGGCATGCACCTGCAGCCCCGCCCCCCGCGCCTCCCGCGCGAAAGCGGCGATTTTCTGCAGCTCGTCGGTCCGGGCGGCGGCGGTCAACGCGTCGGCATAGCCGCCGGTATGGATTTCGATGTGCGGCGCACCGCAATCCAGCGTGGCGCTCAATTGCCGCAGCTCCGGGTCGATGAACAGGGATACCGCGATGCCCGCCTGCGCCAGCCGCGCGCAGGCGGCGGCGATCTCGCGCCGCTGGCCGACGACATCGAGCCCGCCCTCGGTGGTCCGCTCCTCGCGGCGCTCCGGCACCAGGCAGGCGTATTGCGGCCGCACGCGGCAGGCGAACTCCACCATCTCGGCCGTAACCGCCAGCTCCAGGTTGACCGGCACCGGGCAGCGCGGCACCAGCCGCTCCACGTCATGATCCAGGATATGCCGGCGGTCTTCGCGCAGGTGCACGGTAATGCTGTCGGCGCCCGCGGCGGCGGCGAGCAGAGCCGCCTCCACCGGATCCGGATAGGGCGTGCCGCGCGCCTGGCGCAGGGTGGCGACGTGATCGACATTGATGCCCAGGCGGATCGGAACAGATTGAACCATCGCTTGAAAACTCCGGCTTTCTTGAGCACTCCGGGCCTGCATGCCCGGTTTTTGTGCGGGGACGTTTACAGCTTGCGCAAGTCGCGCAACAGCTTGGGTGTTTCCAGCTCACGGCCGGCCAACTGGCGCTGCAATGCGGCGCGCAACAGTTTACGCGCGTCGCGCAGGGCCTCGCGCGTTTCCATGCGCTCCTCGTACAGGGCGATGAGGCTGGCGCCGGCATAGCTCTCGGCATCGGCCGCGGCGGCGGGCCGGGCGCCCTGTTCCAGGTCGAAGCGGTAGCGCCGCTGGGGTTCCAGGTCCGGCGTCAACGGCAGGGCATAGCCCATCTCGGACAGCAGGCGTTTTTCGAAGACCCTCAAGCCGGCCTCCCCGCCACTGCCGGGCAACTCGGCCAGGGCCATGATGTAGTCGCGATACAGCCAGGGATGCGGATCGTGCCGCTCGGTCAGTTTCAGCAGCAATTCGTTGATGTACCAGCCATGAAATACGCGCTCGCCGATCAGGTTGACCGTCGCGCCGTCCGCTTCCGCCGCGATCAGGGTGCCCAGCTCGCCCGACTCGGTCCAGGACAGCAGCAGGGGTGAGAACAATTGCAGTACCCCACGCAGCTTCGAGCGGGTGCCGCGCGCGCCGCGCGCCACCAGGCCGACACGGCCATGGTTGCGGGTGAAAATCTCCAGCAACTGGCTGCTTTCGCGGTAAGGCCGCTGCGCCAGCAGATAGGCCGGCTCGAACTCGATGCGGCTCCGCATGACTGACGTCAAGTGGTTAGTGGCCAGTGATTAGTGGTTAGTAAAAGCATTAATCTTGGTTTCTGCGCTTTACTAATCACTGACCACCAATCACTAACCACTCGCTTCTCAGCTGTTGCGGTAACCGAAGCGCTTCAGCGCCTGCGGATCGTCGGTCCAGTTTTCCTTGACCTTGACCCACAGCTTGAGCACCACCTTGGCGCCGGTCATGTATTCCAGTTCGCGCCGCGCCGCGCTGCCGATGCGCTTGAGCATGGCGCCTTCCTCGCCGATGACGATCTTCTTCTGGTTTTCGCGTTCCACCCAGATCACCGCCGAAGTGCGCAGGATGGTGCCGGAATGGTCCAGGCTCTCGGTCTCCACGGTCAGGGCATAGGGCAGTTCCTGCGCCAGTGCCCGCATCAGCTTCTCGCGCACCAGCTCGGACACGGTGAAGCCCAGATCGTGTCCCACCACTTGCCCTTCCGGGTACAGTGGCGGGCCTTCGGGCATGCGCGAAAACAGCTCGCGCACCAGTGCATCGAGGTTGTCGCCGGACTTGGCCGAAAGCGGCACGATGAAGGAAAAGGTGTGCAGCGCCGACAGCTTTTGCATTTCCGGCAACAGGTCGCCTTTCTTGTCCAGCTTGTCGATCTTGTTGACGATCAGGCCCACCGGCGCGTTGCCCAGCTTGAGCTTTTCCAGCACCGCCTGGTCCTCGTCGGTCCAGCGGCCGGCTTCGACCACGAACAGCGCCAGGTCCACATCGTGCAGCGCGCCGGTCACCGCTTCATTCATGTAGCGGTTGAGCGCGCGCGGGGCCTTGCGATGCAGGCCCGGCGTATCGACGAATACCACCTGCCCCTGCGGCCGGTGCAGCACGCCCTGGATGCGGTGGCGCGTGGTCTGCGGCTTGGGCGCGACGATGCTGACCTTGCGGCCGACCAGCGCATTGAGCAGCGAGGATTTTCCGACATTGGGGCGCCCGACAATGGCGACGATACCACTAAGCATGACGCCCTCCAGATTCGATCAGATTGTGCAGCATACGCTCCGCCGACTGTTGTTCGGCGAATTTGCGGCTGGCGCCTTCACCGGTGCTTTCGCTGCCGTCGTCCGCAAGACGGCAGCGTATCCGGAAACTGCGCCGGTGGGGCGGTCCCTCCTCGTTCAGCACGGTGTATTCCGGCAAGGGCCGGCCCGCGGCCTGCAGGTGCTCCTGCAGCCGGGTCTTGGAGTCCTTCAGCGTACCGGGATCGGGCAGATGATCCAGCTCCGGCGCGAACAGGCGCAGGCACAGATCCCGCCCCGCCGCGAAGCCGCCTTCGAGATAAACCGCGCCGATCAAGGCTTCCAGTCCATCGGCCAGGATGGAATCGCGCCGGAATCCGCCGCTCTTCAGTTCCCCGGAGCCCAGCCGGACCACTTCGCCCAGCTCGATGCGGCGGGCGACCACCGCCAGCGTCTCTTCCCGCACCAGCATGGCGCGCATCCGCGACAGATCGCCTTCCGCCGCCTTGGGCAAGCGCAGGAATACCGCCTCGCCGATGACGAAGTTGAGCAGTGCGTCGCCGAGGAACTCGAGCCGCTCGTTGTTATCGTGCCCGGCGCTGCGATGCGTCAGTGCGCGGAGCAGCGCGCTTTCGTCCTGAAAACGATAGCCGAGCGCGCGCTGCAGGCGGGCCAGGTCTTCGCTCAACCGACTGAGTGGCCGTGCAGGGGGATATCTTCAGCGAAATGGATCACGATGAAGATGTTGTAGGCAACGTGGGCGCGCGCCTCGTAATCGTAGGAAATGGCCAGGCCCTTGTCGGTGTTGCCCACCTTGATGTCCTTCGGCTCGAGCTGGCTGACATAGTCGATATCCCAGCGGCGCTCGATCGCCAGACGCACCTCGTGGATGTCGATGTCGCTGCCCGAGCTGTTGGCCTGGTTGGCCACTTCGTGCAGGTCGCGCGCGATGGTCATCTGGTTCAGGTACAGCGGCACGCAGCGGATCAGCAGCAGCGCGACGCAGCCGACCAGCGCCAGCAGGAAAATAATCCCGAAAAGACCCAGGCCGCGTTGCTTGTGATAAGTGTTCATGTTCAGCGTTCTCCCTTTCCCTGCCCCCAATCTTAGCGGATCAGCTTGCCGAAGCGGGACAGGGCCAGGCCGTTGTCCCAGCTCATCCAGATCAGGACGGCCCGGCCTTTCAGGTTCTCCTCCGGCACGTAGCCCCAATAGCGGCTGTCATTGGAGCCGTCGCGGTTGTCGCCCATCATGAAATAATGGCCGGGCGGCACGATCTCGTCGACTTCCGGGCTGCGCTGGCCCGGGTTCATCAGGATCTCGTGATGCACGCCGAGCAGGTCCTCGGCGAAGCGCTGGGCGATGCCGTCCACCGGAAACACGCCCGCCAGCTGGTCGTCCACCTTCTGGCCGTTGATGGTCAGGACCTTGTCCACGTACTGGATATGGTCGCCCGGCACGCCGATGACGCGCTTGATGAAGTCGTTGCCATAGTTGGGATCGGCGCTGGACTGCGCCGGGTAGCGGAACACCACCACGTCGCCGCGCTTGGGCTCGCCGATCTCCAGCAGC
>Ga0302314_10004838_pt1 | contig 24700 bp, 19 predicted proteins | sample III_Palsa_N2_3_FD_200533 | JGI IMG/M metagenome (GOLD analysis project Ga0302314, IMG submission 200533) | Peat permafrost microbial communities from Stordalen Mire near Abisko, Sweden - III_Palsa_N2_3 | ecosystem: Environmental > Terrestrial > Soil > Palsa > Peat permafrost | place: Sweden... | reverse complement strand
CAAGCGGATCGGCAGCGGCGGGTGACCGGCACCGGGCTTATAGACACCCCCTAACTGCTTGTCGAGAAAGGACCAATCGATCTTGTTCGCCAGCACCGGCAACGGGTGACGGAGGTCGATGATCGACTCCAAAGCGGGCCTCAGCAAGTCTTTCTGACGAACATCTTGGGGTTGTGACACCGCATCCTCCTTTACCAAACCGAGGGGTAGCGAATCACATTTCGGAGAAAATGGGTACAACAAATTGCAAGAAATCAGCCGGAAAGGCGCCAATTTCTTGCGATTTCTAACCGCCTCATATCAAGAAACGTCGTGGCTTATCAATAAGATGTGAATTGTCCACGTCGGACTCTCAAAGAGATCAATCTTGATCGCAACTGTTCTCGCCACGAAGTCGATCTTCATGTTCTTCAGCCGGCCATCATGGAGTTCAATTCTGTCTAACGTCATTTCCTGTTATCTTCTTGTCTTCGTAGCTGCTGCGCACTGATATAGACGAGTTTCCCTGAATGAGAATGTGTCACCTAAGTTGGGCCACTAAACCGAGCCGCCAGCAGGAATTCGCGGTTGCCTTCGGGGCCGGTGATGGGGCTTTCCTCGATGCCCAATACCTTCCAACCGGACTGCGATGACCACCAGGCGGCGATTTCCGCGCAGACCGCGCGATGGACTTCGGGATCGCGGATTACGCCTCGGCCGGCGGAAACCAGGTCGGCGCCGGCCTCGAACTGCGGCTTGATCAGAACGATTGCCCAGGCGTCGGGCGCACATAAGGCCAACGGCGCTGGAAGTAATACACGCTGGCCGATGAAACTCGCATCGCATACCAACACGTCGATCGGCTCGGGGATCTGGGTCGAATTTAAATACCGCGCGTTGGTCTTTTCATGCACCACCACGCGCGGATCGTTGCGCAAACGCCAGGCCAACTGGCCGTGACCTACATCTACTGCGTAAACCCGCGATGCACCCTCGTGCAGCAATACGTCGGTAAACCCGCCGGTCGACGAACCTACGTCCAAACAAACCTGGCCCAATGGCGATAAGCCGAAATGGGCAATTCCGTGCGCCAATTTCAGTCCACCGCGCGACACCCACGGATGATCCGCGCCGCGTATCTCCAAGGGTGCGTCGTCGGCGACCGTGTCACCGGCCTTGCCGACGCGACGCTCGCCGGAGAATACCTTGCCGGCCATGATTAACGCCTGGGCGCGAGCACGGGATTCGACTAGGCCGCGATCCACCAATACGACATCGACACGCTTTTTCACGCTGAAATCGACGAGTGGAGGGCGGCTAAGGCGAATGAGCGAAGGCAAGGGCGTTGCCTCCGGTCGGCCCCCCACCCCGGCCCTCCCCACGAGGGGGAGGGGGAAGAGTTACTGCCGGGAGGCGGGGCCCTGTCCTCAAGACTGCTCCAAAGTGTCGGGGTCCAGGGGCCTCTCGGCCCTTGGCGGGTCCAGGGCAGAGCCCTGGCCGTGCCTTCCTGCCTAGGCACCCGCAACCGTCAAACCCTCGATCCGCACGGAAGGCGCGTCGGTGCCGTGTTTTAGGGTCAGGTCGTTGGCGGGCACCAGGGCGCGAAACATGTCACGCAAATTGCCGGCGACGGTGAGTTCGGCGACGGGCTCGGCCAACTCGCCATTGCGGATCATGAAGCCGGAGGCGCCGCGGGAGTAGTCGCCGGTGAGCTGGTTGATGCTCGTGCCGATGAGCTCGGTGATGTAGATGCCCTCGGTGATGTCGGACATCAGCTCGGCCGGGGTTTGGGTGCCGGGCGAAAGAACCAGGTTGCCGGTGCCGCGGGCGTGGCCGGTGGTGCGGAGCTTGAGCTGGCGAGCACTGCGGCTGTCGAGCAGCCAGGTGGTGAGAACGCCGTTTTCGATGATGGCGCGCTTTGTCGTCGCGACGCCCTCGCCGTCGAACGGGCGGGAACGCATGCCACGCCGGCGATGCGGGTCTTCGAGGATTGAAATGTTGGCGGCGAAAAGCTGGGCGTGCAGGTCTGCTTTCAGGAAGCTGGTGCCGCGGGCGATCGAGGCGCCGTTGATCGCGCTTAAGAGATGGCCGATCAGGCCAGGGCTGGTGCGATTGTCGTAGATTATTGGCAGGCGCGCGGTTTGCGGGCGGCGAGGGTGAAGGCGCGCGACGGCGCGTTCACCGGCGCGGCGGCCGACGTCGGTGGGGGATTCCTGGTCGGTGAAATAGACCGTGGTGGAATAATCGTAGTCACGCTGCATGTCGGTGCCGGTGCCGGCCAGCGCGGTCGCGGAGATTGAGTGATGGGTGGCTTCGGAATGGCCGACGAAACCCGCCGAGGTCGCAAGCAGGTGCTCGCTGCGGGACCAGCCGGCCTCGGCGCCCTCGGTATTGGTTACGCCGGGTACTGCATTGGCGGCGTCCTCGGCTTCCTGGGCGCGGGCGAGCAACATTTCGGTGCTGGGCTCGAACGGGTCGAGCAGGTCGAGGTCGAGCTGTGGCGGGGGGATGGCGGCGTCTTCGGCGAGGCCGGCGTAGATGTCCTCGGGCACTACCTTCGCCATGGCGATGGCGCGGGCGACCAGGTCGTCGAACTGGCCAGGATCGACGGCGCCGGCACTGACGCTGGCAACGCGCTTGCCGATGAAAACGCGCAGGCCCAGATCGCGCGATTCCGAGCGTTCGAGGTGCTCGGTGCGCCCCGCGCGACGCTGGACCGAGAGCGACGTTCCAGCCGAAAGCCCGGCATCGGCAGCGTCGGCGCCGGCTCGTTTGGCGCGTTCGATCAGGTCAGCGAGTAGGTCTAGGTCGGACATCAGGACAAATGCTCGTGGTGTGAGGAGGTAAGGGGAAGTAAGGCGGGGGCTTTGCCCCTCGACCCCACCAAGGGCGAGGGCCCTTGGAACCCATGGACTTTGAGGTGGCCAGGGCAGTGGGTTTGCAATCCCGCGGCCGTGCGTCGCACGGCGCTGGGACTGCAAACCCACTGCCCTGGCCACCTCAAAGTCCCGGGGGTCCAGGGGCCCCTCGGCTCCTGGCGGGTCCAGGGCAGAGCCCGGCCTTTCCCTTCCCCTTCCCTCCTCATGCCGCAAGCCTTGAGCTGATCTCGGCCAGGCCTGCGACCTGATCCGACGGGCCGAGCGATGCCAGGGTGGGGGCGCTGCGGAACAGGCGGGTGGCGGTGTGCATGACGTCGTCGACCGTGACGGCTTCGAGTTTGGCTACGGTTTCGGCGACGGGGATTAGGCGGCCAAAGACTTGGAGCTGGCGGGCGATCTGCTCGCAGCGGCTGCCGGTGCTTTCTAGCGACATTAGGAGACTGGCTTTGACTTGGGCGCGGGCTCGGTTGAGCTCGGCGAGGGTGACGTCGCGCTGGACGCGGTCGAGCTCGGCTAGAGTGACTGGGATTAGCTCGGCGGCTTCGGACTCGCCGGTGCCGGCGTAGATGCCGAATAGGCCGCACTCCTGGAAGGGCGAGGCGAAACTGTAGATTGAATAGACCAGGCCACGCTTTTCGCGGATTTCCTGGAACAGGCGGGAGGACATGCCGCCACCTAGGAGGGTCGATAGGAGGAGGGACGGGTGGTAGTCGGGGTCGGTGTAGCCCATGCCGGGGAAACCGATTACGACGTGAACCTGGTCGAGATCTCGGGTTTCGCGGAACTCGCCGCCGTGGTAGCGGGCGGGCTCGGGGGCACGGGACGGGTTGTTGGGGAGGTCGGCGAAATGCTCGGCGGCGAGATCGACCAGTTGTTGGTGCTCGAGGGCGCCGGCGGCGGTGACCACTATGTTCGAGGCGGCGTAGTTGGCCTGCATGTACTGCATCAGGGTGGCGCGGGACATGCCGCCGATGAGGTCCTCGGTGCCAAGGGTGGGGCGGCCCATCGGTTGGGCGGGGTAGGCGGTTTCCTGGAAGTGATCGAAAATGATGTCGTCGGGTGTGTCGTTGGCTTGGCCGATTTCTTGGAGGATTACGCCGCGCTCGCGTTCGAATTCTTCGGGCTCGAAACTGCTGTGGCAGAGGATGTCGCCTAGAATGCCGGCGCCTAGGGCCAGGTCTTCTTTGAGGAGTTTTACGTAGTAGGCGGTTTGCTCGCGGGCGGTGTAGGCGTTGATGTGGCCGCCGACATTTTCGACTTCCTCGGCGATCTGGGCGGCGGTGCGGGTGTGGGTGCCCTTGAAGGCCATGTGTTCGAGGAAATGGGAGACGCCGTTTTCCTGCTCGAGCTCGTTGCGGGTGCCGGTGGCGACGTAGGCGCCGATCGAGACGGTCTCGACGTGCTTCATGGTTTCGGAGGCGACCAGAAGGCCGGAGGGTAGGCGCGTGATTTGAACCTGGTCGGTGCTCATGTGGGCTGGACCTTGTAATTATTGGTTTTTAAAACGGAAGCTGCGAACCAGCGACTGGATCGTGGCGAGATCGTTGGGGGCGGTCTGATAGCGCTCCGGGCGATCGTATAGGTCCGCGAGGTGGGGCGGAAGGGCGGGGCGGACGCCGGTCGCCTGTTCCATCGCGTCGGGGAATTTGGCGGGGTGGGCGGTGGCCATAGCGATGGTGGGAATGCCGGGGATGGCGTGAGTGCGCGCGGCGGCGATGCCGATCGCGCTGTGGGGGTCGGCGAGGTAGTGCGACGTTGCGGCGAGGCGGCGGATTTCAGCGATGGTGTCCTCGTCGGACAGGCGGAAGCCGTGGAATTGGTTGCTGGCGCGCTCCCAGACCTCGGGGGCGATCTGCATGTGGCCGTTGGCGCGGAACTCGCGCATGGTTTTGGCGGTGAGCTCGGGATCACGGCATTGCAGCTCGAACAGGATGCGTTCGAAATTGGAGCTGATCTGGATGTCCATCGAGGGCGAGAGCGAGGGTTCGACGCCCTGGATGCTCATGTCGTTGGCGGTGAAGAAGCGGGTCAGGATGTCGTTGTGGTTGGAGCCGACGATGAGGCGCGCGACCGGGAGGCCGATGCGCTTGGCGACCCAGGCGGCGAGGACGTTGCCGAAATTGCCGGTGGGGACAGAGAAGGAGATTTCGCGGTCGGGGGCGCCTAGGGCCAGGCCGGCGGCGATATAGTAGGGGACCTGGGCGGCAATGCGGGCCCAGTTGATCGAGTTGACCGCGGATAGGTTCAGTTCCTGGCGGAAATTGGTGTCGGCGAAGAGGGCTTTTACCAGATCCTGGCAGTCGTCGAAGGTGCCCTCGACGGCAATGTTGGCGATGTTGGGGGATAACACCGTGGTCATCTGACGGCGCTGGACCTCGCTGGTGCGGCCGGCGGGGTGGAGGATTACGACGTGGATGTTCTTGCGGTCGCGACAGGCCTCGATCGCGGCCGAGCCGGTGTCGCCGGAGGTGGCGCCGACTATGGTGATGTGCTCGCCGCGCTGGTCGAGGACGTATTCGAAGAGATGGCCTAGAAGCTGGAGGGCCATGTCTTTGAAGGCTAGTGTGGGGCCGTGGAAGAGCTCCATTGCCCAGAGATCGTGGTCGAGTTCAACTAGCGGCACGATCGCGGGGTGAGTGAAGCTGGCGTAGGCTTTATGAGTTAGATCGCGGAGAATGGCGAAGGGGAAGTAATCGCCTACGAATGGCTGCAGGATACGGGCGACTAGCTCGGGGTAGGGTAATCCACGGTAGGCGCGCAGGTCCTCGGATGAGAAATGGGGCCAGTCGGCGGGTACGTAAAGACCGCCGTCGGCGGCGAGACCGGCTAGGAGAACACCTGCGAAGTCTAAGGACGGCGCGGAACCACGCGTGGAAATGTAGTGCATTGGTGGAAGATAGTAGGCGGAACCGGGGGCGGCAAGGCCAGGGGGAATGGCGGCCATAGGGTTAGCAAAGGGGAAGGAGGAAGTTTTCTTTTTTGAAAAAAAGAAACAAAAAACTTTCGGGACAAGGAGAGACCTGTGGACTTGATTGAGCTTCAATTCATTCTTGCCTTGCTTCGAAAGTGAAGGTGCACCTATGCGGTTCGGACAGGCGTTGGCGTTCCTCGCGGCGGTGTTCTTTTCGGCAAGCGTGGGATACTGGGGCGGATTGATGGAACGCCCGGTCGCGCCAGCCACCGCGCCCGCGACTAAACCTGCCGCGATGACCAAAGCGCCGCCGCCTAGTGCGACCGCGGCGCCTAAGGTCGCAACGCCGGCCGCACCAGCGATAAAACCGCCGGCATTCGTCGTCGCGAGCGATTTGCCGACGCAACTGCGGTTCGCGGACAATCGCACCGTCGTGTCGCGCGATCTGCTAGCGGGGCTGCCGATAGAAACTGTCAACCTTGGCGCGGTGCACGTCACGATTGGTCGGGTTAGCGATCGGGCGCTGGCGGTCGCAGGACTTCGGGATGACGGTCCGAGCGCCGGCTGCGTCGATGACGACGCCAGCGTCGGCGATCCGCAACCTCAGGCGCCGGGAAGCGATCTGGCTGCGCCGGTGTGGGAGGGCGATCTGGCGGTGAAGTCAGCGCGCAATCAGGCGGTGACGACCCTGCTGCCGGTGTCGTCGCTGTTGGGGGCGCGTAAGCCGGGCGCGTACCGGGTGACGATCGCGGCTACCGGCAAGCTCGGGCCCGGCGATCTGGCGGTAAAGCCCGAAGTGCGATGGATCTTCGACAGCGATCTGGCGGTGACCAGTAATGCGGCGGCGGACGGATTGCGTGTTTCGGTGCATAGCCTGACCAGCGGGTTGGCGCTGGCGGGCGTGGATCTCGTGCTCGTGGCTCGAGACGACGAGGAACTGGGGCGGATTAAGACCGATGGCAACGGTGAGGCGGTGTTTGCGCCGGGGTTGGCGAGTGGTGCGGGCGCATTGGCGCCGAGTGTGGTGATGGCGTACTTGGGGGATGATTTCGCCGCGCTGCGGTTGGGCGGCGCGGCGAACGATCTGCCGGACACGCGGGACACGGAATGTGCTCACTGACCGGATTATCTGGGCATAGCGGAAGTGGACGGAGGAGACGTTGCCGGTCTCGGCCAGGATGCCTTGGAACTCGTCCCTTTTTAAGGCGTGCGAAGTGTGCAGGATACGGGCATTGGATTGGTGGCTCGGGGCGGTGGCAACGGCGGGTTATAACACATGTTGGTTAAAAATGCTAACATTACGTGCGGACACGACCGGGATCCCCCTGGTGCGTGAAGCCGTGAAGAACCGGCAGCCATTGGCCATTGCCGTCTGAGGGCGCCGCGCACGAAAGGTAGGCGGAAGAATTTTCTTCTTGTGAACAAAAAGAAGCAAAAAAAACTTTTATTCTGATGGAGTGCACCGGCGATGGCCGGCGAACTCCAATCGACAAAGTTTTTTTGCTTCTTTTTGTTCACAAAAAGAAGATTCTTTCTGCGTTTCAATCTATTGCTTATCGCACCGGTGCGGGCGCCAACAGTGCGTCGACGGCCACAAGATCATCCGCGGTGAGCTGCCAAGTGACCGACTTGACGTTAGCGATCACCTGCTCGGCGCTGGTGGCTCCCGCGATCACGCTGGCGACCGCCGGCTGCGCTGCAAGCCATGCCAGTGCCAGATCGGCCAACGTATGTTCGCGTGCCGCGGCGAACGCCTGGAGTTTTTCGATCAGGGAAAAATTTTCCGGTTTGAAGAAACCGCTGGTGCGCCAGGCATCGTTTCTGGCGAAGCGGGTGCCCGCGGGTGCCGCTGCGCCGCGCTGATATTTGCCCGTAAGCAGTCCGCCGGCGAGCGGGAAATAAGGCAGCAAACCGAGCCCGGAATGGGACAGCGCCGGCAGCAGCTCAGCCTCGATCCCGCGGTTCAACAAAGAGTATTCGTTTTGTGACGAGATCAGGCGCGTCAATCCCAAGGTGCGTGTCAGCCATTGCGCCTCGGTCGCCTGCCAGGCGGCATAGTTGGAGAGACCGATGTAGCGGACCTTGCCGCTCTGAACCAGGTGATCAAGGGCGCGCAGCGTTTCTTCGATCGGCGTATGGGGGTCCGGGCGATGGATCTGATATAGATCGATCCAATCGGTGCGCAGCCGCCGCAGGCTGGCCTCCACTGCCGTTAGGATGTAGCTGCGCGAAGCGCCAGATTTCAGCCTGGTTTTGCCGCCGGCCCGGTCCAGCGGCATGCCGAATTTGGTCGCGATCACGACTTGCGGGCGCCGTGCGCCGAGCAACTCACCGATCGCTGACTCCGATCCCCCGCCGTCGCCGTAAACATCGGCGGTGTCAAAGAAATTGACGCCACGATCGAGCGCAGCATCGATCACCTCGCGAGCGCGCTCGAGCGGAATGCGCGCGCCGAAATTATTGGTGCCCAGGCCGGCGATGGAAATCCTCAGGCCGGATTGACCGAGGTTGCGATAGGTCTCGTTGCTCATGCCAACTCCCAACTTGCTTTCGCGAGCGTCAGCTAAACCGAAATGTCCGCGTTGGTTACCAACGTGCGGCAATGGAAGCTATGAGAGAAATCAATAGGCGAATTTCCAGCGGCCGCAATACGGAGGATAGGTGGGACTGGCCCTCCTCGATCGCGGGGAGGCAGCCAGGTTGAATTTCCTCAGAAAGTTTCTACCCACGGACGCAACTCTACTTCCCAGGTCCAGGCATTTCGGGGCTGTTGCAATATCTGCCAGTAGGTTGAGGCGATCGCATCGGGGTCGAGCATGCTGTCCGGCTTATCGGCGGGCTCAGCGCGCGCCGCGCTGCGTACCGCCCCGTCGATGACGAAATGGGCCACGTGGATACCCTGCGGTGCCAATTCCCTCGCCATGCTCTGGGCCAGCCCACGCAAGGCGAACTTTCCCATCGCGAACGGCGCCGAACGGGCGTAGCCTTTGACGCTTGCGGAAGCGCCGGTGAACAGAATGGCACCGCGATGTTCCACCGGTCGGGCCAGCTGGCGCCGGGCGGCTTCCTGCCCGACCAGAAAGCCGCCGAAGGCCGAGATCCGGAGAGATCGCGCGACCTCCGCAGGGTCAAGGTCGACCAGAGGCCCGCGCACCCGGCCGCTCGCGTTGTAAACCACCACATCGGGTTCGCCCACGGCGTTTGCCACGTCGTCAAACAGGCGCGTTACCTGTGCGGCTTCACCGGCATCCGTGGCGAAGGCCTCGCCGCCGATTTCCTTTGCCAACGGCCGGAGCTTCTCGCCGTCGCGCGCGGCCAAGGCCACCTTGAGCCCATGGCCCGCCAAAAGACGCGCGAGTGAGGCACTTATGCCGCTCCCGGCGCCGACGATCAGGGCGGTTGAATATTTGCTATTGCTCACAGGAATTGCCTCCATTTGCACTTATCATAGCCACCACATCTATACTGTAGCTATGGGAGCGATATATTAGCAAATACTGACGGCCGTCGCGCATCGGCAAGTTTCTTGCCCGCGACGAGGGACATGCATGGCTCCCTCGGAAACACCGTCTTAGTTTGAGGAAGATCTCGATGAACCAAGCCATCTCCCGCATTGATACACTACCCGCCGTCGAGGCTGAAATTCATTATCTCGCCCGCATGGCCGAACGCCCGAGAAATTACACCTATGAACCGCCGGCGGGAATTCCCCGTAGCAACATCCAACCGGAAACCCACATCGTCCCGATCAGGGATGTTCGCCCTATCCTGAGCAAGGTTTCGCTCGATCGCGAAGGCTTTGCCGTGGTCAACCACCGCAGTAGCGTTCACGATTTCTTCGACCCGGAAGAAGTGAAGACGGCCTACTACCCGGAGGCCGAGGCCCTGCTGAAGGCGGCAACCGGGGCTGATCGTGTCTTCATCTTCGACACCACCACCAGGCGGCGGACCGAAGGGGCTTCCGGTGCGGCCGGCGCGCCACGTCAGCCGGTTTTGCGTGCCCACGTCGACCATACCGCGAAATCCGGCCCGGAACGGGTGCGTTTTTGGATGGGGCAGGATGCCGAGGAGTTGCTGCGCGGGCGCGTGCAGATTATCAATGTCTGGCGGCCGGCGCGCGGTCCCGTGCTCGACTCGCCGCTGGCCTTCGCCGATGCGCACAGCGTGGCTTCAGCAGATCTCGTGCCCACCGACCTGGTCTATCCGGACCGCGTCGGCGAGACCTATAGCGTCTATTACAATCCGGAACATCGCTGGTTCTATCTGCCTCGGATGCAGACCGATGAAGTGGTACTTTTGAAGTGCTACGATTCGGAGGAGGACGGCCGCGCCCGCTTCGCGCCACATACCGCGTTTATCGATCCGACGACACCGGAAGATGCTCCCCCGCGTGAAAGCATCGAATTGCGCGCGCTGGTCTTTCACCATGCGCGCGGAGAGTAGCGCTGATAGGAAGAAGTCTTCTTTTTTGAAAAAAAGAAGCAAAAAACTTTTGGTCAATAAGGTTTGGGCGACGCATCCGTAGAGTGATGCATTCCCAGGCCTAAATTGACAAAGTTTTTTTGCTTCTTTTTGTTCACAAAAGGAAGATTTTTCTGTTCTTTCTTCTATTGATTTGCCTTATTTCCGTTTTGGACGAACACAAATGCCGCGGGTTACCGAAGCCGTCAATGTCGCCGTTCTCGACGATTATCAGAGCGTGGCTCAGTCTTTCGCCAACTGGTCCAGCCTGTTCGCCGACGTGCGTACGGTTTTCTTTCATGATCATGTTGCCGATATCGATCAACTCTCGGCACGACTTGAACTTTTCAGTGTCGTCGTGCTGACGCGCGAAAGGACGAAATTCGGTGCCGATCTGATCAACCGCCTACCCAACCTGAAGCTGATCGTCACAATCGGCATGTGGAACGCCGCGATCGACCTCGATGCGGCCAAGGCACGCGGCGTCATTGTCTCCGGCACTACCGGAGGAAACAGCGATGCGACGCCGACGCTGACCTGGGCGCTCATTCTTGCCCTGACACGCAACCTCTATGCGGAGGCAGCTTCGGTCAAGGCGGGTGGCTGGCAGGTCGGTCTCGGCGCGGATATCAGTGGTAAAACGCTCGGCGTGCTGGGCTTGGGGAATATCGGCACGAAGGTCGCGCGCGTGGGCAAAAGCTTTGGTATGCGGCCCATCGCATGGAGTCAGAATCTCACGGCGGGAAAGGCGGCGGAAGCCGGCGTGGAGCGGGTCGAAAAGGATGAATTGTTCGGAAGTGCCGACGTTATCACGGTGCATCTGAAGCTCGGCGACCGCACCAGGCACATTGTCGACACACGCGAGTTGGAGCTGATGAAACCGACGGCCTATCTGGTGAATACGTCTCGTGGCCCGATTGTCTCGGAAGCGGCACTCATCAGCGCGCTGCAGAATAGGCGCATCGCGGGCGCCGCGCTGGACGTGTACGATGTCGAACCGCTACCTCCGAACCATCCGTTCCGGCATCTTCCGAACCTGCTGGCAACACCACACATCGGCTATGTCACGGAAGGAACCTACCGTAGTGCGTTTCCCGGCATCGTCGAAGACATCCAAGCCTGGCTTGACGATGCGCCGATCCGGCTGATGAATGCGCCGAGCCGTGCAGAATAATGGGCCAGCTTTGGTGATCATGGAGCTATCAACATGAGCAATTCCTCCGACTTCGATTATACGCCACCCCAGATCTGGACCTGGAATAAGCCGAACGGCGGTTCGTTCGCGAACATCAACCGTCCGATCGCCGGACCGACCCACGACAAAGAGCTTCCGGTCGGCCGCCATCCTCTCCAGCTCTATTCGCTGGGAACGCCGAACGGCGTAAAGGTCACCGTCCTGCTAGAGGAACTGCTGGCGCTCGGCCACGCTGGTGCGGAGTATGATGCGTGGCTGATCAGGATCAGCGATGGCGATCAGTTCGGCAGCGGTTTCGTCGCGGTGAACCCCAACTCCAAGATCCCGGCGCTGCTCGATCGCAGTGGCCCGGCGCCGATCCGCATCTTTGAGTCCGGCGCCATCTTGCTGTACCTCGCCGAGAAGTTTGGCACATTCCTGCCAGTAGAAATCGGTGCCCGCGCCGAGTGCCTGTCGTGGCTGTTCTGGCAGATCGGGAGCGCCCCCTATCTGGGTGGAGGATTCGGCCACTTCTACGCCTACGCGCCAGCCAAGATCGAATATGCCATCGACCGTTTCGCCATGGAGGTAAAACGCCAACTCGACGTCCTCGACCGCCGCCTGTCCGAGAGCGAGTATCTCGCCGGCAGCGACTACACGATCGCGGATATCGCCGTCTGGCCTTGGTATGGCGGATTGGCGAAGGGTTTGATCTATGGCGCGGGCGAGTTTCTGCAGGTGCAGGATTACAAGAATGTCCAGCGCTGGGCTGATTTAATCGGGGCTCGGCCGGCTGTCCAACGCGGGCGAATGGTCAACCGCACGAGTGGCGAGCCAAGCGGCCAGTTGCACGAACGCCACGACGCCAGCGATTTTGCAACGAAGACGCAGGACAAATTGGCGTGACCTAGAGGCTATCCCGAATGATAGTGAGTGAAATCGATAAGTGGTAGTAGAGAAGAGAAGCATCTTTTTTGAAAAAAAGCAGCAAAAAACTTTTGTTCGAATGGATCGGAACACACATTTGATAGGCCGGTAGATGCCAATTCTAAATTGACAAAGTTTTTTTGCTTCTTTTTGTTCACAAAAAGAAGACACTTCCTTATTGATTCCACACGTTCATTCGAGGCAATCTCTTACGCCGTCTGCGCCGCCACCAGAGAAACCAACCCCGCGATCACTTGCGCGGGTGTTGGCGGGCACCCACGAATTAAAAGATCCACCGGCAGCGCCGCCGCCGTTCCGCCCATCACGGCGTACGACCCGCGAAACACCCCGCCGTCGACAGCGCAATCCCCCACCGCGACCACCCATTTCGGCCCTGGCGTTGCCTGATAGGTCGCGAGCAACGCCTCGTGCAAATTCCGCGACAGCACTCCCGTCACCATCAGCACGTCCGCGTGCCGCGGGCTCGGCGTAAACCGCAGTCCCAGTCGCTCAAGATCGTAAGCAAGACCGCTAAGTGCGTTCAATTCCAGCTCGCATCCATTGCAGCTCCCGCTATCCACATGCCGCAGGAGCAGCGACCGCCCTAGCCGCGCTCGCGCGGTTTCATCCAAATTGGCGACTAGCGCCGCGAGGCTGGCCTCCTGCGGTTCCGGCACCGGCAGCGCCCGCGTAGGTTTCACCAACGATCGCAGCACCCGCCGCCAGATCATGGCGCCATACCTAAAGTGACAAAAGTTTTTTGCATCTTTTTTTCAAAAAAGAAGACTTCTTCTCCTAGAAAACTCAAAGATCAACTCCCGAATAAGACGCATTAAACGACTTGTTCACCAACGGGAAATCCCCCACCACGCCATTCTGCATCGCGCCCTCGAGCAATGGCCAGTGCAGCCAGCTCGGATCGCGCAGAAAGCACGAGCTGATCAAACCTCCTGAAATTACCAGCCAGCACCATGCTTCGCCGCGGAAGGTTTCGGCCACCCCGTAACCCTCTCCGGAGGCCACCGGCACCGGGACCGAGACCGGACCTGGCGGCAAACTCGAGAGCAACTGGTAGACCAATTGCACCGAGTGAAAAACCTCATCGATGCGCACTTCGAATCGCGCTTCGACATCGCCTTCCTCGCGGAACGGCACATCGAACTCCAGTTGATCGTATGGCGGGTACCCCGGCACGCGTCTGGCGTCGTTCGCCCGTCCTGAAGCTCGCCCGACGAAGCCGCCGGCGGCAAAACGCGCGGCCCACTCGCGCGAAGCTACGCCAATCCCCGGCAGCCGATCGCGAAGCCCGGTGTGCGACGCGAAAAGCTCCTGCAGTCGCGGCCACTCCTGTGAGAGTGCGTCGCACGCATGAAGAATTGCATCGGCACCGCGCGCCGAAAGGTCGGCCGCGACGCCGCCGGGGACTACCGAATCCATCATCAGGCGGTGGCCGAAGCCCTCGAACGCGGCCCGTAGGAACGCCTCGCGATGCCAGCCGGTGCGCGTGCCCGGCCAGGCGAGGCCAGCATCCTCGGCGATGCCGCCGATATCCCCTAAATGGTTGGCGATCCGCTCCACCTCGGCCATCACCGCCCGAAGGTGCCGCGCTCGCGGCGGGGGCGCGAAATCGAGCGCCGCTTCGGCGGCATGGGCAAAGGCGATTGCATGTCCGACCGCGGCGTCGCCCGCCAGCCGGCAGGCGAAGCGGGCCGCCGCCCGAGGAGATTGGCCCCGGATCAGCGCCAGTGTGCCCTTGTGCGTGTAGCCGTGGCGGCACTCCAGCCGGGTGACGCGCTCGCCGACGGCGTGGATGCGGAAATGGCCGGCCTGGATGATGCCGGCATGGATCGGACCGACCGCGAGCGCGTGGCCATCCTCGCCCTCCACCGCCAGAAACGGAAACGGCTCGGGGCGGGTGGGCACTGTGGGCTTGGCGGCGAGCGGCGGCACCGAGAGGAATTTGCCGTGATCGATCCAGGGTCGCATGTCGCGGGCACCGATGGCGGTATGGCCCCAGAGGTCGTGGATCATGCGCTCGAACAATGCGGCCCCGGGGCGCGACGGTGACAGCGCGGAGTAGGCGCCGTCGGTGACCGTGAGACTTGCGGGCAGGATCAGGCCTTCGGTTTCGTCCTGGAACAGCGCATGTACCTGGGTTTGATCCGCCCACAGCCCGATCAGAGCCAGTTCAGGTTCCGAGACCAGCGCCGGGATCAATCGATCCCACGCGGCGCGATCGAGTTCCGCGCGGGGCCACGGACGCGACGGCGCCCAAGGGACTGTGCGCAGGATTAGAGATGCCGGCCCGCTCATGGGGTCAGCTCCGTAGCGATCCGGGCGAACCAGGCCGCAACCGGCGGGGGCATGGCGAAGCCGAGAAGGATCGTAAGACCGAGCAGCACCAGCGCCGGTAGCAAGGTAAGCGCTGCAACGGGGGGAAATTTGGAAGGCGTCGGGGGGCCCAGGCAAAGCGTCTGTAGCCGGTGGATCAGCGCCACCGCCCCGGCGCCGATGCCGATCAGCAGCGGAACCGCGAGCCAGGGTGTGTGGGCGGCGGTGAACGATAGGATCAGGAATAGACTCACAATCATGCCGAACGGCGGTAACGCGGCAACCGCGATGATGGATGCGGCAAGCGAGAGCCCGAGCGTACGGTCGGACGCGATCAGGCCCTTGATTTCGGTGAAGCTCTGGCCGCCCTTGCGCTGCGCCGCGTGGCCCAGGCACTGGTAGAGCGCCGCTTTTGCCAAGGTATGAAGGGTCAGGTGCAAGAGCGCGGCACCGGTGGCGCCGATGCCGAAGCCGAATACGGCCAAGCCGCTCTGCTCCATGGTGGAGAACGCGAAGAAGCGTTTGGCGTCGGCCCTTCGCCACAGGCTGATGCCGCCCAACAATACCGACGCCAGCCCGAGTGCGATCAGCGCGTCATTGGGGGAGATCGCCATGGGATTGGATGCCAGAATGTGCCGTGTGCGCAGGATCACGCAGATCGCCACGTTTAGTAGGCTGCCGGATAGCACCGCTGAGACCGGTGTTGGGCCCTCGGCGTGGGCGCCGGGCATCCAGGCGTGGAGCGGTGCGAGGGCTGCCTTGGTGCCGTACCCCAGTAGGAGGAATACGAACGCGAGGTTTAGCACCAGGCCGTTGCATCGCGGGGCGGCGGCGGTGATGGCGCGCCAGCTCATTGCGGCGAAACCTGTGCCCACCGCCGCCGAGGCCGCCAGATATAACACGATGGTGCCGAATAGGGCGAGCGCGATGCCGACGCCGCAGACGATGAAGAACCGCCACGAAGCCTCGACGGCGCGGGGGGTGCCGGCGAGGCCTACAACGAGCACGCAGGAAAGCGTCGCGGCTTCGATCGCGATCCAGGTCAGGCCGGCATTGTCGGCGAGTAAGCCGAGGAGCAAAAATCCCAGGAAAGCCTGGAATAGGGCGTGATAGGCCCGGGCACGCGTCGGCGTCATCCGGCCGGTTTCGAGTTCGATCCGGATGTAGGGGCCACTCATCAGGGCCGCGGAAACCCCGATAAAGCTGGTGAGGATGGCGAAATGAATGCCGAGGTCGTCGGGCGCGAGCCAGAGCCCGCCCGGATCGGTGCTGAACGGTAGCAACAGCGCCAGCACGAACGCGAGCACCGCGGCGGCTTGATTGACTAGAGAGGCAGTCCCGGGGTGGCGGATGAAACCTAGTACGCAGGCGGTAAGCAGGGGGACTAGCGCTACGAACCATGCGAGCGAGAGCATCGGACCGAGGTTCATTCCGGCGACTCGGTGATGCGGTCGAGATGGTGGAGCTCGAGACTGTCGAACTGGGCGCGAATGCGGAAGAAGAAAATGCCGAATACGATGAAGGCGATCATCACCAGGAACGCGACTGAAAGCTCGACTACGATCGGCATACCGGGCATGCCGACCGCCGCGAGCGCCAGGCCGTTCTCGACCGAGAGGAAGCCGATGGTCTGGGTCAGCGCGCTGCCACGAGTGACCATCATCGCGAGCCCCAGGAGGAGCACCGAAAGCGACATCGCCAGGGTTTCGCGGGTGAGCGCGGCGCCGGCGGGAATGCGCATTACCACCAAGAGCGCGAGACATGCGAGGAACACGCCGAGCGCGAGGGAGGGGTAGACCCCGAAGCTCATCTCGACTGAGCCGGCGGCATGGGTCTGCTTGGCGATCCGGTTGAGCGCCCAGGGGAAGCCGATGCCCTTGGCGAGTAGCGTCACTACGCCGGTGGCGAAGAGATCGCCGGAATGCTGCACGTGGGACTGCCAGAAGCATGACGCCGCGACGGTGAGCGCCTGGGCGGTGTACGTGTTGATCACTGCCGATAGGCGTCGCTGGTAGAGCAGCACGAAGGAGAAGAGGAGGGCCACGCCCTCGAGCAGGTGCTCCATGTCGTAGTCGAACACGCCGAAACCGGTCGCGGCCGGCATCACGTGTAACCCTGGCTGACGAACAGGAATAACACCGCTAGCAACGCCAGCATCAGGGCGATGCCGAGGAGCTCGGGGACGCGGAAGATGCGCATGCGGGCGACACAGGCCTCGAAGAAACATAGGGCGCAGGTGAGCAGTAGCATCTTGGCGCCGAAGGTGAGGAGGCCGCGCGGCCAATCCAGGATGTCTCCGGCGGGGGCGATGCCGAATGGGATGAATATGGTGGCGAGCAAGGCAAGCCAGGTAAAGAAACGCAACTGCGCGCCGGCCTCGATCAGCGCGAGCGAACGGCCGGAGAATTCGAGTGTCATCGACTCGTGCAGCATGGCGAGTTCCAGGTGCGTCGAGGGATTGCCGATGGGTAGACGGCCCAGGGTGGTGAGGCCGACGCTGATCGCGGCGGCGAGACCGAGGCCCAGGGAAACGCGCAGGCCGAGAGCTCCGGTGCGGAGGACGTCGGCGATGTGGTCGAGATTGGTGGATCCGGCCACCAAGGCGAGGGTGAAGAAGACTAGGAGGAGGGCGGGCTCGGCGAAGAAGGAAAGTAGGGATTCGCGCGAGATGCCGATGCCGCCGAACCAGGTGCCGGCGTCCATCGCGGCGAGCGCGGTGGCAGCGCGGCAGAGGGCGAAGAGGCCCGTGATCAGGAGGAGGTCGGAGGTCGCGGCGGTGGATAGGCCGAGCGCGAAACTGGGGACTAGTAACGCCGCGGTGGCGGAGGCGGCGAAAATCACCAGGGGTGCTACTTCGGACACCGGCGAGGCGTTATCGGCTAGCACGGTTTCCTTGCGCCAGAGGCGGATGAGGTCGCGCCAGGTCTGCAGGAGGGGCGGCCCGCGCCGGCCTTGCAAGTTCGCGCGGAGCTTGCGGGTGAAGCCGGTCAATGCCGGCGCTGCGAGCGCAACCAAGCCCGCATGTAATAACCACGCGAGCAGGCCCGCGAGCTGGATCATGACTGCTCCAGGATCGCGACGATCACTAACAGCGCGACCAGGGCGGCCACCATCATGGCAAGCGTGCGGCGGATGGTGAGGCGCTGGATCAGCTCGGCGCGGTCGGCCAGCCAGTCGCGCGCGCGTAGCACCGGGGCATGGAGGAAGCGTAGCACCGGATCATACCAGACCACGCCGAAACGGGCGGGGCGAGTCTCGCCGGGCTCGGGGATGGAGGTGGCCATCTGCCAGTCGAATAAGGGGACTCCCAAGGTCCGGCCGAGGGGTTCGGAGAGGGAGGCGGCGCCGTACTGGGTGGTGGTGTCGCCGAAGGGCAGGAATGGCGGCGGCGCGGCATAACCGCAATCCCAAGCGCGCGCGCGGCGGGATAGCGCGGGATGGCGGCGCAGTAGGAGCCAAACCGCGGCCACGATCGCCGCCAGTATGGCGGCGATCGGCAGCGCGCCGTAGTAGGCGCCGCCGGTTGCTTGCGTTCCCACGCCGAACCAGCCGGCGCGGCCGGAAAGATCGGTGCCGGTGAGTATTTGGAGAGCGGGACTGGCTAACCGTAAAGCCAACCCGGGTAGCAGGCCGAACACGGCTGATGCAGCGGCTAGGCCGACGAAAAGTAGGCTGATCGGAAGACGGGTTTCGTGGGCGCCCGCGGTTCGGACAGCGCGCGGACGGCCCAGGAAGGTGACGCCGATCAGGCGAAGCATTGCGGAAAGTGCCAGCGCCCCGCCGCCTGCGAGCAACAGCGCAACTATCGGGATCAGCATTTGCAGGACGAAAGAGCCCAGGCGCGGCGCGGTAAGCAAAGACTGAAACACCATCCAGATCGAGGCAAACCCAACCATCGGCGGCAAGGCGGCGAGCGAGGCGGCTCCCGCGATGGCGCAAACGGCGGTAACCGGCATGAAATGGATCAACCCGCCCAGGCGATCGAGCCGGCGGCTGCCTGCCTGGTGATCCACCGCGCCGGCGACCAGGAACATCAGAGTCTTGTTGATGCCGTGGCCAAGCACGTGCAACAGCGCCGCCCCTAGCGCGAGGGACGCTAGCAACGGGAGGTGGGCGGCGCGGGCGGTGAGGGCGAGACCCAATGCCACCGCGATTACGCCGATGTTCTCGATCGTGCTGGAGGCGAGCACTGCTTTGATGTCGGTTTCGAAATTGGCCCGCGCGGCGCCTAGCAGCGCCCCTAGCGAGCCCATTATTAGCAGGGGCACGCCCCACCATAGCGGGGGATTTGGACCAGCGAGATCGAATAGCAGGCGCACGATGACGTAGAGCGCTACTTTGGTCATCGCGCCCGACATCATCGCCGAGACTGGGGCGGGGGCGGCGGGATGGGCGATCGGCAACCAGCCGTGCAAGGGCGGCAGGCCGGCTTTCGATCCCGCGCCAGCCAGCACGAGGAACAGGAAGGCGGCCGCGCGCAAACCGGTGGGCGGCGCCGCGCGCCAGGCCGCGAAGTCGCCGCCTACGCCGAAACCGACTGCCATCGCGCCCAGCAGCGTGAGCGCGCCAGCAATTGCCATGGTCATGTAGAGCCGGCCGGCCTTAGCCGCGGCCAGGGGCAAGCCGTGGGACAAAATCAGCAGCCATGAAGCGGCGGACATGGTCTCGAAACCCAGGAATAGGGTGAAGCCGTCGCCCGCGAGCAGGGTGATTACCATGCCGGCGACGAACACCGGGATCAGCGGAGCGCCCGCCAAAGGCTCGTCACGAGCCGCGAACAGGGCGGCGCCGCTCGAGATGAAGACCACCAGCAGGAAGAATCCCGAGAGCCCGTCAAGCGCCAGGGTAAGTCCGACACCGGGCGGTCCGAACGGCAGTTGCAAGGTTTCGGCGGGCAGCGCCAGGACAAGATCGAGAGCCACCGCGACGAGCCCCGCGGCACAAATCAGCGCCGCGGTTGTCCGCAGCAAGCGGCCGAGTTGCGGGAGCGCCGCCTCGGCAACGCCGATGCCAACCAGCGCCGCCAGGATCGCGAGCAGGACCAAGAGCATGGAACATCGTATGGCCGGCTCCGAGTCGGGGGAAGTGCGACGCATCTTTGTGACAAAAGTTTTTTGGTTCTTTTTTTCAAAAAAGAACACTTTTGCTTTGATTTCTTTGATAAAGGGGAAGTCAGAAGTCTTCTTTTTGTGAACAAAAAGAAGCAAAAAAACTTTGGACGCTTTTCAGGGCGACGCCGATGACCATGCAATTTGCCGACATTACCGCAACCCGACCGACACGGGAGAGCTTGGCGGCACTCGGCGCGGAACTGCACGCGCTGCTTGACCGCGGCGAGCGCGCGGAGGGATTGGCGGCTTGGGATCAGGCTCGGCGGAGTTATGAGAGTTGGGGGTCTTTGGTCTATCTGCGGTTCTCGCAGGATACCGCTGACGAACACGCGAAGGCGGAACGCGAATACGCGGACGCCCTGGCGCCGGTGGCGCTTGCACTCGATACCGAGATTAAACAACGACTGCTCGCTGATCCGGATCGGGCGGGGCTGGAGCGCCTCGCAGGGGCACACGCGGTAAGGCTTTGGCAAACCGATGTTACGATTTTCAAACCCTCGGTCGCGGCGGATCTGGAGGAAGAAGCCAAACTCTATGCGAGCTACACCGAGCTGATCGCCTCGGCGAAGGTGGAGTTCGATGGCAAAACTCTGAACCTGGCCGGGCTTGGGCCGTATAACGAGGATTTGCGGCGGGAAACCCGTCATGATGCCCAGGCGGCGCGATGGGGGTTCTTCGAGCAAAACGGCGAGGAGTTCGATCGGATCTACGACGATCTGGTCCGGCTGCGGCACGGTATCGCGCTGAAACTGGGTGACGCGAGCTTCACGCCGCTCGGATATCGGCGGATGCGGCGGGTGGATTATGACGCGGCCGACGTGGCGCGCTACCGGGAGCAGGTCGCCACACACGTGGTGCCGCTGGTGGCGCGCATCGTGAAGGCGCGGCGAGTGGCGAATGGACTCGACCATATGTACTTTTGGGACGAGGCGCTGATCGATCCGCAAGGCAATGTGAAACCCGCGGGCGACCATGATTACCTGGTCGATCACGCGCAGACGATGTTCGACGGCATCAATCCGGAACTCGCGGCGTTCTACCGGCTGATGAAGGACGGCGATTTCATGGATTTGAAAAATCGCCCGACCAAAGCCGGCGGCGGATTCTGCACCTCGTTTCCGACCTACGGAATGCCGTTCATCTATGCCAACTTCAACGGCACGCACGGCGATATCAACGTGTTCACGCATGAAATGGGGCATGCGTTTCAGAATTATAAAAGCCGCGATCTGCCGTGCGTGGATTATCTGTGGCCGACTTCGGAGTCCGCCGAAATTCATTCGATGAGTCTGGAGTTTCTAACCTATCCGCGGATCGGTGAACTGGTGGGTGAGGGTGAAGCCGCCCGATTCCGGCGCATGCATCTGATCGGGGCGCTGGAGTTTCTGCCTTATGGTGTTCTGGTCGATCATTTCCAGCATGAGGTTTATGCCAACCCCCAGGCGACGCCGGCCGAACGGCACGCGATTTGGCAGCGGCTGGAGGGGATTTATCTGCCTTGGCGGGATTATGGGGATCTGGCGTATCCGGCCAAGGGGGCGCGCTGGCAGGCGCAACTGCATATCTACGGGATGCCGTTCTATTATATCGATTATACCCTGGCGCAGTGCTGCGCGTTGCAATTCTGGGCGCGCGCCCGCCAGCAGCCGGAGGCGAGCATGAAGGCGTATGTCAAACTTTGCGGGCTAGGGGGGTCGGCGCCATTTCAGGAGCTGGTGAAGGCAGCGGGGCTGATCTCGCCGTTCGCCGAGGGGGCGCTGGCTGACGTAGCACGGGAGGCGGCGATCGAGTTGGGTTTGTGAGGTCGATCGCCGGCACCAGTATGGCGGGGGATCTGACAAGGCCCCAGGACGTCCACGCGCGCGTCCTTTTTATGGCGTGCAAAGTGTGCAAGATGCGGGAATTGGGCTTGGCGGTTCGGGGCGTGGGAAACGTAGTGTTATAACATATGTTAGTTGTAAATACCATCATTCTTTTGTCGGGGTCCGCCGGGGAACGCTCATGTCGACCGGCGGATTGCAGATTTCAGGCAGGAAGAGCGCACCCTGGACTTATACCAGCCGTCTTTTTTTCAAAAAAGATGCTTCTTCACTTCGCTTAAACTTATTGATTTAACTTGCACTAACCTACGACATCATAGCTTAAGTTTCTTGAATCTTCCCTCCGGAATCGCCTTGATGATCGCCATCACCAGTCCCCAGATCGGCCGGACGTAGATCACGTCGTTGAGTTTCGCTTCCGCCTTCAGAATGGCCGCGGCCACTTCCTCCGGCGCGGCGGTCAGGGCAGCGGGTGTCTTCATTCCCGCCAGCATGCGGGTTTTAACAAAGCCCGGCTTTACCGTAATCACCTGCACGCCGCGCGCGGCCATTCGCCCACGCAGGCCGGACAGAAACGCCGTGAAGCCCGCTTTGGCGGAACCGTAGAAGTAATTCGACGCGCGCCCGCGATCGCCGGCAACCGAACTGATGCCGACAATCACTCCGCCTGCCGCCATCCTGTTGGCGCACGCCTGCAAAAACAGCGCCGGGGCGTTGAAATTGCTTCGGAATACCAAATCCGCGGCCATCTCGTCGGCGGCGCTGGTCTCGTGATCGCCCATCAGACCGACTAGCGAAATCACCGTCCCCGGGAATGGATCGAGCCTGGCCAAAAGCTCGCTGTGCGAATAGAGCACGTCAAAGACATGCGGCTCGACGGCTGCGTTGTATTTCAGGCGCAGATGCTCGGACTCCCGCTGGAGCTTTTCGGCGTCGCGGGCGAGTAGAATCAACTTGCGACCGGTGCCGGCATAGGCGCGACCGATCGCAACCCCGATGTCGGAAAGCGCGCCGAGGATCAGAACGGGACCGGTGTTGCTCACAAACCTAGCCTTTGGGACAGAAGTGATACGAAACGATGCTGCGGGTCATAACGCTCACGCACCGCACGGAATTGGTCGAGACGTTGATAATGGCGCAACGACGCGGGCTTGGCGCGGGCATCCTTGGCGAGATATAGCCTGCCGCCGTGGTCGATGGTGATCGCATCGAGGCGTTCGAACAAGGCGAAGATCTCGGGGGTCGCCGGGAAATCCAGCGCGAGGCTGAAGCCGGGGCGAGGAAATGAGAGCAGCCCCTGGCCTTCCTCGCCGCAGAGTTTCAGGACTACCAGAAACGAACCGAGTCCCTGGCGGGCGATTTCGGCGAGCAACTGGCGTAGGCCGGGCTCGCCGGATTCGTGGGGCAGGACACATTGATATTGCACCAGGCCGCGCTTGCCGTAGATGCGGTTCCAGTCGTGCAGCGAGTCGAGCGGGTAGAAGAAGCGCCAGACATCGACCAGTGCCGAACCCGAGCGTGCCGTATGGTAAATGGCTTGGTTGAAGGCGCCGATCGTAAGGCGATTAAGCGTGAACGAGGGCATGTCGAACGGAACCGCGCGTGGGCGCGGAGTGGGGGGAATCTCGGCTTCGGGGGCGTGCTCGCCTTGGAAGACCACGCCGCGGCCGGCGGATAGGCAATCGATCCAGGCCACCGAGTAGGTCGCGGAGCGGGAGGATTCGGAGATCGCCAGAGTTTCGTCGAGGTCGCGGGTTTTGGTGGCGGTTTGGCGGATCATTCCGCCGGCGACGCGGAGCAGGCGAAAGCGCACCGCGAGGATCACTCCGGTGAGGCCCATGCCGCTGATGGTGGCCCAAAATAGCTCGTGATCCGGGGTGATGCGGATTTGGCTGCCGTCGGCGAGCAGCATGGTGAGTGCCGTTATGTGGCGGCCGAAGGTGCCGGAGCCGTGGTGGTTTTTGCCGTGGACGTCGGATGCCGCCATGCCGCCGATGGTGACCTGGGCGGTGCCGGGGGTGACTGGCACGAAGAAGCCGCGCGCAAGCAGGAAAGGGAGGAGGTCGGCGAGGATGGTGCCGGCTTCGACCTCGATTTCGGCGGCGGTTGGATCGAAGCTTAGAATGTGGTCGGCGCGCGGTAGTGCGAGCATGGCCAGGTTGCTGAGCGCAGCGTCGCCGTAGGCGCGCCCGAGGCCGCGCGGGATGAGGGATGGTGTTGCGATGATTTGCTCGATTGCCGATCGGGCATCATCCGCGTCGAGGAGTATGCCCTCGGCCAGCGGGTAGTGCCCCCAGCCCGAGATCATATTCGCCCGGCCCAGGCGACGTGGAAGTGGACCACCAAGACACCAAGACGCCAAGTCCGGACCTGGCGTCTTGGTGTCTTGGCGGTCCACTTCCATGTCGTCTGGGATGCGGAGCCAAATGACGCCTTATCAGCAAAAGTTTTTTGGTTCTTTTTTTCAAAAAAGAACACTTCTCCCTGTCTCATATTGCCGAGGCCACTATCAGTGCTGCGAGTATAATACTAGCGAGGCTGATCTTATCGGTTGCCGCGAAGATCAGTGGGTCCGCGTGGATTTTACCGCGGTGGGCCAGGAGCAGGACGCGGCCGACCCAGTAGAGCAACACCACGCAGACGAACCATAGATGGCTGGGATAACGATAGAGCTCGCGCACTCCGGGGCTATTGATATAGAGCGCGAACACCAGGACCGAGACCATGCCGGCGGCGGCGGCGAGGGCGGCGATCAAGGGTTCGTCGCCGGATTGGTAGGCGCGGCCGGCGATGGTGCCGGTTGTGGGTTTCTGCGCCAGTTCGGTCATGCGTTTGACTAGCGCCAGGGAGTAGAAGAGGAACAGCGAAAACGCAGCGAGCCAGGCGGTGAGTTTCACGCCGGAGGAGACCGAACCCAGCAGCAGGCGTGAACCGTAGAGGCAGGCAAGCATCACGACATCGATCATTATCAGGCGCTTGAGCACCAGCGAATAGCTGAGACTGGCGACCGCGTAGGCGGCGATGACGGCGAGCGAAAGACGGGGAAGGCCAGCGGCGGCCACAAGCGCGCCCACCAGCAACAGGGGCACCATGATCAGCGCGTCTTG
>Ga0302314_10004837_pt1 | contig 24701 bp, 23 predicted proteins | sample III_Palsa_N2_3_FD_200533 | JGI IMG/M metagenome (GOLD analysis project Ga0302314, IMG submission 200533) | Peat permafrost microbial communities from Stordalen Mire near Abisko, Sweden - III_Palsa_N2_3 | ecosystem: Environmental > Terrestrial > Soil > Palsa > Peat permafrost | place: Sweden... | reverse complement strand
GGCCAAGTGCGAAGAAACCCTGCGCACCGCCCTGGCCTTCGGCGCCGACCGCGCCGTCCACGTCAAGGAAGAAGGCGAAATCCAGCCCCTGACCGCCGCCCAGGCCCTGGCCGCCGTGTTCAAGAAAGAAGGCGCCAACCTGTTCCTTCTGGGCAAACAGGCCATCGACGACGACGCCAACCAGACCGGCCAGATGGTCGCCGCCCTGCTCGACCTGCCCCAGGCCACCTTCGCCTCCAAGGTCGAACTCGAAGCCACCAAAGCCACCGTCACCCGTGAAGTCGACGCCGGCCTGGAAACCCTGGAAATCGACCTGCCCGCCATCATCACCGCCGACCTGCGCCTGAATGAGCCGCGCTACCTCAAGCTGCCCGACATCATGAAGGCCAAGAAAAAGCCCATCGAAGCCGTCAGCCTGGCCGACCTGGGCATCACCGCCGGCGCCGGCCTCAAAGCCACCAAGACCGCCGCTCCCCCCAAGCGCAGCAAAGGCATCGTGGTCAAGACCGTCGATGACCTCATTGCCGCACTCAAGGGCAAAGGCCTGATCTAAGGAATCGATACCATGTCCAAAATCCTCATCATCGGCCAGCAGGCCGACGGCAAACTCAGCAGCAGCATTGCCAAAGTCGTCACCGCCGCCAAACTGATCGGCGGCGACATCGAAGTAGCTGTGTTCGCCAAGGACGGCAGCGCAGCCGCCGCAGAAGCCGCCAAACTCGACGGCGTCACCAAGGTGCTGCAGATCGACCGCCCCGAAAACGACCACGGCCTCGCCGCCGTCCTCGCCCCCCAGGTCGTCGAACTGGCCAAGAAGGGCTACACCCACGTCTTCGCCCCCGGCACCACCTTCGGCAAGGACCTCCTGCCCAGAGTCGCCGCCAAGCTCGGCGTCCAGCAGGTCTCCGACGTCATGGCCGTCCATGGTCCGACCAGCTTCGACCGCCCCATCTACGCCGGCAACGCCATCGTGACGGTGGAAGCTCCGGCCGCCCCCGCCGTCGTCGCCACCATCCGCCTGGCCTCTTTCAGCGCCGTGGGCTCCAGCGGCGCCGCCCCGGTCGAGAAGACCAGCATCGACGTTGCCCTGCCGACCCACACCCGCTTCATCAAGCTCGAAGCGCAGAAGTCCGAGCGTCCCGAACTGCAGTCCGCCACCCGAGTCGTCTCCGGCGGCCGCGCCCTGGGCAGCTCCGAGAACTTCAAGGTCATCTACGACCTGGCCGACAAGCTCAAGGCCGGCGTCGGCGCTTCCCGCGCCGCGGTCGACTCCGGCTATGTCCCCAACGACATGCAGGTGGGCCAGACCGGCAAGATCATCGCCCCGGAACTGTATTTCGCCATCGGCATTTCCGGCGCCATCCAGCATCTGGCCGGCATCAAGGATGCCCGCACCATCGTCGCCATCAACAAGGATGCCGAGGCGCCGATCTTTGAGGTGGCCGACTTCGGGCTGGTCGCCGATCTGTTTACGGCCGTGCCGGAAATGACCAGCAAGCTGTGATGGCTGGCAACTTCAACGGGTAGTCAAACAAGGCCGGGAAACCGGCCTTGTTCGTTTCTGGAGGAAGAGAACATGCATTACCGCTCTGTATTCGCCCCTGACCTGTTCAAGGGCCAGAACATCGTCGTCACCGGTGGCGGCTCCGGCATTGGCCGCTGCACCGCGCACGAACTGGCCGCGCTGGGCGCGCACGTGGTGCTGGTGGGGCGCAAGGCGGAGAAGCTGGAAGCGGTGGCCGCCGAGATCCGCGAGGACGGCGGCGAGTGCTCGCTGCAGGCTTTCGACATCCGCGACGAGGATGCGGTGAAGCAGGCGGTGAAGACCATCGTCGCGGCGCGCGGCACCATTCACGGCCTGGTCAACAATGCCGGCGGCCAGTTCCCGGCGCCGCTGATGGCGATCAGCAAGAAGGGCTGGGAAGCGGTCGTCGCCAACAACCTCACCGGCGGCTTCCTGATGGCGCGCGAGGTGTTCAACCAGTCGATGCGCAAGAGCGGCGGCGCCATCGTCAACATGCTGGCCGACATGTGGGGCGGCATGCCGGGCATGGGGCACTCCGGCGCGGCGCGTGCCGGCATGCTCAATTTCACCGAGACCGCGGCGGTGGAGTGGGCGCACGCGGGGGTGCGCGTCAACGCCGTGGCGCCGGGCTGGGTGGCTTCCAGCGGCCTCGACAACTACGACGAGAGCTTCCAGAAGGAATTCATTCCCAAGCTGCGCGGCGAGGTGCCCTTGCAGCGTCTGGCCGAAGAGGCGGAAATCTCGGCGCCGATCGTGTTCCTGCTGACCCCGGCGGCCGGCTTCGTCACCGGCATCTGCATCGCCATCGACGGCGGCGCCTCGCGCAACACCAAGCTATTCCCCCTCCAGGGCGGCAAGAACTCCATCCCCTATGACGGTTTCCACCGTGCGGTGAAGCCGAAGGTGCTGGAGAAGTACTAGACGGCAAGCTGGTTTGAAAACAGTGGCCGGGGGACTGGATCTCCCGGCCCTGTTCGCAACAGTGGCGCAGGGGGACTAGAATCGAGCCCTCAGCAGTAGCGCCGGTTCTTCAAGAGACCGGCATAGCGCACCGGACGGTGCTTCGGCGCGCTTTTCTTCACCCCTGCAGATGCAGCCACGGGGTAATCAATATTTTCCGTGAATTGTCCCTGAAATACTGGTAAAAATAGGCAATTACCGGACACAAGGCGAGTCATCGGAAATGCCGATTATCGAATCGAAGATCGATACCAACAGTCCCCAGTTCAAGCAGAACCGCGAGGAGATGCTGGCCCGGATCGCCGAATTCCGCGCGATCGAGGCCAAGGGCGCGGCGGAGGAAGAGAGCAAGCGCGAGCGTTTCCACAAGCGCGGCCAGATGCTGCCGCGCGAGCGCGTGCATCTGATGCTGGACCGCGGCAGTCCCTGGCTCGAGCTGCAGACTTTATGCGGCTACAAGATGCACGACGACAAGGACGGCTCGCTGGCCGGCGGCAACACCATCATGGGCATCGGCTACGTCTCCGGCACCCGCTGCATGGTCACCGCCAGCAACTTCGCCATCAAGGGCGGCACCATGACGCCCTGGGGCGTGCAGAAAACCCTGCGCATCCAGGAGATGTGCATGGAGCAGAAGCTGCCCGCCGTTTCCATGATCGAATCCGGCGGTGCCAACCTGCTGTACCAGGCCGAGCTGTTCATCCCCGGCGGCAAGACCTTCGCCAACCAGGCCCGTGCCTCCGCCATGGGCCTGCCGCAAGTGACGGTGGTGCACGGTTCCTCCACCGCCGGCGGCGCCTACATGCCGGGCCTGTCCGATTACGTGGTGATGATCCGCAAGAACGCCAAGGTGTTCCTGGCCGGGCCGCCGCTGCTCAAGGCCGCCACCGGCGAGATCGCCGTGGACGAGGACCTGGGCGGCGCCGAGATGCACACGCAGATCGCCGGCACCGCCGAATTTCTGGCCGAGAACGATGCCGACGGCATCCGCATCGCCCGCGACATCGTGCGCAATATCGACTGGAACCGGAACCGTCCGCAGCCGCAGCTGCGCGAGGTGCGCACGCCGCTGTACGACATCGACGAGTTGTGCGGAGTGGTCTCCGCCGATTACCGCCGGCCCTATGATTGCCGCGAGGTGATCGCGCGCCTCACCGACGGCAGCGAGTTCCTCGAATTCAAAAACGAGTACGACCAGCAGACCATTTGCGGCCGCGCGGTGATCCACGGCCACCAGGTCGGCATCATCAGCAACAACGGCCCGATCACGGTAAAGGGCGCGACCAAGGCCGGGCAGTTCATCCAGCTGTGCTGCCAGGCCGACATCCCCATCATCTACCTGATGAACACCACCGGCTACATGGTGGGCAGCGAAAGCGAGCAGGGCGGCATCGTCAAGCACGGCAGCAAGATGATCCAGGCCGTGGCCAACGCCAGCGTGCCGCAGATCACCATCGTCATGGGCGGATCCTTCGGCGCGGGCAACTACGGAATGTGCGGCCGCGGTTTCGGCCCGGACTTCATCTTCGCCTGGCCCAACTCCCGCACCTCGGTGATGGGCGGCGAGCAGGCGGCCGGGGTGATGGAGATCATCACCCGTGAGAAGTGGCACAAGCAGGGCAAGCAGTTGAGCGAAACCGACGAGAAGATGCTCGCCACGGTGCGCCAGAACATCATCAACCAGTTCGACCGCGAGTCGAACGCCTTCGCCGCCAGCGCGCGCCTGTTCGACGACGGCCTGATCGATCCGCGCGATACGCGCAAGGTGCTGGGTTACACGCTCTCCATCTGCGCGGAAGGCCGCAGCCGCAAGGTGTTTCCCAACAGTTTCGGCGTGGCACGGCTCTAGCCTCCGGAGTATCCAGACATGCAATTCACACACGAACACCAGCAGATTTACGACACCACGAAGAAATTCGTCGAGACCGAGCTCAACCCGCACGTGCTGGAGTGGGAAAAGGCCGGTTACTGGCCCGCCCACGAAGTGCTGAAGAAGATGGGCGCGCTGGGCCTGCTCGGCATCAGCAAGCCGGAATCGGTCGGCGGCCTGGGCCTGGACTACTCCTACCAGGTGGCCTTCGCCGAGGCCCTGGGCTTCTGCACCTGCGGCGGCGTGCCCATGGCCATCGGCGTGCAAACCGACATGGCGACGCCGGCGCTGGCGCGCTTCGGCTCCGATTACCTGAAGGACAACTTCCTCAAGCCCGCGGTGGCCGGCGACATGGTCGCGGCGATCGCGGTGAGCGAGCCGGGCGCCGGCTCCGACGTCGCCGGCATCAAGACCACGGCGCGCAGGGTCGGCGAGGAATACATCATCACCGGCTCCAAGCTGTGGATCACCAACGGCACCCAGGCCGACTGGGCCTGCATGCTGGTCAACAGCGGTGATAGCGGCGACCGCCACGGCAACAAGAGCCTGATCGTGGTGCCGCTCGATGCCAAGGGCGTCGACCGCAAGCAGAAGCTGGACAAGCTGGGCCAGCGCTCCAGCGACACCGCCATGATCTTCCTCGACGAAGTGCGGGTGCCGGCGCGCAACCTGATCGGCCAGGAGGGCAAGGGCTTCAGCTACCAGATGCAGCAGTTCCAGGAGGAGCGCTTGTTCCTCTCCGCCAGCATCATCGCCGCGATGGAGCGGGTCATCGACGACACTGCCGCCTACACCCGGCAGCGCCAGGCGTTCGGCCAGTCCATCCTCGACAACCAGTACGTGCAGTTCCGCCTGTCGGAACTGAAGACCGAAGTCGAAGCACTGCGCGCGCTGACCTATCGCGCCACCACCGAGCTGGTCGCCGGCCGCGACGCCGCCCTGCTCGCCTCGATGGCCAAGCTCAAGAGCGGCCGCCTCGGCCGTGAAGTCACCGATGCCTGCCTGCAGTTCTGGGGTGGCCAGGGCTATATGTGGGAAAGCTCGGTGGCGCAGTTCTACCGCGATCTGCGGCTGCATTCCATCGGCGGCGGGGCGGATGAGGTGATGCTGGGGATTATTTCGAAGCGGCTAGGGTATGGGGGCAAGAAGAAGTCCGGCTAGGCGCCGCCCTTTCCTACAGCGTCATTCCCGCGGAGGCGGGAATCCAGTTTTGGCGAGGGTTGGGCACGGGCGAATGATGAAGACCGAGAAGCACTTCTTCGTCTATATCCTGGCTAGTGAGTGAAATGGCACCTTGTATGTTGGAGTGACCTCCGATTTGGTCAAGCGAATCTGGCAGCACAGGAATGACGAAGCAGATGGATTTACCAAGAAATGCGGAGCTCACATCTTGGTCTGGTTCGAGCAACATGAAAACGCAGAATCCGCCATCACCCGCGAAAAGCAGATCAAGAAATGGAATCGCATGTGGAAAATCCTGGAAATCGAAGTGCTGAACCCCACTTGGAAAGATCTGTATGACGACGTTACGGTGTAAAAACTGGATTCCCGCCTTCGCGGGAATGACGCTTTGAATTTAGGGTGGCCATGACTCTCCCCGAAACCAAAAACCTCCTCCTGTCGCTCGACGGCGGCGTCCTGCACCTCACCCTCAACCGCCCCGAATCGCGTAACGCCATGAACCGCGGCATGGTAGAGGAGATCAATGCCGTATTCGATGCGGTGCGCGAGGCGAGTGAAGTGCGCGCCATCGTCATGCGCGGCGCCGGCGGGCATTTCTGCGCCGGCGGTGATCTGAAGGAGATGATGGCTGGCGGGCTCAAGCCCGCCGAGCCGGGCGCGCCCGATCCGGTGGTGCTGTTCTCGCGCGCCTTCGGTCACATGCTGCGCAAGGTCGGCCAGGCGCCGCAGGTGGTGGTGGCGGTGCTGGAAGGGGCGGTGCTGGCCGGCGGTTTCGGCCTGGCCTGCGTCTCCGACATCGCCCTGGCTCATGTGGATGCGAAGTTCGGCGTGCCGGAGACTACACGCGGATTGCCGCCGGCGCAGATCGCCCCGTTCATCGTCGAGCGCATCGGCCTGACCCAGGCGCGCAAGCTGTGCCTGACCGGCGCCCAGTTCAAGGGGGCGGAGGCGCTGCGCCTGGGCCTGGTGCATGAGACCTTCACCGACGAGGCGGACATGCAGGCGAAGCTCGGCGCCACCCTCAAGCAGATTCTCGGCTGCGCGCCGCTGGCCAATGCCATGACCAAGGAAATCGTGCTCAACGCCGGACGCCTCGACATGGACGCGGTGCTGGACGATGCGGCGCGCAAGTTCGCCATCGCCGTGCGCGGCAGCGAGGCGCCGGAAGGCATCACCGCCTTCATGCAGAAGCGCGCGCCAAAATGGGCGCAGTAAGCCGCGACGCACTGCGCGACGCCGGAGACGGCCTGGGCAGCGCGCGCCTGCTGCTGCGCCGCTTCACCATGGCCGACCTGCCGCTGCTGACCGAGCTCAATGCCGATCCCGAGGTGATGCGCTACGTCGGCGGCGCCAAGACGCCGCAGCAGACACGCGCCATGCTGGAATCGCGCATCCTCGACTACTACCAGGCCAACCCGGGCCTGGGCATCTGGGCAACGCTGCTGCGCGACGGCGGCGAATGCATCGGCTTCCATCTGCTCAATCACATCCAGGGCGAGGACCTGATCCAGGTAGGCTATCGCCTGTTCCCGCGGCACTGGGGACGGGGCTATGCCACCGAGATGAGCCTTGCCCTGTTGCGCTATGGCTATACGCAGCTGCAACTTCCACGCATCGTCGCCATCGCCGATCTGCCCAACCGCGCTTCACAGCAAGTGCTGCTCAAGGCGGGGCTGCATCGTCATGGCGAACGCAGTTTTCAGCATCCCGCTTATGCCAGCTTCGGGCCGCTCGCCTGGTTCGAGCGTGCTGCGCAGGACTGGCTGGGCGAACACAAGGCAATCCAACAATGAGCATTCCGAAGCATCGTTTTACCAAGGTCCTGGTCGCCAATCGCGGCGAGATCGCGGTGCGGGTCATCCGCGGCGCGAAGCAGCAGGGCTACAAGACCGTTGCCGTCTACAGCGACGCCGACCGCGACGCGCTGCATGTGCGCGAGGCCGACGAGGCGGTGCGCATTGGCCCGGCGCCGGCCAAGGATTCCTACCTGGTCATCGAGCACATCATCGCCGCGGCGAAGACTGCCGGGGCGCAGGCGATTCATCCGGGCTATGGCTTTCTATCGGAGCGCGCCGACTTCGCGCGGGCGGTGCAGGATGCCGGCCTGGTCTTCATCGGCCCGGACCCGGCCTCGATCGAGGCGATGGGCAACAAGAGTGCCTCGAAGATACGCATGATCGCGGCCGGCGTGCCCTGCGTGCCCGGCTACCAGGGCGACGACCAGTCCGACGAGACGCTGAAGGCCGAGTCGCTCAAGGCCGGCCTGCCGGTGATGGTCAAGGCCGCTGCCGGCGGCGGCGGCCGCGGCATGCGCCTGGTGCATGAGGAAGCGGCGCTGTTGGAAAACATCCGTTCGGCGCGGTCCGAGGCGAGCAATGCCTTCGGCAGCGGACAGCTGCTGATCGAGAAGGCGGTGGTCGATGCGCGCCATGTCGAGATCCAGGTATTCGGCGACCGCCACGGCAACGTCATCCACCTGGGTGAGCGCGATTGCTCGATCCAGCGCCGCAACCAGAAAGTGGTGGAGGAAGCACCCAGCCCGGCGGTGGACGACGCCCTGCGCCTGAAGATGGGCGCGGCGGCGGTAGCCGCGGCCAAGGCGGTGAACTACGTCGGCGCCGGTACGGTGGAATTCCTGCTCGGCCGGGACAAGCAGTTCTATTTCCTGGAGATGAACACGCGCCTGCAGGTCGAGCATCCGGTCACCGAGCTGGTCTATGGTGTCGACCTGGTGGATTGGCAGCTGCGCGTGGCGCAGGGCGAGACCTTGCCGCTGACGCAGGAAGAGGTGCTCGACAACCGCCTCGGCCACGCCATCGAGGTGCGCCTCTGCGCCGAGGATCCGCGCCAGAACTACCTGCCGCAGACCGGCAAGGTGCTGCGCTGGAGCGTGCCGGCCGGCGAGGGGGTGCGCGTCGACACCTATCTGGAAAGCGGCAGGAGCATCAGCCCCTACTACGACTCGATGCAGGCCAAGATCATCGCCTGGGGCGAGGACCGCGAGACGGCGCGGGCGCGGCTGCTCAAGGCGTTGGACGGCACCGTGCTGCTCGGCGTGACGTCCAATCGCGACTACCTGCGCGCGGTGCTCGCCACCGGGGCGTTCGCGTCCGGCGATTTCAGCACGGCGTTTGTCGGCAAGTATTTCCCGCAGGAGCAGATCGCCGCCGCCAGGCCGGCGCCCCGGCAGGTGCTGCTGGCCGCCGTGGCGTTGTACCTGGACGATGCGCGCCGGCTTGCGGGCGAACACGGCCTGGCGGTGGAGATGATCGGCTGGCACAGCTCGCATGACACCCCGTCCGACTTCAAGCTGAAGTGGCAGCAGCACGAATACGATCTGGAAGTCGGTGCCCATGACGGCCGCGTCTTCAGGATGCAGCTCGATGGCAAGTCCGTGGAACTCGAAGTGATCGCCACCGCCGACGGCGAATTCCGCTACCTGGCCGACGGGGTGCAGGGGCTGGCGCGCTACGCCCGCGACGAGGATGCGCTGTGGCTGGATGCCGCCGGCGCCATCGAGTGTTTTGTCGATCGCACTTACGCGCCGGCGCAGACGGCGTTGGCCGGGTCGGACGGGCGCATCCTCGCCCACAGCGACGGCAAGATCGTCGCGGTGCACGTCAAGCCGGGCGATGCGGTGGAGAAGGGGCAGACCCTGGTGGTGCTGGAAGCGATGAAAATGGAATTCCAGCTCGCCGCGCCGATGGCGGGAACGGTGGAAGCGGTGAGCGTCGAGGCCGGCCTTCAGGTGAAAGGGCGGCAACTGCTGGTGCAGCTCAAGCCGGCCGAGTAAGGCCGGCGACAGCCCGCGCATCGTCGATAAGGGATGCGCTTCCAATAGCAGCTCACAAATAAAAAGGCGCCGGAGTTTCCTCCGGCGCCTCAATGCTGCTCAACTGATCCGGCTATTCAAGCCCGGTTCGGCTGTGTTGCTTACTGCTGCGACGGCTGGCCCGAGGCATCGGCCGGTGCCGCTGCTGGCTTCTTGTGGTGATGCTTCTTCACCGTCTTCGGCTGCTGACCCTGCAGCGCGGCGTCGGTGGAGGCTGCGGTTGCGCCTTCATTCAGCACCTTGATGTGAGCCGGAGCGTTGGTCACTTCGAACTCGACGCGACGGTTCTGCGCACGACCCTCGGCGGTGTCGTTGCTGGCGATCGGCTTGGTCTTGCCGAAGCCGTGTGCCGTCAGCTCGGCGCCGTTGACGCCCTTGCTCACCAGGTAGGCCTTGACCGAATCCGCGCGACGCTGCGACAGCTTCAGGTTGTAAGGCGCCGAACCGATCGAGTCGGTGTGGCCCTGGATCTCGACGTTCAGGTTCGGCTCCGCTGCCAGGGCACTGGCGACTCCATCCAGAGTCTGCTGTGCCGGTACGGTCAGCTGGGCCGAGTTGAACTCGAAGTCCACCGCGCGAATGATGACCGACTGCTCGATGATGTGGCAGTTGGCATCAACCTTGAAGCCGGCCGGCGGGTTGCAAACCGGGGGCGGCGGCGGGGGCGGAGGAGGCGGGGGCGGCGGGGGCGGCGGCGGGGGGGGCGGCGGCGGAGCCACCGGCTCTTCGCCGAAGGAGTAACGGAAGCCGGCCATCGCCGTCTGCGTGCGGTAACGTGCTTCGATCGGGCCGGCGGCGCCGGTATTGAAGTCGCCGCGATTGGTCTCGAGGTAACGGTAGTCGACCGACAGGGTCACATGCGGCGTCACGTCGAAGCCGATGCCGGCGCCGCCCTGGTAGCCGAACTTGGTCTTGAAGCCGTCGTCGATGTCGACGCCGCCGAACGAGATGTTGCGGTTGGCGAAACGGACGCCACCAACGCCGCCACCCACGTAGGGGTGGGCGATGCTGAAGAAGCCGCTCGGAGCCTTGAAGTCATACCACAGGTTGGCCAGCGCGCTGTCGGCGTTCTCGTGGCCGGTCACGGCAAAGCCGGCGCTATCGTCCTTGATGCTGTTGCGGCGATGATCGAGTTCCAGTTCCGGACGGAAGCCGTTGGCGAACGAGTAACCACCCACCAGTCCGGCAGCCCAGCCCGTCTTGAAATGCAGGCTGTCGCCGGTCTGCAGGAGATTCTGCGGACTTTCGAAATTGGCGCCACCTTCGACGCCGACGTATGGCCCATCACCGGCATGCGCCATCAGCGGAGTGGAGGCGAGAAACGCCGCCGCTACCGCCAGACGCAGAGGATGACGCTTGAATTGCTTCATGACTTGCTCCTGAGTATTGTTAGAAAAGAAACACTCCGCTTACCGGGGGCATCGGCGAACGGTGTCTGCAACGCTACAGCTCCTTGCAACAAAACAACGCGGGATTTCACCACGGCTTCCTTACAAAGGGTTTGCACCGGGTGAAAAATGTTTGGGGATTGGAAGCGCGTATGAAGTGGGGCGAGAGCGCCGACGCGTCCGTTGAAGCCATGCTGCCAACAGCCTGCAAGATTATTCTTGTCATATGCTCTCCATTGCAATGGACACAGCAATAACGTTTGCGCGGACCACACCAACTAATTCCCGTCCGCTATAAACCTTAATGTTGCTACCAAATGCCCGGCGTTCCTGCCTGTGCTTCAAGAGTTCAAAACCGAGCTGATCCTGCTCGGATATCGCTTAGAGTAACATTTTTGGACTTGGTTCGGCCCAGTGGCCAAAAAATGTCCAGGTATTTGTGGACTTTACCTGCTGGCTGCATGAGTACTGAATCGGCGCGACTCCTCAGAGCTTATCCACGGATAAGCTCTTAATAGCCGAGTTGCCGCGCGGCAAGATCCTTCATGATCTCCGAGGCGCCGCCGCCGATGGACAGCACCTTGGTCTCGCGGAAGATGCGTTCCACCTTGGCGCCGCGCAGATAGCCGGCGCCGCCGAAGATTTGCACCGCCTCGCCGGCGACCTCCTCCAGCATGGCCGTGGCCAGGTTCTTCAGCAGGCACACCTCGGCCACCGGCATCTGCCGGTTCGACACGCGCCAGCACAGGATGTCGAGCTGCGCCTTCACCGCGTCGATGCGCATCTTCATGTCCACCAGCTTGTGGCGGATCACCTGGCGCGAGATCAGCGGCTTGCCGAACGTCTGGCGTTCGCGCGCATAGGCCAGCGCCTCTTCGTAGCAGACCCGGGCGAAAGCCCAGGCCTGCGAGGCCAGCATGATGCGCTCGTTGTTGAAGTTGAGCATGATCGCCATAAAGCCGGCGTTCTCCGGGCCGATGCGGTTGGCCGCCGGTACCCGGCAGTCCTCGAAGTACAGCGTGGCGGTGTCCGAGCACCACCAGCCCATCTTGTCTAGCTTGCTGCGGGTGAAGCCGGGCGTGCCCGCCTCGACCACCAGCAGCGACACGCCGCCCAGGCCGGGCTCGCCGGTACGCACCGCCACGGTCAGCAGGTCGGCGCGCATGCCGGAGGTGATGAAGGTCTTGGAGCCGTTGACGATGTAGTGCTCGCCGTCGCGCCGCGCCGAGGTGCGCAGGTTCGCCACATCGGAGCCGCCGCCCGGCTCGGTGATGGCCAGCGCCGCGATCTTCTCTCCCGCCAGCACCGGCGCCAGGAAGCGCTCCTTCTGCTCCGGCGTGCCGGCGTGCATCACCGGCGGGCTGGCGATGCCATGGCTCATCAGGCTGGCGATGAGGCCGCCGGAGCCGGCGCGGGCCAGCTCCTCGGTCAGCACCACGCCATAGAACGCGTCGGGCACTTCGATGCCGCCATAGGCCTCGGGAAAGCTCACGCCGAGCACGCCGGCCTGCGCCGCCTTGCGGTGCAGCTCGCGCGGCAGTTCGCCTGCCGCCTCCCACTGGTCGATGTGCGGCGCCACTTCCTTGTCGACGAAACGCCGCACCTGCTCGCGGAACGTCTCGTGGTCCGCGGTATAGAAAGGGGAGGCCGCCGGGGTGGAAGTGCGATTCATGGTAATTGAAATATCCTCGTCAACTCCTGGTGTGGAACTCTAAACAGTCGGCAGGAGTCACGCCACAACAATATTTGTTACTGATGAGTCGGGCGGCCGCGGCCGGGGTTCACGGGAGGTCCGCGATGGCCGATGCTGCGACCTGGCACAACTTCTGTCACGCTGGGCATGGCGCCGATCCGGGTGCCGCCAGATTTCGATGCGGGAGCATTCCGATGACTGTTTCGAGGCGAGTGGTGCTGGCGCTGGTTTGCGGCGCCCTGGTTGGCGTGAGCCTGCCGCTGGCACAGCGTGCCGCCGGGGTGGACGGCCCGGCCGAGCCGCTGCCGCTCGAGCAATTGCATTCGTTCACCCAGACGCTGGACCTCATCGGCAGGCGCTACGTCGATGCGGTGCCGGCCGACAAGCTGATGGAGAACGCCCTGCGCGGCATGATCGACGGGCTGGAGCCGCATTCGCACTACCTCGACAGGAAGGAATACGCCGACTGGAACGTCAACATCTCCGGCGAGTACGCCGGGGTCGGCATCGAGGTCGAAATGCGCGACGGCTTCCTGCGCGTGGTTTCGGCGATGGACCACACCCCGGCCGCGGCCGCCGGCATTCGCTCGGGCGACATCATCACCCTCATCGACGACGCACCCGTCACCGGCCTCAAGCTCAATGACGCGATCGATCGCATGCGCGGCGCCGAAGGCACCAGGATCAAGCTCGCCGTGATCCACGTCGGAGCCGCCAAGCCCCTGACGCTTGAGCTGAAGCGCCAATTCGTCAAGGTGGCCAGCGTCCATTCGATCATGCTGGAGCCGGGCATCGGCTACCTGCGCATCACCAATTTCGCCGTCGATACCGGCGACTCGGTCACCGCCGAGCTGGGCAAGCTGCAGCAGCAGGCCGGCGGCAAGCTGCATGGCCTGATTCTCGACCTGCGCAACAATCCGGGTGGCGTGGTCACCGCCGCGGTGCAGGTCAGCGACGACTTTCTCGACAAGGGCGAGATCGTGGTGCAGCGCGGCCGCGCGCCCGGCGCCAATCAGGAATATGACGCCACGCCCGGCGATCTGCTGAAAGGCCGGCCGCTGGTGGCGATGGTCAATGGCGGCACCGCCTCGGCGGCGGAGATCGTCGCCGGCGCGCTGCAGGATCAGCGGCGCGCGGTTCTGGTCGGCAGCGGCACCTTCGGCAAGGGCCTGGTGCAGAGCGTCACGCCCTTGCCGACCGGCGGCGCCATGGTCCTCACCATCGCGCGCTACTACACGCCCAGCGGCCGCTCCATCCAGGCCGAGGGCATCCAGCCCGACATCGCCATCCTGCCGATGCAGGTCAGCGCCGCCGAGCCGCCCGTCGCGCGCGTGCGCGAAGCGGATCTGAAAGGCAGCCTGGCGAACGAAAAGCCGGACAAGAAGACTGGCGAGAAACCGGCGGCGCCGGCCGAGACGGTCACCAACGTGGTCGATCCGCAACCGGGAGCGACCACCAACCTGGCCGAGACCGACTATGTGCTCTACAACTCGCTCAATGTGCTGAAGGGTTTGATCATCGCGGCCGACGTACCCGCTGGCTGAGCGACAGCAGGCAATGGGCCGGCCTGTTGCGGGTTCCTAGCCCCTTTCCCGCAGCTGCGCCGCTTCCAGCGTGTTCTGCATCAGCATCGCCACGGTCATCGGGCCGACACCGCCCGGTACCGGCGTGATGAAGGCCGCGCGCTGCCGCGCCAGCTCGAAGCCGACATCGCCGGCCAGCTTGCCGTCCGGCAGGCGGTTGATGCCGATGTCGATGACGATGGCGCCGGGGCGGACCCAGTCGCCATGCACGAAGCCGGGCTTGCCCACGGCCACCACCAGCACTTCCGCCCGCGTCACTTCCTGGTCCAGCTCGCGGGTGAAGCGGTGGGCGATGGTGGTGGTGCAGCCGGCCAGCAGCAGTTCCAGCCCCATCGGGCGTCCGACGTGGTTGCTGGCGCCGACCACCAGGGCGCGCTTGCCGTGCAGGTCCACGCCGGTGGACTTGAGCAGCTCGATCACGCCGTAGGGCGTGCACGGCCGCAGCGCCGGCAGGCGCTGGGCCAGGCGGCCGAGGTTGTAGGGATGAAAGCCGTCCACGTCCTTGTCCGGGCGGATGCGCTCGATCACCAGGGTGCTGTCGATATGCTTGGGTAGGGGCAGCTGCACCAGGATGCCGTCGATGCCCTCGTCGGCATTGAGGCGGTCGATCTCGGCCAGCAGCTCGGCCTGGCTCACGTCCGCCTCGTAGTGGCGCGGTACCGAACGGATGCCCACCGCCTCGCAGCTGCGGCGCTTGTTGCGCACATAGATTTCGGAGGCCGGATCGGCGCCGACCAGCACGGTGGCGAGGGCGGGGGCGCGCTTGCCGGTGGCGGTACGCGACTCCACGGCGATGCGAACGCGCGTCTGGACCTCGGCGGCAACGGCCTTGCCGTCAATCAGTTGGGCGGTCAAGCGATTCGGCTCCGGGCCGGCATTGGGACCGGCAAAAAACCATTTTACCTGTCGCCGGCCGCGAGGCACTAACGGACAGCCGACAATCCCCTAAAATGCGCCCTCTCATGCCCATCCCCAGCCTGCAAGTCCCCCGCCTCCAAGTCAGTGGCCTCGCCGTCGCCCGCGGCGACCGCAACGTCGTCGAGGCCCTGGACTTTGCCGTCGCGGCGGGGGAGATCCTGCACATCCGCGGCCGCAACGGTGCCGGCAAGACCTCGCTGCTGGAAGTGCTGTGCGGCCTGCGCACGCCGGCCGCCGGCGCCATCGACGGCCAGCCGGACGCCGGGCACCGTCACTGGCTGGGTCACAAGAACGCCCTCAACCCGGCGCTCAGCCCGGACGAAAACCTGCGCTTCTGGTGCGCCCTCAGCGGCCATGCCGAGGCGGACGTGGGGCAGGCCCTGCAGCGGGTCGGTCTCAAGGCCCAGCGCCATCGTCCCTGCGGCAGCCTCTCCACCGGCCAGCGCCGCCGCGCCGCCCTGGCGCGCCTGCTGGCCCTGCCGCGCCCCTGGTGGTTCCTCGACGAGCCGCTGGCCGGGCTGGACCATGCCGGCATCGACCTGCTGGCCGAGCTGCTCGATGCGCATGGCCGTGAAGGCGGCGCCGCCCTGGTCACCAGCCACCAGCCGCTGCCGCAGGGCGTGGCCGGCGTGCGCACCCTGGAATTGCGCACTTGAGCGCCGCGATCGCCGTATTCCGGCGCGAACTGCTGCTGGCGGCACGGCGCCCGGCGGAGTGGGCGCAGCCGCTGGTGTTCTACGCCATCGTCGCCCTGCTGTTTCCCCTGGGCATCGAGGCCCACGACCCGGCGCTGAAGGTGTTCGCCCCCGCCATCGTCTGGGTCGGCGCCCTGCTGGCCGCCCTGCTCGGGGTGGAGCGCATCTTCCGCGGCGATCTCGACGACGGCACCCTGGAGCAGTTGCTCCTTGCCGACGCCCCGGCCCCCCTGCTGGTGGCGGCCAAGCTCGGCGCGCACTGGCTGCTGACCGCGCTGCCGCTGGTGGTGGCCGCGCCCTTCCTGGGTATCGCCCTGGGGCTGGAGCCGCTGGCGGTGAAGGTGCTGACCCTGAGCCTGCTGCTCGGCACGCCGACCCTGATGTTCACCGGCGGCTTCGCCGCAGCGCTGACGGTGGGCGCCCAGCGCGCCGGCATCCTGCTGCCGATCCTGGTGCTGCCGCTGATGACCCCTGCGGTGATTTTCGGCGGCGGGGCGGTCCGGGCGGCCGCTTCCGGATTACCTTTTGACGCCCCCTTATACTTTTTAGCCGCTTTGCTGGCACTCACGGTGACTTTGCTGCCCTTCGCTACCGCCGGGGCGCTCCGGAATGCCATTGAATAGCGGATAATTCTTCCCATGTGGACATGGTTTCACCAGTTGGCCTCGCCGCCGACCTTCTACCGTTTCGCCGACGTCCTGGCGCCGTGGCTGCTCGGCCTCGCCGTGCTGCTGATCGGCGTGGGTGTCTATGGCGGCCTGTTCCTCGCTCCACCGGACTACCAGCAGGGTGATGCCTTCCGCATCATCTATGTGCACGTCCCGGCGGCGGCCTTGTCGCTGACCATCTACACCCTGATGGCGGTGGCCGGCGGCATTGCCCTGATCTGGCGCATGAAACTGGCCGAGGTGGCGGTGGTCGCCGCCGCGCCGGTCGGCGCCAGCTTCACCGCTCTGGCCCTGGTTACCGGCATGCTGTGGGGCAAACCCACCTGGGGCGCCTACTGGGTGTGGGATGCGCGCCTGACTTCGGAGCTGGTGCTGCTGTTCCTCTATGCCGGGGTGATCGGCCTCAACCAGGCCTATGCCGACCCCCGCGCCGGCGCCCGCGCCTGCGCCTGGCTGGCCCTGGTCGGTGTGATCAACGTGCCGATCGTGCATTTCTCGGTGACCTGGTGGAATTCCCTGCACCAGGGCGCCAGCATCCTCAGCGTCGAGGGCATCCGCAATCCCAAGATCAGCGGCGACATGCTGTGGCCGCTGCTGGTCAGCCTGGGCGGCTTCTACCTGTTCTTCGGCGCGGTGTGGCTGCGCCGCATGCAGAACGAGGTGCTGTGGCGCGAGCGCAATGCGCGCTGGGCGCAGGCGCTGGTGGCCGCATGAACCCAAAATATGCACTGTTCATCTGGAGCAGCTACGCCCTGGCCCTGGCGGTGGTGCTTTGGAACGCATTCACCCCCCATCTGCGACGCAACGATTTGAAGCGGCGCCTGTCTGAATTACTCGAAGAGTCCGGGGATAACGAAGAATGACCAAGCGCCAGAAGCGGATGGCGGCGGTGGCGGCGCTGGTGCTCGGCGTCGGCCTGGCCGCGGCGCTGGGCTTCACCGCCTTCCGCAAGAACATGATGTATTTCTACACTCCGTCCGACCTGCTCTCCGGCAAGCTCGCCCCGGGCGCCGCGCTTCAGCTCGGCGGCCTGGTGGAGAAGGGCAGCCTCAAGCGCGGCGAGGGCCTGGCCATCGAATTCGTCATGAGCGACTGCCACAACGCCGTGCCGGTGCATTACGAAGGCATCTTGCCCGACCTGTTCCGCGAAGGGCAGGGCGTCATCGCCACCGGCCACATGGACGCGCAGAACGTGTTCGTCGCCAGCACCATCCTGGCCAAGCACGACGAGAACTACATGCCGCCCAACGTGGCCAAGGCGGTGGGCGAGGTCGACGGCAAGCACTCGTGTGCGCCGTTCAAGTCGGTCACCACGGCGTCGAACTCCTGATGCCCGGACGATCCGCTCAACAGCAAACTCGTCATTCCCGCGAAGGCGGGAATCCAGTTTTGGGTGTCGTGACGAGGCAAGAAGAACTGGGTCCCCGCCTACGCGGGGACGACGATGGGATGGTGGCCGCATGATCCCCGAACTCGGCCACTTCGCGGTGATCCTCGCGCTCGGCGTGGCGCTGCTCCAGGCCATCGTGCCGCTGCTCGGCTGGCGCCGGCGCGACGCCCGCCTGCTCGCCTTCGCCGGCTCCGCCGCGCAGGGGCAGTTCCTCTGCGTCGCCGCGGCTTATGCCTGCCTCACCTACTGCTTCGTCACCAAGGATTTCTCGGTGGCCTACGTCGTCGAGAACGACCACTCGCAGCTGCCGCTGATTTACCGCATCACCGCCGTGTGGGGCGCGCACGAAGGCTCGCTGCTGCTGTGGGTGCTGATCCTCGCCGGCTGGACCCTGGCGGTGTCGGTGTTCAACCGCCGCCTGCCGCTGGACATGAGCGCCCTGGTGCTGTCCGTGCTGGGCATGATCAGCACCGGTTTCTACCTGTTCATCCTGCTCACCTCCAGCCCCTTCACCCGCCTGGTGCCGGCGGCGGTGGAAGGGCGCGACCTCAACCCGATCCTGCAGGACCCCGGCCTGGCGGTGCATCCGCCGATGCTCTACATGGGCTATGTCGGCTTCTCGGTGGCTTTCGCTTTCGCCATCGCCGCCCTCATCACCGGCCGGCTCGACGCCGCCTGGGCCCGCTGGACCCGGCCCTGGACCACCACTGCCTGGATGTTCCTTACCATGGGCATCACCCTCGGCTCGTGGTGGGCGTACAAGGAACTCGGCTGGGGCGGCTGGTGGTTCTGGGACCCGGTGGAAAACGCCTCCTTCATGCCCTGGCTCGCCGGCACCGCCCTGATCCACTCGCTGGCGGTGACGGAAAAGCGCGGCCTGCTGAAAAGCTGGACCGTGCTGCTCGCCATCCTCGCCTTCTCGCTGTCCCTGCTCGGCACCTTCCTGGTCCGCTCCGGCGTGCTGGTCTCGGTGCACGCCTTCGCCAGCGATCCCTCGCGCGGCGAATTCATCCTCGCCTTCATGGCGGTGGTGGTCGGCGGCGCGCTGACGCTTTACGCCTGGCGCGCGCCGAAACTCGTCAGTACCGGCGAGCTCAAGCTGTTCTCGCGCGAAGGACTGCTGCTGTTCAACAACGTCTTCCTGGTGGCCGCCTGCGCCGCCGTCCTGCTCGGTACGCTCTATCCCTTGGCGCTGGACGCCATGGGCCTGGGCAAGATCTCGGTGGGCCCGCCATACTTCAACGCCGTGTTCCTGCCGATGATCGCGCCGCTGTTCCTGCTGGTCGGCCTGGCCGCGGTGGTGCCGTGGAAGCGCGGCGACTGGCGCGAGACCGTGCGCCGCCTCAAGCTGCCCGCGCTCGTCGCCGTGGTGCTGATGATCGTGCTGCCCTTCGCCCTGCATGGCCGCACCACGCCGCTGGCCGCGGCCGGCGCGCTGCTCGGCAGCTGGGCCATCTTCGCCGCGGCGCAGGACGTGTGGCGCCGCGTGCGCGCCAAGCCGGATCTGCTCAGCGGCGTGAGCGCGGTGCCGCGCGCCGTGTGGGGCATGACCCTGGCCCACATCGGCCTCGGCATCTGGGCCCTGGGCGTCAGCGGCGTGATCAGCTTCGGCGACGAGAAGGACGTGCGCCTGGCCCGCGGCGCGGAAACCGAGCTCGGCGGCTATACCTTCCGCTTCGTCGAAGAGAGCGATCAGACCGGACCGAACTACAAGGCCCAGCAGGGCACCGTGGCGGTCGAGCGCAACGGCAAGTCCGTCGCCATGCTGCATCCGCAGAAGCGCCTTTATCCCTCGCAGGGCACCGTCATCACCCAATCCTCCATCGACACCGGCCTGCTGCGCGACCTCTACGTCTCGCTGGGCGAGGGCTATGACGATGGCAGCTGGAGCCTGCGCGTCTACTACAAGCCGGTGATCCGCATGATCTGGCTCGGCGGCGTGTTCATGTTCTTCGGCGGCCTGCTGGCGGCGAGCGACAAGCGCTACCGGCTGGCGCGCGCGGCGGAGCGGCGCGCCAGCGAAGCCATAGAAGCAGCGGCCGCTTAAACCATGCGCTTTCTTATTCCATTGCTGGTCCTGCTGGCCCTCATCGCCCTGTTCTACGTCGGTATGCAGCGCGATCCGCGCCTGGTGCCCAGCCCGCTGGTGGGCAAGGCCGCCCCGGCCTTCGACCTGCCCACACTCGACGGCACGCCGCCGCGCATGACCCAGGCCGATTTGCAGGGCGCGCCGGTGCTGGTCAACTTCTTCGCCAGCTGGTGCGCCGGCTGCCAGGAAGAGCACCCCTACCTGATGCAGCTCACCCAGGGCGGCCAGGTCAAGCTGCTCGGCATCGACTACAAGGACGCCGAGTCCGACCTGCGTCCCTGGCTTGGCCGCAAGGGCAACCCCTACGGCCAGATCCTCACCGACCTGGAAGGCCGCGCCGGCATCGACTGGGGCGTCTACGGCGTGCCGGAGACCTTCGTGCTCGATGCCAAGGGCACCATCATCTACAAGCAGATCGGGCCGCTGACGCCGGAAGTGTGGGAGCACGACATCCAGCCTTTGCTGAAGGCGGCTTCGTGATGCTCTTTCCAATACACACAACGTCATCCCCGCGAAGGCGGGGATCCAGTTTTGCTTTTCACCTGAATTTGCGCAGGATTCAAAACTGGATTCCCGCCTTCGCGGGAATGACGAAGTGTGTGGGGGTAGCGCTGCTGCTGACGATGTTCACGGCCAGCGCCGAAGTCGAAACCGTCAAACCCCCGATCGAACTCACCACCCAGCAGGAAGCCCTGTACAAGGGCCTGCTGCCCGAGCTGCGCTGCCTGGTGTGCCAGAACGAATCCCTGGCCGAATCGCAGGCTTCGCTCGCCGCCGACCTGCGCTATGAAGTGCGCGGCCTCGTTGCCAAGGGCGAGGACGAGACGCAGATCAAGAAATACCTCACCGACCGCTACGGTGATTTCGTCCTGTACAAGCCGCCGATGGAGCGCCGCACCGCGCTGCTGTGGGCCGGGCCGGCCCTGCTGCTGCTGCTCGGGCTGATCATGCTGTTCGCCTACGCCCGCCGCCAGCGTCCCGTGCCGGCTACCCCACTCAAAAACGACGAAGCCGCGCTTCGCAAGATACTGGACGAGGCGCCATGACGCAGCTGTGGTTTTTGATGGCGGCGCTGCTCCTGGCCGTCGCCACGGTGATGACGCGCCCCTGGTGGCTCGGCGCGATCCGGCCGACCTTGAAGCGCCGCGGCGCCAACGTCACCGCCTACCGCACCCGCCTCGCCGAGCTGGAAACCGAACGCGAGGCCGGCCTGGTTTCGGCGCAGGATGTCGAAGCGCTCAAGACCGAGCTGGCCGCGCGCCTGCTCAGCGAAGCCCAGGGGGAAGACCAGCCCGAGCAGGCCGGCGCGTCGGCTGCCGCCGGCCGCCGCTGGCTGCCGATACTGCTCACCACCGCCCTGCTGCTGGTCTTCGCCGGCGGCTGGTACGGCTTCAGCGGCAGCTGGAAGTCGCAGCAGCTGCTCGCCACGGGCGCGGCACAGAGCGAGCAGGTCTCCGCCATGGTGCAGCGCCTGGAGGAGAGGATGCAGCAGCAGCCGGACGACCCCGAAGGCTGGTCCATGCTCGGCCGTTCCTATTTCGTCACGCAGCGCTTCGAGGAGTCCGCCAAGGCTTACGGCGAGGCCAATGCCCGCGCCGCGCAGCCCAACCCGGAGTGGCTGGCCGGGCAGGGCGAGGCCCTGGCCTTCGCCCGTGACCGCGACCTGCAAGGCACCCCGGCCCAGCTGTTCGAGCGCGCCCTGGCCGTTGCCCCCGATTACGGCAAGGCCCTGTGGTATTCCGGCATGGCCGCCGCCCAGGCCGGCGACCTCGCCACCGCCAAGCTGCGCTGGACCAGGCTGGCGGCCCAGCCGGACCTGCCGCCGCAGATGCGCGAAGTGTTGCAGGCCCATTTGCAGGAGCTGGACGGCCAGCCCGCGGGAGCGGGTGCTGTGGCAGGCGCCGGCCCCGGGCCGGCCCCGATCATGGGCGGCGGCGGCGCCGCCGGGTCGTCCGCCGCCACGGCGGCCTCCGGCCCGCCGCTGGACCTGCACGTCACCCTGGCCCCCGAACTCGCTGGCAAGATCCCGCCCGGCGCCGTGCTGTTCGTCTTCGCCAAGGCCGAGCAGGGCCCGCCGATGCCGCTGGCGGTGCAGCGCCTGCCGGGGCAGCTGCCGCCGCTGGAAGTGAAGCTCGACGACAGCATGGCCATGGCGCCCTCGCTGAAGCTGTCCGCCTTCGACCGCTACATCGTCACCGCCCGCCTCAGCGGGGGGGGCGGGGCACAGTCCCAGTCCGGGGACCTCGAAGGCAGCCTGCATGTGGCGCGCGATCAGGCCGGCAAGCCGCTGGAATTGCGCATCGACAAGGTGGTGCCTTGAGGCCACAGGCCGCCCTACGGTTTGGTGATCTTTCATCTGTGGCCATAGGCCCTCAAATAAAGGTCCGTTCGCCCCGAGTGCCCGCGCAGCGGGTGTGGCACCGAATGTCCCGAGTGCGCCGCGAAGCGGCGCGTATCGAGGGAGGGGCCGGCGCCGCCGTTCGTTCTCGCCAAATGCCCCGAATGGTGTCGCTTTGTGGTGCGGATCCAGGGGCGGGCTTGGGCGCTGGTCCCTCGATACACGTTGCTGCGCAACGCACTCGGGACGAACGGGCTTTGGTGCATGGGGTGGGCCGGTGGCCGGCAGTGCAGTGCAGCCCCGGACGCTACGGGACAAGCGAAATACCCGATTGGCGCCTGAAATGACCCTCCAGCCACCCGCTTTCCGCGCCCGGGCACTGCTTTTCCGTCACCCGATTTCTTTAAAATCGCGTTTTCGCCGCCATATCGTCCCCGAGTCAGCCCCATGAGCAATACCCAGGTATTCGATCTGCCGGCACTGCCGCCGACCCTGCCTTCCTTCGTCAAGGCCGGGCTTTCGGCCTCGCGCAGGCCCCACGGCACGCCCAGCCTGCCGGACTGGCAGGTGCGGGTGCGGGCCCTGCGCGTGGACCGGGCCCGCCTCAACGCCTACAGCGCCCTGTGCGGCCTGCCGGAATCGCAGGAGCTGCCGATCCTCTATCCGCAAGTGCTGGCCACGCCGCTGTTCCTCAACCTGATGACCCGCCCAGGGTTCCCGCTGCCGCTGCTGGGCCTGGTGCACGTGCGCAACGAGGTGGAGCAGGAGCGCCCGCTGCGCGTCGACGAGACCTTCGACCTGAGCATCCGCATCGGCGAGGGTCGCCAGGTCAAGGCCGGTTTCGAGTTCGACCTGATCATGGAAGCCACCCCGGTGGAGAGCGAGCCGGTCTGGCGCGCGGTGATGACCGTGATCCATCGTGGTGCAAAGCAGCCCTCGCCCAAGGGCGCCAAGGGCAAGGCCCCGCCGGCCACGGTGGACGCCCGCCTGTCCGAATACCTGGCCTTGTCGGCCCCGGAGGACACCGGCCGCCGCTACGCCAAGGTGTCCCAGGATTACAACCCCATCCACCTGTATGGCTTCACCGCCAAGCTGTTCGGCTTCCCGCGCGCCATCGGCCACGGACTGTGGTCCGCGGCGCGCTGCCTGGCGCTGCTGCAGGAGCGGCTGCCGGCCGCGCCGCGTGCCTATTCGGTGCAGTTCAAGCAGCCCCTGCTGCTGCCGGGCCGGGCCGCCCTGCGCTACGCCATCGACCAGGGCACGATCGATTTCGCCCTGCTTTCCGCCAGCAGCGACAAGGTCCATCTGAGCGGCACGCTGCGTTAAACTATTGCGCCTCGCATCAATGCCTCACGTCTCCAACAAGCTGAACGGACTCAGCATTCACGAGTAACTTTCGGGGTCACCTCTCATATGCGAATCAGAAAAGCCGTTTTCCCCGTCGCCGGTCTCGGCACACGCTTCCTGCCGGCCACCAAGGCCAGCGCCAAGGAAATGCTGCCGATCGTCGACAAGCCCCTGATCCAGTACGCGGTGCAGGAAGCGATCTCGGCGGGAGCGGAAGAGCTGATTTTCATCACCGGCCGCTCGAAGAATTCCATCATGGACCACTTCGACAAGGCCTATGAGCTGGAAGCCGAGCTGGCCAGCCGCGGCAAGAACAAGCTGCTCGAAACCGTGCAGGAAATCCTGCCGCCCGGCATCACCTGCATCTTCATCCGCCAGGCCGAAGCCCTCGGCCTGGGCCACGCCGTGCTGTGCGCCTGGCCGGCGGTGGGCGACGAGGACTTCTCCGTGATCCTCGCCGACGACCTCATCGACGGCCGCCTGCGCCCCTGCCTGGCGCAGATGCAGCGCGTCTACCAGGAATACGGCACCAGCGTCATCGCCACCGAGCGCGTGGCGCCGGACGAGGTTTCCAATTACGGCATCGTCGACACCCAGCCGGTCGGGCCGGGCCTGGGCGAGATCCGCCGTATCGTGGAAAAGCCCAAGAAAGAGGATGCGCCGAGCAACCTCGCGGTGGTCGGGCGCTACATCCTGACCCCGCGCATCTTCAAGCTGCTGGAGCGCACGCAGCGCGGCGCCGGCGGCGAGATTCAGCTGACCGATGCGATCAGCATGATGATCCAGGAGCAGACCGTGCTCGCCTACGAGTTCGAAGGCGTGCGCTACGACTGCGGCAGCAAGCTGGGTTATCTGAAAGCGAACGTGGAATATGCACTCAAGCACCCGGAGCTGGCCGACGGCTTTCGGGAATATCTGGAACACCTGACCGGCGATTGGAAGCAGCCGGAGAAACTACTGAAGGCCGCCAAGAAATGAGGAGCTAGGCGCACCGTCGCCGTTTCACCTGTCATCCTGGGCGAAGCGAAGGATCTGGCCCCCACCGGATCCTTCACTGCGCTCAGGATGGCCAGGCACAAGCGGTGGCGCGCGCACGGCTCCCCGGTCAGCGGCAATGGAGCATGCAATGACTGGAGCGAAGTATCAGAGCCTGATCGAGTCATCCTCGATCCAGGGTGGCAATGCCGCCTACGTGGAGGACCTCTACGAGCAATACCTGAGCG